>Ga0209416_1001173_pt1 | contig 19836 bp, 15 predicted proteins | sample RifGroF1_FD_184001 | JGI IMG/M metagenome (GOLD analysis project Ga0209416, IMG submission 184001) | Groundwater microbial communities from Rifle, Colorado, USA - Groundwater F1 (SPAdes) (version 2) | ecosystem: Environmental > Aquatic > Deep subsurface > Groundwater | place: Rifle, Colorado...
GTCTCTTATGTCCGAGTCTCTGAAAAATGTTTCGGTGGAGTTAAAAGCAAATATTCCGTTGTACTGTTTTTCTATGCGTACGTTATAAATCCAGGTCTTAAAAGCTTTCTGAAGTTTTATAGCCTGATTTGCTGTTTTTTGATTTTGCGAAGTGAAAAGGATTTTTGCTATGGTCGTGTGTGCGAGCGTATCCGTTCCATTACCTACTATTATCATTGCCAAACCTTCGCTACCCGCTGCCGCCTTTATAGTTGTCGCTCCTGCCCCGGCGCCCATTAAAGTAACATTATTGTTCGTGATGTTGATTGTGTTTGAGATTAAGTAAGTTCCCGGGGGAAGATAAACTACCCCACCCGATGCACACGCTGTCAGCGTGTTTATTATTGAAGTGGTGTCGTCGGTAGTACCGTTTCCCATAGCTCCGAAGGCTTTCACATTGTAGACCTGGCCGCCCGTGTCGGTGACAGCATGTTTTTTGTGTGAGCCGTCCGTGTTATGCTCCTGTGCAAGGTAACTGTTTAAGATTGTTCCCCAGTTTCCGTCATCTCCACCTACCGATGGTAATCTAGGCATGTTAACTCAGTCCTTTCTTGGTCCCTCCGTAGGGACCGGTTCCGAAAGTTGTAGTGTTGTCGGCAGCTGGTTTTTTGCCTGAAAAAACATTTTCTATTTTGTTTAGAATTCCGGGGATTCCTACAATAGTAATAATCAGCGTACCCAGATAAAGTAGAAATTCTCTACGGCTCATTTTTTTAGACAGTATTTCCTCAAGTCCTTCCATGTGTGATTAGATTATATTATGGGATGTGAATGCGAATCAACACGCCTGTTCGTAATATAAACCGTAAGTACAGAAATTTGGTAAAGAATAACTATCGGAATTGCCATCATTACTTGATTTATAATATCCGGAGTCGGGGTAATTATTGCTGCCAGTACGAACGCGGCTAATACAACCCACTTTTGAGCGCGGAATAAACTTTTTACATGCATCTTTACCAGCAGGTTTATAAGGAACATGACAAGAGGAAGTTGGAATAGGACCCCGAATCCTAAGACGAACATTGACACAAAAAGCAAATAGGATTCCGCGGTTATAATGGAGTTAATATTTCCCGGTCCGAAACTTTTGAGAAAAGTTAACGCAGCAGGAATCGAAAAATAATAAGCGAAAAATATTCCCAACCACATTAAAAGAAATGACGCAGTAATTATAGGTAATATGGGGATTTTTTTATTTACCGGTTGTGCAGGTCTGATAAAAAGTGCCAAGTGATAAGCGGCAAAGGGGATAGTAACGAGAACACCAAAACATATAGAAAGCGAGAGCATAAAATTAAATCCTCCGGCAGGTGTGGTGTAGTAAAGAGGACCGTCCATGGGACGGATTAATATTTTTAGCAGGTATTCTCTGAATATGAAACCGGCAAGGCTGCTAGCTATGAAAACCAGCAATATTGAAAGGAAACGATTCTTGAGTTCATTGAGGTGATCTTCAAGCTTTAAAGGTATATTAGAAAGCTCGATATTATTGCTTGGTTTCCGGGGGCGTTTCTTTATCATCGGTGTCTTTTAGCCCCTTTCTCAGTTCTTTTATAAATTGCCCTATGCCACGTGCTAATTGCGGAAGTTTTGACGAGCCGAATAACACCAGCACTATCAAAAGAACTAACAGCAATTCTTGTGTGCCAATTCCAAACATACTAAAATTATAATCGTATGCAGCGGAAACACAAGCCAAATTCAACCGTCCTTCTTTTTTTATCTCTGTTTTTATTAGGATCGACATCGTTAGTGTCTGCATCTACATACGGTGAAGATGTTTACGGAGGTGACTTGTATTCCGGTACCGAAGCAACGGAAGAAGATGGAGAGTGTAGTAGAGACTACCCGCGGGGGGAGATAAGAATTACCAGCGTGTCTTCGGGGGACACACACCTGAAGCTGGTGTTTGAAGGGATTGAGGCAGAGTTCAATGAGTTTGAAGTCAGGTGGGGTACAAATGCGTCCCTGATTAAAGACAGTTCTAATAGTAAAACTTTTGGCAACCGCAACACCCGGTCGTATGTTATAGAAGACCTTGAACCTTCTACACTCTATTTTCTGAAGGTTAGGGCATTGAACGGATGCGCCGAAGGTGATTGGTCCGAAACGGTAAAGGGCCGTACCTTAGATGTAGCCGGAGAAAATATTGTAAGTAACACTGAAATTGTGGAGCAGACTGTGACAGCCAAAGAACCTGAAGAAAGTGAGCAGAGTGCCCAGACCCCTCAGATTACCGATACTGTGGCCCTTCATACGTTGAAAGTTAGAGTAGCGGACGTTCAGGGAAACCCGGTTGCGGGGGTGTCGGTTTCCATCACAGAGGCAGATATTATGGGTGTCACGAACAACGAAGGTTTGGTCTTTTTTGATAACATCCCTTCCGGATGGTACGAAATATCTGCTCAGGCTTCCGGTGTAGAAGGTGTGCAAAGTGTTAACTTGAACGAGGAAGGTTCGTCAGTAATTGAAGTTACAATCCAAGTTACCAGTGTTGCAGCACCCACTCTTCCGAAACCTTCTTACATCTGGTTAGTGGGAATTCCTCCACTATTTTTTATAATCTTTCTATTGGCGCGGAAATTTTCAAAGAAAAAAGAGCAGGCAATCTTTTAACTTTTCTTATTTCATTCACTTTCCTGCACAAGATCCGGTATTCCCCAGAGTTCTTTCAGTTTTTCTTCCCGTTCATCCTGCTCCCGTTCTGTTTTTGCCATCCAACCTTCCCTCGGCGTCCGCTTAATCTTGATTTTCCGCGGTGCTATTTCGGGTTTTTCCTTCGGCTTTCCGTGAAGAATTAAATCCAAAGTTTCAGCCGGGTACTTTTCTTTAGCAGCAAGGTACTGCTCGTATGTTGAGAGCATTTCGTCTTCTGTTTTTATTTTGTCGGGAGGGTGGGCCATTATTGTATTGTCTTCCAGCCATTTTTTAGCTGCCCTTGCCGCTACATCCATGTGACTAAACGGTTCCCCGTCCGCCTCATCTGCCAGCTCTTTTTCAGCCAGCAAAACGTATTTCGCCCTGACAATGTTTATTCTTGGAAGTGGCTCTGCTGGGACAGCCTCAGGTGTCACATCTGCAATAGAAGTTACTTCTTCTTGAGGTGCGGTATCTTCCGGCTTGCCCGGAAATGCATCCAACTGAGTATAAATTTCGGTCACAGTGTTTGAACCGGTTTCGATCGTTTGCGTATTATTTTTTTGACAATTTTGAATACGACAACCGCTCCTAGAATTATCGGCAAGTACACAGCGAGCCAAATTGCGAATGAACCGATGTCCTGGAGTGTTCCTAACATAGCCCTGACCGCCTGTTTGAATATAACTTCAGGCCTCCACGGTTGTGCGGGAGTGTAAGGCAGCCCAAGTTCGTCAGTAGAAATATAGACAGTGAGTTTACTGGTCTTGGTCGTCCCGTCCATATAAAGTAATTGACCTTTATAGGAATCTATCTGATTTTGAACCTGATCCAAGGCTTGTTGAACGGATAGCATTTCGTTTACTGTAGTAGCTTTGTCCAGTATCGCAAGCATTCTGGCTCTTTGGGCTTCCAGATCGCCCAAGCGTCTTTCAATATCTACGTATTGGTCCGTGACGTCACGCCCATCTACGTTCTCAGAAACGACTTTGACTGCAACACCTCTTAGATACTTTGACATTTCCTCGACTTTTTCAGACGGAACTCTAATTTGAAGGATGGCATTTTCTCCGTACTCGGTTCTATTGATACTGGTGTTTACCATATATCCTGCCATAAGAAGGGTTTTCTCTTTTATCATTTCTACAGTTGGTGTTACGTCTTTAACCAGAAGCGAGAAGTTCGATTCAACAACAACTTTTCTATTAGAGATGTCCGGTTGAGGAGCTGCCTCACGGGCGTATTTGTAGTTACTGTTACTCAACCCCATCATCGGAGCGGCGCCATAAGAATCGACCGCGTAACTTTCGCTTGTAGACATCATCGACTGCCCGCCTAACAAAGTTCTGGGAATTGAATTTAACACCCACCAAACGGCACCGATTAACAGGAGAGTAAGCAATTTGTTTCTTTTTATCCAGTCAAAAATTTTATTTATCATAGGTTAATATTCATACGGCGGGGTTTTTGTGTCAAGGAAGCTTAGAGCCATTTTTTCTTAGGAAAGTCTTTTACCTTTTCAACAGGCTTTACTTTTATCTTTTTAACAATTTTTTTCTTGGGTTTTTTGGTCAGGTGTTCAATTTCTTTTAATGTAGCAAAAATCCTGGCTGTTATGAGTTCTTCTTGTGAGACCCAATAGTCATATGCAAAGTTTTCCCTGAGATCTTTATTTTCTTCGGCGGCCAAACCTTTTTCGAACGACGCCTCCTCAAGTTTTTTACGCTGTTCGGATAGGCGTTCTCTCAGCCTTTCTACTTTATCTTCAATGTTCATAAAGGGAATTTTAGCACGTAATTTATACGTATAAAGGCTAGATAAGTTTAAAGCTGTGAAGGACAATTCCTGCAGCGATGCTGAGGTTCAACGAGTCTATGTCTTTAGAGAAGTTTATTTTTACATTCTCCCCGAGCTCCAGTTCTTTTGCCGAGAAACCTGAAGACTCGCTTCCGAAGACCATGGAACTTTTTTCAGGAGAGGTTAAACCTTTTTGTGTGAGTTCCTCCATCGTAATGTTGCCCTTAGGCGTGAATAAATAGAGCTCCCTGCCATATTTTGTAGCGTAATCTGTGAGTTTATCGAAGTATTCGAAGTTTATGGCAAACACACTCCCCATAGATGCTCTTATTACTTTCGGATCAAAGATGTCTACAGCGGGGCGGGTGATGGCCAGATTTTTATACCCAAAAGCGTGCATCGTCCGGATTAGGGTGCCTAAGTTACCCATATTCTCAGGATTTACCAGGACTACGTGCGGCTTGTCGCCTGCCAAAGGCGCAGTGTATTTAGAAAAGCGGGCTCCTGCGTAAACATTCTCTTTTCCGGAAAGCCTCATCAGAACTTTTTGTCCTTCCTCAACTCTCACGTTATGTTTGGCGGCCAATTTGATAATTTCTTTTACTCCGAGATTGTTTTGTCCCTTCGGGTTTATAAAAACCTCGATGATACTTTCGGGTTTGTACTTGAACAGTTCGATGGTCGGATAGACTCCCAGGCAATAGGAGTTTGATTGATTTTTATCGTAGTTTCTTAGTTTCACTGCCTGAACTTGATGGAACTAAGTATGGTTTCTATGGTTGTTTTAAAGTCGGCGCCGCCTTCTTTTACACCTATCAGCACCAGTTCATTTCCGCGGACCCCTTCGGAATTAACAAAGATGTAGTAAGCATCTTTCCAGCTGTACCCGGTAACTTTTACTGCCGTTTCTCCGTTAAACTCAAATCTTTCAATGTTTCCCTGAGTGGGGTAGCCTTTTGCCGCGAAAAAGTCATCAGCCATTTTATTTATCTCTGTCTGTGTGACACTTTCGAACGTAGCTTCTTTTTTTAGAGGAAACACGGCTATTACAACCCCGGCTTCTTTCGCTGCTTCTTCGCACATGGAAAGTATCACGCGGTAGAGTGTGTCCGTAGGCATAGGCACCAAGCAGTTGTTCACAAGATGCGACGGGTACTCGAATGTCACCCTGCTATCCACGTCCGAAACCGATTTAAGGAATTCTGAGACATCAAATCTTTGGGGGAGCAAAGTGATGGTCTTTATTATTTCTTCTGTGGCAGTTTCGTATTGCTGTCTGAACCCTATATCTCCTTTGTAATATCTTGAGATCTCAAAGAATTTTTCACCGAAGCTGATGTAATAATTTCTAAAGTAACCGTCGCAGTAGTCGATTTGGAAATTAAGGGAACCATACTGACCCATCATTCCTTCTTTGATTTCGGAGTATGTGGCTGTTTCCGGACAGTTTAGTTTCATTGCTTCAAGTCTGGTCGTGGCAAATTGATTTAAATCTCTAACCTTAGTAGAAAAGACGGTAATTGTTACTTTATACCCCTCAAGAAATTCAGGATTGTTATCTTTTGAATAAAGTACTTCAACTTTTCCTTCACCTTTTACAGTGTCGAACGATTCGGTTAGTTTTAATTCAGCCGGATAACGGAAAGAAATTTGTAAAGTTGTGTTCGAATACTCTTTTTCTGTTTCCTTATTTTCATCGGGTGTAACTATGACAGGTGCTTCTGCAGGAGGGTTGGAAACAAAGCGTACGCGGTCCTGTATCAATTCCTTGCGTAATTTCAAACCGAACACAGTTAACGCTATTAGCGCAGAGACCGCTACTATAGCAACGGCGACCTTTTTAATAAACTTTCTTTTGTGGTGAAGAATTATTTCTTCTTTTTGCTGGATGCTAAGATTTTCAAATTCGGGGCTGTTTAATTTTTCCATGATAAGTAAATGATATCACTTCATGAATTGTCAGTGTAAATGTTGACAAATGACTCAAATAAATATGTAATTAAAGTGTAATGCGTAGAAATAAATTTATTTCTGTCCAATAATTAATTTCTTTAGAACACACTCTGAAGTGTGTTCTCATTTTTTGTAGGAGGTGATCTTTGATGCCAGTAAAGAAAAAAGCAAGAAAAGTTGCAAAGAAAGTAGTAAAGAAAGCAAAGAAAACCGTTAAGAGAAAAGCGAAGAAATCTTCCAAGAGGAAGTAACCTTATAAGGAGGGAGAAACTAACTGCCCTCAATTAACGAAAATTTGTTTTCGGAAGTGGTCTCACGAAACGGGGCCACTTTCTTTTTTGCCACATAAATTTTGTAAGGAAAACATCAGAGACCGAGTAAGTCGGAATTATTTTTCATAGCGTCGAGTGTAAGTGACACAAAATCATTCAAATTCATTCCCAGCTTTCCTTCACATTGGGAAATTTGTTCGCGGTCGACTTGTCTCGCAAATTCTTTTTGTCTGAATTTTTTTAAAACCGAATCGACAGTAACTTGCGCGAGTTTCTTTTCGGGCATTACGAGTGCCACAGCGACAATAAAGCCGGTAAGCTCGTCGCAGCACTCTAAAGTCCACTCCAGCCGAGTCTGTGGGAGGCGTAATTTAGTAGTCTTTGTGTTGTGCGAACGGAAAACTTCTAATAGTTCGGGTTCTATCTCGTACTCTTCCAACCACTCCAAAAGTTCTATCGTGTGTCTTTCCGGGTTATCTTTTGTAATTTCCCAGTCAGCGTCGTGTAAAATTCCCGCAATTTCCCATTGTTCTTGAGTCAGCCCGGTAGGGGAGGAGAAGTGATCGTAAAATTGCGCCAAAACCTTTCCTACTGCGTAGCAGTGCCTTCTCAAATTCTGATTTTTCATTTTTTCGTGAAGAAGTTCTAACGCCGAATCTTTAGTTAACAGCTTCTTAGTCATACGAGTTAGTCGAGCCCGTAGATACCTTTTGTAACTGAATCGATCTCGTGTCTGAGCTGGGGGAAAGGGACACCTTCCCTTGCCGGAACATTTTCCAAAAACCAGAATACTCTTTCAGAATGTCCGTAGCCTAAAGTGGGCGGCATTCCGTACTCGAGCATTTCTACAAAATCTATATCCAAAAACTGAGCTTCGGCGTCTCCGCTATCTCTCAAAGATTGCTGTTCTTTAAATCTTTCATATTGGTCGATTGGATCATTCAACTCTGAAAATCCATTTCCAAGTTCTCCGCCCGCAACAACCGGGTGAAATCTCATCGCGTATTCCGGGTTGGACGGGTTGGCTTTGGCCAAAGGAGACAGGAATTTTGGCTCATTTACAACAAAAGCGGGACCCTGGATGTCTTTTCTGATGTGTTTCCAAAGGCCGTCTACACCGCGCTGAAAGTTCATGTTTTTATCTATTTTTATGTGTGCTTTTTCGAGGGCTTTTTTGACGTCGTTGATACCGGAATTAAAAATATCAAGACCGAACTTTTCTTTCAAAATTTCGGAATAGTCGATTATTTCCCACTCTTTTCCGAAATCAATCTCAAACCCTCTTATCGAAAACTTTTGTGTACCGTACACAGTTTCGGTCACGTAGCGGAAAAGATTTTTAATGAATTTCATTCCGTCGTTCCAGTCGGCGTACGCCCAGTAAAATTCCATGGCTATGTGCTCAGGCAAATGTTCGTCGGAAATTCCCTCGTTTCTGAAACGCGGTCCTATTTCGTAAACTTTTTCGTAGCCCCCGCCTATTAACCTTTTTAAATAAAGTTCCTGGGAGATTCTTAAATAAAAATCCTGGTCCAAAACGTCCATATGCGTAACAAAGGGGTTGGCGTCAGCACCGCCGGGCGTCATTTCCAAAACCGGAATGTTCATTTCCATAAATCCCTGCTTCTTGAAAAAATCACGGTGGGCTTCCCAGAATTTCGATCTTCTTATAAATCTTTGATAGACGTCGGGGTTTAAATTTGTATCGATGTAACGTCTTCGAAGTCTGGTCTCTTTATCCTTTAACCCGTCCCACATGTCAGGAAGAGGTCTGAGCGATTTTGTGAGAATTCTTACTGAAGTAACTTCTACGGAAATCTCACCTCTTTGGGTCTTAGTTAAAATGCCTTTACCTTCAGCAAAATCGCCTGAATCAAGAAGATTAAGCTCTTCGAATCCGACACCGCTCTTTTGGTGGTCCGGCGTAAGAAGGGCGTCCTCCTTTATATATAATTGAATTTTTCCGGTGGCATCTTTGAGGTCAATGAAGGCAAGTTTTCCGTGCTTCCTTATGGAAACAATTCTTCCGGATGCAACTACCTCATTACCTTCAAGTTTTTCGAAGGATTCGTGGAAAACATTATTAGAGTGTGATTTATAAGATGTTGGAGGATATGGATCTACACCGAGACTTTTAAGTTTTTCCAATTTTTCTATTCTTACTTGTCTAAGCTCTGATAAGGTTGCCATTAACTTATTCAATCAGAAACGGCTTTAATAATCAATCTTAAGAATGGTGTAGAGAAGCTTTCCCATAGGGGCTTCTACCTCGATTTTGTCTCCTACCTTTTTTCCGACCAGCGCGGAACCTAAAGGAGATTCATGAGATATTTTCTTTTCGTGAGGATTTGCCTCAGGAGCTCCGACGATGTGATATTCAATTTCTTCGCTGTCTACCTGGATTTTTACTCTTGCACCGACACCAATAATGTCTTTTTGACCGCCGTCTTTTGATATTTCGGCGTTTTTAAGAAATTCTTCAAGTTCGGAAATTCTGCCTTCTATGTATGACTGTTCCTGCTTGGCTGCGTCGTACTCTGAGTTTTCGGAGATGTCTCCCATTTCACGGGCTTCCTTTATTCTACGGGCAACTTCCGTTCTTTTGACACCATTCAACTCGGCTAATTCAGCCTTAAGTTTTTCTAAACCTTCTTTTGTAACATAAATCACGTCTTTTTTGTCCATATGCTTTTATTTCCTTTATTTTCTTATCTTTTGAAGACTTCAAAAAAAAGTTCCCCATCGTATACCCGAGGGGGAGAAGTTCTTCGAACGGTATATATTTAACACAAATAGATACGGGTGTCAAATGACCTGAACTCTAGGTTACGTTGTTACCTCAACAAATTGTGGGTGTTTGGCAGGTGCTATAATGCTTAGTATGTCGTCCGATTTTGAGATAAAAAAAGAGTGGAATTTCGGGCTGTTATACCGAAATGCCGACAAAAAAGCACTCGCAGAAGAGCTCGAAGAGATAAAAAGGCGTAATCTGGATTTTTCCGCTAAGTGGAAAGCCAGGAACGACTATTTAGAGGATCCGGCGATGCTGGAACAGGCGTTGGACGAATATGAAGTCATTGCCGCTACTATAGGTGCTTCGGGAAAACCCGGTTACTACTACTGGTTAAAGTATCAGCTGGACCAGCAAAACACCGAAATAAAGGCGGAATTAAGTAAGATTGATGACCTCGGAACACTAATTGAGAACGAACTTGAATTTTTTATACAGGGGATATCAAGGATACCCGCAGACAAGCAAGAGATTTTTTTAAACTTTCCGGGACTTTTCAAATATAAACACCTATTACAAAGTTTATTCGCTGCTGCTAAATATCTGCTCACCGAGCCTGAAGAAAAAATTTTGAATCTCACCGGAAAAACCGCTCAAGGTAACTGGGTGGACATGATCTCGGATTTTCTATCGAGAGAAGAAAGAAAAGTATTGCAGGAGAACGGCGACGAAAAAGAAATCAGCTTTTCACAGATTCTGGAGAGTACCGACAACATAAATAAAAAGGTTAGGGATTCTGCAGCGGTTGCCCTGAACGATATTTTTTCTAAATATGTCCCTGCCGCCGAGTATGAGCTTAATTCCGTTTTACATAACAAAAAGGTCTCGGATGAGTTAAGAGGGTTCACCCGTCCTGATGCTTCGAGGCATCTTTCCGACGATATAGAAACAGAAGTGGTAGATAGTTTGATAGAAGCGGTAACCTCAAGGTTTGATATATCGCAAAGGTTCTATAAATTAAAAGCCCGGCTGCTTGGCGTGGAAAAACTCCAATACCACGAGAGAAATGTTGATTACGGAAGTTCGGACGGAAAGTATGATTTTGACAGGTCGGCAGAGTTAGTTTCCAAAGTGTTTAACGGGCTTGATGCGGAGTTCGGCAACATTTTTACAGATTTTCTAAAAGAAGGAAAGATTGATGTCTTCCCAAAAAAAGGAAAAGATTCGGGAGCTTTCTGCGTGCACATGGAAAAAGAACTCCCGGTATTCGTGATGCTCAACCACACCGGAAGATTGAATGACGTTATAACTTTGGCTCATGAAATGGGACATGCAATCAACTTTGAACTACTGAAAAAAGAACAAAATGCTTTGAACTGCGGATCGTATACATGCACAGCCGAAGTCGCGAGCACGTTTATGGAAGACTTTGTTTTGGATGAAATTGAAAAAGGGGTCGACGATGCAAGGCGTTTGGAGATTTTAATGGAAAGACTCAACGGAGATATTTCTTCTATTCAGAGACAAGTGGCTTGCTACAACTTTGAGAAAGATCTGCACACTACATATAGGAGTGAAGGATTTTTGCCACTGAAAAAAATCGGCGAACTCTTTTTGAAAAATATGGGGGCATATATGGGCGAGGCAGTCGAGCTGTCGCCCGGTGCCGAAAACTGGTGGGTTTACTGGAGCCACATCCGCAGCTACTTTTATGTTTACTCTTACGCGTCGGGAGTGATGATTTCAAAATCCTTAAAAAATATGGTAGGGGACGATTTAGGGTTTGTGCAAAAGGTCAAAAAGTTTTTGAGCATGGGTACTTCGGTCTCACCCCGCGAGTCATTTAATGAGCTGGGGATAGATATTGCCGACAAAGGGTTCTGGATGAAGGGGTTGGAAGAGCTTGATTCTATGGTTACGGAGGCGGAGGAGTTGGCTAAGAAATTAGGGAGGGTTTGAAAATGTATTTAGAAAAGGTAACAAAATCTCTTAAAGAAAACGGTTCCTACCGAATTTTATTTTTGGGAGATTCGATAACATCCGCCGAGTGGGTGCACCCTAACTGGCGTGAAATTGTTGAGTATGTATTAAAGGAAGAGTTGTCGGCTAAATTGGAAGACTGGAAACTTCCTTCGTGGGGAATTAGATTCATAAATTCGGCGTTCGACGGTTCCACAACCAGAGACTGGCTGAATCTTCTGGACTCTGCTGTCCTTGCCGAAGAGCCCGATATGGTCATTGTGATGGGAACAATAAACGACATGGATACGGGAATCTCTGCCGAAGAACACGTTGAAAATTTGAAACAAATTTTGGACAGGCTTTCATCTGAAGTCGGGGACGTAATTTATTCCACCGATATTCCGGCCGATAATACACCTCACAACGACGCCCATACAAAGTATATCGATGCGGTTAAAGATATTTTTCCTATTGGCGAGGTTTTATACATCAATTTGTTCGAAGAATTTCGAAACTTGGATTTAAGCAGGTTTTTTACATTTGTATCCAGAGGCAACGAAGCCGTCGGGATAGAACCAGGAGAAACTGACTTTGTGCACCCCAATCAACTGGGGAATGCCTACATCGCTAAATATATTTTAGACAAGGTGTTCGGTATTAATTTCGACCCCGAAAGGTATATTGAAGAGAACAACTCGGGAAAGATGTTCCCTTCTTATTAGTTATGGAATCTTTAGAGGAAATTCAAAGTATCTTAAGAAAATTTAACGAGATTGGATATGCAGACACTAACGTTAAGTACGAAGACAACGGTAAGAACGGAAAAATTTTAACGAGACAGGATGGGGAGTGGAAGTACGAAGATGAATTTTACGGTGGTGAACCTTATTCCGGAAACGAAACACTTTGGTACGGAGACAAAGATGTTTTCAGATGTGTTTACTGGGGAAAGGTCATCGAGGGAATAAACTTTTCAGATATTTACGATTTTTTGAGAAAAGCACTTAAGGTTGGGCCGACAGGAGTCTGTGTCCACAGAGGCCCCGAAAGTTATTCTGAAGGAGATCTTGTATATAAGAATTCATGCACCGGAAACATCGGAGAATTTGTCCAAACCGAAAGAATCTGTAAAGGAGACAAAGAAGTCTATATAGCTTACTTTATTGGCGGACGTGTGAATGTTAAGAAATAGCGCTGTTGCAAGGTTTCTCATGACGGTATTGGGAGCGGGAATTAAATTCAAAGTGCCCCATAATAATTGGCTATATTTTGTTTGACATAACCATTCATTTGAAGTAAAAGGTTATTATAAGTAACCCTCGTGGGTGACTTGTTTGCCCGCTAAGGCAACGATGGTCTTTAAGACACAAGAAAATTGCAGCAAAATATTAAGTAACTAAACGCACACCTAGGGTGTGCCTTTTTCTTTTTTGTTGCTTTCATCTTGGCTTAAGATTTTGCCGTTAATATGTAACGGGGGTTGTCCGAGTTTTTTTGAAAATTTAAATTAATTATTTAGAGAATGCATTGAAACACGTTGCGTAATTTGGTCGCTTGTAACGTGCGGAGCAAGTAGCGAAACCGGTCTCCTATGTTGAGGTCGGTTTTTTTATTGGTGTGTGTACTTTTATGTTCACCTCCAATGCGCCGTACTAATTTATGAAGCTAAAAATCAAACAGGCTACGTTGAGGACGCTTTATTCGTATGTGGGTATTCTGTCGCTTCTTGTAAATACTTCCAGCCCATTTTTGGTTTCTCTTCAGTACACTGCATACGCACAAGAGGTAGGTGCGTCTGTAGAGGAAAGTGTACCGACAGATGCACCTAGCGAGGAGCCGGGTGAAGAAGCTGCTTCCGCAGAGGAAAGCGCGCCGGCAGAAGAACCGGCACCTGAAGAGGAAGCTGTTGCCGAAGAGACGCCTGCGGAAAAACCCGCAGCCGAACCGCCTGTTACTGAAGAAACTACGCCTACCGAACCAACCGACGAAACTCAACAGGGAGACATCCTACCGGACGGAGTCAGCGATTACAGACCCGAGGGTTCTGTTGATTCAGCTCCAACTACAGAAATTATTACAGATACAACTGACGCCGTTGATCCAATAGTCGAAGCTATTGAAGGAGATAGTGAGACTGTTGTACCCGCGGAAGTCGAGCAAGAGTGCTCATCGGAAGACTCTGTTATTACAGATTATTCAAAAGATGCGTGGACACTTAATGTTGAGCATGGCTACTTAGAAACTAATGAAATAGTAAAGCTCGGGGTTAAGTATATTTTCCCCGGGGAAGAAAAAGTAAGTGTAACGTTCTCATGTCTTCCGAAGAATGAAGAAGACAGAGCTACGTTAAAAATTCAGGAAGTAAAAGTTGAAGATTTGAATTTACCTGACGGGGTTATAACTTCGGCAGAATTTGCATACGATATTACAACGGGTATGGACAACGAGACTTTTAAGTATGACGTCACCTTACCGAAACCGGAGGGTGTTGAAGCCGGAGTTTCTTATATAGAGAAGAGTTTGGAGGAGGCAACTACCGCAGAGTTAAAAGCTGCTGACGTGGTCGAAGTGAAGACGGAAGATATCGACCAGGAAAAAGATAAAAGTGAGGTCGGTGTTCAGGATTTGGAGCATTTTACGATTTTTGTCATTACCGGAACTGTCGGGTTAATCATTGATCCGAGCGCGAACACCGCTAATGCTGGTTACTATTTGAGGTACGTCGGAGATCCGGCACCGGAGAATTACTCTCATAATTATCAGTGGGAAGAACCTTTTTATACGTGCGAACCCAATAATGCAGAAGTTACATTTACCGGAACTATTGATGTGAGTTCTATGGAAGACGAAGATGTAACATTTGTTGGTCTTTTAGACAAAGGATTGTTGGAAACAGGGGTCACTGGTTTTATGAGTGGCGCCTACGCATATATTTATAAAAACACCGACACCACACTCATTATCGGTCCAAGCGACGGTAACTTTAATGGAGAGATAGTTCAAGTAGCACGTACCTATACGATTCCTAGTGCTGGGGAATTAAGTATGACTGTAACGATATATGATGGAAACATTTCGATAAAAGTTGGGGATGACACACCAATAACTGATACATACGGTGAGGTAAAGGCAATACACAGCAAAACCGCTTATGCATGGGAAGAGTTTAAATTCGGGGCTATTCCTGGTTGGGATAGTTGGCCTGTGAGTAACATGCCTTACCACTTTGATATTTCAGGTTGTGAGGAACCTTCGAGAATAGATATTTGTCACGCAACCGGTGCTGATAATAATCCATATATAGTAAACTCTCCAGCTAAAGACGGAGATGTAAGTGGGCATGATTCCCATGAAGGTCTTATTTACCCCATACCTAGCTGGGGAGATATAATCCCACCTTTCACCTACCTTGAATGTCCCGAACCTGAGCTGTCGAATTACGACAGCACTGACAGCTCAAAAGCTTGTAAAGAGAGCTTTGGTACAGGTCGCGACAAATATTTTAAATACGCTGATGAGGTTGCGATCCAATACTTAGGGAAAAATTGGAATACTGAGGGACAGGCGATTTATCGAAACGGCTGCGAAATACCTGAGCCAAGTGTGTGTGGTGACGGAGTCTTTAATGAGAACTTAGGAGAGCAGTGCGACGATGGAAATACCACATCCGCTGACGGGTGTTCAAACACATGCACAATAGAAGTTCCTGTCGGTCGCTGCGGGGACGGTGTACTCGATTCGAGTACAGAAGAATGCGATGGTACAATCGGAGTCACTCAAGGGCAGAATTTTTGCACAACGGCGTGTAAATTAATCCCTATATACGAGGGTGGCGACTCTTGTACAGAAGGTAAATTTCCGGTAAAAATCCAAGGACCGATTGAAATCAAGGCAACCGATCCTGATGGTAAAAATCCGGTAACAGTTACTTTACCGTCTGTAGGCGAGTACCTTTTCGAGGCAGTTGGTGATTACGGATACGGCGGAGACAGCCCAAACAATACTATTAATAGAGCTGACGCAGGGTATGCAACAGGGGACAACTGGTCTTCTAGAAGAGACAGTTTACTCGGAATTCCGGAAACGGCACAATACCGAGGAATTACCTCGCTTCTTTCTGACATGGGTACCGGAGCGATGGGTATAGTCGACTGGGGAACATACAATTCTTCACACACATATATGGTTGGTTACAACCCTGATTCTGTGGGTGAACTTGAAACCAAATTTGTGATTTCAGACTGGTTCGACACTTGGTACTTTGGAGATGCCCCTTCAGATACAAACAAAGACCAAGCGGGTATGTGGGATAACTCTGAAGGTTTGGATCTTAATGTGTATAAATGTGAAAGCCCGGTTTGCGGTAACGGAAAAATTGAGCAAGGTGAGGTGTGTGACACGACAGAAGGGGTAACTCAAGGACAAAACTTTTGTTCAGCAACTTGTCAGCTAGTTCCTATCTATAACGGTGGAGACTCGTGTCCCGCAGGAACTACGGAAAAGCTTTTGGGATCCTATCCAATAAGTTCAACAGATGGTGACGGCGAAACACTTTCACTTACCAGTGGAAATGATTACCTATTTAGGGCTAAAAACACCTTTGTACCCACCGGAGCTCCGGGCTATGTTTCGGATGCCGGATATACTCTATTGAATAATATGGTTTCCAATCTGTATGGAATTCAAGGTATCGGTAACGACTACGCTGCACACGCTTTGCTAGGTAATCTAGGAGGCGGTGTTGGTGTTATTAACTGGGGTGTTTATAACGATAGCCATGAGTATGCTTTCTATGGACCGATTACAACAGACAGCCCTCAGTTCTTGATTGGTGACAGGTACGACGGGTGGTTTGATACCCCATACAATAATCAGTCTGGAATGAACGATAACTCCGGTAGTTTAACTTTAGAAGTTTCTGAATGTGCGACTCCTGTCTGCGGTAACGGAAAAATTGAGCAGCGCGAAGAATGCGATATAACTGATGGAGTAACGGAAGGACAAAACTTTTGTACATCTGCATGTCAGTTAATTCCTATATACGACGGTAGTCACACCTGTTCTCCGGGTACAACACCCGTAAAGGTTGGTGACACGCGTACCATTGGGGCACAGGATTCGGATGGTATTGACGTCTCCTTAGATGGTGGACAAGAATATCTCTTCAAAGTTTCAGGCACCTACAACTATGATAAGAATAATTCCGGTAAATTTGCCGACGCAGCATACGGAACTTTAAATAACTGGAGTTCTGCTAGAACTGACATCGGGATTTGGGGAACTTATAAAGGTGTAATTTCTACACTTGGAGATTTAGGAGACGGTGTCGGAGTAATTGAATGGGACAACGATTCCTCGTACAACGGTGGAGAGCATGCATACCAGAAAGCCTTCACCCCAACAAACAACATGACCGCCCAGTTCTTGATTAGCGACTGGTATGACGCTTGGTACAACGCCAATCCTTCATGCAACGGTCAAGGTTGTATGAGCGATAATTTGGGGAGTTTGAATTTCGAGCTATACGAATGTAACGCTATTCCGGTAACTCTCAAGGCACAAAAAGTTGTCTGCGACTCCGAGATTTACTTACCGAATTGGGGAAATCACGGCAGCATAATTGGTGAGAACACTGCGGCAAATTATGTTACATCCGTAAACACCCAGGCCGGAAAAGAAGTTTGTAGGTTAGACGACGGCTGGACATTCCAATGGGCTGGCGCGGGAGCAGGAAGTTTTGGTGCTTTCCAGACAAACACAGATTTGTTCGGTAACCCGTGGAACACGTTCACGGCAAATGAGACTGTAAACATCACGGATGTTGCAGCTCTTGGAGGACATATAGAAGTTAGGGAAGCAATCCCAGCCAATTTCGATTTTATAGGGTTCAGTAATGCAGGAGACGTAAGTGCGGAACTTTACTGCACCGGAGATGTATTTAACTACGATAACTGGGAATGGATAAACAACCCTCAGAGAGGACAGACATACTACTGTGTCGGATTTAACTCCAGGGAAATCGGGAGTGTAACAGGAGCAAAGTACAACGACTTAAATGGTAACAGCGAAAGAGATATCATAGATGACTCTCAAAACAACGAACCAGGTTTGAGTGGCTGGACAATTGAGCTTAAAGACAAAGAAGGTGTGGTTGCATCTACAACCACAGATGAAAATGGTAACTATTCATTTGGTAATGTTCCTTCAGGTTCATACGAAGTATGCGAAGTTCCTCAGACAGGCTGGACAAACACCGATCCGTCAGACGGATTGTATTGCAAAGATATAACCGTAACCGGAGGGCAGGAAACTACAGCTGATTTTGGTAACAGACAGTTGGTGAAGGTTCTTGCCTCCAAAGTTGTCTGTACTGACGAAGATGACTTGCCGAATTGGGGTAATAACGCTCCGATTAGCATAACCTCAATTACCGCTCAAAGATGGGTAAATGCACACCAAAGCTGTCATCTGGAAGAAGATTGGCAGTTTCAATGGAGTTATGACGGAGTACCTAATCCCGGAGACAATATTATAGGAGAAGCCGGAACAGGCTGGAACACATTCGGTTCTTCGGGTGTCGAAATCACTGACCTGGGCATATCGCCCACCCACAAACTTTGGTTCAGGGAGGTAATGAAAGAAGGCTACATTCCGTTCACCAATATTAGTAGTCACCCGGATAATTCAGACGACGTCAGCGCTGAGTTTTACTGCAACAACGACGGTCTTAATTACGATAACTGGGAATGGATAGATAATCCTCAGTTTGGACAAACCTACTACTGTGTAGCGTTCAATACTCCTTTCGTAGAACCTACACTTCATATTTCCAAGGAAAACGACACCGGAGGATTAACTCAATTAATAGGTAATCTTGTGAGATTCACAATTAAAATCTGGGTTACAGGTTCAAAGCTGGAAGATGTGAGTGTTACCGATCTGCTTCCCCAAGGATTTGCATATCTTGGAGACGGCGCGGCTAAAGATGATGAGGGGAACTTATTAGGTTCGATTCCTGCTCCTGTGTACGCCTCTCCCGGAACCTGGAGCATAGGAACATTGATACCAGGTGAGCCGGTTACTCTGGAGTACACTGCCGAGATTAAGGATGAGGTTGATGCGGGGGATTATAAAGACCTTGCGTGGACCAAAGGCACGGATTTGTTACACAACCAACTTTTAGGTTTGGCAGATGAAGTTGGGTTCGTTGACACAAACTTCGTAGGCACAAATGTTGCTGTGGCGGTCGAAAATCCTGATCCTGTAGCAGAGGCCGAAGTAGATGAAGAAACCAGGGAAGAAGAAGTACTAGGTAGCTCGACAGTAAGACTACCTGCAACAGGTTCGGCTACAACAATACTAATTTCAGCACTGGCAATTTTGGCTTTAGGGTTGACGATGGTTGTCCTTTCCAGAAAAAAGAAAATTGCCACGGTATTACCTCTGATTCTTATTGCTCTCGTTTTAGGTACAGGAAGAGTTCACGCAGAAACATCAAACATATTTGTGAGGCTCGAAGACCCCGAAACAGTATTTAACGAGCCTTTCAAAGTCACATTTGTTACTCTGAACACTGAGCCCGGTGAGGGTGACCTGACAGCTCAGTGTCGCGTGAAGAAACCAGGTGGTGTTTGGGAAGATTTAGGTTTACCCAAGTCTTTACCTTCTAAAGGGGACACCGCAGTATGTGATGTGACATCCGGAGTGTTAAGTGTTAATGGTACGTATGATTTCCAGGTCTTTGTTGAAGGTGTCCCGTCCAATATAGTAGCAACCACCTACGACAACGACGGTCCCGACAAACCCAAATACATCGAAGTAGACAGAAAATCCGACTGCAAATACGAAATAACATTGAAAACAGCCAACGATGGTCAGACTTCATACGTTGAGGTCTACATGTCAGATGAAAAAGAATTCACTGCAGGACCGGGTAGCAGAATAAGAACATTCACTATGGGACCGGACGAAAAGAAAACATTCACCGAAGAAGTCGGGGGAGAAAAATGTGCTCACAGGCAATACTTCGCTGTGCGAGCTTTCGACTCGTCAGACAACGGTTCGGATGTGGAAGCTGAAGAACTGGTCGATGTTAACACCGTCACAATAAACAAAGAAGAGATAATCTATGAGGCCTCCTTAGCCTCATCCGGAGCATCTTCGGTAGGTCCCGGAGCAGGTAACGAAAACGCTGAAGTAGTACCCACAGAAGAAGAAATCGGGGGACCCGGTGAAGAAGGAAGCGTTTTGGGAGAACAAGTCCAGGATGAAAACACAACGGAGAAAAGCTTCTTAGGAAAACTAATTTCAAGTCCATGGACATGGGTTGTACTGGTAGTCATTCTTGGCGGATTAACGATAAATGGACTTAGAAAAAGGAACGCATAAATTAATTACGAGGTTAACCCAAGCCCAACCGCGCCCAGCCTTTTTTAGGCTGGG
>Ga0209416_1001175_pt1 | contig 19824 bp, 25 predicted proteins | sample RifGroF1_FD_184001 | JGI IMG/M metagenome (GOLD analysis project Ga0209416, IMG submission 184001) | Groundwater microbial communities from Rifle, Colorado, USA - Groundwater F1 (SPAdes) (version 2) | ecosystem: Environmental > Aquatic > Deep subsurface > Groundwater | place: Rifle, Colorado...
AGCTGTTGATGCTGCCCCGCCACACCTCGTTGCCGAGGGCGGTCAGCGCCGGATCTGGCACCGTAGCAACGTCGCCCAGGGCGATCTCTGCAATATCCACTGACGGCCCACCAGCCAGAGCGGCGGCGATCTTGTTCAAGCCGACGGTCGTCAGGACGGCGTAGAAGCTCATGACGGCCCTACCTCGATGATCGATCCGCTGTCGCTGTAGCTACAGCAGGCGATCGTTGCGCTGCGCTCCATGGTCTCAGACAGCACGAGCAGGTGCGCCCGAGCAGGCACATAGACATCGAGCACCTGCCCGAGGTGACGCACCTCGTCGAGCGACAAGCCCCGATGCTCGATCAGCGCGTCCACCCGGTAGGTGAAAGGCGCGTCGTTCGGCGTACGCTCCCACCACTCCTCGAGGGTGTACATGCCGTCCCTGGAATCCCAGACGGTCGCTCCGTCATCCCATACCGTGGCGCCCCCGTCCCACGTCGTCGAAGTTTCGAGGATTGACAGCACCCGCTCCAGCGCCCAGCGAGTGCCGCGTCGACGATAGACATTGATTATTTTGGCGAGCACGGCACGCTTGCCGGCCACGTCGACGCCAGACCAGGCCTCCAGCTCGACGAAGCGGAACCAGCGGGCCACCGCATCGCACTGCGCCACGGTGAGGTCAGCGATGCGGCTGAGCAGGGCGCAGGTCTCGGCGATGCCGGCGATCTCCTGCAGCTCGGGGTCAAGCGCCTGAGCCAGGGCAATGGCGTCTGCATCTTGGGCCACAAGCCCGGCAAGCTGGTCAACCAGCGAAGCAGAGCGGATGTCTGCGCTCACTGGAATAGCCCGCGATACAGCGGCGCCACGACGTATTCATCCCTGAGCGCACGCTCTGAGCGGGCCAGCGCCAAGTATGTCGGCGAGGTAATCACGATCCGCCTGGCGCCGGCATCGTACATGCGAGCGTGCAGCTCGGACGGATCAATGTCGCGCCCGAGGACCGACTCCTGCCAATCGCAGTAGGCGTCTTGCGCTGCCTCGACGGCGGCCTGGATGGCGGCCACGTTGGCGGCCTCCGACTGCGGGATCCAGTACTCGGCCTCGACGGTGTAGCTGGCCTCTGTGCCCTCGAGCACGTCCACGAAGTCGGTGAAGGGACGCACCTCGTCGGCGGAGAGCGCGGCGTCCACCAGGTCGATGACCTCGGCGATTACTGCGGGGTCCGTGACCAGCACGAGCGAGCCGTCATCCGCCCAGCGGCCGATCAGTAGGTAGACGTCCACCTCGCCCGGGGTCGGACTGAGCGCAGCAGCATCGAGCACCAGCGGCGAGGCCTGCTTGGCCAGCCACTCGTAGGCGGTGCGCGGCCCGGCGATGGTGAAGCCGTCCGGTGCGGCGATGACCGCGGGGCGGAACTCGTCGTCGGTCTGGGCATTGGCCCCGCCGGCAGTGGCGGTGGTGTTCGTGACCGTGACCCCGGCGAGCGGATCAACCAAGACGGTGATGGCGCCTGGCGCAATGTCGTTGCTCTCTGGGCCGAGCTCCGTGCAGCGCACGGTCACCGTGTCGGTCAACGTGCCGGCCGGCAGCGTCAGATCTTCGATTGTCGCCCAGATATAGGCGCCGTCCGGCGTCGTCACCCGATGGCCAGCGGAGAGCACCAGATCGACGAGCGCAACCGTGCGGCTGTAGCGGATCGTCGTGACCGAGGCCTGGCCGGCAATCGGAGCCGTGCCGACGAACACTCCGAGGGCCAGCAGGCTCGCCCCGTCGGCAAGGAAGGGGAGGTTCCTCCGGTCTGCCAGGTCGATGAGCGTTCTCAGGTGGGACAGGTAGCCGGTCACCGACTGCAGCAGCAGCCGCCGAGGGTCAGCCGCCAGCAGGGTCTTTTCGGTCAGCGCGGTGTACCGGGCCAGCACCTCGGCTTCGATCTCGGCCGGCGTCTTGGCGACAGTGGTCATTTCAGCCTCACCGTCGGCCGCAGCTGGCCGTCGCCGTCTCTGGTCACCGTAACGCTGGCCACCGTGGCCCGTGGCTCGTGCGTGCGGATCTGGATATTGAGGGCCGCGGCGATACGGGCAGCGGCCACCGGCTCCGGTCCGTCGAGCAGCTCGAGCGGCATCCCCAGCGAGCGGGCCAGCGGCTGCGAGCCCTGTGCCGTGGCGACGAGGCTGCGCACGTTCTGCGCAATCTCCTCATCCGTCGTCGGGTCCCAGAGCATCAGGCGTACTCCTCGAGGCTGAGGTCGACGATGATCACCGTCACCACCCCGTCGCCGGTGATGTTCCGCCAGGTCTCTCTTGACCTCTTGGCGACCCAGTCGCCGACCGGCCGGCCGCCGAGCACGAAGGGGAGCACCTCGCCCGTCTCGACCGACTCACGCAGCGCCGCCGCCTCGGCCTCCGGGTCGACCCCGAGCCGGGCGTCGAGCCGGATGGAGAAGCTGAGCGTGCGCAAGTCCGGGCCGAGGAAATCCTGGACCGGCTTTTGCCCGATGACCTCGTGCTTCGTCCAGCGCCCAGATGTCTCGTGCGACGCGTCGCCGAAGGTGCGGATCAGCTCGGCGGAGGCCTCGAAGACGATGCCGCCCAGGGTGGCCAGCATCAGCTGAGCGACCCGCTGCCGGTGCCGCTGCCGGTGCCGGTCACGGGGCCGCCGGTGGCCGAGGTGCCGACGACGACGGTCGAGACTGCGGTGGCCACCGTGGCCGTCCGGATGTAGGCATCGACGCGATCGGCGATGGCGTTGGCCATCTGCTGCGCCTTGCTCGCTGCTGTCGCCGCCGGGTCGAGATCCTCAAAGATGGCCTGCAGGTCTGCCTTAAGGTCCGCCCTGAGCTGCGCAACGACCATCGGCATTGGCTACTCCCGCACCCGCACCCGCTGGCTCAGCAGCGCGGCGTCGGTCACGTCGGCGGCCATCTGACCGGCGACCACGTCGAAGGGGCCCGCACCATAGTCCGTGGTCGTGGCCATCAGCTTCCCGGCTCCGGTCGGGCAGATCACCTGGACAGTTGCTGCCATCTCCCGCAGGCCGTTGGCCACCCGCAGCAGCACGTCGCCGAGGGGAATCTTGTGCGCAGCGGCATGCGAGCCCAGCCGCACGTCGTCGCCGGCGGTCACCCGGGGCGCTGCGCTGCCGGACACCGGCGGGGCGTGGCCTGCGTCGTAGACCACGCCGAGCACGAAGCCATCGCTGAAGTCTGGCGGGAGCAACAGGCAGAGGGCCGAGCTGCCCACCTCCGGCATGTCCTGATCGCCGCGGCGTCGGTGGACCACCTGCAGCGGGTTGGATGTCACGCCGTCCCGGTCCGCGAAGGTGCAGCGCGCCCGGCCGTCCGTGCCGACGCTGGCCACCTCGCCCACCTGGAGCATCTTGCCGAGCAGCTCCTGCACGTTGCCGTCGCCGAGCAAGCTCATGGCGTGGCCCGCTTGATCTTGGCGGCCACCGTGTAGCCGCCTCGGATCGTGTGCGTGGCCGTCTCGACGAGGTACTTCCCGTCGAGCTTGTTCCAGCCGGCGAGGCCGATGCAGTTGCCGGCCACCAGCCGCACGTCGCCGACGACGGTGATGCTGCCCTCGGCCGAGTGCTCGTTGCGGGCCAGCAGCGCTGCCTCCGCCTTGGCCTCCGCCTCGGCCTTCGACCTCGCCCGCACCCGGATCACCTCGGCCGCCTCATCGTCGAAGGACTGCTGCTGCAGGCCGAGCGGATCGTCGGGGTCCGGGTCCCGCATTGCCTCGGCCGCCGTCCTGGTGCTCTCCTGCACCACGCCCTGCCAGGGGTCCTGGTAGACCACCTTCACCTTTGGGGTGAAGAGGTAGGGCTTCACGTCGAGGCTCCAGCCGATCACCCGGCTCTCGCCCAGGGTGTAGGTCGTGAACTCGTCCCGGGCCGCGTAGGCAGCGACGGACCAGACCACCAGCTGGTTGTCTGTGACCTTCAGCGCGTAGTGGCGCTCGCCGCAGAGCCGGGCCAGGAAGGCCAGGTCAGTCTCGCTGCGCTGGTCCACCCGGTCGAGCGGCGGCGTGTCCGGAGCGTCGAAGACCAGCGGCATTCGGGCCGAGGTTGCCACGTCGCCGGCGATGGTCTGCAGCGTGGCGTTCTCCCATGCCCTGGAGCGCTTCGTCTTGCGGGCGGCCAGCCCCGTGGGCACCGAGACGCCGGAGAGCTTCACCGTCGACGGCGGCCCGACCATGCCGAGCTTGTCGATGGTGAAGGTCCCGCAGAACAGCGAGCCGCCGCCCTCCCCCCAGTCGTCCGCGTGCAGCCTGACCTCGATTGTGTCACCAGTCCCCGGCAGCCAGTCGCCCCGCCAGAGCGCATCCCGGTCCTGCAGGTCGATGGCCACCTCGTCGGCCTTGCCGCCCTGGTTGTCCGTGTAGCTCACGCCGAGCAGGTACGGCTGCAGGTCGGCGGAGATGTCCTTGCCCTGGTAAACCACCTCGGCCCATGCTCGGCGGGCGAGGGTCACGGCCGCCGCCATGGCGGCAGGTTCGGCGCGGTGTCCGGCGTCGCCACTGCAGGCACCGTCAGCACCAGCCCAGCCGGCAGCCGGGTCAGGTACGCGTGCGCAGGGTTGGCCAGGATGAGTTGGTCGAGGTAGCGCTCATTCCCCAGCAGGGCCAGGGCCAGCGCATCCCAGGTATCACCGGAGGTCGTGGTGTGCGTCACATCAGCCATAAGACAGTGCCCGTTCCCGCTCCTGCGCAGCCTTCAGCCGCTCGAGCAGGTCATCGTTGCCGGCCCTCACCGCTGCGTCGATGTCGGCCCGGTTGGCGTTGCCTGCGACGCTGATCTGCGGAGCGTAGCTGACGCTGAGCGTCGAGGACGACTGCCGGGCCTGCTCCCTGCTCGTCGATGCGCTGGCCAACCCGGCGCTTGCGGCGGCGAGCGGCGTTGTCGGCCCCTCGACGGCGCTCGTTGTGGCGTCGAGCCCGCCCTGCATCTTGCCGACGAGCTCGGCCAGGTGCGGCGCAGCACCTGCCGGGATCATGCTGGCCAGCTGCAGCCCGAGGCGCAGCGGTGCGGTGAGCAGCTCGACTGCCCGGGCGGCGACCCAGCGGACCGTGGCGATCACCGTGTCGCCCCAGGTCGACCAGAGGCCGGAGAGGGTCTCGGTCAGCAGGCTCCAGCCGGAGATGAGGAGATTCTTGAGCCCTTCGAAGATGGCTGCGAAGCCGCTGAACAACAGCCGCCAGTAGCCGAGCCAGGCCTCGACCACGGGGCCGAGCACTGTTCCGGCCAAGCTCCAGAGCACGCTGGCGATCTTGGCCGTGACGCCGGCCCAGAAGCCCAGCACAGCGCCCAGCACCTTCCAGACGCCCTGCTGTACCATGGCGGCGAAGGACGCAAACAGGGCGATTCCCCTCCAGAGCGGCCGCTGGAAAAAGGTCACGGCCTCGAACAGCGCCAGGCCTACCAGCCTGACCACGCTCCAGACCTTGCCGACCACAGATGCGACGGCGCCGAACAGGGCCATCGCCGATGACGCAAAGGAGGTCACGGCGGCCTTGGCCGCGTCCCACATCGCCACCAGCTTGTCGCCGTGCCGGATGATCGCCAGGACGCCGACGGGGATCAGCAGCAGCCCGCCGCTCATCACAACGAGGGCGGCGCCGACGACGTCGATCCAGTAGCTGGCCTGCTGCAGCCAGCCGGTCCACTCATCCCAGTACGTGATGGCGAGGGCGATGACTGCGATCTCGGCCAGGATGCCGGCGACGATCCAGGTGACCGGGTTGGCCAGCATGGCCGCGGCGAAGTTCCATGCACCCGCGCCGGCGCCCCAGAGGGCGATCCCGAGTTGGACGAGCGACACGGCGAGTGGCACCAGCCGCAGCCCGGCGAGGATGATGGCGAGCCGGTCCCACCCGCCGACGAGCCGCTGCGTCGCGTCCGCTGCTCGGTAGGCGCGCTCGGCCAGGCGGGCCAGCGACAGCACCAGGGCGAGCAGCTTCGGGGCCGAGTCACGGAACCAGGCGGCGAACTGGCTGGCCAGCTCCTGCACTCTGCCGCGGTTGGCGGTCAGCCAGCCGGTCAGCTTGGTGAACAGCTCGCTGAACACCGGGAGCAGGGCGGAGCCGAACGTGTTACGCACCCCGAGCGCGGCCATTTTCATCCGGTGCAGGTTGTCGTTGAACTCCTCCGACTGCTTGACCGCTTCCTTGCTCAGCACCAGCCCGAGGTCGCGGGCCTCCTGCCTCATCTCGCGCAGGCCCTTGCTGCCCGCGTTGAGCAGCGGGATCATGGCGGTGCCGCCCTTCCCGAACAGCTCCATGGCGGCGTTCGTCTTGGCCAGCCCGTCGGGCATCTTGGCGATCTGGTCTGCTGCTGCCTCCAGCGCTTGCTCGGCGCTGGAGAACTGGCGAGGGTCGAGGCCGAGACGGGTGAAGGTCTCGATTGCTGAGCTGCTGCCCTGCTTGGCGTCGTCGATGATCCGGCTGAAGGCCCGGAATCCGACGCCGACCTCGGCGATGGTGGTGCCGCTCAGTTCGGCTGCGTGGGCCAGCTCCTGGTAGGCGTCGGTGCTCAGCCCGAAACGCTGGGCATTCTTCGCCACCAGGTCGCCGACGTCGCTGGTGGCCTTCGCCAGCAGGAAGATCCCGCCCGCCGCCGCGGCGGCCGCGCCGCCCACCTGCAGCGCCAGCCCGGAGGCCTGACTGCGGACTGTTCCGAATCGCTGGCCGACGCTATCCCAGGCCCGGATCAGCTTCTGCTGGCGGGCCAGCCGCTCGCTCTGCTGCTGCAGCTGGGCGAGCTTGGCCGACGCAGCGCCGGTGGCCGCGCCGAAGCTGGACGCGAGCTTGCCCCCGATGCGGAAGGCCATCTCGTAGATGCGTCCCTTGGCCATCGGGGGTCACCTCTTCTGCTGCGACTTCAGCTCATCTGCTACGATGCCTGCCCACTCGGGCAGCTCGACGATCGGCTGGTCCAGCCACCACCCCACCGGGGTATAGGTGGCCATGGCCAGCCGGACAGCGGCCTGCCTCAGCTCGCGCTCGGCACCTTCGGCGAAGGAGATGCCGAGCCGAGAAGAGAACCCTGGGCCTCCAGGATGACCTCGGAGAACTCGGTGATGGGGAGCTCGGCGAGAGCGTCCTCGGGGATGCCGGTTGCCAGATCGAGCGCGGCCAGGATGTAGCGCTCGTCGGACTCAGGCTGCAGCACGTCGTGGATCTTGCGCTGCCGGAGCCGGCGCATGATCGCCAGCTTGTCCTTGCCCTTGAGGCGGCGCAGTTGGTCCGTGTCGATCTGGGTGTGGGTCTCGCCTTCCCACTCGATGGGCTCGCTGAATTTGATGATGGCCATGGCTGGTGCTCTCCTGCTGCCTCAGGATGATGGGCCGGGCGGCCCCGGGTTACAGGCCCAGGTCGCTGCGGACCGAGGCCTGCACGTCGACGCCGTCGGCGACGTAGACGTAGTTCTTTGGGTCGATCTCCAGGTAGGCCTTCCCGCTGACGAAAATCTTCAGGTAGTGGACGGCGAACTCGATCGTCGTCTCTTGGCCAGCGCCGGGCGCCAGCGTGCCCAGCGGGCTGGACTTGGGGACGCAGTCCATGACGTACTTCAGCGGGCGGGTCGTGTACTCGCCGGCCGAAGCGTCGTAGCGCTGCTGCGAGCCACGCACCTCGATGCGGTGCGTCCCGGGCGCCATCAGCTTGAGCTGCTCCGGGTTGGGGTTGCGGAACTTCAGCGTGCAGCCCATCGGGCTCACGTGCCCCAGGGTGGGGCTCTCGATCGCCCCGGCGATGCCGGCGCCGCTGATCTCTTCGGTCGGCGTCTCGACGGTCGGAAGCTCGACGTCGACCAGGTCGGGGATGCGCCCGATCACGCGATCGAAGGCCTCGAAGTTGATCAGCTTCTCGCTGAGGACGTTGGCCACGGCACCCTCCATCGGGGTCACACCCCGGATCAGCGGTCTCTACCTCACGCCTCCGGAGCAGGAGGGGAGGGGCCCGGGCGGGCGTTGGCAGCCCCCGCCCGGGCCGGGGCGGACGATCAGGCGAACAGGCTCGCCAGGTTGGCTGCGTCGAACTCGATGATGAAGGTCAGCGCCTCGGCCGGGGGCGGCGGCGTCCAGTAGATCCGGAACGATCCCTGCCCGTTGAGCAGGCTCGTCGACGGGTTGTCCGCCTCGGCAAAGACCACCTCGCCGCCAAGGATTGAGCCGGCGCCTTTCAGCCCGTTGAGGAAGATGTTGGCCGAGTCGACGATCGAGTCGATCAGCCGGCGGGTCAGCGCCGCGTCGACCTGCGAGAAGTAGGTCAGCACCAGCGTATTGCCGAGCCAGAGCGTCATCCGTCGGATCGGCACGAAGGTGTCCTTCGGATCGCTCGACGCCGGATAGGCCGCAGTCCGGTTGCCCCAGAGCCGCCATCCCGTGAAGTTGAGCGCCGTGATGATGCCCTGGCCGTTGAGAATGTTGGCCTGATCCTGGCTCAGGAACACCTCAGTGCCGTCCTCGAGGCATGCTCCGTCGATCCGCATCGCACGGTTGGACGGCGAGACGTAGGGCGTGCCGCCGCTGGCCGCGTCCACCTGGTTGGCCAGCCCGGCGAAGTGGCAGCTGAGGTGATGCACCTCGTCGCCGAGGGTCACCAGCGGCCAGCAGCAGACCTGCCCGGCCGCGGTGTAGCCGTTGTCGCTCTTCCAGGCGGCCGCCTCGGAGTAGTCGGCGATCTCGTATTCGTCCGGATCAAGGTCGGTGACGGCCAGTGCCTTGAAGACGCCACCGTTGATGCTGCCGCCACGCGCCACCATCGCGGCTGCCACGGCCGAGTCCTGCGACCATCCGGGGGCGAGGATCATGCCGGGGGCGAGCTGTAGCCGGGGGTAGACGTCCTCGACGCACCAGAGCCCGGTGTAGGCTCCGCCGGCCGTTGCCGTGCCGACGATGTCGGCGGCATCGACGCCGGCCGGGGCGAGCTTGTCGTAGGTCAGGTGGCAGTCCGGCAGCGCGCCCGATCCCATGGCGCCGGTGGAGACACGGGTGACGACCGTGTAGCCGTTGGCGTCGTAGGCCAAGGTGTAGTCGGTGGTCAGCGCGTAGGCCGACGGGACCAGAGCGCCGTCGTCGAGCACCAGCGTGGTGTGATCGATGCCGAACACCGAGATCGTCTTGCTCGTCTCGGCGCTGGCCCACGCAAGGCCGGCGCGGGCAACGGATGCCATGTGGCCGGCGTCGTCCGGGTCGAGCACGTTGACGAAGACGGCCGGCCCGACCCCGTACAGGCCGAAGTAGACCCGGGCGAACTCACAAAGCCCGTAGCTGCTGTAGAGCGAGGCCGGGCAGTTGCCGAGCTTCGTCACGAACTCGGCGAAGCTGGCGGCCAGCACCGGCTTGTTGACGTTGGTCCGGGTGCCGAGCACCACGGGGGCGGCGCCGACAACGACGGGCAAGCCAGCGAGCGCGGTGATCGGCGGACGGACGGAGGTCGGCACTTCCTGGCTGTAGACGCCATGCAGGTAGGTCGTCATCTAGGGCTCCTCCCGGCCGGCGGCCGGATCAGATCAGCTGCGGACTGACCAGGTGCGCGCAGCTCGGCTGCGTCCAGGTCGTGAAGATCATCGCCTCCCATTGAGGCTCCGGCTGCTCGTCGAAGATCTGCCAGCGCAGCGGCAACTGCAGGCAGAACGGACCCAGCGTCGGCGAGCCGGTCAGCGCGTTGCGCAGCCGCTGGATCAGGTTGCCCAGATCCTGCCAGCCCTCGGCGTCCTCGGCGTAGGTCTGCAGCAGCAGCTGCACCTCGATGGTGCCGCCGTCGGAATCGTCCTGGCCGCCTGTTGCGCGGATCACAATCAGCGGCGGCAGCGGCTCGCCAACGCTCCGCTTCGGCGGCAGCCAGCCGGTCACCAGCACCGGCGGGCGGGCGACCGTGCCGTCGCTCGGCTCCAGCCGCGTCTCGGCCAGCACCGGGCCGACGAAGGCTTCCAGCCGGCCGACCAGGCCGTTGATCGTGTTGAGAGCACCGACGGTCATCGCCCCGCCTTGTCCAGCGCCCGCTCGATCTCGTGCTCCAGTCGGGCGTCGAGCCGCTGCTGAGCGATGGCCTCGACCTTGCGGGTGACCGACTCGACCCCGAGCATCTGCGGCACGGCGGGCCCGTAGTGCACATCGAGGGGGAAGCGCTTGCTGCCCCTGCGGCTGGCGACGTGCAGTGCCTTGCCGAGCCGCACGACGAAGGCTCCCTTCAGCGGCTTGCGCCCACCGGCCCGCTTCACGCCCACGCGCAGGGTTGGCCTCTTGCGGCCGCCCGTCCCCGGCTCGCTGGGCCGCGGGGCGAAGGCGTACAGCGGCACGCGTGGCGCCACGCTTTTGACCTCGGCGTCCAGCCTGTCCGGCGTGGCCCGACGCAGCGTCATTGTCTTCTTCACGTCTGCGGCGCCCACCCGGTACTCACCCCGGATGGCCTTTGCCGCTGCAGTCCTCGCCCCCTCGATCGCCCGGTTCATCGCCCTGGCCATGGCCTGCTGGGCCTTGCCCGGCAGGTGCTCCAGCAGCCGGATAGCCCGGTCGATCTGCTCCGGGGTGAAGGTGACCATGAGGTCAGGTCTCCTGTCGATCGAGCGTGAGCTCCAGCATCCCCTCGGCCTCGGAGACCTGGCGCACGTACCAGCGCAGCGTCTCCCCCCCCATGGTCACCTGGGGGCGCTCCCCCTCCACCGGCCTTCGGGCCAGCAGTCCGCCGGCGAAGTGCAGGATCGTTCGCCGGGTGAAGACCCCCTCGACCTGTGATGGACCCTGCGTGCGCTTGATCGTCAGGTCGTCATCGCGGACGGCGGTGAGGGATACCGGGTCCTCGCCGTCGAGCGCGATGACGACCTGCTCGCCGAACTCCTCGGAGGCGAGGAAGACGGCGCGGTCGATTGCCAGCTGATCACGCAGGGTCATGGGCGCTCCGAGTCAGGCACGGCTTGGAGCGCCGGGCCATCCCAGGATCAGGCGACGACGACGACCCGGACCATGGAGTTGACCTGCACCGGCACGGGCAGCGGCCGAGCGCTGACCTTGACGATCCGGCCGGCCGGCTCCTTCTCGACCCAGGACTCGGGGATCCGGGCGCCGCGGGACAGGGTGAGCGAGGAGGCGTCGTCCGTGCCGGTGGCCACGCCGACCGCGCCGTAGCGCAGGGCGGTGTACGCACGCCGACTTGCAAGCGCGATCTCCTTCGCCGGGACCATGGGTTTCTCGACGCCGTCCACCGGGTCGACGTACCACTCGTCATAGGCCCAGAGGTCCAGGCCCGTGCCCTTGAGCCGGCCGAGGTAGGTCACGCCCGGGGTGGCCATGATCTCGGGAGCGATCAGGCCCATGTCGATCCGGGTCGTGTCCAGCATGGTCTTCAGGTTGGCATTCTTGAGCAGGGCATCCGCGGCTTCGGTGCCGAGCACCCCGTCGGTCGGGGCCTCGCCGCTGTCCTTCACGCAGAGGCGACGCCAGGTCATCAGGTCCTCGATGATCTGGCTGTCGGCGTGGGTCCAGCAACGTGCAGCCGCCAGCAGCGGAATGTTGTGGGAGGCCAGCCGGCCGAAGTTGATCGTCGCGTCCACGTCATCGCCGACGACGTGGATGGACCCGTCGAACAGCGCCCGGACGGACATCCACTCCTCGCGGCGGGTGGTCATGTTGTCCAGGGCGGCCAGGTCCGCGGTCAGGATCTTTGCTGCCCGCTCCTCCGGGGAGAGGCTCTCGTACAGATCCTCCCCGGGCAGACGGTTGGCCAGGTCGCCAGCACGCGTGAGCCTCTTGTTGGCCACGATCGGCGGGACGAAGGTCTTGGTCTCGTAGCCCTGGCGGTCCGACACCGGGGCCACGCCGTGCGGCGAGACGAACGACGCCATCTTCCTCGACTCGGTGTCGATGTCCACGTCGACCGCCTCCGCGTCGTAGAACTCGCGGTTGGCGAAAAACGTGTCACGGATAAAGGTCCGGGGCGGCTTCAGCTGCTGGAGCATGCGGGCCATCGCCCGACGCTGGAAGAGATCGACGGCCATTGGTCAGTCCTCCACGAAAGTCGGCGAAGGCCGTTGGCCGTCGCTCGAATGGATTGATTTCTTTACGGTTCTCGACCCTGCCAGGCCTATCGCGGCCTGACGGATCAGGCCGCGATGTTGGTGCGGAACAGGATGCCCAGGTCTCGGGCCTGGTCGCGGAAGGTGTCCGCGTCGTCGCCGGCGGCAAAGGTGCAGGCCGTCTCGTTGAACTCCCCGCCGAGGTAGATGGGGCAGACCTTGGCCTCCAGGCTGGCGTCGGTGGTCTCGGCGAGGATTGCGTAGATGTCCTCGCTGCCGTCGACCGCGTCGCTGTCGGCCAGCACCAGCTCGCCGGAGCCCGCTTCGATCTCGACGGTGAAGACGTCTCCCACGGCAAAGGCCACGCCGTAGGCCTCGATCAGGAAGGCGATCGGGCCGGCGTACGCCACCTCGGCTTCGGCGTCGGCCAGGCGGTTGCCGTCGGGGTCGACCACGGAGAAGACCGCGGGGGGACCGGCGGCGACGCAGGTGATCGTGTAGATGCCGACCTTGCTCTTGGCGCCCAGGGCCACGTCGTCGATGGTGCCCTCACCGGTGTTGCCGGAGTCAGCCAGAGCGTCGCCGAGGGCACGCAGGACGCGTCCGAGCACGGCGCCGCGGGTCAGGTCCTGCAGCAGCTGCAGCGTGCCGGCGTCGGTGACGAGCGGGAGGGCGGAGCCGCCGCGCAGGTTGTCGTAGATGAAGGATTCGGACGAGCTGGACATGGCTTGGTGCCTCCCGTCGGCGAAGGGCCGGTTTCAGCCCCGCCTTGTTCGATTTTCTGCAATCGGGCTTGCCCAGCCCGGCTACTTCCCGTTCTTGTGCTTGTGCGAGGCGTTCCACGCTGCCGCTGCCGCGTCGATGATCTCGTCTTCCCTGGCCCTGTCGGCCGCTGCTTGCGCCCGGGCGACCGTGGCGCCGACGAGCGGGAGCACTGCGGGCGGGGCGATGGCCCCGGCAGCGTCGGCACCGGCGTTGGCCAGGTAGGCCGACCGGTTGCCCATCTCGGCCTGCACGATCCGGTAGGCCAGCGCCTCAGCGGTGCAGGGCTCGGCGTAGCGGGCCGCAGCGACGAGCGCCTCATGGCCGGGCTTGGCCACCGCGTCGATCGCCTGGAGTCGGGTGCGCTCGGCGGTCACGCCGGCTGCGTGGCCCTCTGCGTGTCCAGCGGCCTTGCCCTCGTCGAGCAGGGCGGCGAGCAGCTCGGGGTGCTGCGTCACCAGGGACTCCCTGGTGACGGTGACGGCGACCGAAGGCTGCGGGGTGGGGACGCTGGCGATGCCCGCTGCGTAGCCATCGGCTTTCGCAGCGATGAGCCTCTCCGCCATGCTCTTGGATTCCTCGCTGATCTTTTTGGCGGTGGCCTCGACATCGACGACGGCGAGCCGACGTCCTTCCTGGAGCAGGTCGGCCAGCAGCTGCGGAGCCTTCTCTGCCAGCATCTCCCTGGTGATACCTGCAACGGCTTCCTTCTCTCTGGAAGCGATCGCCTTGTCGAAGTCGCTCTGCTTTTTCTGCTTGGCCATCGCCTGGATGCGCTCCGGCAGCGAGGCCCCGGGGAACTCGACCGAGTTGAGGTAGATGGTCTCGCCCTGGGCCAGCGCCGTCACGGCCTGGCCGCCCAGCACCTCGTCGGCGAAGCCGGCGTCCACCGCCTCCTGCGGGTCCATCCAGGTCTCGGCGTTGAGCATCTCCCGCAGCTCGTCCGCCGTCTTGCCCGTCTTCGCCTGGTAGATCGAGACCAGGCCGTCCCGGAGCTTGTCCAGCACATCCGCCGTTTTGCGCAGATCGGACGACTCGCCCATGGCCAGGACAGACGGATTGTGGATCATCATCATCGAGCCGGGGCTCATGCGGGTGGTGCCGGCCATGGCGATCAGGCTGGCCGCGCTGCCAGCCAGGCCCTCGACGGTGCAGACCACTGCGGCAGGGTGCTGCTGCAGCATGCTGTGGATGGCGATTCCGGCGAAGGCGTCCCCGCCGCCGCTGTTGATCGAGACGTTGATCTTTTTGGCGTTGGGGTACGCAGCCAGATCCTCGCGAAACTGCCGGGCGCCCTTCTCGCCGTCCCAACCAGAGGACGGACGAATGGGCCCGTGGATGATCATGTCGATCTCGTCGGCGGCTGCGGTCGGCTGAAATGCCCAGAATCTCATCGTCTACTCCCTCGTGAGCTGGATGGCCATGGTGTGGGCCTCGGCCAGGCTGGCGCGGATGCGCTGGGCGCGGGCGGCCGCAGCCTCTTCCTTGTCCTGTCGATCGGCGTCGCCTGCGTCGTCGTCCGTCGTGCCGGATTGAGCGGCGGACGTGGCCTGCTTGGCGATCTCCCTCGCCCTGGTCCTGTTGACCTCGTCCCAGTTGCCACCGGTCATCGCTGCCGTTTCCTGGGCCATCGTGCTGAAGCCGAACTGCACTCGGTCGTATGCTGCGGCGGCCTCGACTTTCTCGTTGATCTGGCCCTGCGCCGGCCCGTGCCACTTGGCGCCGGACCACGCGGCCCGGATTGCCAGGTCCTCGAAGAAGCCGGGGGCGGCGATGCGGCCGCGGGCCACGGCCTCGGCGAGCCACTCTTCGTAGACCGGCTGGCAGAACATGCTGGCCATCCAGGCCCGCCAGGTTTTCACGGCCTTCCAGAACTCGAGGAACGAGGCCCGGGCGGCGGTGTAGGAGCTGGTGAAATGCTGCAGCAGGATCTCGTAGGGGATCTCCAGTGCTGCGCCCATCGGCACGCAGATCGCCCGCACGAAGCCGTCAAAGGCCGTGTTCGGTCGCTGCGGGTTGACCGTTTCGACCTTCTGGCCAGGCATCAGGCCGACCACTGCGCCGTTGCCGAGCTCCACCCCCGCAAGATCGTTCGAGGGGGAGATCTTCTCGTCATCCAGAATGTTGGATTCCAACGGGCCCTGAACGTCGCCGGGCGAAGTGACGAAGACGGTCAGCATGGCGCTGATCACGGCGGCCATCAGTTCGGCGTCCGAGTAGCGGCCGAGCTGCTTCATACTCTCCAGGACCGGAGCCAGGCTCGGCAGCCCGCGGCGCTGCTCCGGGCGCTCCTGCGAAAACACGTGCAGGATGTTGCGCCGGCCGGTCTGCGGCCCGAAGGCCAGCACTCTCTTCCACGCGTTGGCCAGCACCATGGCCTGATCGCTGCCCGGGTGATATTGGGCCACGTAGTAGGCCACCGGCTCGCTGTACTGGCCGATCTCCACGCCGCCGCAGATGCTGCGATGCCCGATGCTTGTGAGGCCCGGGTGCCACCAGCCGTCTGGCACGTCCCAGGGGTTGCAGATCCGATCGGCCTCGAGCAGCTGCACGCGCAGGTCGTAGATGCTGCCTCGGCGCCGGACGATCGGGAGCAGGGCGAAGACGTCGCCAGACATCCAGGCGGACAGCGCGGCCAGTGCCTGGAGCTGCCCGAAGTTGTTGGTGCGGGCCGCGTCGCAGTGGGGCGAGTCAGCCCAGAGCGAGAACTCCCGCTCGGCGCGTCGCTCCCAATCGTCCTTCTCTTCCGGGGTCAGGCCCAGCACGTCGCCGTCGATGTTGGCGTCCAGCCGGAGCCCGGGACCGATGACGTTTTTGACCTTGACTTTCAGCGCGCCGGCGGCCAGACCGCCGCCCATGTACAGGTCGCGGCTGCGCTCCCGCAGCACCTCGACGTGCTGGACGATGTCCTCGTCTGGCGATCCGCCCTTGAACAGCCAGCCCAGCAGCGAGCGCTTTGATCGGCTGGCTCCGTGTCGACCGTAGCCGGAGGACGACGTTCCCCATGCAGATGCCGTGAACTGCAGGGCCGTGCGGGCTGCCGCTCGACGCAGGGCCGTCTGCGGAGAGACCAGGGCCACGGCTGCGTCGATTGCCCGGGCCAGCGCAGGGGAGCGGCCCGAGGACGCAGGAGCTGCGCTGGCGACGCCCCGAGCAGCGGCGCTACCTGCCGTGGGCGCTGGGATGTTGTGCGTGATCGTCACGCCGCGATGCTCTGCCGGATCGGGGCCAGAGTCCGCCGTGCCCAGGTGGCTCATGGGCCGGTCTGCACTTCCTCGTCCTGCGCTGGCCACACCGCTCACAGGTCCCTCGGGATGATGCGCGTCGTGCGCACTGCCGCCGTACGACCGGCTGCGAGTTGGTCCACCTTGGCCTGCCATTTCTCGATGTTTGTGGCGATCAGCTTGCCATCGGCCCGCGTCAGGCTTCGGCTACCGATGGTGTAGGACTGGCCAGCTGCGCATGCGAGATCGGCGGCCAACCAAGCGTCGAGGTGCGCCTGCGCTTGGACCAACGTCAAAGCCACGGCGCTACCTCGTCTTGTTGGGGGGGGGAGTCTTCTTGCAACTCTGGAATTGTGCCTACATCATGGCGTTCCTCGGATGACGGGTCAAGACTTTTCTTTCATGGCCGCACAGGTGGCCAGGTTGATGGCTTGTGGGTTGGTGTGGTTCTGTGGGGATGGGGCGACGGGGCCGAAAAATTGCGCAGTGTAGTTGGAGGTATCATACTTTGTCGGCCATTGGAACAGGAGCAAACCACCATGGCAGAGCAAGAGTACGTCAGGTCGAAGCATGTCCGAGCGTGGCTGGCCAAGTATGCCGAACAGGGAGAGCAGGTGTCGGCATGGGCCGAGGGGTACATCGGCAAGATGATGGGCAGCGGGAAGGACAAGCAGCACAACGGCGCGCTGATCATAACGGGCCGGCGCGTGATCTTCTACCGGAGCGGCTTCCTCGGCGAGGTGCATCAGGCCATCCCGCTCGCCAAGATCTCGTCGGTCGAGCAGAGCAGCTTCCTGGGTCAACGCAAGGTCAGGATGCACACGTCGCACGATGACCTAGAATTCACGACCTTCGACGACAACCCGTATGCTCGGGTTGTCGCTGCGCTCCAGGCTGGCGCGGTGAACAAAGGGGAAGGGGCGGGCGGTGTCGGTGATGTGGCCGCTGCTGGCGCAGCAGGGCCGGCCGGCTCGGACACGCCGCTGGATGCGCTGAAGAAGCTCGGCGAGCTGCGGGCCGCTGGCGTGATCAACGAGGCCGAGTTCGAGGCGAAGAAGGCGGAGCTGCTGGGGAGAATGTAGCAGCTACAACTTCACGCCCTTGCTCAGCATCCTCGGCCCGCTGCTTGGTTTGGCCGGCGACGAGGCTTGGCGGCCATGCTTCTTGGCCTCGCCACCATTGGAGCGACGGGCCAGCTCGTCGAGCGCCCTGGGGTCGGGCACCCTGATTTCCAGCGCAGCAGTGGCGTACACCCGGCAGTCCAGCGGCTCGTTGCGGACGTGCTCGTTCGGCTTTCTCCAGACTGCGATCTTCCGCCCGGCACGCGGGATGATGACCAGCCTCTCCGAGAGCAGGCCCTTGAAGTACTCGGCGCCGTAGCCCCGCTTGGTCTCGCCCTGGTCGCGAGGGAAGTGGCAATAGCTCGGCCCCGGATGCTCCTCCTTGAGTCGAGAGAAGACGGCGCCCTTCAGGTCGTGCACGCCGAGCATAAAGAGGGCGGCTCGGTAGCGGTTGTTGTAGGTCGGCTTGCCGATCGCCGGCACCCCTGGGCCGTCCTTGCTGCCCTTGCTGGCGAAGACGTAGCGATCCCTTCGGGGGGCGCAGAAGGCGTAGACCTCGTTGGCGTGGTATCCGGAGTCCACGCACGTGCAGGCCACCGCAAGCCGCCGTCCGTCTTCCGTCTCGCGGATCATGCTCAGGTGCTCGTCGAGCTGCTGCCAGACGGCTTGATTGGCCGGATCGCCCATCAGCACCCGGTAGGCGATCCCCCAGCTCTCCCGGCCCGGGCCCCAGCCTACGACCTCGAGCTCGATCCTGTCGGCCTGCAAGTCGACGCCGGCGGTCAGCACCATCACGCCCGCAGGAACCTCGCAGTCGTAGTTCTCGAGGTGGCGCTCGAGGTCCTTGGCTGCGAGCGACTGGTCGTTCTCGGTGAAAGGCAGGCCGAGCTTTGTATTGATGAAGACCCGCAGCTTCAACTGGTCGTGTGAATCGTGTGCATCGCACCACTGCTCGGCCAGATCACGCCACTTCACCCAGGGAGAGTAGAGCGCCGACAGGTCGCCAAAGCTGACGATCTTCCCTGTTCCATTGGCACCTCCGGGCTGTTGGGCGATCCATTCACCAGCAGCGAGCATGGTCGGCTTGTGGCGCTCATCGATGCGTCCCTTGCAGTGCGGGCAGAGGTAGTAGCAATGGTCGAAGTCACGTTCGCCATCGTCGTTCTTGTACTTCAGACCTTCCCAGACCATGACCTGCATTGTGCCACAGAGTGGGCAAGGGACGTGGTACTGACGTCGGTCACCCTTGGCGTGCCACTCCTGGATCTTGTTTTTGATTCCATCGATCGTCGGTGTCGAGAACAGCACGATTTTTTTATTGTGAAAGTTGCTTGTTCGCTGAATCGACAGACGGACCGGGTCGCCTTCGGTGCCGGCCGAATCGGCGAAGCGGTCGACCTCGTCGCAGAGCACCACACGGATCGGTCGACTGGCTAGACCCGCCGGAGCGTTGCTGCCTGCCATTGCCAAATAGCCGCCAGGAAACGCCTTGTGCAGGATGGTCTGGCCGCTTTTGCGGCTGTTGCCTCGGCCATCCTTGCCGGTCTCCAGCTTATCGCGCAAGGTCGGCGATGCTCGAAAGGTGGGGTCGATACGCTCCTTACTGAAGTCCTGCATCACCTCGGCGCCAGGATGGACCATGAGGATGGGCGATGGGTCCTGGTCCACGAAGTAGCCGAGCATGTTGAGCAGGGCCTCGGTCTTGCCCAGCTGAGATCCGATCATCCCCACCACGATCTCGATTGCGGGATCGCTCAGGCAGTCCATGATCTCGCGCAAATAGGGGGAGCGGTCGGTGTGCCACTGGCCAGACTCCGGGGATGTTCCGGGGGCGATGCGGCGGTAGGTGTCGGCCCACTCCGAGACGGTCAGACGAGGGCGGGGGACGCAGGCTGACGCGGCTGCTCGTGCCCAGGCGTGCGGGTGGTTGTGGCGGGGGATGCGAGAGCTTGCGCAAGTAGAGCTGGCCATTGGTTTATTCCGAGTCGTTCGGCATGGCACAGACCACCAGAGCTGCAGCCGTGAAGCTGGAGTCTCCCGAATAAGCGCCCAGCAAAAGCAAAGACCATAGCGCAATCGTCCTTCTAGACGTCGGAGCCATAGCCTTGGCAATTGCGTAAATGCGCCCGCCTGCGCTTTGCATACTGTCTTTCATCATTACGCGAACCTCCCCTGATGCCACTCGGCCAGCAGCTCGTTGACAGCATCGCCCAGAACACCCTCGATCTCCGGGGCGCTCTTCCCCTCGCAGCGCAGCGCCACCTGGCCGGGCAGTCCCAGCAGCGAGGCGCGCACGGAGGCCAGAACGGCCACGGCGTCGGCACGCACCTCGTCGACCGGGATCAGGTTGCCCTCCTGCTCGGCCAGGCCAAGCGCTGCCTGCCGCGCCTTGATCTCCTCTCGGTCAGCCCTGGCCTTTGCGTATCGCTGGGCGTCGTTGGTGGCATCCTCGGTCTCCCTGCGCGTGCGAGATAGCGCCGAGGAGTCAGGTGCGGCTGGTGCAGCGTCAGGACCGGACGACGAGGGATGCGCAGTAGACTTACCGCCGAAGGTGGCCCGGCGCGCCAGGATGAGATCTCGCACCTGTGGCCAGAGCAAGCGGCCTTCGGTGGTCGGTAGGTCGCCGGACTTTACGAGCTGGCCGATCCGCTGGCGGGACACTCCGACCCGCTTTGCCACCTCGGACTGTGTAAGTAGCTGTGGTCTATCATCTACCATCGCAATCCACCGTCAAGGGCCTTGCGGACCTTGCAGCTAGTGCGCTTTCGGGACTCCTCTGGACC
>Ga0209416_1001176_pt1 | contig 19800 bp, 23 predicted proteins | sample RifGroF1_FD_184001 | JGI IMG/M metagenome (GOLD analysis project Ga0209416, IMG submission 184001) | Groundwater microbial communities from Rifle, Colorado, USA - Groundwater F1 (SPAdes) (version 2) | ecosystem: Environmental > Aquatic > Deep subsurface > Groundwater | place: Rifle, Colorado...
CAATATTTAATGTCGGGGTAATTATATAGTAAGCATACCTCTTTGGCAAATACAGAGAGGCTAAAATATACTCTAGTAATTTTAGAGTCATTTCAGAAAAACATTAACCCTTGTCTTCATTACATTTCCTAATACCTTTTGCAAAGATATCCACATTGTTTTGAAATTCAATATAATGGAAAAAGTCCCAATCGATCGGACACTGCCCTCAAACTGCCTAAATATATTTTAAATGGTATGCAATGGAAAAAGCAGACTTTGTAGAGCATGTAGAGAAATTACCAAAGCCAGAGATCTCAGATTCTCATGTGGAAAGTGTTGCCCTTGATCCAGATGAACTTTGGAAAAGTGCAAGAGAAAATCTCCGTTTAATTATTGGCCCTAAGATTTTCGGTGGAATTTTTGGGAACTGCTATATCGAGAATGTACAAAATGGTCTGGTACAGATATCCTGCGATGCCTCCTACAAACGAGAAAAAATACTAAGAGATTACAAAGCTAGCTTGAAAAAGGCCTTGCTTAAATCTTCTGGTAGAAACTTTGAAATTGAAATTAACCTTCGAGGGAAAGACTCTCTTCAACAAGAGAAATACCAGTACCATGACCCATCTCAAAAAGAAGAGGGGGCTTTGGATCTGTTCTCTTCTGCAGAGAAAGAAAACAAGCAAAAAGAAAATGCTCTTAAGAGTGCACAGCTTAATCCTAAATATCTTTTCTCAAACTTCATCGTTGGTTCAAACAACAGACTAGCAGAAGCGATTGCAGAGGCAGTTGTAGAAGATCTTGGTAATGCATACAATCCCGTGTTTTACTACGGAGATACAGGTGTAGGAAAAACGCATCTCATGCAGGCAATTGGAAACGAAACTCTAAACAGAGATTCTAGTAAAAAAGTAGTGTATATATCCATAGAGCAGTTTCTTAACGAAATGGTAGAAGCAATCAGAACAAAAAGAAACGAAGATTTCAGGAATAAATATAGAGCTGTAGACTTACTAATAATCGATGATGTTCAATTTGTAGAGACATATCCAAGAACTCAAGAGGAACTTTTCCACACATTCAACACTCTTTACCAGGCAAACAAACAAATAATTCTTGCATCTGACAGACCTCCAAAAGAGATTAAAAATATTACAGACAGACTCAGATCTAGATTCCAAGGAGGAATGGTTGCAGATATTCAAGCTCCAGACTACGAAACAAGAATGGCCATTCTTAAACAATCTCTACTAGAAAAGAATGGAAATGTGCAGGTTCCAGAAGAGTTCCTGCAAATGATAGCCAAAAACATGGACAAAAATGTTAGAGAGCTTGAAGGTGCCTTAACAAAGGTTCTTTCTCTAATTAAATTGGGAATGAACCCAACAGAAGAAGATATCGCGAAGCTTTTACAAATCGATTTGGAGAGCAAACGAAAGAAGATAACACCTATTAAAGTAATAAAAGCGGTTTCGGATGTCTTTGATGTTAAGGTCTCCGATATTAAAGGTGACAGACGAACAGCATATATTGCTCAGTGCCGACAGATAGTTATGTATATCCTTCGCAACGAACTTTCAATGCCGCTCGAAAGAGTTGCTAAGGAAGTAAACAGAAGCGACCATACGACAGTAATACATGCGTGCGACAAGATAGACCTACTCAGAAAGAAAGACTCCAAGCTCAACGAGAGGCTAAACGAGTGCTACAAACTCATACGAGAGTAGGGTGGATAAACCTGTGGATAACCATATGCATTCTTAGGATAACTAGCCCCATTCTCCACAGTTCAGAAATCCTTTCTACAAAACGAAGTGCTTTTTTAACAACATTTTCTTACCACATAGATACCCACAGAGAGGGATAGTTTCTAGAAATTATCCCCGATATTTCTCCACAGAAGAAAAGCCCGCAAATACGAGAGATCTGGAAACCTTAAAACATATCTGAAACTTTAACTATCCACAAACTAAATATACACACATACATAGTTCTAGAAAAGATTTATAGATAATTATCGACATATCCATACTCTCTACTAATATAACTACTAAATATATTAATAAATAAAATATAGAACAAAGGAAAAACAGAACAAGAAAAATTCTTCTTAAGAGAAAAAAATGGTACAATGTATAGAAGTAAAACTGTCCCATACATAATCTTTTTACATATACAAATATGCAGTTTTCTTGTAATCAGGATACATTTTCTAAATATATAAACATAGTAAGTAGGATAGTAAACAACAAACCAGGGTTGCCTATTCTTAACAATGTTGCATTTGAGACAGTCAAAGGTAAGTTACTAATGAAGACTACAGATTTAGAATTGAGTGTTAACACATGGATAGGATCAGATGTTAAATCTGAGGGAAAGATAACTGTACCAGCAAAGCAACTTTCTGAGTTCGTTAATTCAATCTCCGAAGAAAAGATAGATTTTGAAGTAGAGAAACAGAGTTTCAATATATCAACAGATAATAACTCTGCAAATTTCAATACCATGCCTTTTGACGATTTTCCTTCAATTCCAGAGATTAAAGATGAAAAGGATTACTTTGTTAGGATAAATAAAGGAGACTTTGCAAATGCAGTAAATAGAGTTGCTTTCGCTGCAGCTGTTGATGACATTAAGCCTGTTCTTACAGGCATCAAGATGGAAATAGAGGCAGAGACAGTATCTTTTGTAGCTACTGACGGCTTAAGGCTTTCAAGACAGATTGTAAAAATTGAAAAATCTGGCAAACAGAAGAGTTTGCTAATTCCTGTTAGAGCTTTTGAGGAGATTTCACATATTGTTTCTGAGCTAGATAGTGAAGATGAATGGGTGAAAATATACATAGTAGAGGAGAGGAATCAGGTGCTTTTCAAATTTGCAGACGTTGAACTATCATCTAGGTTAATAGATGGAGAATTTCCAGAATACAAGCAGATAATCCCAACAGGATTCAAAACCCAATGTGAGATTAACAAAATGGACTTCCTTAATTCACTAAAGGTAATAAATATCATTGCAAGGTCAGTTCTTGGAAATAAAATGATTCTGGATATTGCAAAGGGTGGAGTCTCTCTTTCTGCAACACAATCCGACTTAGGTAAGAACCAGAGTAGATTTGATTGTAAAGTAGAGGGAGAAGATCTAAAGATTGCTTTCAGTGCCAAATTCCTTGCAGATATTCTAAACCATATTGATTCTGAGGATATACTTTTTGAATGCTCTGAGCCTGTTAGACCAGGAGTATTCAAGATCAAGGGTGAAGAGAACTTTGTGCACCTAGTTATGCCAATGATGCTTTAGGTTTCTTGTCTTTAATCTGGTAGCCAATTCCATGTACTGTTCCAATTAGGCTATTGTCCTGAAGTTTTTCTCTTAATCTTTTAATGTGTACATCTACAGTATTAGAGCCAACATACTGCCTGTAATCCCATACATGGTCCAACAGTTCACATCTTGAAACAGTTCTGTTCTTGTTTCTTACTAAATATTCAAAAAGTGCGAACTCCTTTCTGCGAAGATTCACCTCTTGTTCATCTTTTAAAACGGTTTTTCCCTTTGTGTCTAGCACATAGCTACCAATGTATATGCTCTCATCAAGATAGCTCTTGGGTCTTCGTATCAAGGACTGTATTCTTGCGAGGACCTCTTGCATGGGGAAAGGGTAGGTAAGGACATCGTCTCCTCCCTTGTTTAGAAATTCTACCTTCTCTACCCAACTTCCCTTGTTGCAAACTCCAAGGATTTTAGTATTTGGGCTATATTTGCGAATATATCCAAGGATTTCGTAGGAAATTCCCCTCTCCAAATTGATGTTGAGTATGACAAAGTCGAAAACACTACCCTTTACTAGGTTTTTATTTATAAAAGAAGAGGAGTCTATTGATGTATTATATCCATAGGAATCAAGAGTTTTCTGAAGTAGGTGGGCAAGAGTATTGGAATTCTCTATAATTAATATATTCATAATGAAAGTCTTTAAATTTAAATGACTTCCATGATATTGACCAAGAGCATATTATTTTAGTCCTAGAGAACAAAAAGAATGAAATATGTTGTTACCCTAATCTCTGTGCTAGGCATCTCCGTTGCTTTTTTGTTTTTTCTTTTTAATAATCCCTCCTTTCTTCCAGAGAATAGCGTAGGGGAGATTAGTTGGTTAAATGTCGGAGTTTTTCTTTTTCTTCTTTTCACTTCCCTCTTTTCTGTAATTTCGTTAATTGTTTTTGGAATAGTTACATTTTTTAGAAAAAGCCTTTCAAGAAGATCCCGGATATTCATATCTTCCAAAGTTGCAGTACTGTTTGCTGTTGGATTATTACTCGTTTTTCTTCTTAACTTTTTCCATGTCCTTGATTGGATTTGGGGTGCCTCCATCCTGCTGGTTGTGTTAATAGCTTCGTTTGTTATATGATTTCTGTATGACTAAAGCAAAAAACAACAAATTTAAAAACGAACTAGAGCAGCTCTCCCAGATAATCTCTGGAGAGGTTGGTTTAAGAAAAAGAGAGGAAGGCCTTAAAAAAGCGAAAGAAGAGGCAATCGAAAACCAAAAAACGATTAGAAGAAAGAGTATTGTGAAGGGGAAGACTAAATTAGAGCAAGATCCAATTCTCGAGGACGAGAAACCTGTCGTACAGAATATCAAGCTTTTTGAATGGGAGGCTCCAGATAGATATGAGTTCAAATTTAACAATAAAGGCTTCTTAATTATCGTTGCCCTTGCTCTTCTGTTTATCCTTCTTCTTGCAATCCTTCGTAACTACTTCCTAATGGGCTCTTTAGTAGCCCTTCTTTTCTTAGTGTATGTTGCTGGTACTACAAAACCACAGATCGTTACGCACAGAATAACTGCAAGAGGTTTTGACACTGGCGGAAGGTTGTACGAGTGGTTTCTTTTGAAGAATTTCTACTTTACCAGAAAAGATAAGCAGTTAATGTTGCTTGTAGAAACAAGCTTGCGACTTCCCGCTATGTTAATGTTTTTGGTAAATGAGAAAGATATGGAAGCAATCTTCGTATTGTTGCAAGAGAAGTTACTGTACAAAGATATTCGTAAACAGGGGAGATTAGAAAAGATGAATTACGGGGAATATATTCCCTTAGAGAAGATTTAGGAGGGATGCCTGAGTGGTCGAAAGGGGAGCTCTCGAAAAGCTCTGTCTCGCTTGCGGGACCGGGGGTTCGAATCCCTCTCCCTCCGTTCTTATTTATGTCTCAGCAGGAGTAGCTGTGATATCTTTTGTATCTTGTTCCCTTCGCCAAGATTCTATTTCGTCTAACAAGCAGACTGGCCATCGACCAGAAATACTGAATTCATCCAAGACAGGGTAGTATACTTCTTCAACCTTAAATTGTTGGAACCATTGTCGAAAAGGCTCATTCTCTGGGTTTATAACAAATTCTGGTAGTTCTTCTTCCTTTCCGTGCAGGAGGATATCGAGATTGGCAATGAAATCACAAATAATTACTCCGCCATCTCTTGGGCTTCTAGCTTTCTGCATGGCCCAGATATAAGCTTCTTCAGTGCATTTCCTTATATTATCCATGAAATTCTGATAGTCGGACTCTGCATTTTCGCCAACTTTCAATTGATTTTTAAGCTGGGTAAAATAAAAAATCCGAGGGATGAGAGTATTAATCTTTTGTACGCGTGGAAAGAGAACTGCCTTCTCGGTTAAATAACTTCGGAAGTAACGAGAACGATCCCACATTCTATGGCGAATTTCGCCTTTTAGATCTTGATTTCTCTCTGCCCTGGGTTCATATTCCACTGTTAAAGGGATTATTTATCTTATGGTAAATTATACTACAGGGCTAAACAAAAACAAAACCATTTAATGGAGGTCGGGAAGGAGAGAAGTTATCCATGGGGATACCGTGCTTGTGGACAAGTGCCTAAAGGGGCATTTTTTGTTTCTACAACAACACTTCTTTAAACCAGTAATACTATATATAACAGTTACCGGACTATGGGAGATAGCCGACACTGTGTGGGAATAGATATTCTTTCTCTACTTTAGTATCATACTGTTATGAATGTCCCAAACTCAGGAATGAATTTTCTTCAAAAAGAAGAGCCAGAGGAAGTAAAAAAAGGTTTTCCAATACTGGATGCCCTAGTAATTATTTGTGCTTTGTTTGTAATTGGTTTTCTTGGTTATTTGATGATCAATCCCCAGAAAGAGGGGGCAGATAATAGAAATGCAGCAAGAACTGCAGATATCTCAACCATCCTCTCTGCTGTATCTACATACACAAGTAAAGCTGGAGAAATACCAGAAGTAATTCCAGTTACAGATAAATGTGTAAGTTTTGGGAATGAAATATGCAAACTTGGACCATATGACTGTATTGATATGGTAGATTTATCTATTCTTAACAATGAAGAGGAGGGAGAGGAGATTGTCGCTTCTATACCTTCTGACCCTATGAATAGCTCCACAAATGGTACGGGGTACTACATAATCCAAGATGGAGTCGGAACCGTGACAGTATGTGCTCCTTATGCAGAGCGAGGGGCTGAGATTGTCTTTGAAAAATATCTGTATTAATCATATATTATATTATGAAGCCAAAGAGATTAAAGGAAGAACATATAGATATGCAATTCCTTGCCCTTTTAATTGCGATAATAGCATTCCTAGTCTTTGCGCTTTTTATAGGGGATATCGTTTGGATTAAAGATTTTCAATACTTCATAGCTCTAATTTCCGGAGTAGTTAGCCTTTTCATAGGTACACTTGCTCTTCTTAGATATTACACAAAGAAAACAAACATTAATTTCCTCTTTCTTGGAGGGGGTTTTTTAGGTGTTGGTCTTATTGAAATTTTGCAAACAATGGTGGAGGTTGGAGATTTCCAAAACCTTTTCTCAGTTAGCGATGGAGGTAGCTATCCTTTGACTAGTGCTTTAGGGAAAGCCTTTTTAGCATCCCTTTTTCTTATTAGCTGGTTTGTCATAAGGAAAAAGAAGGGTAGGGGTAGGAAGAAGGAATTGGAGTTAATGGGAATTGTTTGTTTAACATTCATTCTTTTTGTAGCCACCTTCATAATTCTTCTTTTGCGTGGAGTAGAGGTAGATAGCTTCATTGTTGTTTTAATTGGTTTGTTCTCACTCCTTTTGTACATTCTCTCTTTGCTTGGGTACCTGTTTAACAAGGGTTGGTTGTACGACGATTTTAATTACTGGATAATCTTTACATTGAGTTTCCTCATTCTTTCTCAGATCTTCTATCTACCATTCTTAAATCTTGAGTATATACACATGGTTAATCTTTCAACCTGGGCACATTTCATTGCCTACATTGGAATCTTGGTAGGTTTTCTCAACAGTGTATACATGATGTACCAGAAAGAGAAGGAGATACAGCAAGAATTGGAAGAGAAGAATATACTTTTGGACAAAACAAAGGCAAAGGTAGAAGAGGCATATCTTACACTTAGAGAAGAGAAGTGGGAGTTAGTAAACAAGAAGGGAGGCCTTGGAAGTATCTTAAAAGAGATTTCAAAGAAATAGTATGGGAATATTTTCACCAAAATTAAAGAAATACCAAAGAAAGTTCGACTATTCATATGCTTTTGGACCATATCCAACCATAGACCTACTTAAGCACAAGAGAGATAGTGTCCTTAAAGTGCTTTTAAACTCTAACAATGATGGTAGTGAGGGTGTGCAAGAGGTTGAGAGGCTCTGTAAGGAGTTGGGCATTAAAATAGAGGAACAAGACAGAGCGATAGAGAAGATCGCTTTTAAGGAGAACACATACACTGTAGGGGTGTTTAAAAAGTATGAGTGTGAGTTGGAGGGAGAGAAGAACCATTTGGTTTTGGTAGAGCCAAGGAATATGGGTAACTTAGGTACCATAATTCGTACAATGTTGGCTTTTGGTGTTAAGAATTTAGCAATTATTAAGCCTGCAGTAGATATTTTTGACCCTAAGGTAGTGAGTTCGACGATGGGGGCAATATTCCAGGTCAATTTTAAATATTACGGAAGTATTGAAGAATATATTAAAGAATTTAGTAATCACCACATATATACCTTTATGTTAGATGGTGCCAAGGATATTCGTGAGGTGAAATTTGAAGAGCCGTTTAGTATGGTTCAGGGTAGCGAGAGTAGTGGTTTACCTGGAGATTTTAAGAGTCTTGGTCAGAGTGTGTATATTCCTCAGTCCAAAGATATTGATTCTTTGAATCTTTCTGTTGCTACTGCCATTGGTCTATGGGAAAGTAGCAAAAAATGATATAATTAGGGCAGGAATAATACATTCCTAGGCTCTTTTTCAATATGGGGACGTAAGGCTTTCGACAGGAGTTTGCGTTTAGTGGTCACAAACTGAGGGTTGTCTCATTAATCAACACACAAGGATAAGTGTAAAAAATAATCTTGTCGCCTTTGCAGATGGTTTTACAGCAAGACTAAAAGCTGCTTTTGCAGCTCCAGTTTATGCGTTTAACTTTGCATAAGGTTTAGCTATTAGTTTAGCTAATCTCTTTTGTTCTTATTCCTGATTAGGAATCTAAGAGAGTCGTTATCAGGATATGTCAGTACTGCTTTGTCGGTAGAGTAGTATATGATGAATATAATTACTGAGTAGTTAAATCTTTTCGTTAATCCTTTTAGATTTGACTAACTATACAGGGTTAACTATGTTTGTACATGATACTAGACAATGCTTATGGACGTGGGTTCAACTCCCACCGTCTCCACCATTTGAAATTAGTTGAGTTTTTATTCTCAAAGACCTTGGTCCTGGAGGGGACGATCTATTTCCTTGCTGTTTAGCTCTATTGTTATTGGAGTGTCTCCCTTCGCCAAAATCTCACCCTGTTTATTTTTTAGGATTGATTCAACAGAATAAATCCCGCTTCCTGTTATAGGAAAGGTTGGTAAACCTACGAATGTTCGATAATTAGTGTGCTCTTTGTCCGTTGTAAATTGTAATATCCCTGAAACTAAACTACTCCCCTTATTATTCTTTATTATTGTTTCAACCTTTAATTCAACTCCCCTATGTTCGGCCTGAAGTGCCCAATATGACGCTATTGTCACATTGCTCGGTGCATATATGGGCTTGTCCAGAATGCCGTCCCTAAATGAATTCTTAATTTCTATTGGGGCTTTACCAATGTCGATATCTAGTATTAATTTCTCAACAATATCTATTAAACTCATTAACTGTGTTTGATTATCGACGATTGATTTTTTACATACGACGGACCATATATTCTTTGTTTTTTTAATTTGTTCCATTTTAACAATTAGATGAATTTAAACTGAACATTTCCCAAAACAGGGGGTTTGTGGCTTCCTCGGGTTTGGGCTTAAATTCTGTATAAGTCGAACCCGCATTTGCAACGGAAGTTTCAATGTTTGTATGGTCATTGTAATAGTAATTCTCTATAGAATAGAAATGAGGCTCAACTAAATAGGTGTCTAATGCTACTGCTATTTCGTTTAGAAAGGCTATTGTTGGAGCATGCTTCCCAGATTCCAATCTAGCAATGCTCGATTGTTTTTTGCCAATTCTTTCCGCTAGCGCCCTCTGTGTGTATCCTTTATGAATCCGTGACAATCTTACCATTTGGCTAATCTGTGAGCTCAGAAAAGAGATATCCTGCCTGTCTTTAAGCGAGAGCCTTCTCTCAAGTTCCCTAATTTTTTGATCAAAACCCGTTATCCTCATTTTTCAAAATTTTTTAATTTAAGTTTTTTAAACGCTTTATTGCCAAATCAATCTCTTTCTTTATCCCTTTTCGGGTCTTTTTTACAAAGACATGTACTATCGCAAAGACGTTCCCTTTAATTGATCCTAAAAATCTATATTCAAGTGGTGTCTTAACCCTTATTTCGTATAGATCTACCTTCAAGCCTTTTATTTTCTTAATATCCTGTGTTCTTAAATGATGTTTAATACCTAAATTTTCAATTGCCTTGAATGTCTTGTATATATTTATTAAGTCTTTGCTATTTGTTTTATCTAAGAATTTCGTGACATGTTTATCTTTGCAGTCTATTTCAGATTCGCTTTGCATTTTGAATAAACATATCTTCTTAACTAAAATAATATAACATTTATGTTATATTGTATCTTGATTGATTCTTTTAGTCAAGTCTCTGAGGAGATGTTCAATACATATATGTTGTGCGTTAGAAAAATGCAAAAACAATTAATAATAAGGAATAATGATTCCAGTGGAATAGGTAACCCATGATATTTAAAGAATAAACAATTGTCAAAAGTCAGAACTTTTAATTGTCATTTCCACCATGAAAAAGAAACTTTTAGTACTATTCTTTCTTCTTAGCAACCTTCTTTACAGGTGTTTTCTTAACAGCAGCTTTTTTAACAGCTACTTTCTTTTCTACAACCTTTGGTTCTAATGCTAAAAGAATTCTATCTAGTTTATCTGTAATACTATCCAATTTCTCAATTAAAGCTGTATTATCTCCACCTCTTGGAGCTTTACCACCCTTTGTTTCAAAACACTTGCTACAGTAGATAGGTTTGTCAGGAGATGGACTAAATGGAACCTCACATGTCTCTCCACATGCATCACAAACTGCCTTGTACATGGTTGGTTTGTCATTTCTTCTTCCAAAATCTCTGTCACCACCTCTGTCAAAAGATCTTCTTCCTCTTCCATCATCTCTACTTTCTCTACTAGGACCACCCTTTGCTTCAAAACACTGACTACAATATATTGGTTTGTTTCCAGTAGGTCTAAAAGGAACTTTACAGTCCTTTCCACACTCATCACAGACAGCGTCAAACATCTCTGGTCTGTCTTCTCTTCTACCACTGAAATTACTTCTTCCCTGATTAAATCTACCCATTTTTTTATACCTTAAAATCTAAATATATTAAGCATCATAACTTTTTAACGGAAAGATAGCAATGAAAGTAAATTATTCAACAAACAGGCAAATATCTTCGAGTGGTTTTCTCGGAGGTTTTTGTGTTTTTCTCATTGGATATCCAAGAGGAATTATTAGGCGTGGTTCCCAATTGTCGTTAAAATTAACACCATGCTTTGGCAGTATCTTTTTTAATTCGTTCTTGATATACAAAGGGGAACACACCCATCCGGAGGCTATCCCCATGGCATGTGCCTGTAGCATCATAGAGTAGGCGGCCGTAGCTACTCCTTGTTCTTCTTTGATATTCAAGCTTTCGGATTCTGTTTCTGCCTCTGTGTATCCAGCTTCTGAATTCCTGAATACAAGGATTGCCACAGAAGCGTTTGCTATAGAAGCATCGTTGGAGCCTGTATCACCTTTTTCAACGCTCTTAAAATCTTCCTCCGAGAGATGTGAAAATTGTTTTTTTCTCCCCTGTATCGCTGCTTTGGCTATCTCTTTTCTACATTCTGGATTTAGTATTACCAAAAAGAAGTAAGGTTGTCGGTTTTTCGCAGAAGGGGCCGCTTGCCCTGCTTTTATTATCCTTGTTAAATCCTTTTTTGAAATTGTTCTTGAAGAGTCGAATATCCTACAACAAGTCCTGTTGAGAATATCTTTCATTTTACTTCTCACAAGCCATTAAGGTACATGTAACTTGCCCGTTCATACATCCACACGAATTACACCCATCACTAGACTTAAATCCTTCGCCCTCTTTGTATGTTTCACCTTCGTATGTGCATTCTTTAAGGACAATCTTTGCATCACAAACATTGTTTGTACATATGGTTTTGCCATCATCGCAGAAGCAAGTGTCACACTTATCTGTGGATTCATATATCTCTCCATCTGCATATGCCCATCCATTATATTCGCATCTTGGTGCTTCTTTCTGAACCTGGGTTGTGTACAGGAGGAAACTAATTAAACCAATGACAACAGTCCCTAAGGTGATACTTAATCCAAGGAGGAAAGGATTTTGTTTGTTATTACTGCTGGGCATATGGAGAAAGTATATATTATTTATTTCAAAAACGGGAGCCTATACTCCGAGCATCCTTGCAGCGTAGTAACCTGCGACGGAAACGGTTGTAGATATTGATGTCCCCCATATCAAATCTATTATGGTTACAGACACAGGCCAATTTTTAAGGGTTGCGAGATTTGTAAGATCGTATGTTGAATATGTAAGCAAACCAAACAGTGCTCCAAGCATAACTGTTTCCCAGATGTTCTGTGCTTCATATCCAGGTAATACGGCAAATATTATTATTCCTACAACAAAGATCAGGTAAAAAATTAAGGCAGGAAAAAGCTTGGGCTTCTCTGCAAGTAAGTGTCCAATTTTAGTAGAGTAGAGATTTTTAGCTATGAAGTTTAGCCATACGAAGTCTATCGCTAAGAAGATTACAAAGGAGATTATGTAAAGATATATATATTTCATATTCCCTTTTAATAATATTATGTATATATTGTAACATGTCTTTAGGAAATTTCTTTAAGAACAATTTAAGAACTATCTGTTTAATATTGCTTTGCGTAGCGATTATTCTTGTCAATTTCTTTGTATATCGTTTTGCTATGGATATGATTATTGTTGTACTAATCGTCCTAGCCATTATTTTTAAAAAGCAGAAAGAATTTTTCAAGGAGTGGAGTATCCCAATCGCTCTCTTCTATCTGTATGAATTTTTAAGGGGTAGGGCATACGATATCGCGCAGTGGTTAAACAGGCCTCTGTTAAACGAGATCTTGATAACTACAGAGAAGAAATTGTTTGCCATTGGTGGAGATATTCCAACTGTATTTTTGCAATATTCACTTTCCAACGCCCCAGGGGGGAATTTCTCTCCAAATTGGTACGATTTTGTAATGTTCTTTTTTTACATGTCTTTCTTTTGGTTTTGGTTGGTGGTTGGTTTCGTAATATGGAGAAAGAGCAAGGATATGTTTATGAGGTATATATATGGTTTGGTAGGGTTTTCCTTGTTTGATACCTTGATATATATCTTCTTTCCCTCTGCACCACCTTGGTATGCAGCTCAGGTTGGATTACTTCCTCCACTTCAAAGAGTTATGTTAATCCATGACTATTTCTCCTCAAAATATTTGGGTTTTGTAAGTACATACGGAAACAATGATTTTGCAGCTTGGCCTTCACATCATGCAGCATGGCCATTCTTTGCATTCTTGTTCTTAGTAGGGGTGTTTGGCAAGAAGGCTCTCCCATTTGTTGTGGTTCCATTGGTCATTGCTTTCGCAACTTGGTATGGTGCAGAACACTATGTAATTGATTCCTTAGCAGGTTTTGCTATCGCGGGAATAACATATTGGATTGTAATGAGGGTAGGGAAGAAGAAGACCTAATCTTTCTTCTTGTCTAATTTATCCAGTTTAAGAAGTTTTACTCCAAAGTAAACAACAAGCGCTATTACAATGAAGTCTATTGTTGTACTTACGAATTTCCCCCACATTAATTGAGATTCTCCGATTTGTACAAATGCTTCATCCAGATTTCCAACTTTACCAAGTAGAAGACCAATTAGCGGATTTAGCAAATCTGTAACTATTGAGGAGACTACTTTAGATACTGCACCTCCTAAAATAAAGCCAACAGCTAAGCCAACTACCCCCTGTTCACGAATGAAATTTAAAAAACCCTTCATGATGGAATATATAATAATTTATATCATGCGGTGTGTGTTCGAAAAATTCGAACAAATGACCTTGCAAAAATCAAAGAAAAGACGTATTCTAACAATTTAATTACGGCATAGGTTCGCATAATTCTATTGTATCATAGTAATCTCGTAATAATGAGGGTACGTTTATTAAGTTTATAGTTTTAACAAGACAAATGAATCCCGAAACACAAGAAGCTTGTTGGGAAGGTGTCTCCACTGGTGGGGAAGACATTTCCAGAAGAGATTTTTTAAAAATGTCTACAACTGCACTACTAGGAAGTCTGTTGCCGACAAAATTAACAAACACGTTGTCAAATCTAGAAGAAGAAATTGGTTTTGAGAAAGAAACGCACGAAGTAAATATTGATGAACTTCCAGTGTATTTTCGAGGAATAATTAATGGTGCGATGGAGTCTAGGGTGAATTCTGCCGGTGTAGTGGAAGTGTGTGAATCAAATAATGAGATTGATTTTGCTCCGGTTCCAGTAATACAAACCGCAATTAATAAGAATTATTTGTATTTGGCCAAAGCTAATCCGCATTATCGATGCAAGGAAACAAAAGGAATAGTTTTTCATTCATTTGGAGCTTCACAGCATCTTCTTGATACTTATATGCCTCACAGGTCAGCAAAGGAGTATGTAGAAAATGGTTTTGCTCAGGCAACTAGTGCAATGTTTTTAGTAGGAGATGAAAAGTTTGACAGTAGAAAAGATTTGATTAACTCAGTGCCAAGCATCGTGCAGTGTGAATTACCAAGTCCGGAAGGCTGCCTAGTGCACTCAGCACATGCACGTGATGTAGGCTGGGATCTCCAAAATACGCTATATCTTGCACGGATGAATCATGTTTGCAATGAATTTGATTTGCCAAACGATATCTCGGTGTTACAAACACTACACAAGGTTGGTGAAAACTCTGCACCAAATCGTTCAACCATTGGGATAGAAATCACCGGATTAAATTTCGACAAGAAAGAAGATTTCCCGTTACCGGGTAAAATCTCTTCTGTTTTAACGCTTGCCACTGCTTTGACCAAAAGATACAAAATATCCCCAGCTTTTAATTTTCTTGGGCACAGGGAGCTTGATTATAGAAAAAGTGATCCTGGAAGAAGATTGACTTATTTAATGAAAGTCTTAGTTGGGCTCACATGTTTGACTAAAAAGGACAAGGTTCTAAATGAAATTGTCTTTGGACCATTTGTTGATAAAACGAAGACAAATGACGATGGGGTTGCAAAATATTTTAACTTCATTACTACCTATTTTAGAGAATCAAGTGATGCCACTGAAGCTGAAGAATATTTGTCAGAAATTAAATATTTGGAGTTGATGGCCACCGTTTTCGGTAAAGAATTTGTTTAACAATATTTATTGGTGGTTGTTGATATTATGTCCCTTGTTAATTACACTCTCAATCAAAAATTTGTGATAAAAAGGTTTTGATCCTGAGTAATCAGAAATGTACTCTGCAAGAGGGCTTTTATAACCGGGATGAGATTTTTTGACTTTCATCAATTTTATATTTGGACCAAGAATCTTCTTCATCTGTCCCACTTCATCTTTCAAGCTAGAAATATAGTCAACTTCATAAATGTAGTAGATTTTATTACCAGATAATAGCTTGTGGTAATGGTTATCTGGAGTTCTTGAGAATGTCCCAGCATATTCAACTTCCGTAATAACTGTTTCAGTGTTAAATTGGCTCATAACTTCCAAGAAATCTATCTTGAGATTCTCTAAAGGTTTGAATGTTAATCTTTTTTTCATGATATTTAATCGTACGGAGAGGGCGGGATTCGAACCCGCGATAGGTTTTAAGGCCTATGCCTCGTTAGCAGTGAGGTACTTTCGGCCACTCAGTCACCTCTCCATCGGTCCTAATTATACACTATCTATGCTACAATATACTATGTACTTAGGCATACATGTATCATCCTCTGGTGGTATAGAAAACTCAATAAAGAATGGAGAAAAGTATGGAGTAAACAGCATCCAAATAATGCCAACCGCACCAATGAGATGGGCTACAAAGCTAATTCCAGATGAAGAAATAGGAAAATTTGTTAATGAATTAGAAAAATCCAGTATCAAGAAAGTCCTCATACACGGAATATACCTAACAAACCTTGCAAGAAGCGACAAACAAATGTTCCACCTTGGGAAAATGGGCTTAGTAGTCTACTTAGATTTTGCAGAAAAAGTAGCAAAAGAAATTAAAAAAAGAAAAATAGACAGTGAAATACTGGGGGTATGCTTCCACCCAGGTTCTCAGAAAGAACTCTCTTACGAAGACAGCTTGGAGCGAATATCCTACGGAATACAGTGGGTGTTAGATGAAGTCCCTGGAACACAAAAGCTTCTAATTGAAAGTACCGCTGGAACAGGAAGTAACCTTGGAAGAAGTTTTACAGAATTAAAAATAATGAGAGAAGGAGTAAAAGATAAACAAAGAGTAGGGTTTGTCATAGATACACAACATACATTTGCAGGAGGATACGATTGGATAGGAGATATGGACGGAGTATTAGGTGATATGGACAGAGAAATTGGGATAGAGAATGTTAAAGCAATACACCTAAACGATTCCGCAATGGCGCTTGGTAGCAACAAAGACAGACATGCAGATCTTGGTAAGGGAAAGATAGGGGAGAGGGCAATTAAAGATATTCTGCATAACAAAAAACTTGCAAATATCCCCTTCGTACTAGAGACTCCAGCCTTAAAGAACGAGGCAGACACTTACAAGGAAGTAGAGATACTTAAAAAGTTAGCAAATTAAATTAATAAATAACTACATGAACAGGGAAAAATTCTCTAGATTCCTAAACAAAATGCCAAGCGGAAGATTGCTGTTTGCAATACTTTCTGGGATAGTACTCGCACTAATCCTCTACCTTGTATTCTTACTTCTACCTCTGAGATAGTGTCACAAATTAGGTTAAATGAAAACCAAAAGAAAGCGGTAGAATACAACGAAGGAGACCTCCTCATAATCGCTGGTGCAGGGACAGGAAAAACCGCTGTCATTACCCAAAGGATTGTAAATATCATAAAGAAGGACTTAGCAAAGCCATCTGAAATACTAGCTCTTACATTTACAGAAAAAGCATCTGAAGAAATGAAAGAGAGAGTGGACATGGAGATGGAATACGGTTACGAAGAACCATGGATATCTACATTCCATTCCTTTTGCGATAGGGTTCTGCGAGAAGACGGATACCACATTGGCTTGGATGGAGACTACTCCCTAATGAGTGGTGCACAAGCATATATCTTCTTGCGAAGATTTTTGTACGATTTACCCTTGGATACTCTTAAGCCAAGGGGCAATCCGACAAAATTTCTAAATGACCTCATAAAACACTTCTCAAGACTACAAGACGAGGATGTGTCAGATGATGAATATATTAAATACGCAAAGGCACTACCAAAGAAAACTCCAGAAGAGAAGGCGAACTACGAAAAGACGAAAGAACTTTCCGAAACATACAAAAAATATTCTCAACTTAAAATTGAGAACTCCAAGATTGACTTTGGAGACCTAATAATCCTAACGCTCAAGCTCTTCAGAGAAAGAGCAGATGTATTGGAGAAATACAGAAAACAGTTCAAATATATCCTTGTAGATGAGTTTCAAGATACCAACTATACCCAGAATGTCCTGATTAATATTCTCAAGGACGGTAACAGGCACAAACTGACTGTCGTTGGAGATGATGATCAGGCAATATACAAATTTAGGGGAGCAGCAATATCCAATATCCTGCAATTTAAAGAGAAATATCCAAAGGCAATGGAGATAGTTTTAACTGACAATTACAGATCAAGGCAAGAAATCCTTGACTCATCCTACACCCTCATAAAACACAATAACCCAAACAGACTGGAAGAAACAGAAAAAATAGACAAGAAACTTGTTGCAAGAGCTGCTTTTAAACCAGACGAAGAGGTTGTTTCTTTAATTGCAGCCAAAGATGAGTACACGGAAACAGAAAGAGTAGTGGGTGAGATTTTGAAACTTACGGGATACGCAGAGCATAGCCAAGAGAGTAGTAATTCACAAATATTTGACGACAAAGGCCAGTCTGGTTTCTTGGAGCTATCCAGTAAAGCTAAGTACAAGTTCAAAGACATAGCCCTTTTGGTAAGGGCAAATTCCCATGCAGAGCCATTCATACAAGAACTTCGAAACAAAGGAGTTCCATACAAGCTTGGTGGGGCAAGAGGTCTGTATTTCAGGCCAGAGATTCAAAATATCGTTGCCTTTTTAAGAATTCTTGTAGATTACTCAGATGAGATTGCGATGTACAGGTTACTCTCTATGGATGTTTGGAATCTGACAGTAAGGGAATATATTGAGATTAACAGATTGGCTAGAGAGCAAAAGCTTACACTCTTTGAGGAGTTGGAGAAACTTTGGGATGTGAAGATAGGGGAGGTGGAGGGTGAGATTAAAGATGTAAATAATCCGCTCGCAGTCAAAATGTTAGACAGTCATGCAATATCTGGGATTAGCAACCTACTTGAGATAATAGATAATTCACTCAAGAGAATAAAGGACGGAAGATCCATACTCGAGATACTTTACGATTTTGTAAAGATAAGCGGGTATCTAGATTCTTTCCTCGAAGAGGAGAGCGGGGAGAATCTCTTTGCAGTATCAAATATCCAGAAGTTTTTTGAGCTGGTAAAAAAATATGAAAAAGATAATCCAGATTCAAATATCTATGAGTATGTAGATTACCTTAATTACTGTATAGAGGTAGGGGAGTCTCCCGTAGTTGACCAATCACAACTAGAAGATTTTGACGGAGTGAATATCCTTACAGTACATGGTTCAAAGGGATTAGAATTCCCAGTAGTGTTCTTAGTTAATTTAGTTTCCCAAAGATTCCCATCTCAAAACAGATCGGATGCAATTCCAATTCCAGAAGAATTAATCAAGGAAACCTTGGGAGAGAATTTTTCAGAGAGTAATTCACATGTGCAAGAGGAAAGAAGGCTTTTCTACGTTGGTGCTACTCGTGCGATGGAAAAATTGTATCTTACCGCTGCAAAGTATTACGGTGATGGAAAGTCTAGTAAGAAGCCAAGCGTATTCTTAAACGAAATACTGGATAGAGATGTTGGAGAGGAATTTGTTGGTCTTGTAAAAGAGGGTGGTATGAAGATTGCAAGCATGGATTTGGAGACGTATGAATCCATAGTCCCAAAGGATGTTAAATTGGATGTAATTAAAAAATTTAGCTATTCGCAATTGCATACATACGAAGATTGTCCAAGAAAGTACGAATATTCATATGTACTAAGGGTTCCTCAAAAGCCGAATTCAACCCTTTCGTTTGGGACAACAATTCACAATACTCTGAGAGATTTATATACAGCATTAAAACGATCTAAAGAGGGATTGGAGGGAGTCTCCAATCCACCAACTCTGAAGGATTTGCTTGGCTATTACGAGAAGAATTGGGTGAGTAGTGGGTATGAGAGTAGTAAGCAGGAATCTTTAAAAAAGAAAGAGGGGGAGGAAATGTTAAAGAAATATTACGAAAAAATGTATTCGGAAGATCAATCCCCATTAAGGCTAGAGGAATCTTTCTCTGTGCATTTCGGTGAGAGTGTTTTTGCTGGGAAGATAGATAGGATAGATGTGGTGGGAGAAAAGGGCGAGGTTTGTATTGTGGATTACAAAACGGGAAAGGTAAAGAGCGAGGCAAACATAAAAAAAGACCTGCAGCTTCCGCTGTATGCAGTATTCGCACAGGAAAAGCTTGGGCTGAATGTTGTGGGTGCTAAATATCTCTTTGTTGAATCAATGGAAGAGATAGAGGTGGATATATCCCAAAAGAGGAAAGATTTAGCAAAAAAGAAGCTACTGGAGGCCATCGATAATATCCGAGAAAGGAAGTTTACAGCAACACCAGGGTTCGTATGTAATTTCTGTGATTACAATTCTGTTTGTGAATTCGCAGAAATTTAATATAATGTAGTATAATTGGCACTATGAGAATTTTAGATACATTAAACATATTTTTCGTACAGAAGGTTTCTGCCCAGAGTTTGGGTAGTTCTCTTGGCGACGAATTAGATAATCTGCAAGATGGTTCTGTATCTACCGAATCTGGTTTAGTTGGAATGATTGTCAAAATAGCGGTTCCTCTTGGAGTCATAAGTGTAGTTTTGTTAGTTGTTTATGCAGGTTATCTTCTTATGTCTAGTCAGG
>Ga0209416_1001179_pt1 | contig 19764 bp, 27 predicted proteins | sample RifGroF1_FD_184001 | JGI IMG/M metagenome (GOLD analysis project Ga0209416, IMG submission 184001) | Groundwater microbial communities from Rifle, Colorado, USA - Groundwater F1 (SPAdes) (version 2) | ecosystem: Environmental > Aquatic > Deep subsurface > Groundwater | place: Rifle, Colorado...
ATTTCATCATCTTCATCATCAGTCATAAACCAGTTCCAGATTTTTTTAAAGATATTTGTCATTGTTCCACCTCCATTTTAACAGACATCATATTATTTAATGCTTTCCTTTGATACATTTGATAGTCCTTATCTGTATGAACATATATCTTTGAAGATTCAATTCTTCTATGTCCCAACATATTACTTACAAGGAAAATATCCTTGTATTGATTATAAAGTTTTGAAGCAAAGGAATGTCTAAGAGTATAAAATCTAAACTTTGGAACAGGTTTTCCTTTTTTAGAGATATATTTAATCTTCCATAATCCCTGTGCCTTTAAAACTGAATTAAACAGATTACTTACTGTTTTTGTTCTTATTTTTGGATTAATTTTACTTGGAAATAGATATGGGCTTTCAATCCTGCTCTTTGTCCTCTTACCCTTGCCACAGGTTATATTCCAGAAGCGTTTAGGAAGCAATAGGTAATGATTTTTAAGAAGTTTAAGGATTACTTGAGGTATTGGAAGAACTCTTTCTGATTTACATTTATTCCATTCTGATCTTACTCTTAGAGTATTTTCTTTAAAATCAATATCATCTTTAAGTAATCCACAAACTTCTCCTGTTCTTAGTCCCATTGTGGCAGAGATCATAAAAATCATAAATGTTCTGGATTTACAGAAGTTTCCCCATTCACCATCTGGATATTTTCTATAATTTAATAGTTCTCTGGCTATCTTTGATAAATCTTCATCGCTGAAAAAATAAGGGAGTTCCTTAGTATTTTCATAGATTAAAATATTTGTATTTGTAACCATTTTGTAGTAATATCTATAATGTAGTAAGGTTTATATACCTTGTGGTGTTAAATATTGTATTGAATATGGCAGAGATAATAACAAGAAAAAAGAAGGCAAATTTTAGAATATATCTGTATGATCTTGAAAACAAGAAATCCAGATTGATTTCATTATTTAATCATAATAAGCTTACAATAAATCAATTAAAAGAGAAAATAATAAATTGTATAGAAACAACTAAAAAATAGTGGCTAAACTTTATAAAGATAATAAATTATAAAATAATATTCAAAATGTCTTAATGGGAGATCAGAAGCTCATTGTCCCATCTGGGCTCATAATATAAAAATGGAACAAAAAGAGGATATAAACCTTATGGAAAAGGAGTGTGGCAAATGGAAAGAATGATGATGGGTTGCAAATGCACTCTTTGTCATAAGTGGAGTTCTATTGTTGTCAAAAAGAATGGGAGATATATCTGTTCTAATTGCAATCATAATGACGAAATTCAAACTTACATCAGAGGATTTGATAGAAATTCACGAAGAAGCAAAGCCATTTCGTATTAAAAAAAGGAGAGAATTTGAAACAAAAATCAAACGAGGTGAATGCCTTACAGATATTGAAAGAACAATCATTAAATGTTGGGTTACAAGATATGGAAAAAAGTAATGAAGAAATATTAAATGAATTGAAGGTTGCTGAACCTTCAGAAGAAGAAGTGGTGGAGATACTTAATAATTGTTATAATGGGATTGATTTTATTCTAAGGCAATATATTGATCTAAAAGAAGAATATTATTCAATTATATCTCTTTGGATCATAGGAACTTATGTTCATGATTCTTTCAATACATTTCCTTTCCTTTTTATTAATGCTATGAGGGGATCAGGAAAAACAAGACTTCTCAAATTGATTTCGGCTTTAAGTAAAGATGGAGATATTCAGGCCAATATTTCTGAAGCAGTATTATTTAGAACTGCAAAAGGAAGAACTATACTTTTGGATGAAATGGAATCTATTGGAAATAAGGAAAAGGGATTATTAAGAGAACTCCTAAATGCAGGTTACAAGAAAGGCATAAAGGTAAAAAGGATGCATAAAGGGAAAAATGAAGATGGTGAAGAAGAAATGCAAGTCAAAGAATTTGATCTTTATACTCCTATTGCAATAGCAAATATTAATGGGATTGATGATGTTTTGGCAGATAGATGCATACAATTAATTCTTGAAAAATCAACAAAAAGACAGATAAACAAATTAATAGAAGATTTTGAGGATAATACACTAATTTTAGAAATTAAACGCACTTTACTCAACATCCAGTGTAGTATGTGTAGTGTAGTATCGAAAAAAAACATCATAAAGGGGTGGAATTACTACATAAAACAGGCCTATTTACAGACAACTACACTAAATACACATACTACATACCTTACACATACTACACACACTACATACATTCCAACAATAGAAGAAGAAGTGATTTTTGAAAAAATAGATAGTTTAGGAATAGATAGTAGAAATTTAGAATTATTTTTTCCTCTTTTTGTTATTGCTCGTGTTTTAGATATTACAACTTTTGAGGACATTTTACATACTGCTAAGGAAATGGTTGAAGAAAAGAAAGGAGATGAAGTAACAGAAAGTAAAGATGTAATGTTTTATACTTTCTTGGCATTATCTTCTCCTCTTGATTGGAATGGAAGGTATGTCATAGTAAATGAGGTTGCATCCCAGTTTAGATTGCACATTCACGAAGAAGGAGATCAAATAACTTCAAATTGGGTGGGGAAGGCATTGAAAAGATTAGGATTAATTATTGATAAAAGGAGATTATCAAAGGGAGTAGAAGTTAAGATCAATTTTGACAAGGCCAGACAGAAGGCAATGATTTTCACTCCAAGATGGGATGGACAAAATAGAAGAAAAGAATCAAAGGAAGTCCAAGAGGATAGGAGGAAACAATGACTTCTGATTATATGACTAAGAAAGAGAGAAATAAGAAAGATAAGATCTGGAGAGAAGCCATACTTAAACAATCAAAAGGAAAATGTCATATATTCAATGTAGTGGTAGAAACCAAACCCCTCGGCTGTGGCAAGACTAAAAATGAATGGGTTTTAGACAAAGGTCCATCATGCAGGAGCAAGAAATGACAATCAAAATAAAAGGCAATCTAATCCTTAAAGCAGATACAATCTATAATGAATCAATAGAAGTAGAAGGTCACATAATCTGTGAATCAGAAAGATTCTCATTGAAAGTTGCAGGAAACATCGATGCATGGAACATCAATGCATGGAACATCAATGCATGGAACATCGATGCATGGAACATCAATGCAGGGAACATCAATGCATGGGACATCAATGCATGGAACATCAATGCAGGGAACATCGATGCAAGAAACATCGATGCAGGGGACATCTTCTATTATGCTGTCTGTTTTGCATATCAAAATATCAAATGCAAATCAATCAAAGGAAATAGGGAAAAACATAAGCACTTCTGCTTGGATGGGAAAATAACCAAGGAAATGCAGTATAAGAAAACAGTCAAGATGCTCTTAAATGGGAAATTTTAATGATAACGGAGGAAAATCAAACATGGAAAACAAAAACCAAATGCAAAGTGGCACATGGGGAAAAATGACAACCGACAAGACTGAACCTTCAGACAAGATCAAGTTTGAAGTGAATATAACTCAGAGAGTTGTAGTCATAAATCCTGAACCAAAAGAATGTGTTGGAGAAGATGGAGGAGTATTTTATGTCTTTACAGTAGAGCAGGACAAGAAATCCAAAGTCATCTCAACATCAGCATGGACTTTGCTGAAAGAATTGAAGATTGCCAACCTTAAAGCAGGAATGGTCTTGGACATAACTAAACGACTTGCAAAAGGAAAGCAATACTTTGAAGTCAAGGAAGTAAAGTAAAAATCAATTATTATTTCAGGCATTTAATTTAGGCCTGAATCATGCTCTTACATTACAGGAGAGCAGGGGTAAGAGAGGTTTCACACTCAACCTAACATACCCTGCCTCCAAACTGCCTACAATCATAATCACTAAAATGAAACAACAAACCAAAGCTTGTATTTTTTTCATTGTGATATTTTTATCTTTTAATGTTGCTCATGTTATTTTGCATGAACAAACACATAAAGGAATATTTAATGACTTTGGAATAAATTCAACTATACATTATGGGATGATAGAATCTTATGTTGCTTCTGAACCATTTGCTGATAAGGAATGTAATAGGAATTGTCAAATAAGTATTCTTCAATCTCAAACAGAAATGATTTCATATTGTATAGATATGCTTTTTGTTCTTATGTTTATCTTCATTATTTTATTTTTTACATTCAAAGATATGGATGAATAATTATGACAAATACAAACCCAAATATAACAAGAGAAAGGCAGAAAATAGATGCGTCATATTTTCCATATCAAATAAGATGTAAAGAATGTAAATGCAAGTTTGGAACTGATGCAAAAAAAGACAATAGAATCTATCCAGTATGTATTATTGAATTAAGAGAAAAAAAAGAGAGAAAAAATGCACTTAAAAGAATATAAAATAAAATCAGAAAATCCTTGGGATATTGAATATGGTGGCTATATTACTATGGTTATTACTTTCTTGCTTATCTTTACAATCTGCTCATTAAAACAAGGAGGTGTGATTACATGGAAGTTGCCAAATTTCTTCAGTTGGATATAAAACCCACAGATGATTCAAAAACAATAATAAAAAAGTCATCAGAAGAATCTCAAAGATTACTTAATTTATTATTTAAAAAATTAATAATTCCATTTGCAATATTAAAAATATTAACTTATGGTTATCTTGGATATATGCTATTCAATCAAGGTGGATTTCAAGTATTTTGGGGATTAGTATTTTATATCTCAGCATTTGCAGAACTTTTAAAATTAATATTGAAACCTTTGTTGACATTATTATTAAAATGGTATGCAAAACTGAAAATGAAAATCCAATAATTTTCACACCATTCCAAGTGAAAATGATATTAACACTAATGATAATTGTAATGTTGGGTTTTATTGGATGGACAGTCTTTAATGTAGAATCAATGAAATCAAGTCCATTAGAATATGCTGAAAAGAAATATGGTGGTGATTGTATGTGTTATTGTTCAAATCAGATTGTAAATAATTGTGTTGGAAAGAGTGGCAAGGAAATTATAGGAGGGGATTTCAATGTCGCAAGAGGAGATTATAATTTTACTAAAGAAACATAAAGAAATGTCTGCTGAAGAAATAAAAGAGATATTACAAATATCAAAACAGGCAATGTATAAATCGCTTGGTCAATTAGTAAAATATGGAGAAGTTAAAAGAATGGATGATAGTCCACCTAAATATTGTTTGATTAATGCTTAATTTAAGTTAAACCATTAAACAAATAGTTAGTCAATATAAAGGAGTGGATACACAATTATGTAATGGACATAAATTATTCTTCAATTCCACAGGAACAACAGCAAGATGCTTCTCCTATGTTTCCTGTAATGCCATTACAATCTCCAATTAATGATGTAACACTTGTTACTCAAACTGATCCACATAGATTAGTAGAAGAATTAAGACATAAATTAAAATGTGAAATTCCTGTAATGAATCAAGAAACAGGACAGGAAGAATGGCAAAGGCCAGAAGGAATAACTCCCCTACTTGACGATCAAGGAATAAATTCAGTGATGGCAGATGTTTATGGGATTGTCAATCAGATTACTATTCTTTCAAATCTTTCTGAAGATGATGTTTCAAATATGGTAATTGAACTTGGAAAGGTTGTAACTTATAAACTTTCAATGAACTGGAAAGAATTTGAAATACAGAAATCAAATCTTTCAACTATTGTTTTGATGGTTACTAATATGTGTTATACAGCAGGAAGGAGAGGCATGGATGGTGGTGAAAGAGTATTCCTAAAGACTGCTGTAAGAACTTCTGAAACGATAATTAATAGACCAAATCAATCTCAGCAAATGAATGGTGGATATAACGATAAAAGTTGGTGGCAATTCTGGAAATAAAATGGACTTTAATTCATTAATAGGTGGAGTAGGAAGCAGTATGATGACAACAATCTTCTGGGTTATTGGAGGTATTTTCTTTTTAGTAATCTGTGGAGGTTTTGCTTATATGTTTATGAATTGGAAGAAGTATGATATTCAAGTAAGAATGTATTCTAAAAGAAAGGGTGGATGGAAAACTTGGGATGACAAAGGAGCATTTCTGAAAGATAAAAAAACAGGAGAAGTTTATGGTTTTAAATTAAGAAGGGAAAAGGACTTGTTACAACCTCCAACTTATGATTCTATGATGATGTCCTTGAAAGGAAATGTGATACACATGATGCAGGAATCAACAGGAGAATATTATTTCCTTGATATGACTGTTGAGAATCCACTTGAAACAGGAAAACAAACCAGGGGTAAATTAAAAGTTATTGAAGGAGATGTTCAATTATGGATGGTTGGAATGATTGACAAGATTTATGCCCTATATCAAAAGAAAAAGAATTGGGAGATATGGTTGCCTTATACAGTCATAGGATTATCTGGAATGATTGCATTCTTTATAATATATTTCATAGTAAAGAAGTTTGATGTATTAAAAGAAACTGCATCTGCTTTGACTGATGTTGCAAATCAATTAAAAGATACTGCTTTGATTATGAAGGATATGAAAACCACAGGAGCATTGGTAAAATCATAATGGCACTATTCGATAAACTATTTTTTTGGAGGAAGAAGGAAACTGAATCAACTGAAGAAGTTGAAACAGAAACACAGGAAGTCCAAACACTTCCTGTTTCTCCAAGTAAATATCATTCAAGCTTTTATACTAATCCAGTTATCTGTGAAGTCTGTAATCAAAAGATTGAAGGCAAACTGAAGATAATAAAGCAAGGAGGAGAGAGAAAATATCTTCATAGAAAATGCTTCAAGGATTTGAAAAGACAGGCACTTCAAGTTGGAGGATTAAATTGATGGAAGATTCCCAACCAGTAATGTTCAATTCTGGAATGGCAATTTCAATGAACATTTCTATTTATTTTAGACAGGCCACAATCTGCATGAACAAATTAGATTTATATGGATGGTATAAAGCATTGGAATCAGCATATTGTGAAGGGGAGTTCAAGTTCACAAAGAAAAAGAAACCAGATGATCCTGATGGGGAAACAGAGGATATACAAAAACAATTCAAGGCAATCAATCCACATAACAAAGCACATTATGATAAACTCAAGACACTTCACATGACATTAAGAAGGTATCTTGGGAAACATGGATTCCTTATGCCACAAGGGGACAATCCAAGGATGGCAGTATATAGATAAAATGAAAAAGAGAACAGAAAATAAGATTTTAGGAAGTCTGGCAATCCTCCTTTCAATAGTTATTGCAATAAAAATTCTTATTCCAATAATCTTATCAATACTTATTTTATTTTTAGGATTGCTTTTAATCTGGAGTGGTTTAACTGATATTAACTTCAAATTCATTGGTGGATGTTTTTTCTTGATTGTTTTTTATCATATCTATTCATCATTATTTGTAATAACTTCACAGATAATTAATAAGGGTTTTTCATTATTAAGGGAGAATAAAAGATAATGGTAAAAGTCTGTCAAGATTTGTTTCCTGCAACAGATGGATATTATATGGATGGATATGAGAAAGAGAACCTTGATATTCTTATAGATTCTATTGAAAATGATTTTGATTTCGTAATCTTAAACTCAGGACAAGGGATGGTAAGAGTTGGAAAATCAATAAAGGCAATGCAACAGGGATGTTATATCAATCATGAAGTCAATAAGAAATATGGTTTGAATAATACTTTCACACATGAAAACTTTGTTTTTAGAGGTGATGATTTAATTAAGAAAGCAAAGGAGATGCCGAAGTATTCTGTTATTGTATATGATGAAGCAGGATCAGATTTAATGGCCAGAAAAACTATGCATGGAACTACTCAGGCATTGCTTGATTTTTTTAGGGAATGTGGCCAATTAAATTTATTCGTAATATGTGTTCTACCTGACTTCTTCGATCTTCCGAAAGGTATCGCTATAACCAGAAGTATCTGTCTTGTTGATTGTTCTTTTAGAGAGAAGTTTAACAGAGGTTTGTTTAAATTTTATGGAAGGAGAGCAAAGAAAATGTTATATCTTAAAGGAAGAAAGTTCTTAGATTATGATGCACACCCATGTGATTTTAGAGGAACATTTACAAACTTCTATACTATTGATGAAAAGGCATATCGTAATCTAAAGTATAAGGCATTGACTGGGAGAGAAGCAGATGAAAAAGAGAAAGTATCAAGGAAAGATAAAAGGATGGTTGCACATAGAGGAGAACTAATAAAGATGTTGCATGAGATGGGAGTTCCGATGACTAAGGTTGCAGAGAGATTACATCTGGATCATTCTGCTGTGTGCAGGATTGCCTCCAAGGAGGTATCGGATGATGGATGTTCGCTTTAATTATTATTTATCTTGCAGGGTTTTGGAGTTTCACACACAACCTTTGACACACTACACAATACTATACAATTGTGTATCAGATAGGAGATTAGATGGCCTTTGAAGTGATGAAGGATATGCAAGGGTATCTTGAGAAGGATATGCTTCGCAAGTTCCTATATAGTATAAGCAGTCCAAGAGATAAGGCCTTGTTTAATCTACTTGCAAGGACTGGCAGAAGGGTTGGAGAAATCCTAATGTTAAAGGTTGAGGATATAGATTATTTTGAAAGAACTATTGTCTGGTGTATTGAAAAGAAGAAACCATTGAAAAGAGTTGAAGGAGAAATAGAGCAGGAATTTAAGGATAGGCAACAGGCAGAATACAAAAGAAGAAAGATAGAACCAGTATATAGGGCAAGAAAACCAATAGATCAAGTATCACTTTCACTTCTTGAAGATTGGATTGAATCAGAAAACCTTGGTATGGAAGATAAAGTATTCAATATAACAAGATTTAGGGTGTATCAACTGACAAGAAAGTATGGAATAAAGGCAGGATTTCCCACAATAAGAGTTAAAACAAAGAAAGGAAACATGATTACAATACCTTTAGTAGGCAAAAAATCCCTGCATCCACATCATTTTAGGCACACTTTTGCTGTAACAAAGGCCAAAGAAATGACTTCTCCTGCTGAATTAGAGAAGTTAAGGAACTGGCTTGAACATTCTAATATAGGAACAACTCAGCAATATCTCAAATTTAGGATGGAAGAAATGAGAGATATGACTATTGAAGGGGAAATTTAATATTCTTTATTATTGCTTACTCTAAGGAATACCACAGATGCTCCTGCCATTATGATTGATAACATAACCAACCATGTTGGAATGAGTTCCATTACTCCAAAAAGAATGCAAATAATCATAAATGGGAATGATGCTCCTGCAAATGCTATTTCAGTATTGTATATCTTTAATGAAAAGAAGGTTATTGCAAAGAACCCAATTAAGATTAAAGTCCAAAACAAACCATCAGTTACATTATTTACATACTGTGCTAAGCTGAACATTCCTGTAATGTTTGTTGGATTTGCGTATGTCATTATGCTTTTCTCCTAAATATTACTGAAATTATGCTGAAAACCAGTGATAACATGATAATTATAAGGAATCCCTGAACAAAAACATTAGGAACTCCAAATTGTGTGCCTGATTCTTCTGCAATATTCTTGATTAAATTTCCAGAATTTAATGATATTTTAACTGTTTTCCATGCTCCTTTTGAGAAAAACTCAAATACTCCTTCTGGTTCTGCACTTGATTCACCTATTGCATCCTGCATTGTCTGAGTATCTTCTTGTATTTCTTGCATTTGGTCAAAAGAATCAGGCATATCTATTGGAGTTACTCCGTATGATCCATAAATATCTGCCATAATCAATCCTGCTCCAACTATAACTAAAGAAAACATTATTATTGTTATAGGGAAATCTCTTACATTCATGTTTTAAGTTGGCTTATAACCAACCCTCCTAATATTATTATACTTATTACTGCTGAAATTGGTAAGGCAATGATTCCAAAGAATGCAAATGCAATTACTCCAACAATTAACATTCCTATTGACACAGTTGGATTGAATATTCCTACAAATACCAAGGCAATGATTGTCAAAGCACTCCAAAATACCCCTTCCATTCCGAAATCTTCATAATCCATGCCTAAATTGGCAGTTAATGTTTCTAATATATATTTTGATCCTATTTTATAGGCATTTGCAACAAATACTCCTTCTGTATATTCTGATATATTACAAGTCAATATTCCTGCTGTTCCTGTTGATGATTCATTACAAATAAATGGACTTCCTGTTCCATTCATTCTAAATACTTCAAGTTGCATTGTTGATTCATCATCCGAAGCATAAGTGAAGCTGAATACCTTTGTATCGTTGTCATAAGTCAAAGCATACGAAAGGCCATCAACTGTGGTATAATATGTGAAAATATCATCTGTTTCTGAAGGTAATGTCAATTCTACAACACAAGGAGTATTAAAACAGACAACTTTCATTGATCCTGTTGAATCTAAGATAGTATCTCCTGAAAGTAAGAAAAAGTTATAATCTACTGTCTTTTCAGTTACATGGAATAACGCTTGGCCAAGAGCATCCGTTGTTCCCATTTCAACCTGTGTCCATGTATTTGTTGCAGGATAGAATTTTAACATCTTGATTATAATGTCTTTCTGAACTACAAGGTTTGAATCATAAACTCTTACAACAAGATCGGTTGCTCCTGCAATCATATATAATGTGATGTTCTGAGTGGCATTTGTTAAGGCATCATCATCAAAAATATAGGTGGATGACGCATATCCTGTTTTATCATAATAAATCACTGCATCAGTCTGGTAGGCACTCCAATTAGGGCTTAAACAAATAGGGAATGATCCATCTGTATCATTATTTATATCAAAAGTATATGATCTATTCAAAGCAATAGTATTTCCACTTAACCATATATAGAAAGTTCCTGCAATATCACTATTAGTTAAGGTTGTTAAGGTATCTGCATCTTTTGTTGTGAAATTAAGCGTAGTTTGTGCATAAGTGGTATTACAAGAGGTTATAAACATCTTATATACCGTTTGATTTACAGAAGTTCTATTGAAAACCTGAGAGTTTCCATTATAAGTGAAATTCATAGAGTATATCACAGAATTATTCTCAGAAAGATTAGTATTATATGGGATATTAAACGAATAACTGAAATTATTTGAAGTATTGGTCATAGAATATGCTGTCCCTTCATAATATAATGTCCCTGTTACAGATACAGAAGAACTTGCATTGACTATATTATAAAAGGTATCATTGTAGGTTTCCATTGCAGGATTTGTGAATCCATAGGAAGTGGAAACATTAATAATCGTGAAATTAACTCTTGTTGAAATACCTTCATTTCCAAAAGTATCATTTCCATATACATATAAATAATGATCTCCAACAGAAGAATTGAATGTAGTATTTGTTGAACAACTTGTGAATGAAGTATTTGTTCCACTATCCAAAGAATACCAACAAGTATTGATATTATTATCAGAAGATGTGTAATTTAATGCAATGTTTGTTCCACTATCCAAGATTAAATTTGCAGTTGGGTAAATTATAGACATAACTGGATCAGTTTCATCTCCATAAAATATTACTGATTCACTCCCTACATTTCCAACTGTATCGTTGCAGAAATAAGTGATCTCATTTTCACCTGCGATTATTGTTATATTTGATGTGCTTTGGTATCTTGTATCTCCTGTTTTATTCAAAGAGATATTTGATTCTCCATTTAAAGAATACCAACAACTGTCTTGTCCGACTATTTCATCTTCTGCATCTATATCTAAATTAAGCGAAGTTACATTGTAAGTTATTGCTTCTGGCAAAGTTATTGTGATCACAGGAGCAGTAGCATCAATAGTAAAAGTTCTTGTTTCAGTTGAATTTGAGTTCCCATAAAGGTCAAAAGCAGTTACATTCCAAGTGTAAATTCCATCAGCAAAAAGAACATCTTTAAATGCTGTTTCGAATGGTTCAAAATCTACTGCAAGTAATCCTGTTATTTGTCCTGAAAAATATCCTTGGCTTATTAGATCATAAATACAAAAATATTTCCCTATGTTGCCAGTAGTATATAATCTTCCATTATAATCTTGGTATGTTTCTGTTAAACAATTTGGTGAAGTATCGCTTAATGTAGTTGACAATCTTAGGTCACTTATTCTTCCAACCATATCTGTTCTTATGAACACATTTCCACTTGGAATTAAACTTTCTGTGCAGATTGTTCTTTTTATTTCATCTGGGGTTACAGATGAATTGAATAAGAAACTATTATTCAAAAATGGGTTGAAACAATATACGGCCGTAGGAACATTCATATCGTAGAAGTAAGATTGCAGTATAGTGGTATTAGTATACGCTATTGAATCATTTTCATAAAAAACATAAAGAGTATTATTGTGAGGGTTTATTTCATTCACAATCCATTCAAAATCCATGTAACTACTTGAACTATTAGTATCATTTTCTGGAGATAATAGACTTATGGCAGGATTTATTGAATCTTTAAAGAAAGTTACTGAATCTGAACCTACATTTCCAACTGTATCGTTGCAATAAACAATCCATGTGTTTGTTCCTTCTGTTGAAGTTACATCTGTAAAATTCTCTCCACTGGTTACTGATGTGCTGTTTGTTGTTCCTGAATCAGTTGAATACCAACATGAATTAGGGTTTGTTTCTGTTACTGAGTAGTTTAATTCTGTTATATTTGTTGTATAATTTATTGCAATTGGATAAGTTATTGCAATATTTGGAGCAGTTGCATCCAGCGTAACATTATAAATCTCACTGTAATTACATAAATTATTCACATTGTCACACGCAACTCCTCTGAAGTATTTTGTGCCATCGCTTAGGTTTGTTAATTCATTGTAAGACGGAGTGCTTGAAATGTTTTTTGTCATTTGATATTCTTCATAGATTTCTTGAGGTGAAAGAGTTCTATTATAAACTTTTACATCATCTATAGAACCATTAAACATTCCTGAATATTGACTTGTTGCACTCCTCGAGATTCCTATTGTTAAAGGACATCCAGAATTATAAAGAGAAGTGGCAGTTGTTGTTGTGTTTCCAATTTGTGTTCCATTTATATATAATTTCAAATCACCTGAATTAAAAGTCATTGTTACAAATTGCCATTGATTTGCTTTAATTGTTCCAGCAAGTAAACTATTTGCTGTAGCAAAATTACCATCATTTGAAACTCCCCCACTTAATTGACCTGCACTTATTTGGAATAAATATACTCTATTTGTAGCCGAAGCATACCATTTACTTACAATTGATTGTGTTCCTGTTGATTTTGGATATATCCATGCAGATAATGTAAAAGTTGTATTAATTAATTCTACATCACCCATATTAATTTGGTCATAATTTGTTGTTCCAGTAAATTGATATGCTCCACCAGTATATCCTAAACTTTTTAAAGGATTATTATATTCTGTTCCATTATTAACTCCAAAATAATCATTTGCATTGTAATCAAGTGGATAATACGCAACTAATCCATTCGTATTCATTGGCACAATTCCTGCTCCTCCGAAGTTTGTGAAGTTGTAGGTCATGTTTGTTTTGATGTAATTTCTTGAGAGATTTGAACCACTTGCATCTGTTGGATTGACTAAACTCATTTCCTGTGGTGCGTCTATTGTGGTTTCAAATGCTTCACTTTGCCATGCTCCGAATGTCATTGTTGAATCGTATGAAAATACATTCCAGAATTTCTTTCCGTCTGTTAGGTTTGCAACGCTAAATTGAGGAGATGCACTGCCTAATTGGTCAAAGTTGTAGTAAGCAACTAAGTCTGTTGTATTGGTATATGTATTTGCGTAGAGAGAAGCTATTTCTGTTGCATCCAAACTTCTATTGTAAATCATGATTTCATCTAAAGAACCATTTACTCCTAAACCACCTAATCCCCCTATTGAAGAATCTAATGATAAACTTCCTGTTTCATCTGTTCCACAATCAGCATAAATATCTGTTCCAGTACCAATTTTTGTCCCATTTAAATATCTAATCAAATATCCATGTGTTGCGTTAATCGGTGAAAGGACAATAGTAATATGTTGCCAACTTCCTACTGAAATATTAGTTATAGATGTTGCAAAAGTTGCACTTGTTCTTATATAAAGACCATTGTCTGCTGAACTATCCCTTGTTTGAATAGACCAAAATTTAGTAGTATATTCTGTTCCTCCAATTACTGCTCTTACACTTGAATCTTGAGGAATTTCTGATACCTTTTTATACCAAAAACTTACAGTAGTAGAAGATAATCCTAAAAGAGGAGAAGCTGTTTTTATATAATCATTATCTCCATCAAAACCTGCTCCACCTAATCCTATCTTTGCATAAGAACTATTTGTAATAGTTCCATTGACTTTTGTCCCATCATTTGAACCTGCCATATCTTCGACTGTTAAACCATCATTTGAACCAGTCATTGTGTCGTTGTATTGTAACTTCTCAATATTATAAAGGTCTGCGATTTGGGATGCTGTGAGGGAAATGTTGTAGATACGGACATCATCGATTGAACCGTTGAATGTTCTATCTGTTGCATCTGTTCTTTGCCCAATAGTTAATGTTTTTGTAGTAGTAATATTATTTGTTCCAACTGATGATTGTCCTGAATTTAAATAAATTCCATTAACATAATAAGAAACATATCCAGTATTATTTATAATTACTAAAACATGTTGCCATTGTCCATATATGATTGCATTTGTTGAAGAAAGTATTCCTGTTTGTCCATTTATTTGAACTGATAATCGATTACTTGATGCTAAATACCATTTAAATCCCAATTGAGCTGATGTACCTTCTTCTTTACTTATTATTTCACCATTAGTTTCACCTATATTTATTGGATTTATCCAAGCAGAAAGAGTAAATCCATTAATCCCATTAAAAGCAGAATTAGAACTTAAAGTTGTATTTATACTGTCATCTACCCCATCAAATACCGCACTCCCTCCTATCTTTCCCTGTGCTGATTGATATGCTCCAGAATTTGTTCCATTGTTTACGCCAAAATAATCATTTGCTGTATTATCATCAAATTGATACCATGCCACAAGATTTGTGGTATTCCAATATTGATTGTAAGAAGATTCGTTCCAGATGTAGAGTGAGGAATTTAGAATATAGAGAGAGGAGTTCATTGTTGCGTTAGCTGAAAAGGTTAATTCATTTGTTGGGGATAAGATTGAGGTTGAGGCGTTGGTTGGGGTGAGGAGGGTTGTGTTTAAAGTTCCATCTCCATATCCTGACCACCATGCCCAATTATTTAAAGTCCATTTATCTTTTCCATCAGAAAGAGTTACAACCCAGTCAACCCATTCATCAGCAGGTTTTTCTGCATTGATTATGATTTGTTTTCCTTTATAGCTTAATGTGTAATTTATTTCTCCTTTGTAAGGAACTTTTTGTCTGTTTGGACTTCCTACAATATCCCAAGTGTAAAACGCTATACTATCAACATAAACATCTTTTCCTTCTGTTTTAATCTTGGCTTCACATTGAGTTCCACCAATACATTCTTCTTTGTAATCTTCTAAGTCAGCTGTAAGTAAAACTTTTCCTAATCCAAACCAATCTTCAACAATGAATTTGTCGTATTGGCTATTTTCTTTTGATTCCCATTTCTCTGATGGCATGAATGCACTTGTTAAAGGCATGAAGAATATCATAGACAAGATCATAAATGTAGCAAAAATCCCTTTTAATGAAGCTGTTTTTGTTAGTTTAACCATTTTATTGTATAGATTGTGTGCCTCCCATTTAGTTTGATCTACTGAAGATGATTATTGCTCCAAGAACTCCAACTGCAACTGCAATCAAAGGAAGATGTCCCATAATATAATGAGCAAAAGTCATTTCTGCAACTGCATCTGCAAGTTGTGGAACTGCTTCAATATCTACATAAATATTTGAGATAATTGCTGAAACTGATACAAGTCCAATGAATAATACAATGGCCAAGATGTAAAATATTGGATGGGTTGGAGTTAAGAATGAAGTTACAAGTAAACCAATTATTAATACAAAGAAAACTGCAAGGAAAACAAAATTCATAGTATTATCAAAAAGATTATCAACAGCAGTTAATCCAACTGAACTTCCAGAAGAAACATTCTCAAATACTGGAGAAAGAGTATCTGATAATTCAGAATTTATTTTAAAAGCAAATAACATGAATATTGCCAAAACAAAGAGCATTATAATTACAAAAAATGTATCAACCATTCCTTTTTTGCTTTGTATTTGTTTCATTTTGTGAATATTTTTACTTTCTTTTTTAATGGCCAGTAATTTATTTCCATTACTGGTTTGAATTTCTGCCTTCTCAATTTCTTTGATAATTCCTTAGAAATCTGAACCTTACTTACCTTTCTATTATTTTTAAAATATATTTTATCAATCTCATTTGCAAAAGAAGAATGAACTCTTATCAACTTACTTCTTGAATTACTCATTCTCCTTCCTCCCTTCTTCGCTTCTTTGCCTCTTTGTATGATCCAAGATTTGTCAAAAGCATTATCAAGATGTAGACAACCATATAGGCCATAACCCCATAGGCAATGAATGGCAAGATGTTGAAGATAGAGGAGGCATTTCCACTCATTACTTCACTTGTTGTAGCATTATTCATTATGTTCATTGAAAGATTTACTATTGGTTGAATTAAGAATAATGAAACTACCATTAAGAAGATTGAAACAACTGGATGATCCCCATTAGTGAATCTTGAGATAGTAAGAAGTATTGCAACTGCTCCAATCAATGCAATGATCACAGCAACATAATCTTCAGAATTATCAACTCCTGTTCTTGTTACTTCTATTTTTTGGGAATGGTATCCACCTAATGAAGAAGAATTACATTGAATATTATAATAATAAAATCCTTGTTCAGAAAAATTTCCACCAGTTACATCAAAACTATAATCAAAAGTATGCGAAGAAGCATTATCCCATAATTCTAATTGGTGTTTTCCTGTTGAATTATATAAATGAAAATAACAATCAATATCAGAAATTATTGGCATCCCATTTGAAATATTATAAACATGAACTTCAAATTCATAATCTTGGTTTAATAAAAGAACTGTATCTTGTGGTATTCTTATATCAAAACCTTCTCCAAATTGCTGAACTTGTGTAACAGGTGGAGCAGAAGCAACAAGTGGTAAAACTAATAAAAATGCAAATGCGATTAATATTAGTTGCTTTTTCATTTCTTTTTCTTCTTCCTTTTTCCTGAGATCATTGGCCTGATTCCTATTCCTGTCTTTTCAAATCTGAAAGTTTTGGGTGACTTTATGTTAAGGCCTATTGCTGTTAATGAAGGAGTTCTCATTGTTTTTTGTGGCTTCATCATATATCCCATTTTGTATGTTTTTCCAAAACCTATGTTTGGAGAAAAACTAAATGGTGGCAAAATCATAGGGGTTCTTAGAATCGGTCTTTGAGGTGTTGATGGAGTTTTAGAAACAGGTTGTTGAACAAGAGTTGTTTTTGGAATTGTTATTGGTGGATTCTGTGTTCTTGAACTTCCTCTTTGACCTGTTTTTGAAAGGGTTATTGTTTTAGGTATGTTTTCAGTTTTTGGAATTGTTGCTGTTGAAGGTATGGAAATTAATGAAGTCTTTGGAGCAGAAGCACTTGAGATTGTAGGAATAGAACTTTGTGGAGAGGGTGTTCTAAACTGAGATGAAAAAGTTCCAAATGAAGAAGTTATTAAGGGTGATCTTAAACCATAAGTTCCAGCAGTATATGTTGATGATCCTTGTTTAATTCCAATCTGTGAAAAAAATTGACTGGATATTCCTGTTGCAGATAAACCTCCTGATGAACTTGATGGTTGAATTGGTTTTGTAATCTGTTGATAAGTAGTGAATTGTGCTTTTTTCCCTGCTGGAAATATCTTAAATGATTCAACATTTTTAGGAAGATTGGTATTTATTTTTAAAATTCCTGATCCTTTTGATGATGAATCAACTGAAGAAAATCTTGTTTCTTTAAATTCAATACTTTCAATTTTAACAGAATTTTTAAGTGGTCTGCTTCCAGTATTATATCTTCCAGAAGTTATTTCAGAAGTTTGAAGATTTTTTGATTGAACAATGCTCTTTCCATAAACTACTCCTTTTATCCCTGTTTTTGTTTCCTTAGATACTGCTTTAAAAGAATATCCTTCAACATCTTTATTATTACTAAAAGTTGAACCTGTTCCTCTTGAAATTGTAATTGTATCTGATCCCTTAGTAAATGATTTTTCACCAGAATTTGTTCTGGCTATCTTAAAATCTTTCTTAAATCCTGAAATGTCTGTTCTTAATATTGCTGTTCCTTCTGTTTCTGAAGATGTTATTCCTTTTTTAGTTCCAATTAAATTTCTTGATTCTCCAGTAATTACTTTAGTTTTTGCTGTAATTGTTTTAGTTCCAGAAATTGATGTAGACATTAAAGGAGAAAACCCAGAAAAGAAGGCCAAATTTCCAACAGATACTTGTTTTGTTAATAATGGAGAAACAGCACTCATAATTTTAGAAGGTTTACTTACTGGATTATATTTACTTCCAGCGTTTCCAAAAACCTTATTTGTTCCCTTATCTACTTGTTGATCTATGTATGCAGTTGTTCTTTTTGATTCAGTAAATGGAGCAAGAATTGAAAACTGGCCTTGTTTTGCAGTTTTTGTATCTGAACTTAATCTGAACAAATCACTAAATTTTATATCTTCTTTTACAGAAGTTTGTGTTGTTGGTTTAGATTCTACTACTGATGAAGGTTGAACAAGAGTTGTTTGTTGAGGTTGTGTTGTTTGATTAGATGAACCCCCTGATCTTGCTTTTTTAACTGCTTCGGTTTTTAATTGTCCAATATATTGTGGTGTATTAACTACTATTCTTCCCTGAGAATCAGGTTTAATTATTCTTCCTGCACTGTCTGTGGCCACTCAAATTCTAAGTATATCCTGTTTATATTGACTAATAATTTGTTAACAAGTCAATATAAAGAAAATTTTGATTGTTAACTATAACCTTAAATGATTGAAAGGAGGTTATAACAAATAATTAACATGAATAAGAAAGGAAATGTAGGACAATTGTTCCCAACCATACTTGCCTTAGTGCTTGTAGGTATCCTTCTTGGAGCAGGATTGATGATCTTGTCCAAGTTCCAAGGAACAATGACTACTGATACTGTTGAATACAATGCTACTGGAGAAGCTGTTTCTGCTCTTTCAGACATAGCTACTGATTGGCTTCCAATCATAGTTGTAGTTGCAGTCGCAGGTTTAGTAATCTACATCTTGCTTAAATCCTTTGGTGGAAAAGCAAGATAAGATTATTTAATCTTGTCATAATGGAGTTCCTGCACACTCTATAACTCAGTGCAGGATTTTTTTCTCTTTTGCCCATTTCCCTCCCTTGAAAAGGGGAGGGATTCTTTTTATTGATACTGAATAGAAATTGCTGTTTCTTGTTTATGGGGGTTTGTGGCCTTGCAGGAGTGATCTTCTGGGAGTTTATGTTTATTACAATGCCATCTTTCACAATATTTGCAGAAAAAAGAGTTTAGTGGATTCAAAACCTTGTTACATTTATCACAGGTTTCAGGCATTTTAGGTCTATCCTTTTGAATTTTTGAACCTCTGGGTGGTGGTAGGTTACTAAGATCATCTTCTTGGGAAACAAGTATTTCATCATCTTCATCATCAGTCATAAACCAGTTCCAGATTTTTTTAAAGATATTTGTCATTGTTCCACCTCCATTTTAACAGACATCATATTATTTAATGCTTTCCTTTGATACATTTGATAGTC
>Ga0209416_1001180_pt1 | contig 19708 bp, 35 predicted proteins | sample RifGroF1_FD_184001 | JGI IMG/M metagenome (GOLD analysis project Ga0209416, IMG submission 184001) | Groundwater microbial communities from Rifle, Colorado, USA - Groundwater F1 (SPAdes) (version 2) | ecosystem: Environmental > Aquatic > Deep subsurface > Groundwater | place: Rifle, Colorado...
GTGCTTTGCGTAGTTCCGGAATATAGATATTGACCGGCGCCGGCCGGCTGGCTCGCAGCGCCATGCGCGCCACGTCTTCACCAACTGGCGTCATCGCATAGATCGCACCGTTTCCATAGAAACGGGTGAATGCCTCCTGCCCGCCCTCTGCCGGCACATCCACCCGAATAAACGCCGTGCCACCAATCGTCTGCTCGCTGACCTGCCCGGCGATCACCTGCCGGCCCATCAGTTCCACAATACACCACTGGTTGAACTTTTCCTCAGACATTGCTTTTATCTCCTTGTTCTTGTTCCGTTTACTTTCTCAAATCTTCAGCCCAACCATCAACGGGTTAGGCGTTGGAATAACCTGATTGATCGGTCGCCACAAATGCAATACGTAAGGATGGCAGTTGACATATTCGCTCTTTCTGGGGTGGATCTGCATCACAACCTCTTCCGCCTCCCAAACCAAATTCTTGATGAAACACATCTCCTCCCAGGTTGGGCAGCGAGTCTTATTAACTACCGAAACAGAAACATGCTCCCAACCAAGCCCATCAGAACAAATATAAAACAGCTTGATCCCATCCTTGCGCACCTCAAACGCCCCGTTCCAGCCGGCCAGAGCGTTACTCGCCAGCGGCCCCTTCTGAATACGACAGCGCTCAACCGCTTCAGGAACTTTAGCTTTCATCCTTCACCTCCACGGCTGTTTAAATTCGATGGAAACGCCCGCTTGTAGCGCCTCACGCGCCTTCACCGCATACCACAGCGGACTAAGGTCATCTCCCCCAATCTCTTTCAGCACAGCCGTCAACCGCTCCACCTCAGCCCGGTAAACCTCCAACATTACATCACGGTTATGCAATGAGGCCCGCATATGTTCATCATCATTATTCGAGCGGCGCGATCTGCCGTGATACAGCATTCCAAAAATACTCTTTCCGTTCGTCCTGATCGCCTCACGGGCCACAGCCTCACTCATCACATAAACGGCCGAGACGCGCTCCGGGCTATACAAACGCACAAAAGAAACAAATTGATCCGTTCCTTCTGGCACGTCCACCCGAACAAAAACCTTATCGCCAATAACCTGCTCACTCAAAATACCCGTAATTGAGCGCCGTGGGTTCTCATCAACCAGTTCCACCGTCCCCCAACTCGATTGCTTTGCTGCTGCTTGGCCTGCTGCGATTCCGTTATCCGTCAACTGCTTTATCACAAATTGAAGGCTTCTCTCAAGCGAAGCTCTGACAATGTCGGAGCGCCCCAAATGCAACCTGTATAACTTCGCCTTTCTCTTCCATGCCCTAGCCCAAGCCCGCACCTGGTGGATGCTCTCTCGCAGCGCCACATTCTGCCGGTTTAACTCTAAATTTAACGCCATCAATTCTCGCCAAGCCGCAACCAACGCCGGCACATCTTCGCAAACCTTGAAAGACTTCTTCACCCCATAGCCTGTATATTCCCTCTGTTCCTTGATCGCATTTCGGGCATTTTCTTCCATCTCGTTAGCTTTCTGATCGTCCATATTATCCTTTACTCCTCTTTGCATCTATCGCACAAACCATCTTCACCAATCCGGCTCTGCCCCCAACACTCGCACACCGAGCAGGACTTGATGTTCCAAATCAAATGAGGCACATCCGGCCTCCTCAAACAACCACGGATGCTCACCCAGCAGTACGCTGCTGACCCAAGCGAAAGCGGTATCGTAATCAGGGAAAGTCTTTGGTAGTTTCGGGAACGCCGATGCTTGGGTCATCGGGTGTTTGGCGACAAGGGCCTCACCGGTGGCTTCGATCTTGACAATCCTAAGCCGATTCCAGTTGGGCAGATTAGCTGCGACAGCATCGGCCTTATAGCGAAGATAGTAGCCGCTGTATGTGGCGACAGTGGTCATTCTTCCTCACTTTCTTGAACGCCCGCCATCTTCCTGATCAGCGCCAACGTTGCCCGGCAGTCCCCCAGGGCCGAATGATCCCCACCCGGCAGTGGTTGCCACTTGAAACTATTGTGATAATCGCTCCACTCGCCAAACCAAATCGCATACCACTTCATCGCACACGACGGGGTCAAATGAATTTCCAAACCATGCCTGGAATGCGTTTGTTGCAGCATGGCGCTATCAAATTCTGCGTTGTACATCACTACGAACAACTTACCGGTCAACAGAGAGGCCAGTTGCAACGCCACCTCGCTCATCTCTGGCGCATCCTGCACCATCTCATTCGTGATCCCGTGGATCGCCGTCGCCTCGGGCGGAATGGCACCCAGTGGACGCACCAGACTCTGATATTCCTCACCGGTTGCCGGGTTCAGCACTGCCACCTGTACAATCTCGGCTTCGTTACCTAGTCCCGTTGTTTCCGTGTCCAGGATCATCCACTCCTCCGGCGCCGCCAAAATCCTTTTAGCCCAATTTACTGCTCTTTGGCGCTGCTCGCTTATAAACTCCTGATATGAGCACTCCTCGCAAACCCCATCTATCAAATCCCGCAGCGACTGCTGCTCGACTCCGCACCTGGAGCACGTCCGCAGCGCCTTTTGCTTCTCCCGCGCCCGCTGCGCTGCTGCCAACTGCTTTTCTGTGGGCTCCGGCCGCTTTCCGGCCTGGTCAGCCCCATACAGCCAGATCCAGCTTTGCTTTTTGCCATACCAGATACAGCCCGCTGGCCGGGCGCCTTTCTTCAAGCGCAGTCCTTGCGCCCTTAGCTGCGTCTTGGTTTTCAAACCCTCTGGCGCATTGTCCCACTCATACCACGGCACGCCTGGGCAAGCATAGCCCGGCTGCCGCTTCCAGCTATGTCCGCACACCTTGCAGGTCAACCCAACCGCCGGCACCTCTTCTAACTGATGCTCTAAGATTTCACTCATCGTCTTCCCCCCCCCAGCGGCTTGTCAAAGATGCGAGAATAATTGTCGCCCAAGCGTCAATAATCTCCTGGCGTACATCATCATCAATACGCCGTAGCACATTTTTTATATCTCTCCGATCCAGGCAATCAGCAGCAATAGCACGTGCGATCATGCGAAAAGGGTTTTTATCGCCACGGTTGTCATACGGATTTTCTTTAGCAGCCTCAAGGCAAATCATAGCGTTTTGGTTGTAATCTTTCATCGGTGCGTTGCTCATGGCTTTAGCCCATTTCGAGCAATATCTTGCAACGTCATAACCATAGCCTCCCAGGGTATTCCAGAATGCAGTCGCTTGGCAGACTCGATATTCATCAACACCCGGCGTAGCCTGTCAACCTCTACGCTCAGCCGCTCGCCCTTCTCAAACAAACAAGCCACACAAACAGGTTCACTGGTAGTCACATTGCGGTGCTTTTCGCACGCAGAATTAGGATAATTAACAGGCGTCATATTTCCTTCTCCCCAGGTGCTCATCATAGAACGCATCAACGAGTTTACTGTTCGCCAGATACGCATCGAAATCTTTCTGGTTCTCAAAAAACTCCGCTCGATCTTTCGACTCTCTGGCTACAATCTCGTCGCCAATCTTGCGCAACCTGTCTACCTCGTATTCCCAGATAGCGCCGGCAATCTCTCGCTGCGGCAGCGGCCGAACTCGGCTCCACAGTACGTGCCGGATCAACACGATCAAATGCTCTTTGCTTAAATCTTCTAGCTCGAATGGCGCCTTAGGCAGCTTCAGCGCCTTCATTTCCTCACCTCCGCCAACGCCTTCTCGGCCTTCTCCAGTTTTGCCAGGAAGCCGGATTTCTTCAGCTCTCGCCGCATAGACTCCCTTCCGGCCTTCCTGGCCTTTGCCACTTCGCTGTCCATCCAGACCTGGATCACCGCCGGCATCCCTGCCTTTGCTACAGCCTGCCACCTCTCGACATCGATCCTTAGTGCAGCAATTTGCTGCTGCGCTTCGTGCAACTCCTGCTGAGCGCGCATCAACACCAGCTTCTGCCCTTCATACAGGTATTCGTACTCGCCTGCCACACTGGCGCAGTCTTCGCACAGCACATCCTGGCAGCGACCGCAGAGAAATTTAGGTTTACTAGGAACCTTATCCATCACTTATGCTCCTTTTCCATCCCATGCCCGGCCGCCAGCACTTCCGCCGGCGTCACAAACCTGGACCGAGTCGCCCCGCTCTCCAGATCCACATACACCGCAAAGCGGGTCAAATCCTTGGTGATCAGCAGCCGGTAGAGCAGGTCTGCTGCCAGCGCCGCCACCGTCGCATTCACCGTCAACCCCTGCACCCCCGCCAACGCCGCCTCAGCGCAAGACAGATTATCTACTCCCCTTCCTTCAGGAAGGGGCTGGGGGTAGGTGGCCTCATCCTCCAGCAGCTCCGGATGCTGCATACTCGGCAGCGGCAGCCAGGAGCACAACCCGGGCAGCCGCCACGGATCGTCCGGGCGCTGTCCGCCAACCCCCAGCAGCACCTGGCCGGCGCTGTGGTGATTTCCGCAGTCCATCCACCATGTCGAGCTATGCGTTGCCTTTTTAATTGCCCGCCGCCCGGCCGCATTATCTACACAACCTATGATCAGCCGCCGAATAGAGGCAGAGGCCCCGGTTGCTATCGCCGCCTCCGAAAATAAGGCCGGCACTGGGCGCACATCCACTCCCCAGGCCGTTCCATAGCGCCGCGCCAGCGTCTGAGCCTTGTTTTGTCCGATCTCCGCTTCACAAAAATTCTGCCGGTAGCAGTTCGCCGCCTCAACAGTATCCGGATCAATGAACCGCAAGTCCATCTGCACCCCCGTCGACTCGATCAACAGCCGCGCCAACCGCACCAGGTGAGGCGCCAGCCAACTGCCCGTTCCCCCACAGCCTACCAGGGCGACCTGAAAACCATCATTTAGCGGCAGCATCAGCCGCCTGGCGTTCAGATGGTCCAGGTCAATAAAATCGCTACTTTTCACATGAGCAGTGATCACAGTGCATCCTCCTCAACCACAGAATATTCCGGCGCCTCGTACAATCCCTTCGGCAGTTCAAAGACCTCATCCGCCGGGATGCGGCAAAAGTGCCCGTACACTCCGACCCTGACCACGATCTGTGGCCGCTGATAAATCATGCCAAAAACTGCATAGATCCGGAATCCCTTTTCGTCTCGATCATCCTGGCCGCTGAAAAATGCCGACATTGAATGATGGCTGTGCAGGTCAATCAACGCCTGCGCTCCAATCTCGCTGAATGCATCCAGCGGATACACAGCCATCGCTGAGCGCACCTGCTTTGGCTCATGCGCCACCCAAAGCTGCGCCTCGTTACGCCGCAGCCAGAATAAATTCTCCAGGTTCCCAAACTGCCGGCAGCGTTCCAACAGTTGCCGGGTCATCAGCGCCGGCACCCGGGCCGCCAGCTTAATCCGGGTCTCCAACCGGCCCAGCCCTCGCACACCGGGCTCGTAAGTGGAAGTGACCGGAATGCAAACCGATAACCCGGGCCGCTGCGCCCGCAGGAAGACCCCATTCTCTGCCAGGCAGTATTCATACATGCCTTTCGGCTCTGGCAAATCGACCAATTCTTTACCCTCTCCAACCAAACGATAACCAACAATTGGATTCATGCTATTTTTCCTTCAAACGATCATCGATGATGACCTTGATTTTTTGCTGATTTACCGCGACCAGGTCGCCCAGTGGAAAGCTGTTCTTGCCGTCCAGCCCGGCCAGCAGCTCCGTCACATCCTGCGGATGCGACACACTCTTTCCCTGGCCCAGATCGTGATTAAACCCCGTCCCGAAGAACATCTCCCATGCCTTTCTGGCCTGCGCCGGATCCGCCTGGGGCGCCTTGTTCTGCCCCCAGCAGACGTGCCCGTCGCCGTACAAATTACTGAACGGCGCCTGGAATGCCTCTGCATCCAAATCAAAGCTGCTGGTTTTGAGCGCCCAAAGCCATACCACCTGGTCGTAATGCAGCATCACTGTGCGTGGGATCGGCACCGTCACGGCCTGGCCGTTCAGAGCAATCAATACCTTCTGGGCCGGCGCGCTGTACACGTAAAAAACGCCATTCGCCCCCAGCCCGTGCCGCACCAGTCCTGCCGGCATCCAGCCCGAGTCCCTGCCGAAACTCGTAAACGCTGCCATCACGCTGGGCGCCGTCAAAAACTTACTGGCCCCGCCTCGCTCGTGATCCACCAGCAGATAATCACCGCTCTTCAAGAAATGCAGCGATGCCACCGCATTATGTTCCCCAACATCCCCAACTAGCTTCTTTTTAGCCATCGCTCAAATCCTCGTCCTCTTCATAAATTTGCATCAGCGTCCGCGGCCGCTGCTCTTTTCGCTGCTCCAGGCATGCCGCCCAGATATTGTAAATATTGACCAGGTACCCCGGAGTCTCTACTACCAGCTCGCAGGCCTCTTCCAGTTCCGCCAAAATCGCAAGCGCCTTCTGGTGAACCTCGGCCAGTGACCGCACCCCTTCCACCGACAGCGCCGGCAGTTCATACTGCATCTCATTCTCGTTATAGTCGTAATCCATAAACAGGTTTTCTGTCATACGGAACGTGCATTCATAGGCCGTCAAAAACTTCCCCAATCCCTGTTCCTTCATCATCGCCTGGAAGCGCTCGTAGTCCAGTGTCCAATCCGACCCCGGCTTTTTCCACCACTTCGGCTGGATCTCGACTGGCCAACCGAAAGTCTCTGCCATCTTATTCCAGTTCGTGCGTCCATAGGTCTGATCCAACGCCAGCAGAAATATCGGCAGGCTCCATTGCTCCGGAGCTTGCTGTTCGACCTCACTCAACACCTCATCCCAGCTATCCCAGCTCCACGGCAGCCACGTGATCGGCTCGATCTCGATCCTGGGCATTCCATCCTCGTAATATTCGTCACAGTTGAACAACGCCTCTTCGAACTGCCAGCTCAAATTCAACACCAGGCCCATTTCGAAAACAGCGCATTCTGCCAACCTGCTGAGCGAATTCGCCGGCGCCAGCAGCGCCTTTGTGCCCAACGCCGCTACCTTTTGAAACGCTGCCGGGTTAAGATCGTTTAAGATCGCTGCCAGTGTGGCATGCACTCGGAAATCCTTCAGCACCTGGCTTGCATCATCCAACGCCGGCACAATCTTGCCTCGCAGCACATTACAGGCATAGTCCAGTGAGACCATTGCCAACATTAGAACCCCACCGGCACAATCCCTGCCGGCTGGGCCTGTGCCTTGCGCAGCAGCGCCAGCGCTGCCTGCACCTGCTCACCTTGCGTCAAACCAGACTCCAGCGCCTTCTGTATCCGGCCTTCCATCCGCAGCAGCTCCACCGGGTCCAGATTCCCCAGGCTCATCACCTCCATGTACAGCTTCACCGCCGGGTTCTGGCCTGGCTGAGCGCCCCTGAGCGCCTCGATCAGTTCGAGCGGGGTCGCCCCCTTCGACCCCGCTTTCTTCACCACGTTCACAGTCACCGTCTCACCCTCCGTCTTGCGGGTGATCAACGCATTCGCCACGTCCGGGAAGAACGGCGCCAGCGCCGCCCTCACCATCGTGTCGTCTTTACCGACCTCTTCCGGAACCGGAATAGTCTGTCCCTCGATCGTAACCACATAATTCGCCATGCCTCTATCCTCCAAATCTACGAATGAGCAGCCTGGTACTGGCTGCGGACCTGCTCTAATAAATCGGCCATCAGGCCGGACAATAACACCTGACTCTCGCGCCCAAAGCGCATCTGCGGCATCTCATTGCCTGCCCGAATGCTCACCACGCACGGCCGGCCTCCCTCGCCGCCATCCTCAGCCATATAGGTCAAACTGACGGCTACGGTCGCCTTTTCCCACGGCAGTACCTCCACCGTCGGTGCAGCCTGGACCGGTGCAGCAGCCGTCATAGGGTGTGACTCCACCGCTGCTTTCAAATTCTGGATGTGCTCCTGCACTTGCTTCATCAGCTCACCCTTCTCAACCGGCGCCGGCTGCGCAACCGTTTCCACGGAAACGATTACCTCCTCCGTCCCGTCATTGTCCGGGCCGTCCGGATCCTGCTCTTCCCACTCCGGCTCTTCCGTTTCTGTTTGCACGGGCGCCGGCGCTATCAACTGCATCTTGGGGTTCATCCGCTCTCGGATGATCTCGACCCGTTCGTATACACCTGCTGGTGTAATCTCACCCATCAGCGCCAGGCGTTCGATTTCCGCCTGCTCGCCAACCCGTACCTCTGCCGGCAGATCGTACAGCGCCAGCAGCGACCGCGCTAACCCCTCGCTCAGTACCCCCCTCCCCAGCTCCACCTGGAGCTGCGCCGGCAGGTTCAGCAGCCGCATTTTATTGCGCACTGCACTGTCTCCAATCCCGAACAACCGCCCGATCTGCACGCTGTTCTTGTGGAAATCCTCCTGGTATCGTTTCATCGCCAGCGCTTCCTCGATCGGCGACAAACTCTTACGCTGGATATTCTCGCTGATCCCCTGCTCAAACATCTGCTCGTCCGGCAGGTCCGCCAGGCGCACTTCCATCTCGCCGAACGACCGGCCCCAGTCAATCGCCTTGTCAACCGCAACCACCAACGCCTGGTAATCATCAGCCAGCAGGTCTTCATCCACAGCCTTCCCGCCCCGCAGCGCCGTCTCGATCCGCCGGATCAGCCGGAAAGCTGCCAGCCGCGAATGTCCAAACGCCAACTGCACCACCGCGCTTTCTGTATCCTCCAGCACCTCAGCCAAATTGTCAGGCTGCCCCTGGGCTCGCACCAGTCCGCCCATACCGGGTACCACAACCCGTCCGGTAGGGGCTTGCATCAGCCCGTTCTGGGCAATACTCTCCGCAATTCCTCGCACATGCCCAGGGTCCTCGCTGATCCGGGGCTGCCACGGGTTCGCCGCTATCCTCTCCAAACTGACCAAAACTCTTGTATTCATCATGCCTCCTCAATTGTCAAAAATCTGTGTTCCTCTGTGGTTGCAAAATAATGCTCGGCCCGCTCCGCCATCCGCTTCGCCGCCGCCGGCATCCCCAGCGCCTCAAACGCCCTGGCTGCCGCCATATACGCCAATGGGTCGCACCCCGTCTCAGCAATTCGCCGTAGAGTGCAAGCCGCATCGAATTGCACCTCTGTCTGCTGTATCATGCCCGCTTCCCCTCCGCCAGCGCCTTGATCGCCTGGCCCGCAGACCCGGCCCCGCCGGCAATATAGGCCCGCACATCTGCCGGCGCCGAAACTTGCTCGGTCGCCCGCCGCACCGCATCCTCGTATGCCCGGATAAAGTGCGCCCGGTCCATCTCGATTTCATTGCCCGGAAACTTCTCAGGCCAGCCCAGGCGCCGTGCCACCAGCTCCACGATCTCCGGCGTAGGCGTTCCAGCGATCCGCCAGCCGCATTCCTTGCACGTCTGGCTGTGCTGGTCTAACTCGTTGATGATCGCCCAGTAATTACTGGTGTTCGTCGGCTGCCGCCCCTTGATCGCCAGCGCCTGGTCGCAGTTGTGAAAATACCGCTGCGAGCGAGCGTTGGTGATCATCTCCCAGGCTTCCCAGGGTGTTGGCACACCCGCCGCCTGTATTGCGATCTCTATGACCTTGCCGCGCAGCTCGCCGATGCTGGGCGCAAACGCCCGCCCTGGCTCGGCAATGCACGCCCTGGCAGCCATCTGCAGCGCCTCGCTCGGAATATCCTGCAACAGACTGTACAGCGCCGGCAGCGTTGCCTTTTCGTCCGGACGATAATTCGGGAACGCCGCCCGGAACAGCTCGACTAAATTCACGACATCTAATTTATTGCACATCTACCACAGCCTCCTGTTGTAAAAATTGATCTGCTGCCCGGCGAAACTCCTCATCCGTCCGGATCCGTCCGTCGCTGCTGGGCTGCGCTCCAGCCCGTTTTCGCTTCGGCCGAGAGTCCGTGCCGTAACCCTCTTTTCGCCAGCGCATCAAAATTGCGTTGATATATTTCCAGTTCCGCGCCCCGGCTTCTGCCGCTTCGCGGACCGCCTTTTCGACCCAATCACCGTCCGTATCCACCGCCTCCCCCAAGGCCTCAGCGATCATCGGCGTCAGCGGCCCAATCTCCTGCTCGTAGATCCCGAAAATATTCGGCCGTGCAGCAGGTTCTGCCGCCGGCGTTTTCTCCTCGCTGCCGGACGCAGACAGCGGAATGTCTTTTTCTTCCTCCTCTTCCTCTTCTAAGTTAATGGTTAAAGGGTAGGGTAAACTGGGTTTACCATCCGGTTTACTATCTGGTTTACTATCGTCGCCTATCGGTAAACTGGGTTTACCATCCGGTTTACTATCATCATTGCTTATCGGTAAACTGGGTTTACTATCCGGCAGGCCGGCAGAGTCCCCGGAATATTCGAATAGCGGGTCGTTCATGCTCGCCAGCCCGATCACATTGACCTCATAGTTCGTCGTTCGGTACACCCGGTGGATACCCTTCGCCCGGATCAGGCCCATCGATGCCAGCGCCCGCATGGCCGAAATGACCGCCGGCCTGGAAAGGCAGCTCTGTTCCTGGATGGTTGAAATAGACTGGCACGCGCTGCGGCCCTCGTCTGTGCACGAGTTGGCCATCAACGCCAGCACCCATTTCGCAGTGCTGCCCATCACCCGTTCAGTCTTCCCTTTGTACTGGTACGAAACCGCCTGCGGAAAATGGGCGCCAATTACCAATCCAACCACACGATTACTCATTGAATGCTCCTATGTCCAACCTGACCTGCTAAAACCCGGGTAGAGTCGGGTGCCCCCCGCGCCTGGCCAATACATCCAGCCCAACCGGTCCCAAATCCTCGACGAACGGTCCCTTCTCCCAATACCCGCCTCTGGATTTATTTTCTGGCCGGTACACACATTCGGCAGCCTCAATCGCCTCATCCCGGTTAGCCGCTTCCACCAGTAGCCGGAGCACGTGTCTGGTATTACCGAATTTGAATTCGCCGCTCACTTCAAAGCAGCGTGGATTCTTACACCCCTGTATGTACACTCGCTCCAGGCCGGGAACACGCCGGCCGCCAGTAACATACTTCGCCCTGTCTCTGTTCATGCCATGCCTCCAATCTTTCTTACTTCTCGCCGTTCAGCACTTCCGAAAACACCTCTATGCGCTTATGCCTGCGCATGTGCGCCGCAAGACTCACCTGCTTTTCGTAGGCTGCGCCGCAGGTCCCGCAGACATAATTAGCCTGCGCCGCAGACCCCGAAAACTCTGCGAGTAGCTCCGCAGGGCTACGCCGCACAACAGTCACCTGCGCCGCAGCCACCGCAGGCTGCGAACGCTTCTGCGAACGCTGCGCCGCAGCCTGCGTTTTATCCTGCGCCACCTGCGCCGTACGTGCGGCCTGGTCTGCCCGCAGCGCCAGGTTACCCACACCAACCAGGCTTAACACCGGGAAAACCGCCAATAGCAAGTTACTCTCCAGCACCACCGTCAGCAGCAGCACCCCCACAAAATACAACCCGACCATGACTACTCCCAGCGCAACCGGCGCATCCGGGTCCACCTTGCGCTTCTCCCGCTGATAGCTCCACAGCTCCAGCGCCGTTGCCGAACTGGCCACGCCCAGCGTCTCCACCGCCACACCCACCAACCCTGCCGCCCAGCTCGGCCACAGCAGACGATTATGCACCGCTGTGCCAATCGTCCAGGCCGTCGGGAACGTAGCCAGCCACGGCGCCAGCTTGCTGACCAGGTTGATCATAAATGCTTCGAAGTTCATAATTATTCCCTATTCAACAATTCGGATGGGCGTGGGTGGCGTTGGTAGTTTGATTGGCGCAGGGCTCTCTTTTACCAGCACAACCGTGTCAAAGTATTGGCTCAACTGAACCCATTCTTTTTGCAGCTTATCAAATTCCTTCAGGTTTTCCAGGTAAGCCCTGCGTGCATCGTTTGTTTTTCCGCCTATTAGTTTATTGCCGGCCTCCAGATTTGTATTCATGCGTTCACTAAGCCGCTCGCTCTCAACGTGCCAAATAACATACCGCAGGCTATCAACGCTTGGTGAGCGAATAGGAAGCTCGTATCGGATAAGATAAATTAACTGCTCTTTTGTGAGATCTTCCAACTTCGGGTCTTTTGGTAGGTTGTTCATTTCTCACCATCCTCAGGTAGATCAACCGGCTTTGGTTCTTCTCTTTCCAGGCAAAACTGGCATTTCTCAATAAAGCCAAATACACCATCAACCACACCGCTCTTGACTGGTTTGTTCTCCGCCCCTTCAACGTAAAAGCGACCATGACATTTCGGACACACAGCCCAATAGGAATATCTCATTTCTTCACCTCATCCTTACATTTCTGACACTCCATCGGCTTCTTCGCCGTCGGATTCCACACATGCACCGTCCGCTGATTGCACCGGCTGCACCATCTCTCAAGTTCTTGCCCAACCGTCAAATAGGTATCCATCTTTGCGTCCTTTGTGGTTCAAACCAACCTGCTACTACTGCTACTACGACTACGACGCCTCTCCATCCAGCCCCAAAGCCGCCTGCGTGTCGTAGTAGTTGCGCCCCAACACCCGCGCCACCCGGCTGACCGCCATCCCACCGGCATACAACCGCTGCGCTTTCTCAACCCACGTCTCCTCTGCTGGCATCTGGCTACCGGCTACAGGATACAGACTACTGTCTACTATTCCCTCCAACCACTCCGGCCGGCCAGGGTTCCGCACCCCTCGCAGCGCCGTCAAAATCTGATCGTCGCTCGGGTTGAACCCCATCCCCCGCGTATTACTCGCCAGCGCCGCAATAAACTGCCCGGTCGGCAGCCCCACTGCATCCGGGCTGCTGATAATAATCTGGCTCGCTGCCCGGTCAGCCAACCGGAACGCCACCGGCGTACAGTTCCGCCGCATGCTGATATCAATGCTCGCCGCCGTCGGATTCTGGCTGGCCAACAGCAAATAAATCCCACTGCTCCGCCCCTCACGCGCAATCATCCGTGGGTACTGCCACAGCCGCTTGGCGCTGGTATCCGTGTCCTGGCTGATATCCTGCCAGTTATCCAGCTCATCCACCACCAACACATCCACCATCCCCTGCCAGCGCGCCTGCCCGCTGCGCTGCCGCCGGATCACCTCACTCCAGGCCGCCTTCATATGCGCCACCAGGCTGTTGATCGCCGCTTCCGGCTCCGTCGCATCGAACGTGATCACCGTCGCATACTCCCCAAAGATCCCAAAGTCACGCCCGCTTTTATCCAAAATCGTCACCCGCCGCCCATCCAGCAAATGCTGGGTGATAATCGAGCGCATCCCCGTGCTCTTGCCGCTGCCCGTCTGGCCGGCCATCAGCACATGCGGCGTATCCTGTCGAGCCGTCACCAGCCCGCTTTCCCCGGCCCCCAACAGCAGCAGCCCATTTTGCCGGCTGCCCATCGCCCGCCAATCTGCCGTCTCCGGCACCTGGCCAATCAACGCCGGCGCACTCAACTGAGCAGGCTGATCCATCATCTTCACCGCCTGCTGCACCGGCAGCATCGCCCCCGACTCTGCCAGCGCCCGCAGCGCCCGCACCATCGCATCCAACCGGTCAACCTCAACCTGCGCCGCTTCACTGGCCGGTTGCAGCACCACACCGCTCTGCGCATTCAACATCGCCGGTCCAACCGATCGGCTCGGGATCAACACCGTCAGGCTCCCCCCGCGCTCATCTATGATCGTTCCGTCCGGCTGCTGCTTCCGCCGGTTGCTCTCCGCCAGGCCAAACCGCCAGCCCAGCCAGATCAACAGCACCAACACCAGGCTTCCCACCACATACGGCGCCCCCGCCAACAGCCCGTTGGTTGCTTCCGCCCGCACAATCCCCAACCCGCGCAGAGTCTCAGCGTCAGCCCGTGCCCGCTCCAACGCCGCCTGCTCAGCTACAACTGCCGTCGCCGTCAAACCGGCCTGGCCGGCCGCATAGGTCGCCGTCGCCGTCCGCTCCGCAATCAAAAACGCCATCCCCACGGCCGTCCCGGTTGCCTGCGCTTCCTGCGCCGCCTGCGTCTGCACCCAGGCCCGCTGCGTCTCAACCGCCTGCGCCTGGGCCGTCGCCTGGCGCTGCGCCTCGGCCGTCGCCGTCTCCGCCTGGTGGGCCTGCGCCGTCCCGGCTGCGTTGGCCTGGACCGTCTCCTGGCGCAGCGCCTCAGCCGTTGCGTTAATCGCCTCGTTGGCCGCCCGCGTCGCCTCGATCTCCCTGGCCACATTCGTTTCGGCCAGCTTCCCCTGGATGATCGCCAGATCCAGCGCCTGGGCCGTCTGCGTCCGCTGAGCCGTCATCGCCTCAACCGTCGCCGTCCCCTGCGCCACCTGGGCCGTCATCGTCGCCAATGAGAGCTGCGCCCGAGCGTCTCGCTCTTCAACTGACATGCAGCTCGTCAGCAGCAGCGATATAGTCATTATCAGCAGCAGCGTCCTCATAACCATACTCCTTGCGACGCCATCCACCGATGAAAATCGCACACATCCACAACACCAGAAAGAGCCATATACCGAAGCAAATCCACCACATCTCATCGCTCCTCTCCGTAGGGCAGGCTGGCCCGCTCTCGTTGAGCATCCCGCTGGATCTGCTGCATCATCTGCACCGTCATAATCGTCACCAACCGATCCAACGGATCCCCCTTCGGCAGAGTCTCCAACTCCCCCTTCCCTGAAGGGAAAGGGGGAGGGGGGTTAGGTAGCCTTCTGTCTACTGCCTTCTGCCTGCTGCCTACTGAAAAACGTTTCCACAGAAACACCCCGAGAGTCACCACCGCAGCCAACACCACCAGCCACGCCACCAGGCTGATCACCTGCTCCAGCAGCGTCACACCCACCGCCATCTGCGCCGCCTGGGCCGCCGCTTCCGCCGCCCGCGCCGCCTCAAATGCCGCCGCCGAACTGGCGATATACCCCAGCGCCATCACCCCCATCACCAACACCAGCAAAATTACAACCAAAATCATCGCAGCCTCCTCACCAACTCATCATCCATGTTGCCGGCATCCCGATCCACGAGCAGTAACCGATCAGGCGCCCGATCCCGCTCTGCGGGTTGAACACGCTCACACAGGCCACCGGCCCAAAATCCACCACCAGGCCGGCCTCGTCCAACACCAGCCAGGCCAGCGCTGCCAGCAGCGCCGCTGACAAAACCGCCATAAAAACCCGTTTTGTTAGTTTCATAACAACCTCTCTTGCCCTACCTGCCTACTGTCTGACGATTGCAGACTGATCACTCCGGCGCAGTACACGCAGCGCAGGCACCAGCTCTCTGCGCGCCCATGGATTGGTTCCATGAACTCATGCCGGCAGGTCCGGGCGCGCTCAGCCCGGATGCTGCGCATCTGGAAGATCCGGTGCAGCTCGAATTGATCCAGGCGATGGTAATTCACCAGGTTATTCGCCTGTTGATCCTCGCTCACCTGCGCCCGCCAGACGTGGATACTCATAGCCGCCGCCCTGCGACATTCCGCGTGACTCTCGGCCTGGCTGCCGGCCCCGGCTGCGCATTCGCCACCACCTTGTCCACCCGCGCCTGCATTTCCGGATCCAATCCGCTGTCGTGCACATTGCAGGCGCTGCACAGCCCCTTTTTATTGACCTTCTTCTCCAGCCCGCAGTGCCGGCAAGTTTTGCCGCTTTTTACAAATGGGTTGTACTTCTGCGACAGGTCCGCCTCGTATTCCGGGATCACCAACTCAGGGTCTACAATCCGGTGCAGCAAGGCGCCATTTTTACCGCGCACATACTCCAACACATCATCCGCCAGGAGCTGGTTCACCGCTTCAACCAGCTCCTCCTGGCGCTTGGTCAGACTCCGCAGCGACCACAGCGACAGCGGCCCGCGCCGCTTCAGGATATTCAAGACTCTAATCTCCATCTCGTTCATCACTCCCCCTCCAGCGCCTCGATTTCGGTATCGAAGAACTCATCTACAGTTTCCGGGATCATCTCTTGGGCGTGCATCTGGGCCGCCTTCACCAGCGCCGAAAATGAGCCGGATGCATCAAACGCCGACTCGTTCAAGCTCTCAAGCGATCCGCCCACCCGCTCAACTCGTACCGTTACCGTAATCCGCAGTGCCAACTGCGTTTCATCCTGAACCGCCCTATCGAGCGGCTTGGGTTCCTGCAGCTTCCGTACCGCCCGCTCATAACTCCCCGCCAGATCCGGATCGCTCGCCATTGCAAGCGCCTGCTCTAATCCATCAGCCTCGTGCGAAGACCACACTGGCCCATCGTACCAATCAGCCCAGCTCGCCTGGTACTCCCGCACCCAGACTGACGTATAATTGTCACCCAGCCAACCCAGCTCAATCTCCGCCATCCCCGGGATCTTCAACAGCGACCGCTGAGTATCAAACGCCTGGTGATACGGCAGCAGCTCCGGCACCAGCTTTTGGTTGACCTGAGCCAACCACTGCACCGACCGCTCTTCAGCCGCCAACCGCGCCGCCTCAGCTTCCATCTGCTTAGTCGCCTGCCGGGCCGCCTGCGCCGTCCGGCAAACTTCTACCAATTTAACTACACCCTCAGGAATATTCTCGTCCATCACATGCCTCCGTTTTTCTAACCTTTCCTGATTTCTCGTCGAGGGGGGAACCTGGTTCAAATCATCCCCAGGCCCCCCTCGACAGCCGCCCCGCCGTTCGATGCATCGCCCCGACCAACGCAGCCGGTCTTATCCCGAACGGAGCAGCTTCCCGTAATTACTGACTACTGACTACTGACTACTGGTTTGTTTGCATTCCCCTTCTGTTTCTGCTACACTACTATTAACCAATGCCGCCTGGCTCACAAACGCCGCCAGGTCAACCCGGCGTACCCTCACGCACCGCCCGAATCTCAGCGACGCCAGCTTTCCGTCTTTGATCGCCCGGTACACCGTACTGGCCCCGCACTTCAACACCTGCGCTGCCTCATCGACAGTCAGCAGGTCCAGGTTCAGCGCCCATTCCGGCGTTGGCGCCGGCCCGATCATCGAAGCCAGGTCCGCTCTTGGCTCAAGCGGATCAGCGATATCAATCACCGCAGTCGGAAGAACGACATAACCGCCGATCTCTTCGCTCATTTTAGACCTCGCTGTTATGGATCACCGGAGTCGTCGCCGCTTCATCCTGGACCGGTAATATCTCGGCCGGCAGAGTCTTTTGGTACTCACGAGCAATCAACCATCGGATCATGCCGGACTGCGTCCGCATCTCACGCCGACACAGCGCATCCAGCATCAACATTTCCGGCCCCTTCAATCGTACATTAAGCATCTTCTCAGCTTCTTCAGCCATTCCGTAATCTCCTTGAGTAACTCGTATATAACAAGTCTCTTGTATGTTAGCAGAATACTTTTGAAATGTCAAGCAGTTTATATAATATGCTTTACAATTCACTTATGAGATTTAGCGATTGGATTACCCTCAAATACGTTGAATGGCGCGGCAATGCTGTTGGTCGTGAAAAAACCATCTCCGATTTTGCCGAATATATTGGCGTTTCCCAATCGCTCATGTCTTTGTGGATGAAACCAAAAGGTGGTAGCGTTCCTCGGTCTCAAGACTCTATATCAAAACTCATTGCTAGATACGGCGTTGAAGTCTACGACATCCTCAATATCGCCACGCCCGATCCGCTTCTTACCGAAATAACAACCAATTGGGGAATACTAACGGATGAAGAAAAAAGAAAAATCCAAGAGATCATTGACCAATCCCAACCCAACGCCCAGCGCGCCAGCGCCCCAGGCGCCGCCAAAACTCGACCCCGCAACATTTAACAACGTACCACCGTTCCGGCGCATCCACATCGCCTTGCTCCTGATCGCCGCCCAGCTCCGCTACCTGAGCACCTTTAACTACGGCCGCCTGATCCTTGCCGCTTCGCTGATCGGCGCCGCCATTGGGCTCGCCAACCTGGCCGGCCCATTATCCCTCTTCCAGGCCCTGATCAGCCTGGCGCTCTCCTTCTCGGCTCCCATCGCCTACCTGCACAAATCGGCCCTCAGCCTCAAAACCCTCTACACCGGCCTGGCCGTCATCACCGTATCTATGGCCGGCGCCTACCTCACCCCCGTCATCATCCCCCGCTCGCCCATCCTCGCCTTCATCCTCCCCGTCGCCCTCGCTGCCGTAGTTGTAACCATCATCGGCGCCACCGTCAAATTCATCGCCACCGCCGGCGTCGCCCTCTCACCCAGGGCATAAATCTCAACCGTTTCCACAGAAACACCCGAAAGGGGAATATATATGAAAACCAATAAAATCTCTAAACCGCTTCTCATTATTGTCGGTGCATTGATCGCCCTCTGTATTATCTGCATCACCGCCGCTGCTATTTACAATGCTACCCCGGCCGGCAAAGCCTCGCTAACCGAAGTTGCCGCCGAAAAACAAACACAGACTGCTCAGCCAACTAAAACCACCGCACCCACAGAGACCCCTGTCCCAACAAATACCACAGGTCCCACAGACACACCTGCGCCCACAAATACTACTGCGCCTACCAACACCCCCGTTCCAACAAACACGCCGACCCCCGCCCCAGACCCCATCATATTGACCGGCACAGGTGACAGCGTGGTAGACCTCTCGAAATGGGATGGCGCAGCGCTTCTGAAAATCAGATATACCGGTGGAGGTAATTTTTCTATATTCAACTACTCTGCGGATGGCGAAAAAATAGACCTACTGGTCAACACCATCGGTAGCTACCATGGCACCCTGCTGATTGATATCACCGAAAATACTACCCGCTTTGAAGTAACTGCGTCTGGCCCCTGGGAAATCAACGTCTACCCATTCACAAAAGATTACGTACGTGCCGAGGCCATCCCCAGCACCATCACAGGCGAAGGAGACGATGTCATTGTTCTTACTACCAGCATCCCCGACTTGCTGAAAGCAGATGCTACTGGAAGGGGAAACTTCGCTGTTTGGGGATACACCGCATCCGGCCGTGATTTACTGATCAACGAAATCGCTCCCTATCAGGGTACCGTTGTACTTGATAGAAAGACATTCATGATCACAATCCATGCTGAAGGCCCCTGGACCCTGGAAATCACAACCAAGCCGTGACAAAAGAATAGACTATGCACACCTCCCTCTTTCTTACCGCCGACTACGCCAATCTCACCGCCGAAGGTAAACTGAACATCATGGGCATATTCAGCGTCATCTACGCCCGCCAGTTTCCTGCCCGTCACCCATCCATGCACCTCATCGTCAAACTGGAAGCCGATCTCGGCGAAGACGGTCAAACCCGCGACCTCCGTATCTTGCTTCTCGACCCAGACGGCCACCGCCTTCTTGAAGTAGGTAGCGAAATGCAAGTTCCCCACCGCACCAAAGGCCAAAAGCCCGAAATCAACGCCATTATTGCCATCCGTGATGTCGTCTTTCCTGTTCCCGGCCCCTACAGTTTCGTCCTCATCGTAGACAAAGATCACAAAAGCAGCCTCTCTCTCTTGGTCGAAACCCTGGATGTTTCCGCCCCAGCTCAACAATGACCACCAAAGCAGCCAGGTTGCTCAAACGAATGCGCCGTTCCAAGGCCGGCTGGAAACGTGCTGACCTAGATACCCTCTATCTGGGCCATGGTTTTGTTATAATAAATGGTAGCAATCACGACATCGTCAAGCACCCCGATCACCAGCATCTACGCACCACCCTCCCGCGCCACGTCACCCTTGCCCGTGGATACGTCGAGCAGGCAGTCAAACTGATAGACCAACTTTTAGAGTTACAAAGAAAGGACACCAACCATGAACCAGATCCTTCTTAAACAAGCTACGCAACTGGCCAACCGTCCATACCGCTATGAAGTTCGCCTGGACGAGACCACC
>Ga0209416_1001183_pt1 | contig 19661 bp, 24 predicted proteins | sample RifGroF1_FD_184001 | JGI IMG/M metagenome (GOLD analysis project Ga0209416, IMG submission 184001) | Groundwater microbial communities from Rifle, Colorado, USA - Groundwater F1 (SPAdes) (version 2) | ecosystem: Environmental > Aquatic > Deep subsurface > Groundwater | place: Rifle, Colorado...
AAGAAGTAGTATTTTCTTCGGCAAACTATAAACAAAACTATGATTCTGAAATGATAAATAGTTTCAAATTTACCAACTAAAGAATAACCTGTTCTCAAAGCTCAAACTCTGGAATGATTTTCGAACATATTAAGGTCTCGTCTCTACCGCCGGACTTTTCTTATCTCTTAGATAAATCACAGAATATTTTTCAGTCAGATGATCAAGCAACTCTCTTTCGCTTCCTAAAGGTTTTCCATCAGTCCCCCTTTCAAAAACTATTTTCCCTTTAATGTTTTTTCCGTCAACCTCTAATTCTCCCTTCCATGTGTAAGGAGAATCGCCTTCTTGTCTATTCATGGTTAACTCCGAGACTGTAACCAAAGTGGTAAAAGTATTTCTTCTTGGTCCAATTCCCAATATCCTCTTAGACTCAGGAAATTTACCTTCAATCCAATATTCTGGACACATGACACAATTTACAATATCTAAGCAAAAAACGCAACTAATATATCAAACTAACTCAAAGCTCCCCCTCTAAGACTCGAACTTAGGACCAATCGCTTACAAGTATCCCTGAAATTTCAATCAGGCTTGGACTATATCATATTCCGATAAATCGGAACTCGGGTGCTCTAGGGTGTAATCACCTAGTCTCTGAACCTTCTCCGATGAAACTTTAGTTGACATCGGAGCTCGGCTGCGGGTTGCCATAGCATCTTACGATACCTTAGGTTTCACGCAATTCTCCCGATTTTTCAATCAGCCTTACGGCTGAAAGCTGCTATTTTGCTAACAGGCGAGCGCTCTACCACTGAGCTAAGGGGGAATAAAAAAATTTTAAAAGAGCTCAAGAATTATAGCATTCAAACAATCAGGTTAAAACACCCCTAATCCACCCCAAAATTAGCCTTAACTTAGACGAATCATAATATCGAATCTTAATTATTCCATAAAGGTGAATATTCTTCCGAATTTTTGGACTGTCAATTTTATTTTTTGCAAAATAAGTTTTATCAAATTGGGCATCCGTTATCTTTAACAAATCTATCCAATATCTTTTAGCAACAGATTCATCTAAATTATCATGTAACCAAAGACTACACTTCAAATCTTTTCTCTTGATTTGACAAAAATTTTCAAACCACCCAACCATAAATTCTACCGAATCTGGATCAGAGTTAGTAAATTCTACCGCATGATTTGTTTTTGATCCCTCACCCTGATAAAAAGCAATCCCCAACATAAATTTATCTCTTTTACTGAGAGTCCCTACCTGTTTTATTCCCTCACTAAGTAACTTTTTTTCCGATAAAATTCTTTTTTGCTGATTTGCTTTAGCTCCCCTGATTGATCCTAAAAGTCGACCGTTTTTACGATTTTTTTCTAATATCATAATCTGTTTTTCAGTTAAAACAATATCTCTACAACACCGCGATATTGTATCTTTTGACAACCCAGTTGCAATTTGAATTTCATTATATGAAAGACCTTTTTTACGAAGAGATTTTGCTTTTTCTTTTTCATCTAGCTTTCCAAAATATCCCATGACAAAAGTATAGATTAACGAACCAAGATATACAAGGCTTAACCTTCCCATATTATACCCGTTTATGTCCGGAAACTATTTTTTGAAAATAAAATAACAAGCCGGAGACAATAAAGTGTGAGGCAGTTGCCTCCTTTAAAAAACAAAAGGAGGCCAGCCCCAACGCAAATTATCCATTCACCATCCTTAATCCATTATTAAATTTCCTTGGAAATTTATTTGCCATAAAAGCAAATAACCTTTGACCAAAGTTGGCCATTATAACAACCGTTGGTAAAACCCACGTACAAGCTTCGACAACTTTGGCAGGTAGAACTATTGGACTCTCCAATAAAAGAGAGTGCAAAAAAATCAAGCCCAAATATGCCAAAGCTTCAAGAATGGCTAGTATCGCTGCCCCTGCATCGCTACGAAAATCGTTCATCGCAACGACAAACCAGGAAATTACAAGGTTAAAAATAACCAGCGGGACAACGATCCAGCCGTATCCTGATATTCCAAACCATTGGAACTGGACGGCACATGCCATAAAAAAGATAATCACTTGCGATGCGTCTAAAATCATTTTTACTCCTCTCAGTACCTTAAAGGTCTTCCATTCTTAGTTCGTAGTGAAATTACCACCACGATTATTATGGCCGCAAAAACCAGGCCAACGACAAATTGCAATTCTTTCGATAAATCGGTATTCAACAAATATAAACCACCAAACAACACCAAGATTAACGGTACCACAAAACAACCCATATTACTTCCTTTCTCCATTCCTCCTCCTTTCATAAAATTTAGACCCACAGCAAAGAACCGCTGGCCCTCTCCTGAGGGTCTAAATTTTTCTCCGGCTTGTTAAAGAGCCAAGATTTCCCTCTCTAAAAACGCTTTGTTTTCTTTAATGGAAATCTCAATCAAAATACCTCTATACTGTATCAAAAAATCACTAAAAAATCAACTATATATTTATATTATAAGATTACAATTTACCCTTCATCCTCGTCTTTATCGTGTCTGGTTTGCGACATTTCAACAAAACTTGGAGGAATAAATACTTCCTGCTTTTTTGCTTCTACTTCTTTAACTTCTATGTCTGGTTTATGATATTCACACACCATCCGATCTTCATCTCCATAACCAACCTTCACTACTCCTCTCTGAACATTCTCAATTTCATCGTCTTTCAATTGTTCCTCCGTTAAATCTTCACATATTTCACAAGCAATTTCTGAATTAGGTACCATATCAATTGACTCAATTTTTTTGGTTGGATCAAGAATTGGTTTCACCTCATAACCCATGCTCCTCATCATTTCCAAATCGTTTAAATTGTAATATTTTAAATCCCCATTTATTTCGGATTTTTGCCTTATTAAATAAGGCCTTTTTTCCTCAGGCTTACGATTACTTATTAATTCACTTTTTTCATGAATAACTACCGGTTTTTCTTCCTTACCCTCATCTCCAAATAACACTCCCTGCTTTTCTTCTCCTGTCATTACTTATATTTTACCTCAATTCATCTTCCATCAACAACTTTCTTATCTTTTACAGGCACAATCAATTTTCTGGTCTGTCCATTATCTCTTATCTGTATTTCTCTCCATTGTCCCCCAACAAAGCTACTAGCGCCGTCACTATTACTTCCCTTGTCATTTTCAACCCCTTTCGTACCTAATTTCTTCCAGAAAATTTTCAAAAATTCCATCCTTGATTAAACAAATTAATAAATAATTATATTCAAAACAAAAAACAACCCGCAAAATACATAAAACTAAACCAAAAACCAACTACCCATAAAAGCGGTAGCCCTAAAAAAACTAGGGCCACCGCCTGAAACAAAAATTAAGATGTACCCTTAGGGTACTCGCGAAGGAATCTTACCTTCACGGGTTTTCCTTTGTAGGGGACCTTTTTTGCTTTTGATTCCGGGCCCGGACTCAAAAAACCTAACTTGACCATTTCTTCTTTTGTTAACGCTGCCATTATTTTTTTCTCCAATGATAAGATTTTTTGAAACTACTATCTTTTACTGATTTGGTGGCGCTTTTGAACGTGCTCGTTCTTTTTCTTTTCTCTTCGCTCCTTTCTTTTTGAAGGACTCTTTGGGGGCATTATTTGCCTCCATTTTTCCGACTTTGAATCTCCTTACTACACTTTTGTTCAAAAGAATTTTGGCAATTACACGTACAGAAATAAATCACCCTCCCGCTCGGGAGAATGGTCTTAAATTGTGTCCCACAATTTGTGAGACACTGTCCACAACAGTGATCGTGATTCATTACTTTCCCTCCGCAATATTGGGTTTTTGAATTTATTCTTTTCAGAATAGAAACCCGATCAGCTCTCAACTCCAGTTGAGTTCTAGTCAGGTTTCTATCCTTTTGTATTTTGCAGGTTGTTAAAGTGCTCCCTACCTCCTCGCAAGTCGAGACTGCTTTCAATCTCACTGCAATTTTGTAAGATACTTCGCATTCTACCACAATATCTTATAATATCAAGGGGGTAAATACATACTTATTGCATACACTAACATTATTCATTGTCTAAGTCTCCCTTCCTTAAAGGGAACATCCACCAGGACAGGGAGTTTTGCTATATAATATCCATATGCCCGAAACTGAATCTGCCTGGAAAATTCTGGAAATCCGTCTGCCCCAAGAAAACGAATTCACTCCCGAGTCCATGTCTTCCCTTTTGAGTAACTTTATTCAAATGAGTCATTCTTCATTTTTTAACCGTGTCTTGGGTAAAAAATCTACTATTACTTCCCTGGAAATCGTTTTACAGAAAGGTCAAATCCATTTTTACGTCGCTATCCCTGCTACCTCTTTTGAATTCTTCCGCGCTCAAATCCTGGCCCAATACCCCACCGCCATCACCAAAATCTCTAAAGACTATTTAAATGACGAAATAACAAACTTTTCTTCCGGCCAATTAGCCTTATCTCGGCCCTATACCTACCCTCTCAAAACCAACCGCGACTTCCGCGACACCGACCCGCTTTCCTCAGTCCTCTCCCCCTTAGCCCGTAGCAATAGTGATACCGATTTTATTATGTATCAAATCCTTTTAGCCTCCCCACCCAAAAACTGGCAATCCAGCATTCTTTCTGTTATTCAAAATGGCATTGTCGTTGATAAAGAAAAAGGTTATCACCAACCCCATCCTGACAAACAGGTTTTTGAAACCAAAATTGCCTATCCCGGCCTCATCACTCAAATTAATTTATTAAGCAATAATCCCTCACTTATCAATTCTCTTTCTTCTTCCTTTGGTATCTATACTAACCCCCGAGGCAACTTTATCAAAACCTCTTCTCCCGGCTTTTTATTCAAAAACAATTTAAAAAAATCAATTTTTACCCGTTCCTTTTTACCCGGTCTCTCCAATCAAATTCTTAATGTTGAGGAACTAGCCACCATGTGGCACTTCCCCACCTCTATGACCAAACTTCCCAATATTGCCTGGGGGAAAAATCTCTTTGCCGACCCCCCCGAAAACCTTCCTGTCGCTAATGGTCTTAACGACGAAGACAAAGATAAAATCACATTTTTTGCTAAAACTGAATTTCATAACCAAGATGCTATTTTCGGTATCAAAGAAGGTGAAGATCGTCGCCGTCACACCTACATCATTGGAAAGTCTGGTACCGGTAAAACTACCCTTATTGCCAATATGGCCATTGACGACATCAGAAAGGGCCGTGGCGTGGCTGTTATTGACCCTCACGGCGACCTTTGTAATACCATCCTCGACTATATTCCAGCCTCACGTATCAATGATTGTTGCTACTTCAACCCCGCCGACCCTGAATATGTGTATCCTTTAAACGTTCTTGAAGCCGAAAACGACTCTCAAAAAGAACTAGTTGCCAGTGGCGTCATCTCTATCTTCAAAAAACTTTATGGTAATGTTTCCTGGGGACCACGTTTAGAACATATTTTAAGAAATGCCGTTTTGACCCTAGTTAATACTCCGGGTTCAGACCTAACTCATATTGTTGAAATTTTAACCAATAAAACTTATCGCGACAAAGCCGTCGCCGGACTCAAAAATCAGACTCTTATTAATTTCTGGAAAAACGAATTTGACCGTATGGACGACAAATTTCAACAAGAAGCCATTGCTCCAATCCTCAATAAGGTCGGTCAGTTCCTCTCCTCCACCAACATTAGAAACACCATCGCCCACCCCAAATCAAAAATCCGCATCGAAGACATTATGAATCAAAAGAAAATTCTCATTGCCGACTTAAGTACCGGCAAGCTCGGAGAAGACAATTCTGCCCTTTTAGGTGCCATGTTGATTACCCAAATCCAGCTCTCAGCCATGAACCGGGTTTTCCAGGGCGAATCTGAACGCTCCGATTTCTATCTCTATGTCGATGAATTTCAAAACTTTGCCACTGAAGCCTTTATCAAAATTCTATCCGAAGCCCGTAAATTTAGACTAAATCTGATTGTTGCCAATCAGTATATGGCCCAATTGGACAGAACCATCCAAGATGCTATTTTTGGTAACGTTGGTTCTCTCATGTCCTTTGTGGTCGGTAACCAGGACGCCTATATTCTGGCCAAGGAATTTGGCCCCAAATTTCCCCCCGAAGATCTTGTTAAAATCGGCAAGTATCAGATAATTTGCAAGTTAAGCATTGATTCTGAGACCCAAAACCCCTTCTACGCCGCCACTTTACCTCCACTATCATGTAAAAACCAAGGTCGCGACAAGCTAATCCGTACCTCCCAAGAACGCTGGGGCAAAAAGAAGTAAGTCTCTTCTCTATAATTTCCAAACATCTTTCCTACTTGAGTTCAATTTGCCCCTTGACAGTATTATAAGACTATCCTATATTTATATTAATTAATCATTATTTAAATAAACACATGTCTGATGAAACTATAGGATACAAACCACCAGAAATCGCCAAACCTGTTGGTTCCGTCAAAGCAGAAATGCCACAAATTAGGGAAAGAAAAGAAAAAATTACCTTAAGTAGACTCAATGGTTTTGATCAAAGGTTTGCTCACATGCCAGACGAACTAGTCAATTCCATTGCTGAAAAGATGGCTACTAGAAATCAAGATGCCCTCTTTGGCACAAACTTATAATTTTAATTATTAAATAAAAACATGTCAGAAAAACTCAGTCCTCAACCAAAGTTCTTTTACAAAATCGAAAATAGTCGTATAAACGACTTAAAAGACGAATTTAACAATGCTTTTATCCCCGAAGCCACTCTTCCCCAAGCTCGTATTGATAAGTTAAAATAACTTTTACCATATGACCCACGAATCAATCAGGGCCCTTCACCCAGAACAAAAAAGGGAAACTCCCTGTGAACGGGAAATAAGGCTCCAAAGAGATTTAAGCAAATTACCCACATTTATATCCCCCGACACTCCTCCAAAACCTATATTTCCTATAAAAATTAGTCCTGGATTAAAAACTGGCACTAGAAAGCTTACTCGTCCTTGACACTACGGTTTTTTCCATCCGGCCCACTTACAGGCTGGATAATTACTACATCCAAAGAATTTCTTGCCACTCTTGGTTCTTTTAACTACCCCCTCGTTGCCGCACAAAGGACACAAAAAACCCGCATTTTCCCTTAAAGGCGCCGTATACTTACAATCCGGAAACCGGGAACAGGATACAAATTTACCAAACTTTCCTACCCTAATCACCAAATCCCCTTCTTTACATGTTGGGCACTTTTCTCCCGTACTTTCAACCTGGACCTTAACCCTGTCAGCATTTACTTCCACATTTTTCAAATCAATTTTAAAAGTTTTCCAAAAATCTTTCATCATCTTTCTCCAATCCATCTTACCCAAGGCTACCTTGTCCAAACCTGTTTCCATCTCTGCCGTAAAGGGCAGAGACAAAATTTTGGGGAAGTTTTTGGTTAAAAATTCATTAGTCGCCATCCCCAAACTAGTCGGTTTAAATCTACCCTCATCTTTTTCTACGTATTGCCTAGCAATTATAGTGGTAATTATTGGAGCATAGGTCGAAGGTCGGCCAATTCCCTGCTTTTCAAGCGATGCTACCAAAGAAGCATCAGAATACCTCGGCATTGGGCTTGTTTCCGTTTCAGTAATATTTATTTTTAAAGCCTTCAACTTTTCCCCAATTTTCAACTCGGGCAAAACTTGATCTTCATGTTTTTCTCCGGAAATCCTATAAAAACCATCAAAGACTACTCTCAAGCCACTAGCCTTAAACATAGCTCCTTTATTCATTAATTCCACACTATTGCTTTCCAAACGGGCATGAGCCGCCTGAGTTGCCACTGCCCTTTTCCAAATCATTTGATAAAGTTTCAACTCTTTACTATCCAAATTCTCTGGCTCCACCACTTCAACCCGGGTCGGTCTGATAGCTTCATGAGCTTCCTGAGCATTCTTAGAAGTATTTCTATATACCCGTGGCTTTACAGCCAAATAATTTGCTCCATATTCTTTCTCAATAAATTTTCTAAAATCCCCTACCGCCTTATCTGATAAATTAACGGAATCAGTTCGGTGATAAGTAATTAAGCCTTGTTCATATAAACGTTGCGCTAAAGTCATTGTCTGTTTTCCTGACCAACCGAAACGTCTGGCCCCGGCCTGTTGTAACTTCGAAGTCGTATATGCCGGTGCCGGTGTTTTATTCATTTCCCTTCCTTGTACCTTGGCTACCACAAATTCACTATCTAACCCCCCCACAAAGACATCACTTTGTTCCTTTGTTCCAAATAAAGATTTTGAATACGAGTACTCTCCGTCAAATAATTTGATTTTTGAACTTTCAACAAAATTCTTTCCCTCAATTTTTTGCAATTCGGCCTCGAATTTTTCATCTTTTCGAAACCCTGCCGCAATTCTAAAGTATTTTTCTCTTTTAAAAGCCTCAATCTCCATCTCTCTTTCACAAATTAACCTTACTGCCACTGACTGTACTCGACCTGCCGATAAACCCCTTCTCACTTTTTTCCACAATACTGGTGATAATGAATATCCTACTACCCTGTCCAAAACTCTTCGGCCTTGCTGAGCATTTACCAAATTCATGTCAATTTGGGTTGCTTTTTTTAAAGCTTCCTCGATTGCTTCCTTGGTAATCTCGTGAAAAGATACCCGAGAAATTATTTTTGAATCAACTTTTTTCTTTTGCCCCTCAGTTAACAACCACTGAACGTGCCAGGCAATTGCTTCACCTTCCCGATCAGGATCAGAGGCCAGATATATTTCCTTCTTCCCTCCCGATAATTTTCCCATCTGAGACACCACGTCCCTCTTTTTAGGATCAAGCACATAATCAACCGTAAAATCTTTCAAATTTACCCCCATTTTATTGCTCGGTAAATCCCGAAAATGTCCCACTGTTGCCATTACTTCGTAATCACCACCCAAGTATTTAGAAATCGTTCTCGCCTTGGTTGGAGACTCCACTATTAAAAGCCTTTTTTGCATAACTGCCATTGTTATCTATTGTAATACCTCTGTCAAGTCGTTCATTTCTACCAAGGGAATTGCCCCCTGTTTTATTAACCAATTAGTCGCATAACTTCCTTCATCAACAATTCTTCCCGGTACACAATAAACATATTTTCCTTTTTCAACAAATTTTGAAGCTAATAAAAGAGTTCCGCTCTTCTTTCCTCCCTCAATTATTACTAAAATATCAGCATAGTTAGCCACATCCTCATTCAACTTTTCAAAATTCACTCCTTCAAATATTCTTTTAGCTCCTAATCTTATTACCTCACTATTACACCCCATTACCCTGATAGTCACCACTTCTTCTTTTGCCAGCACTTCCATTATTTCTCCAACCACTTCCCTTCCGTAATCACTCATGTGTCTACTCCCCACCACCGCAATTTTCATAATGTCTTAAAGGGATAACTACTTGGATACCTAGGCACCAAAATCTCCGGCTCATTAAACCATTCTTTTAAAATATCTCCGACCACGGGCGCCGCTACATCACTACCCTCCCCACCCCTTTCCACCATGACTGTAATCGAAATCTGAGGATTATCCGCCGGAGCAAAAGCAGTTAACCAAGCATGAGTATCATTACTCCCGTCACCTAATTCCGCTGTTCCCGTTTTACAGGCAATCTCAGTTTTAAAATTGAAAAGCGGCCAAGCCGTCCCTCCACTCTTGCACGCTTCTTTCATTCCCTCGATCACCAAGTTCCAATTCTTCTCTTTCGCATTTATTTCACTACACTTACTTGTCCCGTCCTTTAAAATACTCATCTCACATTTTTGCCCTCTACTCGCCAAGATATTTGTCATTTGGTTAATCTGTAACGGAGTCACTGTTAAATTACCCTGTCCGATGGCCAAATGATAGGTATCTCCCAAATACCATCTCTCTCCCATGTTTTCTCTCTTCCACTTATCGTCTGGGACCAAGCCGGATAACTCCCCTGGTAATTCTATTCCCGTTGCTGTTCCCAAGCCAAATTTTTTTGCCCAATATCCAATTTTATCTACCCCCATTGCCTCTCCCAACTTATAGAAAAAAATGTCATTTGACCTCTTTAGAGCTTTTACCACATTTACCATACCATCAGTGGTATGACTCTTGGTCCACAACCAATTATTAAAAGAATAATCTCCAATTTTAATCACTCCAGTGTCCTCAAATAAAGTATTTTCGTCAATTATCCCATCCTCCAATGCTCCTAGCGCCTCAATCGGTTTAAACACACTTCCAGGATGATATTTAGCTCCAATTGTCCGATTCATCATTGGTAAATTTTGAGTATCCTCTAAATATGACCTAATCGTCTCTTTGTCATAACTATAATTAAAATTATTGGCATCATAGCTCGGCGAAGACACCAAAACTAATATTTTCCCAGTGTTGGGTTCGCTTATTATTACCACTGCCTTTTTCCCATCAAGCATTTTATAAATCTTGTCCTGCCAATAGGCATCAATACTCAAAGTGACATCTCTTCCCTTTTCCGGCTCGAGCTGTCCCAAGTCTCTATTATTTTTCCCCTTCGCGTCCACTTCTACCAATTTATAACCATCAACCCCAATCAGATCACAGTCTAGTACACTCTCAATTCCCGACCTTCCCACCACGCTTTGGTTTTGTAAATTACGACCACATTTACCATTTTTTAATTCTTCTTGATTTACACTCCCCAGGTATCCAGTAATGTTTGCCGTAGCCGCTCCATAAGGATAAAAGCGTTTTATTGTTCCGTCAAAATCAATATTATCTGCCACCGTTCTCCCTTTTCTATCCAATATCACTCCCCTTGGCGCCGGGATTACCATCTTTGTTACCCGATTATTCAGCGACATTTCACGATAATATTGTCCTTTAATTAAATTTAATTTAATTACTGTCACCAATAAAATTCCAAAACTTAAAACCAGTGCCGCCTGCAACCACCAATATTTCATCTTAGTTCATGCTTGAAATTAATTTAATTTTTTGAAACCAATCATCATTTTCCAATAATTCCCCCTCCCCTTTTACTACCCCGTAAGTCGGATTTGACACTATTACTGCATTTATTTTTATTTCCTCTTCAATCAGTTTATCAATTCCCAAAAATTGTGCTCCTCCTCCAGACATTATCACCCCTCTCTTCAATACATCGTCTGTCATCTCAGTTGGCATTTCGTCCAAAACCACCTTAACTAAATTAACAATTCTTTTAACATTCAGAGCCGTTGCTTCCCTAATTTCTTCATTTCTTAATCTTATGCTTTTAGGTAAGTTGCTTTCTAAATCACGCCCCCTTATTACCCCCCCCATATCAATTTTAACTTTTTCTGCTGTATTATTTCCAATCAATAGGCCATATTTCATTTTTACGTAATTGATTATCGATTCATCAAAATCATTTCCTCCCATTTCCAAACCCCGACTAATTACTATTCCTCCCATTGACACTAAGCTCGCCTCAGTTTTTCCTCCTCCAATATCTAAAAACAACACCCCTCCGCTTTCGTCTAGCTTAAAACCACTACCCAAAACTCCCAACACTCCACTTTCCACTAATACAATCTTTGACACTCCCACTTGAGAAAATATGGCTCTAAATGCCCTTTTTTGAACATTACTAATTGTCCCTGGCACTCCAACAATCACCCGTGGCTTGAGAAATTTTGGATAAGTACTGGGTATTTCATTTGTCAGTTTCATAAAATATGCCACCAGAGCCTCAGCCGTTATCAAATCAGCTATCACTCCATGGTTAATCGGTGCCACCACTTCAATCTGTTTTGGTTCTCTGTTAACCATTTCCTTAGCTCTTTGCCCATAAATTAACAATTTATGGATTCCGTTCTTTTTCTTTTTTAATCTGGCCACCATTGAAGGCTCATCAACGATTATTCCCTTACCTTTTACATAAATTTTCACACTACTGCTTCCCAAATCAACCCCCACCTCCCAATAAAAATTAGCTATAAATTTTGTCCACCATTTCACTCCATCAGTATAGCAATTGCTGTTAAAATAAACACGTGACCTCAATCATTCAATTTTTATATCTCTCCCTATTTTTTTTCACCCCACTAATCTTCACTTCGCTCACCTCGGAGCTTTTTGAAGTTCCAAAAATGTATTTTGTCTATTTCACAACTATCTTCATCGTCCTTTTTCATTTTCTTAATTGGATCAGGGGTGAAACTCCTTTATTTTCTAAAAACAAACTATCTATTCCTCTTCTTATCTTCTTCTCTAGTCAACTAATCTCTACTTTCTTTTCAGTCGATCCCCACACCTCCATTTTTGGTTACTATTCCCGGCTTAATGGCGGCCTTCTCTCCTTTGGTTCTTATTCTCTGCTTTTCCTAATACTTCCTCTGTATCTAACTCAAAAGTTTCGCGACAAAACAATAAACATTTTTCTCATTTCTGGTTTTCTAGTTTCTACTTTCGGGATTTTAGAACACTTCGGAGTTGACAAAAACATGTGGGTTCAGGATGTCCAATCCAGAGTATTTTCCACTCTGGGCCAACCAAATTGGCTTGCCGCCTACCTCTGTATTCTTCTTCCTTTTGCACTTGATAAATTTCTAAAATCTAAAATCTTTTCTCTAAAATCTTTCCTCTTTCTATTTCTCGTCTCCAACCTCTATCTCTGCCTTCTTTTTACCAAATCTAAATCAGGTATCATCGCCGCCATAATCACCATTGTTATATATTTTATTTTGTATTTCATAAATAACTTCAAGAATAAAAATAGTCTCCTTTTCACAAGGGAGGGTCGGGGAGTTTCACTGATAATTTTTATTTTTGTTATTCTTTCCCTATCTATAAATAACCCTATCAAAGACTATCTTTTTCCTCAAAAAATTTCTTCATCAATAGATCAAAATACCACACTTAACATTACTCCCAGTGAAGACCTCCGCAAAATTGTTTGGACCGGCTCTCTCGATTTGTGGAAGCGCTTTCCCCTCTTTGGCACCGGTCCCGAAACCTTTGCCTACTCTTATTATTGGACCCGTCCCGCCTCTCACAACCTCACTTCCGAATGGGATTTTCTCTACAACAAAGCTCACAACGAATATTTAAATTATCTGGCCACCACCGGTAGCTTCGGCTTTCTAAGTTATCTCTTCTTAATTATTACTATCCTCACTATTACTTTCATTAATCCTGTTGTCTTTGTCTCCTTTGTCTCTATATTAATCACCAATTTCGCTGGTTTTTCTGTCGTTATCACTTCACTTTTCTTTTTTCTTCTCCCAGCCTTTGCCTTAACTGTGCTTCCTGTAAAAACAGACCAAAAACCAAAAAATAAATTACTATATTTGCCGATAGTCACCCTCTTTCTTTTTGCCTTTATAAAACTTTCCTCTTTTTTTACTGCTGATCTTGCCTACAATCAGTCCCTTAACTCGCTTAACCGCCAACAAAACATCACCGCTCAAGACTTTATTAATGTTGCCCTCTATCTTCGTCCCCAGGAAGCAGTCTACCGAAGTCAAGCTTCTTTGATTGCCGCCAAATTAAATCAACCTGAATTAGCTCTTAGTCAATCAAATTTGGCTATTTCACTCTCTCCGGCTTCAACCAATCTCTGGAAAGAAAGAGCTCAAGTTTTTTCTTTTCTCTCTCTTGTCGATCCTAAATATTTTAACTACGCCATCGACGCACTGGAAAAATGTACCCGTCTGGCTCCAACTGATGCCAAAACTTATTTTCTGTTAGGAAAATTCTACGAGGCCGCCGACAAACAGGATCTGGCTATTAAAAACTATCAACAAGCTCTGTTCTTAAAATCAAATTACGATCACACTCTCTTTGCTTTAGGTGAAATCTATTTTAGTCAAAAAAACTACTCTGAAGCCAAAAAATATTTTGAAACTACCTTAATTTACGCTCCCACCAATCTCGACGCTCAAAATTATCTTGACAAAATTACTTCTCTTTTACCAAAATCTCGTTAACATCTACCTTTATTTTTTCCTTATCTTTCCAATAATAAAACTTACCACCTTCTTCTTTTATATGATCCACAAACAAAACTCCTCTCAAATGATCTTCTTCATGTTGCCACACAATCGCCTCAAACCCCTCCAATGTCTCGTGTCTAGTTTCTAGTTTCTTATTTCTTATCTCTTCCCAGCTAACTTTTATTTTCAAAAACCTTTTCACCGTTCCATATAGGTCAGGAAAAGACAGACATCCCTCTAAAAAATCACTCTCACCCCCTCCTTCACTTATAATTTTTGGATATACTTTTTCCCCAAAACTTGCTTCCATTATTGGATTAATCAAAATTTTCACTTCGCCTTTATCTTTAATCCCCAAAAAACTTTTGGAGATTCCAATTTGCGTCGCCGCCAAACCAGCCCCATTCTCTGATTCCTCCAAAATTTTTTTCAGTTTTCTAATTTCTTCAAGTAATTTTTCATCAACCCTTTCTATCCTCTTTGTCTTAGCTCGAAGAATCTTATTAGGAAACATCACTATTTCTGATCTCATGGCTAATTTTATCATTTTGCTAAAAAACATGATAGAATCCGCTCAATGAGTCAAGAGAAACCAAACATTCTTATTTTAGGAGCTTCGGGTGGCGTCGGTAATGCAGTCTTCAAAAATCTAAACCGTGATAATAAATATAATCTCACCGGCACCTTTTTCAACCATGACCAGCCCGACCTCCTCCACTGTGACATTTGCAACCCAGAAAGTATCAGAAGAGTCGTTGGTAAATCAAAGCCCGATTATATTTTAAATTTTGCCGGGATGGCTCAACAGGGACTATGTAATAACAATCCCGAAAAAGCCCACCGCACCAATGTCGGTGGAACTGAAAATACTTTTCGCCTTGCTCTTGACAACAATATTCCCTATTTCTATCCCAGCTCAATTGCCGTCTTTTCAGCTTATACCGATGGCGGGAAATGTGATGAAGATACCCCCACCAATCCAAAAGCTGATTCTGTTTATGGGCAAACAAAAGTTGGAGCTGAAAATATTCTTTCACAATCTTCTGGTAAACATCTCACTATCAGAACCGATCTCGTCCTCCACCCCGATCTGGGTTTTGTAAAATTAATCAACGACTACCAATACGCCGGAATCAAAATTAATGGAGGTCGTTTTCCAATTTATTTACCCGACCTCCTCAACTCTATTGAAAGTTTTATTGACCAGCCCGAGAATCCTAATCGTCTCCAACATCTGATAAATCCTGATTACAGATTGGGGATAAAACTCGCCAACCTGGCAGACATCGTTATCAGAAAATTTGGTCTAGCTAAAGAAACTATTACCACGCCCAATATCACTTATTTTGTTCCTCGCACCGATGTAAACGCCAAAATGCCCATCTACATCGACCCAAATGCAGACAATAATGCCACCCAACGCTTTCTTTTTACTACCAAATTTCCTAGTCTATAATTATATTCATGACCAAAATTGTTTTCTTTGGCGCTTCAATTTATTCTTTACCGGTTTTAAAAAAACTTTCAAAAATTTCTGATTTCGAATTAATTTCCGTTGTCACCAAAATAGATAAAGCCTTTGGTCGTGATCAAAAAATCACCCCCAATCATGTCGCAAAATATTGCCAGGACAACAATCTCCCACTTCTTCAAATTGAAGAATTTACTCCGGAAGTCAAAAACAAACTTCGCGACCTAAAAGCTGACTTGGCTCTTTGCTTGGCTTTTGGACCTCCTTTTTTTGATGAAGAAACAATTAACATCTTTCCCAAAAAAATAATTAACATTCATCCCTCAACCTTACCCAAATACCGCGGTGCCACCCCCGGTCCTTGGCAAATTATTAATGGCGAAACAAAAAGTAGCGTCACTTTTTTTCAAATTGATCCCCTTCCCGACCACGGTCCCATCATCACTCAAGTCCCTTTTGACATCATCCAAAGTGAAACGGCTGACTCCTTTTATCAAAAAGCATTTCAACTAGCTTCCGATAATTTAGAAAGCGTTTTAAAAACATATATTCAAAATCCTACCGTTCTCAAGATTCAAAACCATACTCAAAAAAGTTACTTTCCAAAAATAACTAAAGATGGGGCAAAAATAAATTGGACTTGGGATATTCAAAAAATTGAACGTTTTATCCGCGCTCTCAATCCCTCACCGATTGCCTGGACCTTTGTGGAAAATCTCAACCATCAAATTCTAAAAATGAAAATATTTTCGGGAATTTTGGATCAAAATAAATCAAAACTGGTGCCAGTTATGGTCCAAGTTGAGGGAAAAAACAAAACCGAGTGGACAGAAATAAAAAAATATTATTCAATAATCACAAAAAAATGATATTGATTTTTTGCCGATAGACAGGAATAATTTAACTGACATTTTTCAAAAAAAATTACAAAAATTGATGATATTTTAATCTTAAACATCAATTATTTACCGGAAAATCAGGATGTTTTTTGTTTGACAAAAAATTTCAAATCCTCTTTAATTTTATTAAAGGAGGAACCAACATGCCCGTAAAAAAAGCAAAAAAAGCCAAAAAAGTTGTTAAGAAAAAAGTAGCTAAGAAAGCCAAAAAAGTTGTTAAGAAAAAAGTAGCTAAGAAAGTCAAAAAAAAAGCTAAAAAATAGTTTTTCTTTTCAATTAAAGAAACGGTGCTTATTTAAGTGCCGTTTTTTTAATCTCACCCTTCATCTTCTTTATGCATTTACTACAATAAACCCCGCTGATTTTTTCTTCACCTACTGTCAAAGTTACTTTTTGAACATTTGCCTTAAAAGTTCTGGAAGTTCGATTTTGAGCATGGGAACGGTTGCGGCCAACCGAAGTTCCCTTACCACATAGACTACAATTTCTCATAGGGTATACTATATCAAAATCGCCCCTCAAATTAAACATGGAAAATATCATCGTTCTTATTTCACTCCTAGTCGCTATAACTATTCATGAATTTTGTCACGCTCTAGCCGCCGACAAACTGGGTGATCCCACCCCCAGAGCCTACGGCCGTTTAACTTTAAATCCCCTGGCCCACCTTGACCCCTTAGGCACTCTCATCCTCCTAGTCGCTCGTTTTGGTTGGGGAAAACCAGTTCCTATTGACCCTTATAATTTTCGCCACCCTCGACGTGACGAAATTATTGTTGCTCTGGCCGGCCCTCTCAGCAATTTTCTTTTAGCCTTCATCTTTTCTCGTATTCCCGGCACTCTTACCTATATCTTGACTTATACCAACCTCTATTTGGGTATCTTCAATCTTTTTCCCATTCCCCCTCTTGATGGGTCTAAGGTCCTTCTTAATCTTTTACCCCTCGACACCGCCATCAAGATCGAATCCGCCTTTGAACACTATGGTTTTATTCTAATCGCCTTACTAATTGTCTCCGGGCTTCTTACTAGCCTTCTTAACCCTATTTTTTCTTTCGGTCTCCGTCTTCTTTATTAACCAAATCATTTAATTCGGTCACCATTTCCTCCACTTCTTTTTTACTCATCCCGTGACCCATTGCTCCTTCAGCTAGAGTTTCCACTGCTGACATACTGCAACCCAAACAATGAAAACCATATTTTTCTACTAAAATATCCGCTAACCTCGGATATCTCTCCGCAATTTCCAGAATTAAAATATTTTTAGTTATTTTTTGTTTCATATTTCGCTCAATTTTACCTTTTTTAATTCTAAATACCAACTTTTCTCCATTTTTTCCCAAACTCTTTTCAATCCACAGCCCTTTACCCTAGCACAGCCCTTATCTCCCAAACATGTCACCATCGCCCTATTCTCCCCCAATGCTTCAAGTAAATCGTAGAGGTTTTTCTTGTCCCAATCTTTTATCAGCTGGTAACCACCATTCTTTCCCTCCCGCGATTCAACAATACCTCCAGTTTTTAAGTTTGTTGCTACTTGTCCCAGAAATCTGTAAGGCAATTTAAGTTTTTTCGCCGCCTCAGTCAGCGACATATTTTTACCCTTACTATGCGCCAAAAACAATATAAACACTATGCTGTATTCAACTTTTTTAGATACTGTTATCATGCTACAATTATACAACCTGCTAAAAGCGATCTTTGAGAAGGTGTTTTTTCTAGCTAACCTAAAAAAAAGGAGGATGTTTGTCAACATCAGCTTTGCTTTTATTGACTAGTTCTCCCCACGTATCTTGGCGTGGAAAAGCCACTATCGAAGTCCTCACTTTTGGCAGGCTTTTTTGTTTTTACTTCAATTCTTCTTTTACCCTTTTTGAGATTATCTCCATACTTTTCTCGTTTCTTTTCGCCTCATTCTCAATACTTTTTTCAAACTTTTTCTGATACCGTTTGGGTCTTTTTAAATAGTCCCGCAAAAATTTCACCGCTTCTCCCCTTTTTTCCTTCACCCATCCCAAACCCTTCTTCTTTATCAATCTGATATTACCATCCTCCTGTCCCCCATTATGGGTAATTGCCACAAATGGTTTTTGAGAAGCCACAACATCAAACAAAAAATTTGGACCTGCTTTTCCAAAAACAATATCTACCCCGGCTAATACTTCTCCCATGTTCTCAATCCAACCCAGGTTTTTAATGATTAAGTTTCCTTTTTTATTTAATCGTTTATATGACTTTACGTACCGCTCCACCAAGTCATATGATTTTTTATCTTTCCCAGTATTAAATACTAGACCTACCTTGTCTTTAATTAACATCAAGGCCGGCAACAACCTTACCAACGAATAAGTTCCCATACTTCCTCCGCCAAAAAATACCACCGGCCTACCATCGTTAAAACCTAGTTTTTTTCTGGCTTCTTTTCTATCAAACTTTCCAAACATCTCCTGTCTTGTCCACCAGCCTGTTATTAAAATCTGATTCCTTTTTAAACCACATTCTTTCATTCCTAAATACACCCCTTTCCGGTCATAAACCAAATGCAAATCAATTTTAGAGTTATATGCTATCGGTAAAATAGTCCACGGGTCACTAACAGCCGTCCATAATTTAAATTTCTGTTTTTCTTTATCACGCCACCTGGCCAAAGAATGGGAATGAAACCAATAGGCTGAAATCACCAAATCGGGTTTAATTTTTTCAACTATTTTCCTTGGCGCCACCACATTCCCCTGAGACATTTTTTCAATTAATTTTCTCAAACCCGGCGAGTACGATATCCATCTGGATAACTTATTGGATACTGGTAAATACCGATAACTAAGCATATACATCTCATGAATTAATCCTAATTTTGCTCTTACTTCCGCGTAATAAACTTCAAAATTTTCTTCTTTCTCTTTGGTTTTTAAAAACCCATAAATCGCTCTAGCTATTGACCGGTGACCCCAGGGCATATGATCTGTCATTACCAAGATTTTCTTTTTAGTCACACCCTATTCTATAATACTCAAATTCTCATTTCTCTCTTTATTTCCCCAAGTATTATCCCCATACTCTTTTCGTTTTTTCTTGCTTCAGTCTCAATATTTTTCTTAAATTTATCCTGATATCTTTTTGGGTCCTCAAGATAAGCTAATAAAAAATCAGCCGCCTCTGTTCCCTTTTCTTTAACCCAACCTAAACCCTTCTTTTTAATCAAGTCTATGTTTCCGTCTTCTTGCCCTCCAATATGGGTAATTGCCACAAATGGTTTTTGAGAAGCCACAACATCAAACAAAAAATTTGGACCTGCTTTTCCAAAAACAATATCTACCCCGGCTAATACTTCTCCCATGT
>Ga0209416_1001184_pt1 | contig 19629 bp, 20 predicted proteins | sample RifGroF1_FD_184001 | JGI IMG/M metagenome (GOLD analysis project Ga0209416, IMG submission 184001) | Groundwater microbial communities from Rifle, Colorado, USA - Groundwater F1 (SPAdes) (version 2) | ecosystem: Environmental > Aquatic > Deep subsurface > Groundwater | place: Rifle, Colorado...
ATTTCGAGCTGTAAAGTTGTCTTTAATTGCTCAACCAGGCCATTTTTTAGAGTATCAATATCCTTCTGACCGACAGCTTTTTCATCGCTTGTATCACCACCGGTAATATCATCAAAACTCTTGGCAGAAAGCTGATCAGTCGTATACCCTGCTATTTTGTAACTTGCGCTTCCTGTTGTATTGTATTTCTCCCCGTAACTTGAAGCTTCCATAGGCACGTCTTTTTGCACACCCACGTTCACATTTCCTTCTCCGTCTATAACAGCTGCCGGCACAGACACTGCCGCGGTTAACTTGTAAACATTATTTGTCGAAGTATTCGTTATCAGTGTTCCATTTGCGAGATCAGTTTTTTTCTCTTCTTTATTATAAATTGTAATTAATCCCTTTGCCTTATTTCCGTCCTTGGCTGCTCCGGATGTATCACCACTGTTTGAACTATTCGCGTCAACTTTGATCTGTCTAACAGGAATAATTGCATTCTCGAAATCAACAGTTGTGGCAGTTGAACTCGCCTTAACTTCTTCGCTGACGGCTACATTTGCCCTACTGATATTTATTGTTACACTTGCCGATGAAAATACGAATGCAGATAAAATGTAGAGCAATGCGAAAACAATGATTATTGTTATTGCAACTTTTACCTTTGTATTTCCTTGTTTATAAAAACTTATCACATTGCTCCGTAATCCTTTTACTTTATTTATTATCCCAGGTGTTCTTATCTTTGATCTTGACGAACTCTGATTTTTTGTTTGAGCACGCTGTCTCTTTTTATTGGTTTCCTCAGGAAGAAAAGACGACCAATCTCTGCCGATAATATCTGGCTTTGATTTTTCATATTGTGAGGTATTTTCTACGTATTCAATGTTTTTTACGTTTTCAATATTTTGCTCAGCCACTTCTTCTTGTGCATGAGTTTCTTCATCTGAGCTCTTTTTGCCTTCCTTGGGAGACCCTGTCTCTTTAAGTTCCTGATCATGCTTGCTCAAATGCTTCGCTTCAATTTCACTTAAAAATTTTGGTTGTTTCTCTATATCACCCCCTGCAAGCACTTTTATATTTCCCAAATTAACAACTTTTGGTTCTAGTCTTGGTTTTTCAGCAAGAGCTGGTGCATAAGCGAAGTCATTGTCATTTTCCTCGGATTTTTCCGTTTTTCCTTGTTTGGAGATGTCCTCTGTTCCTTTTTGGTCTTCATCTTCTTTCTCATCTTTTTCATCAACAATTTTGTAATTGCTGCCATCGCTGCCTTCTGTTCGATCACTGATAAGCTTATCCTTAATGTTTTTTCGCAGAGAAACAAACTTCTTTTTCATTTCTTCGGCATCGACCCACACTTTAGGTGTTATATCACTTATTTTTTCTTTCGCTATAATCCCTGCTTTTTCAGATAATTGCAGGCCCAACTTATCTTCTGTAACGGCAACTATGAGCCTATCCGATCCTGCTATCTGACGTGCAAGTAATTTGAGACTGATCAAACTGGCGACTAGATTTGCGCTTTCTGGTATAACGACTATAACCCTCTTTGACGAGGATATCAGAATTTTTTCAACTGTAAACGTAATTTCTTCATCAAGATCGACAAAGATTTTGTCGCTTGCCATCTTTTTATAAACCTTAATAATTTAATTTCTAACATCAAACTCCTGGCTTCCCTGCCTGCTGCCTGCCTGAAGTCAGACAAGGCTGGAAGGTAACGCTTTAAAGATCATTCTTATGCTCCAGTGCCATCAAGGCCAGTGCTGCCGGGGCCACATCCATTAGATCAATTAATTTTTTCGTATGATCGATTATACCCTCAAGCTGGTTCGGGAAAATGTATGACATTTTCGGATATTTTTTAAATGGTAGGACCTGCAACCATGGATGTGCTGTTAATCCAGCCTTGATATCTGGTAAATGTGCTCCTCCTCCGCAAAAGTACATATGATCAGGATACTCTTTTACATCTTCAAATTCTGATAATGAAATCTCTACTCCCTCTGTCCAGATAGGAATATCCTTCATCAGGGATTGTTTGACCTCTTTTGTTTGCTTTTCACTTAATTTTTGCGCACTATAATCCAATTTTAATTTCTCAGCTTCTTCCATGGAAATATGAAAATCGTGCATCAGACGCTTTGTGAAAACCTGCCCGCCAAATGCATACATTTTCGTGCCCATCACTGTTCCTTTTTGTACAAGTGCCACATCTGTTGTTCCTCCGCCAATATCTATTATGATCCCGGAAAATGTTTCTTTACGGGATTCTTTTAGACTTCGCCCTATTGCATACGGTTCGACAACCAGCTCCAAGAGTTCCAGTCCAAGACCGGACGCAAGCTCTTTTAGAGAGTTCAAATGAATTCCTGGAGAAAATGTTGTATAAATCGATATTTGTGCTTTGGACCCTGTAAAACCAAGCGGGCTGTCTAACTTTACCCCATCAATATACGCTGAAACTACTTTTGTATTTATTTCTTCCACCTGGTTTACATTTAGGCCCATTTCATCAGCGATATCTTTGTGGACCTGACTAAACAGTTGCTCTTTAACTTTAGCAACCACCTCTGCGATTTCATCTTTTTCTATTTTTTTGTCAGGTTTTTCCCTGTCATAATCCGCAACTATTGTTACTCCCTTTACCAATTCACCAGCTATCCCCAAAATTACCTTATCAGGCAAAGAAATTTCTTTTCCTTCAACTTGTTCAGCTACTGCCAATGCCTGTCCAACACAAATATCAGTGGTTGCTATGACATTTTGAAGGTTGATAATCATGGCAGAATGCATGGAATTGCTCTGCTGCGGAGTTCTGGCATAACCTATCACATTGACCTTATTATCAATTACTTTAAACAGTACTGCCTTTACAAACTTGGTTCCAACATCAAGCGCAAGCAGAATTTCTTCTCCCTCTATTTTAGCTTTTCCTTTTTTTAAGAATGGCAATCGCATATTAGTTTAAATCTTCTTATACTTAGATTAAATTATAATCACAATTCACATTGACAGTTTACACGAAGTAGTAAAATTTTTCGACATAACATTATTTATTAGGAACGCCTGATTCAAAAAAATTGGGAGTCAAATTCCTTAAATTTTTATTCTTTGCAAAAAAATCATTTATTATTAGTTGTAACCTTTCTTCTACAGTTCCTTTTATTTTTCGGCCTGTTAGTTTTACATAGTGTCTAATTGCTTGATTATAGTAATTGTTGATGTAGTTTCTGATCTGCACGTTTTTTTCAACAAGTTTCAGCTTTTTACTGATATTTTCGTCCGGATGGAACAAAATCCTTGATCCTGGGAAATAGCAAATATAGGGGACTGTATTTTCAATCCTGTTAGTAAAATAAATTGGATTCACTCTTATTCCTGGCCTCGTATACAAAAAGACCTTATCTTTTTTTCCAGGATTACACTTTAGATATACTTGATTTGGTGTTTGTTCATCCATTTCCTTCGGTCCTGGCATTTTCCAACCAATTTTAAAGCCACCATTCTTCAATAAATAGTCTATATCAGCCAGCTCTAATGCGAAATGAAGAATATGGTGCTCATTAGAATAACTCTTACGAAATTTCTTAATAAAAAGCTCATATAATTGGTCAGCTTCCTTCAGGTTTTTTCTCCCATTTAGATAACTTGAATTAATACTTTCTATAACTATTTCTGGATTATTTTCAATTTCTTCAACATAGTACCTGAATTTTTCAATATATTCATTATCTGAAATATAGTCAGACTGCCTTATCACTGACCAATTCTCAAAGCCAAGGAATGCAATCAATTTAGTAAAAAACATATATTCATAATTTGAGACTTGATCTATTTGTCTTAAAGAGAAAGCATTAATTTTTGTAATTTCATCTGCTATCAAAATAACAGCTTTTTTTATCTTAAATCTTTGCTTCAATTCCTCGGCGGCCATTATCATTACAATCACATCAAAAGGGACTCCTCTCGTTAATAGACGTCTTCCACCACCAATTCCTAAGAATAGTCTACTGCCTTTTAAAGAGCTGCTAATTTGACCTTCGATTCCCTTAGTATATAATGCGTTATTATGAATAAATTTTGCTAAAGATTTTGGACTCAATATTACAATATTATGATATAATATTAATATAAATAAATATATATAAGAATAATTTATTATATCATCAAATATGAATATATTTATCATATCTGCACAGAACATAGCGAATTCACCATATAAAAAATATATGGAAACGATAGTTAATACTGCAAAGAAATCCGGTCACAAAGTATACGCGGACCATGTCTTCAAGACGGAAATAAGCGATCCATTAGCATTCGCTCATGAAATGAATGATATAAGAAAACAATCTCAAGCTTTGATAGCTGAAGTTTCTATCCATAGTACAGGTGTTGGCCATGATATAAGGCTCGCTCTTTCAGAAAAAAAACCGACACTGATCATCTATGCAAAAAAGGAAGAAAAACAAGTATCTGAAATTATTCGAAGTATTAATAATAGATTGGTAACAATTGCGTCCTATAGCAATATTTCTGAAGTTCAGGATATAGTAAAAAAATTTATAAATAATTCCAAGTCAAAACTCGACACCAAATTTATCCTCATAATCCCCCCAGAGATCGACAGATATCTCGAATGGGCAAGTGACTACAAAAGAATGCACAAAGCACAGCTCGTAAGAGAAGCTGTGGAAAACTATATGGGGAACGATAAAGACTGGGAAGAATATCAGAAAGAGGAATAATTAGCTTAATTTGTCCTTTAAGTTGTATCGTGCACTAAGTTCCATCAGGCCACCTGCAAAAATTATAAGATTAACTAATTGATCAGGATCAAGGGTCCATTGAAACTCTTGAAATATCCCAGAGATAAATGCTTGTTTGAATATGTCTCTCAACTCAACACGTTTTGCTTTAGAGACTTGACTCATTGCATTATATATAGTTCTGTCAAACTCATGTGCTAATTCTAAATTAGATACTAATAACACCGTATCTATAGGAAATGGTTCTGCTATAACCCCCTCCGCCAGCCTATCTAATAAACCTGCAATAGCTTCTTCGTCTGCCCATCTAAAAGGTAAACCCTTTGGTTGACGCAGTCCTTGACCTACTGGATAAGGGGCATATTGCATAAATACTTTCAAAAAAGGCAATTCATGCGCTGGAGCAATTTCCATATTCATTTGCTTTGTATGAAGTCTAAGAGAGCGCAAATCCCTAACATCGCCTATTTTAAGCAAGAGCTTATCATTTCCTGATTCCAAACGTTCCGAGTCAAGGATCCTATCCATTTCGATTTTTAATAAAGTATTTCCACCTTTCTGACGATATCCATCCATAACAATCGCTGTTGCCCACATATCTATATCGATATCGGGAAAAATAGAACTACTTTCTTCTCCTGGATAGAATATTTTATGTAATTGATCTCCAACCTCTTTATTAAACATACTCAGTCTGCTCTGGCAACCAACTATATTTCCAGTGCCTTCTGCAAGTAGAAAAGTTCTATGGGCTCTCGCTCTATTAATCAAATGTTCCGCAGAAACTTCATTCAAACCTTTTTCTATTTTAGTCATTTCAGCGAACCTTTCCCAACAGGCATGCGAAAGCAGGTTTTCAATCTCCTTGGGGTCACAAATTGTCCTCCATTGTTGAGGAATATAATCTTCATCGCCTTCTATTTGTGAACCTTTGTTTAAATACATAGTTAAGCATTATACCAGATTTATATATCGCAGATATATATTATTAACAGGGAAAAAACCCGGCTTATATATTGACGGAGTTGATATATAATGGTATTATTCAATTCTTATATATCAAAGCTTAATTATGAAAATTTTTTATGTTACGTCAACTGAATTTTACCGAAAATATCCAAAAAAATATGCGTCTAATATAAAGCTTATTGAAAAGCTCAGTGGTGAAAAAGTTTCGCATTTCACAAATAGACAAAGTCAGGAATTTGATTATGATACCGAACAGGAAGAAGTGACACAATTAATAAAAAATATCGAGCACGAGCTTAAAGACGCAGATGCATTAATTGCCGATATTACTATATCAAGCGCCGGCCCTGGTTATGATATAGCCACAGCACTGGGGCTCAAAAAACCAGTCCTTGTTTTAAAACATGAAAGTGACACATCAAAACGTGGACCTCATTCAATCACAATCAAGAAAAACCAGTTATTGAACTATATAAAGTACAATGATACAAACATTGAAAAAGTTCTTAAAGACTTTTTAGTTCAAGCAGAAGGTAAATTAGACACCAAATTCATATTAATAATTCCAGCAAAAATAGATCAGTACCTTGAATGGTCAAGTAGCTATAAACGAATGCATAAGGCTCAGTTAGTAAGAGAGGCTATTGAAAAATATATGGACAAGGATGAGGACTGGAAAGAATTTGTCGACGATAACGAAATTATCTAGGGAAACTTTCTTTAATTGATTTTTCCTGCATTTCAGCGGTTTGCTGGACCTCTTCGCTGACTTCTATGCCTTCTTTTTTCAATGCACGGATTAGAGGAAGCAATGGCAGGCCAACAACATTAAAATAACTTCCTTCAATGGACTCAACTAGCATTCCGCCTTCACCTTGGACGAAATATCCGCCTTTGTGATCAAGTGATTCATTTGACTTCAGGTATTCGTCGATCACAGGACTTTCTAATTTTTTGAATTTCACTTGAGATCTCTGAACGCCCTCATAACGAATCTCTTTGCCTTTTTGAATAACAACCACACCAACAATTTCATGTGTTTTTCCGCTAAATGCCTGAAGCATTTTTCTTGCTTCTTTTTCATCTTTTGGTTTTTGAATTATATCGCCGTTAAAGTCAATTACTGCATGGTGCGCGATAACATAAGCGCTTTTCTTCTGAGAAGCAGCTTTTGAGGCTTTATTAAGGGCCATTTTCCTTATATAAACTTCTGGTTTTTCGCCTTTTCTAGGTTTAAGTTCAATTTTAGGCGGTAGGATAGAAAAGGTAAGACCTAGTTTATTCAGGAGACTTTTTTTCTGGGGCGAAGCACTAGCTAATACTATTTCCATTTATGTGCTCTTCTAAGGAATAACATATGTATTATATCATAGAATCAGCTCAAACGGGCAATTTATATAATAAAAAACGATAGCTTGAATATATCCTTACAATAATTTAACTATCGTGGAGGTAGTAATCTAAGAATAAACCTCAATGTCTTGTGGTAGGAATTCTCTGAAATTTTCAGGTGTGATTGTAACTGATGGGGCAATGCCATCGACTATGCGTTTGGCGACTTTGCGGGCGACGTTTTGCAGATTTCTTTCAAGCTGTCTTACGCCCGCATCAAAGCCCAGTGGGCTGATTATTAGGTCCCAGGCCTCTTCAGCTATTTGGAACTGTTGTTCGGTTAGGCCTGTGGCCCTTCGAACTTTTGGCAAGAGATAATTTCTTCCGATCATTTTTTTATCCTCTGGCGAATAGCTTGAGAACCTAATTATTTCCAAACGGTCGAGCAATGCAGTAGAAATGCCTCCAAGGTTATTTGCAGTAGTGATAAAGATCACTTGTGAAAGACTTATTGGATAGTCAATGAAATGATCGACAAATGTCGCATTTTGCTCCGGATCAAGAACTTCAAGAAGAGCAGCCATGACGTCTGCACGAAGGCCAGCCTCTCCACTGACTTTATCAATTTCATCAAGCAGGATCAGTGGGTTCATAACTCCTGTATCACAAAGCGCTTTTACTATTTGTCCTGGTTCAGCGTCCTGCTCTCCTCTGCTTCGCCCACGAAGGCCAGTTGAGCTTCCCATCGCACCAAGCGAGACACGTTTAAATTGCCTGCCCAAAGCTGTTGCTATTGATTTGGCCATAGAAGTTTTACCAACACCTTGAATACCAACAAAACATAATATTGGCGCGCTTTCACTCGACCCACGTAATTTTTTCATTTCCTCTATGGAACTTTCCTGATTATTTGCCGGTGGTGTTGCAGGTACTACAGGCGTTACAGGTGCTTCAGTGCCAATTGCTGTTGGTGGAATATTTGTGGATGTATTGAGAGCTGTGGTTGATGTTTCCGTTGTTGTCGTGGCTTCAGTTATTGCTGGTTGTTTATTCAACTTCATCACTGCCAGGTACTCCAGGACCCTGTTTTTGACATCTTGCAAGCCGTAATGATGCTCGTTCAATAATTTTTCAACTTGTTGCAAATCTAGGCTGTCTTCTGTGTATTTTCCCCATGGAACACTTTTGATCCAATCAATATATTTTTTAATACTTTCAAACTCAGTTGAATAGCCACCTGTTTTAGCAGCAATCTGGAGCCTTCCCATCATGGAATTCAGTCTTGTTTTCAGCTCTTGTGGAGCATTCGAGGAATTTACATCGTTAATAAGGTTTTGTATTTCAGGGAAATCTAATCCCAAACTAGATGTGGCAGTTGTGCTCATATTTATTTTTTCAGATCAAATTAAGCTAAATCATTCTAGCTTATTTGGCCTTATTTTGCAGCAGGTTCTTTTCCTCCTGCTTTATCTTTATCTTGTTTTCCACCTTCTGCACCCTCCTTAGCTTTACCTTCCCCTTCTTTACCTTCAGCGCCCTCTTTGCCTTCTTCACCTTCAGCGCCTTCTTCACCTTCAGCAGCCTCTGCACCCTCTTCACCCTCAGCAACAACAGGAACTTCTTCTTCAATTTCCTTTTGTGGTGGAGCTATATAAGCTATTGACGTGGTCATATCTGCTTCAAGATCAGCAATTTCCACATTTGGAGGTAATTTTATATCCTTTAATGCTATACCATCACCAATTTCATTGAAATTCGAAATATCGATCGTTATCTCTTCTGGTAAATCTTTTGGCATACATCTAACCTGGATTTTATCTACTGGATTCACAAGGAAACCGATGTTATTCTTAACTGCAGGTGACATACCAGTAAGTTCAAAAGGAATTTCCGCAACAATCTTTTGTGTAGTATCGATTTCATAAAGAGAAACATTCAAATATTCATCAGTCACAGGATCGACTTGTACTTCTTTTACAAGCACCTGTGCATTTCCTTTTTCGCCCTCAAGTTCCAAGTCTATTAATTTGTTATACTCTGCGTCTTTGAACACCTCTTTGAATGCTTTCACATCAATTGCAATATTTGTAGCCTTTCTTTTTGGTCCATAAACTGAAGCTGGCACAAGACCTTCCAGTCTTAAATTTTTGACTTTCTTACCGGTCAGTTCTCTTTTTTTGGCATTAATTTTCATGATGAATGATAAATAATTGATTAATTATATTTAAATGATTTAATTTGCCCAGTCAACCGACTTGGCTGCCACTGGCGAATTAATTTTTCTCAGGCTTAATTATTACTCTTCTATCCCCTTCCTCTCCTTCACTTGCGCTTGTTACGCCTTTCTCTTCCTGGATCGCTAGGTGAACTATTCTTCTTTCAGCAGGGTTCATAGCTGGAAGTTCAACTTCTTGCCCCGAATCTTTAACCTGCTCAACTGCTCTAAGAGCTGTCTCCTGGAGCATTTTTGTTTTCTTTGATTTATAATTATTAATATCAATGAGCACTTTATATCGCTCTTCTATTTTTTCTGATCGCAATAACTTTGTAAGCATAAGGTCAAGCACCCTTTCTAACGATGTCAAGCCGGTACCCTGGTAGCCAATTAATAGTCCAAGGTCCTCGCCTTCAATATTCAGATTTATATAATTTCTGTTATCTCCTTTTTCACCTTTTTCTTCCGATGCTTCAGTCGCTTCGATCAAATCCGCTTTGATATCAGCTGCAAAGCCAAGGCTTTCAAGAATCTCTTTTGTTTTGTTAGTAATCTGACTTACTATTTCCTGTTCATTCATTTTTATTTTATAATTGATTAACTGATTAACGAATTAACTGATTAACTGATTGTTTGGTACCTACTTTTTCTTTTTCTTATTCTTTTTCCTATTCTTACTTTGACTCTTATTCTCGCTCTTGCTTTTGCTCTTTTGAGCAGGGCTTCCAGCTTCCATTTCCTCTTTATCGTCAAAAAATCTTTTTCTAAATTTCTTTTTAAGTTCTTCTCTTTTAACTATTGCCTGCTGGATTATAACAAACAGACTGGTTGTAGCAAAATATAAACTAAGTCCGCTTGGATAATTTAGTGAGAAAAAGCCTAAAATTACAGGGAAAAACATCATCATTTGCTTATTTGTATCCTGGAAAACATCAGAGAAACTTGGTGCTTCGTCTTTCTTTTTATCTTTTTTCTTATCTTTGTCTTTATTTTTATCCTCTTCTTTTTTCGGACTAATTCCTGAAAATATTTTCATGGAGAAATATTGTGATGCAACAAGGAAAATCGCGACTAACAAATATGGCCATGATGTTTCAAAATTTGTCACACCAACATTCGAAGCTGATTTACCAAGATTTAGAAAACCGTTCACAAAATTTATATGGAATTGATAATCAGGGCTAAATTTATCAACGAAGCCATATGCGACTTCGTTAAAAGCTGCAGCACCGTTCTTTAAAAGGTTTCTGATCACGTAGTTAATTTGAATCAGAAGAACAAGTTGTAAAATTAGTGTTAAACAACCTGATAACTGCCCGGGTAAATACTTACTTTGAAGCTGAGCCAGCTCCTTTGTCTGTTTCTCCTTATTATTTTTGTATTTTTTCTTTATTTCCTGGTATTTCGCCTGGAACTCTTTATTTTTATCAACATTTTTGAGCTGTTTTCTTGTAAACGGGATCATTACGATCCTGGATAAAAGTGCCAGCGCGATTAACGCAATTCCCAGGTTCTCTCCCGAAAGCCTGTAAAGCACAACCAGAATATTGAAAACAAGATCATAAAGAGGGCCAATGTATAAAAATCCACCGTCGTTCATCTACTATTCCTATAAATTTTGATTAAAAGTAATAAACTTGGAGATTTTATCATATTTAGCAGGTTTTTTCCTAGGAAAGCTTCTTCTCAAGCTCGATACCTTTTCTTGCTTCGATCATTGCTTCCTTAAACTTTTGCTCTCTCACGAGCTTCAGAACCCTTCCCTCAATAGCCTGGTGAAGCTTTTTCTCATACTCTATCATGATCGGCACTACAACCTCCGCGAGCTCTCCAAACTCGTCATCCAATTTTGGGACAATGCGCATTAGTTCACTATATGAAACGGTTTCAGGCATCTTTTCTAACACCATTGCTGCAATCTTTTGTGCCCTTTCCTGGCTCATTTCTCCTGCTTTCAGCCTTGCAGTTATTAATGCAACTACATCAGACTGAACTTTTTCTCTTAGTTGTTTTGTTTGATCCTCCATTATTTTTTAATTCGCCTGCCTGACGGCAGGCAGGTTAATACGTTAATCAATTAATTTGTCTGAATATTTTCTGCATCAAGCAAATTTTCCTCTAGTTCGTCAGTATTTCGATAAATGATAGCAAGTGCTTTCATGATCTCTTTGAGGTTCACATCGCCATATTCTGTCAACTTTCTAGTAGCCATGGTCTCACGTTGGACCTCGGTCAATTTCTGGTCCAATCCCGTGACTTTTAACTGAATATCATCAATCTGTTGGGAAAGGTCCTTTCCCTCCCTGGCACCCACTTCCCTGTGAAGCTCGTCAATCTTCTGCTCCAGCCTTGTAAAACGGGAAATAAACCTACTGAACTCTCGGGTTAGATCATCGACTTCTCTATCAATTTCGTTTACTTTTTGATCGGTCATAATCAATTATACTTGATTTAGATATATTTGGACACATTTTGTAATATTTTATGTTATATTGTAATCTTAATTTCACAGTATGAAAACAAGCCAGTCGATCAAAATCAGGGTTTTAAAATATTTTGTCTTACTTCTGGCACTTTCCGTGCTTTCTCTGCAAATTGCCTTTATTTATTTTTCAAATACAGATCCGAATTGGAAGGAAAAATCCCTTGAATTTTATTCCGGAGAAAAAATAGATACAGTGAACAAACCGGTTTATTTCAAGGATAGAAATATCCAGGCCAAGATTAATACTGACTTGAGCGTCGAGCTTTACTCTGATGAGAATTCTTCGGGTAGTGATTTGCCTAAATTTGCAAAGATTAAAGGGCGAGACCTATTGATACAGCCGGCTTTAAAAGATCTTGGTGAATATGAGTTTTCCATTGTAAGTGAGGATAATGAAGCGCGATTTGTATATAATTTCAAGATGAAAGTTGAGCTTCCACCTGTCGATTTTGCTAAATTGGAGAAGGATGTCGAGGCAATCCTTGGCGATCAGAAGCCACATTATTCTATTTATGTTTACGATCTAAAACGCGAACAAGGTTTTGGAATTAATGAAGAGGAAATTTTTGCTCCTGGCAGTACTTCGAAACTTCCATACGCAATCATTTCTTTGAGGGATGTTGATAAAGGCCGTTTTAGTGCATCAACTATTAAACCCAAATTAAGCAGTCTTATCATTCACGGGAGCAACACAGCAATGATGGAGCTTGAATCTATGCTTGGTGGTTGGCAGGTTTATGATCAACGTGTCAGGGACGAGCTTGGTGTTGATAACATCTTCCGCTTCCCGCATGATGTGCAGGCCAGTGATCTTGGAAAATTGTATATTGGGATTTACCATCAGGAGTATTTATCCAAGGACTCGAATGACTATCTCCTATACCTGCTTTTAAACACTGGCCCAGGTTATGACAATCGGATCAAGCAAGGCCTGCCAAAAGACGAAAGTGTGAAATTTGCACACAAAACCGGCTGGGTGACCACCGCTCCTTATGGCGAGGCATATAACGATTCAGGGATAGTTTACGGCGAACAAACGGACTATGTGATTGTAATCCTGGATAAAAACGTCTCGCGAAATGATGCAATTGTCATGATGAAGCCAATTTCAGAGAAGGTGTATCAGACGCTGGATGGGAAATGATACTTAAATTTTATAGTTCTAATTTATCCCCTAGCATCGTAATTTCTTCACTATAGTCTTGCGCGTTTTCACCATTTTTAAGTATTTCTAATACAGATTGTACTAAAGATAATTGCGTTGAAGACAGCTCCTTTGGTAAATGCTCTATCCAATAAGGTTTATGCATTTTTATTAACATTACTAAATGTTGTGATTTATAATTAACGAAAGCTTCATATTGCTCGCTTTCCAGCTCGTACCGACAGTCAGATATATAATCCTCTCCTCCACGATATTTTAGTTCATTTAAATAAGGGTCAGAATCAAGCCAGGCTTGGAATTGATGCTCTGAGCTCATTTCAGTAGAAATTTCTTTCAATGAAATGCTCATCCTATTCCATATATCAAGGTCCACTTCAACTCCCCAATATGCTAGATCTTCTAAAGAAGAGGTAATATGCAAAAGGTTCAGTGCTCCAACTTTGTTTTTCTGACCAATTAATGCTTGTTCAGCTTTTGTTATAGCGCCATCTAATAGTTGATTAATGACTAAACTGAGTAATTCTTGATTTTTATGTAATTCATTAGAAAAACTTTCCGAATGTTCAACTTCAACTTGATAATCAGCTCCAGCTTGTTCTAATTCGCCTTCACTGAGATGTGCCAGATCCGTGGCTTGCTCTAAATCACTTTGTAACATTTGCTCTATCTCAGGACTATCTGCTGAATATCTTCTGATTTTTGTTAATAATTCTTCATTTAACTCAATCTGGTGTCTAAGGCTCCTTAGTCTATTCTCCCACGCTTTTGTGTCAACTTCTTGTGGATTTGTTTTATTTAACATAGCAGCAAGCCTCCCATATAAAGAAATTAGGGGCTCGGGACTATCCATGTCAATTTGAATGTTCTTTAGTATCTTGGGTAAAATTTCTAATTCCAATCCAGAAACCTCTGAAAAATTTTTAAGTGGATTTATATCATACTCAAAAGCATTATAGAAGCCTAACATAGCATCTACTTGTCTATAAGCGCTCTTATCTAGGTTGGCAAAATTCTTTCCATCTGGTTCATAAGCATCAATAGGAGTAAGCCTGACAGTCTCATTATTATCTAAAGAACATAACACTGGAAAGGCATGGGGTATGAGCCTATCTGAGACAAATCTTTGGATATCTTGAGGATGAGCTGCACTAATAAGTATAAGTTTATATTTTGTTAATAAATCTTCTTGTCCAAATTGTTTTGCTAATGTTTCAAATACATGTATGTACACACTATTAAAAATACTACATTTTGTTTTTGGCTTTTTATCTAAATCAAACACTTCCTCCAGTGCTTTTTTCCTTACCTCGTCTGATTCATCGTGTGTAGAAGTATCAGCGCCATGTTCACCAGAACCTGCCCAGGTTATCCTACTTGTCACTTCCAGAAATCTTTCTAAAGGTTCTCTTCTCTCATCCTGTAGCATTTTTAGCTCACCCGGTTCCCTCCGAAAATATTCCTGTATCTGTACGTCTAAGTGCTGCTGACTATTCTCATCAAATTCAAAAATCCCTTTCCTGTATTGAGCAATCTCCTGTGGGAGTACGGATGTACTAGCGCGAGACTGCTCTCTAAGCGTAATGCTTTTTAATTCAAAATCTAAAGGGTTAAATATTTTTTCGTGTGATAATTCCTGAGTTTGCATTGCCATTTGTTTTCATTGTAGCATTAAATAATCGTCATATTATTTTACCAAGGCAATATTGCCATATTTTTTTGCTTTATCAAAATACTTCTTATCGAGTGTGACAAACTCATACTCATAGATAATCGCTGTTGCATGATATAAAGTGTCATAAATAGTTGTTTCTATATCAAAGGCCACTTGCCTGGTCAGGTCTAGGGTGAATTCATCAACCTCAAGAAAAGTTATATAGAGATTTGCAAGTAAAGATACCAGAGAATTTTCAGAGCATGAATATATTGAGTTTTAAATAATACTAAGTTCAAGTATCTCAATCTTCTTCTCCCTCCTCCAGCCTTTTATTTGTCTTTCTCGTTTTGCTGCAGAAGACTTATCGAAACACTTCTCTTTGTAGATCAATTTGACTGGAAGTCTAGATCGCACATATTTCGAACCATTACCAGATCTATGGCCCACCAATCGCTTTTCGATATTGTTTGTCATCCCGGTGTAAAGAGAATTATCCGAACAAAGTAAAACATAAACGTAGTACATTGGAAAACAATAACTCGGTAAAGTATAACAAGTTGTGGACGGTTGGGACTCAACCGGATCAATGTAATTGGCTTTTCCCAAGTTCTTTTGCCAATCTCAAGAAAAAATTTTCATACTCTTTAACCTCGAGGTTTATTAAAACCCTCGGATAGTCCTTTTTATCGATTACCTTCATAAACTGTTTACCAAGTTGTAATTTGTCAACATGCCAGTCAAACTTAATCTTCGCTTTTTTTATTAAATCTTCTATGCTCAAATTCTCTTTTTGAATAATCATATAAAGATCCATAAAATCTCGTATACGAGGATTTTGATAGATAGTAAACAACTTATTTACTGCTATATCTAAAATACAATCAATATTCAACTTGGAAAGTTTATTGCCTTTCTCAATTCTCGGAAATGGATAGTAAGTAAATTCTAATTTCAATGTATAGTCTTTTCTGAACTTCAAAAATATTAAATTACGGTTAAATGATGTTCGAAAATCCATAGCTTCGTAATTCAATTGATCCTTTTTACTTTTAATAAAAATTAATATTTCTTCAATATTAACTTCATTTTCGGAGAAAAAATCCAGGTCGTCAGAGTACCTGTATGGTATGTAAAATCCCGTTAATGCTGTACCACCGGAAAGATAGAAATTTTCCATAGTAGACTCAGACGAGTTGGAAATTATATCAAGAAAAGTTTGCTGCTCCTTGGTAAGAATTTTTTTATTAATTTTCATCCTGCAAGACAAATTTTAAGTAAGCTTTCATGTCAGGGTCTATATCCAATGAATTTAGATTTTGTTTAACATACTGGCGGTCAAGTTTATCTCCCTCGTCAAGGCCATAGTTTATAAGTTGCTCAGTCTTCCAGCGCTTATATTTTACTGGGAATTTTTTTAATTTTTGTTCCTCGACCGACCAATTTCGCATGGTAAATTATACCATGTTTTTATTAACAACCCAAATTGAAAACAATTGCAGGATAACCATTTTCAGGGATTAAGGGGGTCTAATTTCAAACCTGCTCTCTTCTGCGGAAAATGAAGGTTGCAAGTGGGGCACTTACTAATATTATTCCGACACACCAGGCGAAAGCCATATACCCAGAATCTCCAAGATCAGTGCCTACTAGCCATGCTCGCATAGTATTAATAACGTGCGTCACAGGTTGATTTTCAGCAAAAACCCTCAATACCTTTGGCATTGTACTCGTTGGCACAAACGCGCTGGAAACAAAAGTTAAAGGGAAAATAAATACAAAACCTATCCATTGGGCTGCTTCAATACTTTTCACAAAAAGGCCAAGAATAGCCGAAAGTGAGGAAATCGCAAGGCTGAACAGAGTTGCAAGTGCAAATACTAGTACCCACTCCGTCAAACTAGCAGTTGGCCTGAAACCTACAAGAAAACCAGCTACAATGACAATCACACCAGAAATCATGTTGCGTAAAAGGTCTGCAGCTACATGCCCGACAATTAAAGCACTTGAGTTCATGGGAAGTGAACGAAGTCTGTCGATAATGCCCTGTTTCAAGTCAAATGCAAGATTAATTGTTGTATAGTTTGCACCGAATGCCAATGTCTGAGTTAATATTCCTGCGAAAAGATAATTTGCATATGTCACATCACCAGTACTAATTGCACCGCCCAAAACATATCGGTTCAAAAGCATGAACATGATCGGGAACATCGCTACTGACATAAGCTGGTCAACGCTCCTTGTTATATGCCTTATGCTTCTTCTAGCCATTACATAACTATCGGCTATATACCAATATATTTTTGGATGTTTCTCTATTTTTACTTTTGTAATTAATTGTGATTTTTTATTTTTTACCATTGTTTTTGCCATTGTTATTGTTTTTATTATTATTGTCGACGTCGTGATTATTGCCGTGATTATTATTTTTGATAGTTTCGTGACCAGTTATCGAAAGAAACACATCATCAAGGGTGGGCCTATCAAGAGAGAGACTTTCTACTTTTACATTAGCCCCTTCAAATGACTGCAAAACTTTTTTCAAATCGTCTGCTCCGTCTGTAGTTGGGACCCTAATGCTTCTGCGCTTGGCATCAAAGTATGCATTTTTAAATTTCACAGCCTTTGATGCTTTGCTGAAACTGCTTTTTTCGCTGATGATAAGCTCTATATTCTCTGATCCAATTCTGGATTTCAATTCAGCAGGTGTACCTTCTTCGATTACCTTGCCCTGATCAATAACAACTATTTGATCAGATAAATGGTCCGCTTCATCCATATATTGAGTGGTAAGCAAAACTGTTACATTTGTTGCTGCAAGATCTTTGATAACTTCCCAGAGTGTTAATCTGCTGCGGGGATCAAGCCCAGTTGTCGGCTCATCCAGGAAAAGAACTGGTGGAGAGGCAATTAAGCTCATGGCTAGATCGATCCTTCTACGCATACCTCCGGAATATGTTTTGACCGGGCGTTTACCTGCTTTTACAAGGTCGAATCTTTCCAGTAGTTCGTCTACTCTGTTATGCACATCTTTTGAGCTGAGCCTGTAAAGTCGACCTATCATTTCTAGATTTTCTTTTCCTGTTAGATATTCATCAACTGCTGCATACTGCCCTGTGAGGCCGATCATACTTCGCACTTTATCCGGATCTTTTTGTAAATCTATTCCATTGATCTGCACACTTCCTTTGTCTGGGCGGATTAGTGTTGTGAGGATCTTGATCAATGTTGTCTTGCCTGCGCCATTTGGACCAAGCAATCCAAGGACCATACCTTTTTCTATTGATAAACTAATTCCATTGAGTGCTTCTACTTTTCCGTAGCTTTTGTGGACATTCTCGACTTTGATAACTGGCTTTGACATTTCAGACATCTTCTACTTATTTTAAACTTTCACAAACTAGTGCGGGAACTTAAATATTATAAAAAATCTTGAGTAAAATTGTCAAGTGGGGTGGACATTACTTTTATAAATACAGGGTTGTAATTACTTGGACAATTGGAACTAATATAGTCGGACAAATTTATTCCAACGAAGGATACATCTCGTGCAGCAAACGACCAAAGTTTGGTGCATTACTTATTAATTTTGATATTTGTTCAAACGTAACATTATTATGCTCATTGACCCAATAATGGAAAGCTGCTGCGTGAGCATAATATAATTTTCTCGATGGATCACTTTTCCACAACTCAAGTTCTTCATCAGTGATTTGAATTGCTCTACATACTTCCAAGGTACCGTATAATAATGCTGTGTATCTCGTAATAAAATCCGTAGTTTGTTCATAAGTATACCTAATCTGTTTTAACAAAGAAGGGATTATCCGCACTGCACTTTCTTTAGCTTCTTCTGTTCCAATAAACCAAGGAACTGAAGCCAACTTTGTTCTTAAAACATGTAGATGATCTGAAATAAACGGAGATTCATCAGTCAAAATACTCTCAATTTGCAAGGCAGCACCTAGAAGTAGTGGTATCTTGCTAGGGATATACAACCATATGGGATTTTCAGTAAAATCAATCAAAGCGCTAAATGTTCCTCTCTTCAAGCCATCTTCTATTGTAAATGAAGCATCAGGTCCAAATGACCCATCAAGTTCTGCTCCACTAAGATTATGTTGCCATAGATTAATTTACTACAAAGTATAATATATATGCGAACAAAACGATATATGGATTATATCATGGAAACAATATATAACGTTTGAGCACAAGTATACATTAGACATAGCGAAGAATGCTGGAGTTTAGGTATCCTGACATGTCTAGAGAAATTTTTATACTTAATTATCATTCTTTTTTTTCACCACAATACTTTGCATAACTTCATCGCATTCCGTTAAAGCCTGCTTAGAACTACACTCAATAATTAAATAGTCATAAATAGGCGTGCTACAAGGAACTTGTACTTTTCCTGAAATGCCATCACACGACCCTTTGATTGTTAAACTATCTGTATAAGCCAATCTATGTTCATCGGTTTCAACACTATAAAATACCCTACTATTTACAGTATTGACTAGTTCTTTATGGGAAAGGTAATGTACTGGAGATCCTTCGTGAGAAATAGTGATCTGAAGCGTCCCATTATTCAACTTTATCTGAGTTGCGGGTTGTCCATATAAAGTGCTGTCTAAAATTTTGTAATTTTCATTTAGTGTAAAGGTTAAATTGTAAGAAAAATCAGTATCTTGCTTCCAATATTTCAAACCAACAGTTTTTTGAACTTTATCTAAAGTGGGTTGATCTTGATTCTGCTCGGACTGACTTTCTTCATTGTCTTTATTATTTTCATGGTTTCTAAAAAGCAAGAATATGGTGACTATACCAATAGTGGTGATAAATAAAAGAACAAGTAATATTTTCGCTGTTTTCATCATATTATATAAACAATTACTAACTCAGCATAAAATATATTGAAGTTTAATTCAATCCAGCGGTATGTTTCATCTCAAATGCGACAAAGATGCTACTTCGCTAGGTGTCTTCATACCTAGCCCCAAATGTGGTCTTTCTTTGTTGTAGTATACCAAAAATTTCTCTACTCTTTCTTTC
>Ga0209416_1001185_pt1 | contig 19602 bp, 19 predicted proteins | sample RifGroF1_FD_184001 | JGI IMG/M metagenome (GOLD analysis project Ga0209416, IMG submission 184001) | Groundwater microbial communities from Rifle, Colorado, USA - Groundwater F1 (SPAdes) (version 2) | ecosystem: Environmental > Aquatic > Deep subsurface > Groundwater | place: Rifle, Colorado...
GGGCGTTAAATAGTGTTGATTTGCCAACGTTAGGTAAACCGACAATTCCGATGGATAGTGACATATGGGGTGATTATATAGTGAGTAAGAGTTTTTGGGTAGAAACCTAAAAAAAAACGGTCTACTGATTTATTACCAATAGACCGTTCGGTGGGAGGTGGGGACGTTCAGAATTTTAGGGGTTGGTTTCTTACCGTTTTATGCGACATTTCCCGGTTCTGGTGGTTCTTATTGTTCAGGGGTTTTTCACTTAACTCTTTATCCCGCTCAAGCACCTTCCTGTTCACTTCATTAACCAAATCGGAAAGACTAAACGGGCATTTCGTGCGGGGCACTTGTGTAATCATATCTTGCCCTCTACTTTACTCAAAATACCACCTAACTCAGAACCCACCTCCATGCGAACCGTATTATACCCCTCATCTGACGTGTTTGGCAAATCACTACAGGTTATGTTTTCAGCACACCCCCGGGGAACTCTAATCACCAAGCCCGGTGAATTGCGAGTCATGCAAGTTCGAATGAAATTTTCGGAGATACCAAATTGAATGGGAAGTGAACCCTCCTCCCGTCCTAACCTAAAGGTGGAACATTTTCCTCCCCTACCGGCGATATTGGGAACAACCGTACAACACCCCTCATCAATGTGCGAGGGAGCAGCTTTCTTTACCTCTATTAATACAGTTTGGTTGCTTTTATCTACATTTTCAAGAATAAAATCAACACCGTTGCGGTAATCGTCGTCGGCGCTTGCTTTTTTCAATATAAACCGAGTGTTTAATGGTGTATTCAAATTACGGATTATTTGAGCACTTATAATTTCGGACATTACTCCGCTTCTAAGGCTGCTGTAGGCTAACTCGTACTCATTTGATTTTGGCTTGAGAACCTTAACCAAATCTAATACATAGTCAGCCATATGCGGATTTTCATTCCCCAATTCAACAAAATCCCCTATAAATAATGCGGATGTCCTGCCTTCCATTACATCTTGAGTTACACTATCTGAATCCAATACACAAAGAAGCTGAGTGGTTGTAGTGATCAGTCGTTCCGCGGTTTCGTATACCTCCGGGGATGAATAATCTTCAAGAATTCTCAGAAGTTTCTGAGTCCCAAGGGCTCTGGATAAAACAAACCTAGCCGCTCCCGTTTCTTTTCCCTTACCTACAGCAATCTGTTCTTCGAACAATCGCTGTTGATTTAAATTGTAACGGTAATAAATATCGATGGCGTCTTCAACCGTTTCAATCCTTTGGGGAATTTCGATACCTAGAGTGCCCTTTGAGTACATGTTATAGACCTCTTCATAAAACTCTGTTGTCGATTTATCGTAAAATGCAGGAAAATTAGCGATTTCTTTCGGAGTTTCCGAGAGGTCAAAAATTGATTCCAGGGATACCCATTCCTTTTTTTCAAAGTAATTTAGATAGTCGGGTATATGCAAATTTCTATCCTCAGCTACTTGAGCTAAGCTTTCTAAAGAATCGGCAGAATGTACAGTTAATGTCATGTGCCAGGTAATTATAGATGGAATAACTACATTAATAAATGACTCTCGTGAGACCTGGGAACTAACTAAAAACTCACTTGGACAGAAATAAACCCCGATATAAAAAATCCCCCGCCAAAAACCTACTAAGTAAGTTCGCGGTGGGGGGGGGATTACAAAAACCGAAAAATCCTATATCAAGCTTTTCCTGATATCCCGAAAGTCGTAGTCTTGAAGACTTTTATCCAGTTCTTGAAGTTTTTCGATTTCCTTCCAAAACAACTCTCTCGTAACGTTTAGGTAGTCGGGTATCGGCTTACCAAACAGCCCTTTATAAAGATTGGTCACCTGCCCTATAGAGTCAAACACTCTCACCAGGGGGCCTTCATAGGACGAAAACCAGATAACAACCACTTTTTCCCTGTCTTTTGTAATCTGTACAAGATAAACCTTCATATCCACCTTGTTCACATTTTCTCTCCTTTTTCTAAATCACGCTTAGGGAGGCATTATACTTTAAGCCAACTTTGATGTAAACACCATCAGCGGCAACTAAAAGACGTACGGTCACGCGCGGTACGGTCAACCCAAGAGTCACAGAAATTCGACGATAAATCATTGCACCTTAAACCACCCTAAACTATCATATACATAGATGAATTTCAGAAAGACTGCCCTAGCCGTAATACTGTTGCCCCTGCTCTTTATCCTGGTGTCACAACAACTTGCGTATGCCAGCAAAACTCCGCCTTACACAACATTAACCAAGACACCCGCACTTCCGAACGGACAGAATGATTGGTACATAACTCCTGTTAATATAATTCTGGCAGCAACCGACCTCGACAGCGGTGTTGGTTCAATAAATTACAAGATTGACTCCGGAAATTGGATCACGGTAACAAAATCTGACACGCTTAATCTTGCACCTAACCCGTCATTCGAAACCCCAAGCTCAGCCTCATCCATAAACACACTATACTGGGAAGCTGGTCTGCAGGACGGACAAGCCACGTACAGTAGAAATACTTTAAACTATGTATTTGACACCACATCCATAAAAATCAACTCCACGGGTGCTGCCTGGCACTCAATTAGTCACGCTGTCAGTTACTCGGCAGCCAACCCTCTTAGCAATATGAACGCCGAAGTATGGGTAAAAACTGAGTCGGCAATAGGCAGTGCTTATTTTAAAATGTTCGCCGTATCTAAAGATGTAAACGACAACTTTGTTTACACAGAGCTGGGACAAAGTAATGCTATTAACGGCTCCACAGCATGGACAAAGATAACCGAAGCCTTTGTCGTCAGCGTCCCCGACGCGATAGGTGTGTATATGGAGGTCGGTCTTGAAGGCGCAGGAGTCTTGTATATAGACGGAGCTACTATAAATAATTCCCTGAAATCGGCCGACACCACCTTTACGGTATCAACGGACGGTAATCACACTATCTCTTATTACTCAGTCGACCGCTCGGGAAATATAGAACCGACGCAAATAGAATCTTTTAAAATTGACCAAACTCCGCCAACCAACTGGCATAATTCCAGTGCTTACAGAGGTGTCGGACCGTGCGATCACTGTCTATACGTCACAACTATGGTCGATGACACAGCTTCGGGTCTTTCCACACTCACAGACAAATATCAATACCACACCGACAGAAACCCCGGATTTGGAAATTTTGAGGATCTGATGCAGTGCGGAAGCAGCTGGCAGGCAGACCAATGGACGCCTCTTATATCGCCTCCCTTCTTACCCGGGGCTTTAACAGCAAGCTTACTAACCCCGAAAACAGACTTCTGCGACAGTAACTGGAAGATCTGTAAGACCGTAAGGTTTTACGCTGAAGATCTTGCCGGAAATTCCTCCACTAAGGATCTGTGTATTAATGGCCCGTGGATTAAACTACGGGGAGGAGGCTTAGCAGGTAGCAGGTTGGGAATAAACATGCTTTCGGAAGCGAGCGATAATAACACAGATAGCATTATAGAGGCAGGAAACACACAGATAAGCTTTTTTACCAGCACTAAAGGCTGGGTTGTAAAAAATAATTTTGGGGTGAAAGATTACACATACGCCGAGCTTTTAGACACGGCAAGAACGCCTATTGAAATTTTTACCTCACTCCCGGTAACGAACGGCGTCTACATCAAAAACGGCAATTTCACAATAAGCCCAACCAGTATTCCCAGCGGATACGGCACCTCCACGTTCAGACAAGTGATTTTTGTAAACGGCAATCTAAGATTTGATAAAGAGATAACATTGGCACCGGAATCTGCCGTCTTATTCGTTGTTTCCGGAAACGTCGAGATAAGAAAAACTGTCAGTGAGATAGAATGCGCGGTACATGCTGATGGTACGTTTTACACCGCGTACGACACCAACGAAGGTGACCAGACGGGAACGCTGAAACTAAGTGGGGTGTTCGTAGCCAACAAGTTTATATTCCAAAGAACACTGCAGGGAACCGATAATGTTGAGGACCCCTCCGAAGATTTCACATATGATCCGAAGTTCGGAAATCTGCTTAGAGAGTACATAGGGATAAACGCCGTCAGATGGTTAAAAACTGAGTAACCCGGTAAACCCTCAAGTAATCCAAGTAATCCGAAACGCCTACATTTTCCTTTTAATCTTAAACTTCCCGTCCGGAAGATCTTCTACCTCATAGCCCATCTCAAGAATCTGTTTTCTTGCTAGATCTGCCTTGTCCCAGATTCCGGCTTTCCTGTATTCGGACCTCATTTTGGCTACATCCAATACTTTTTGGGGAGTATCGTACGCCAAATGCTCTTCGATCTTAAGGCCTAAAACCGAGTCCATTTTCAGCAAGGTAGCCAGCTTTTCGGGCTCTTCCAGCTCGGATTTTATCATCTCCCAAACTACAGCGAGGGCTTCCGGCATATTAAGGTCATCGTTAACTTTATCCCCAAATTTCTTAAGGAAGTCTTTGGATGCTTTTGCCGAATCTTCTTTTTTATAACCCCTGGCGAGCTCGTAGAGTCTTCTCAAGGCATTCTGGGCACTCTGTAAGGCATCCCATGTAAAATTCAACTTACTCCTGTAGTTAGACGTCATAAAGAAATATCTGAGAACCATCGGGTCAAATCCTTTTTTCTCGATGTCGGTCAGCGTATAGGCATTACCTAAGCTCTTGCCCATACGACCACCGTCAACCATCATATGAGCCCCGTGTACCCAGTATCTGACAAATTTCTTTCCTGTCGCCGACTCACTCTGGGCAATCTCGTTTTGGTGATGAGTCATCCTAAGATCTTCTCCGCCGACGTGAATATCCAATGTGTTTCCCAATTCAGCCAAGGACATAGCCGAGCATTCCAGGTGCCATCCGGGGAATCCTGTTCCCCAAGGTGAAGGCCATTCCTGGGAACGCTTAACGTCTACCGGTGAAAATTTCCACAGTGCAAAATCGGTCGGGTGCTTTTTCTCAGGGTTAATTTCAACACGGGCACCTTCCATCACATTGTCAGTTGTATAACCGGAAAGTTGTCCGTAACTTTCAAATTTTGAAGTATCAAAGTAGACCCCGTCAGACGTCGTATAAGTAAAACCTTTTTCTTCGAGAATTTTTACGAGCCGTATCTGCTCTTCGATATACTCTGTGGCCTTTGTAAATTTTTCAGGCCGTATAAAGTTCATTTTGTCATAGTCTTGGATAAATTTTTGGGCGTAATAGGTTGAAATCTCTGTCGCAGTGCGCCCCTCTCTAGCAACCGACTTTTCTATACGGTCCTCACCTGTGTCTGCGTCTCCCAAATTATCGCCTGTCATATGACCAACATCAGTCAGGTTCATTATAAATTTCACCCGGTTACCGTTGAACAGCAATGCTCTGTTTATAAAGTCGGAAAGTGTATATGTCCTAAAATTACCTATGTGGGCATAGTCATATACCGTGGGGCCGCAGGTATACATTGTAACCATTTCTGTGTTAAGCGGGCTGAAATCTTCTACTTTTCTTGTGAGTGAGTTGTATAACTTCATTGCTTCGATTTTAGCACAACCGTGCAAGAAGGAATATCGGATAAAAGAATGGGGCTAGGACAATTTTACTTAATCTCAAAACGGCCTTCCAGAGCCCTCCCCAAAGTGATGTCGTCCGCGTATTCTACGTCGCCGCCGACAGGAAGCCCGCGCGCTATGCGGGTTATTTTTACTTTGCCCCCGTCCAAGCCTCGTTCGCGCAGCATCTTGGAAATATACATAGACGTGGACTCACCTTCCATACTCATATTTGTAGCGATGATAATTTCCACGGTTCCGGGACTGTCCACATTTTCGAAAGAAACTTCCCCGGCCAACTCCTCTACTCTGTCCACAAGTTCTTTAATAAAAATCTCTTCCGGGCCTATGTTGTTAAGTGGATCAATTATTCCGTGAAGTATGTGGTACGTACCCATAAACCCCGTTCTCTCTAACGCGAATGAATCCAGAGAATTCGCCACAACGACTATGGTTCTTTTGTCACGTGCGGGGTCTCCACATACAGAACATACGTCAGTCTCCGACACGTTTTTACATATAGAACAGAGGTGCGTATTTTTCTTGAGTCCTTCTAAAGCACCAGCGAATGTTTCTAAATCTTCCTGGGGAAAATGCAACAGGTAAAATGTCAGCCTTTGAGCAGTTTTAGGACCGATTCCCGGAAGTCTCTCGAAAGATTCTATTAATCTGGTTAAAGATTGAGGTAATTTCACTTGAGTATTCTATCAAATTAAAGGGAGTCCGCCATCAAATGATTCGATCACAGAGTCTTTGTTAAATACCACCTGAGCCGGAGCTATGTTAAGGTCTGTCAAATTTCCCGATTCTCCGGTTTTTAGCTTCTTTGGTTTATCTTTGCTTAAGACACATTTAAGCGAAAGGTGAATGTCATAGATCTCTGACATAAGTTTTTCGACTAATTTTCTATTTTGAGGTGACTCCAACCTCTCTTTGTGAAAGGGGTAAAACACTTCAAGTATGACAAACTTACCCTCGACTCTTACAGGCGTACCCGATTTCAAAAGTGCGGTTAGCGAGTGATTAAGTTCCCGGCTTCTTTTTATAAATTCCTTCCATTTTTCTTCTAGATTTTCTAAAGTTATGAGAGAGGCTTCTTTATCGTCTGTGGAATTCTTTTTCTCTTTATCCGCTTTTTCTGTAGCTACGGGGGCTTCTTCTTCCTCTTCTTCGTCCTCTTTGTCGTCTTTTGTCATTTTTTTACTTACCCCCGGGTCGATTTTCGGCTGCCTCGGAGCTTCCGCTACTCCCGAACCGCCCCCCGTTGAGGCCAACTCTTCCCCACCACCAATCTTAGCCAAGGCCATCTCAACCGGAAGCTGGGGGATGAAAGATGTCTTAATATTTTTGTGCTCCTCAAGGAGCGAATTCATGGCGTTAAGAATCCAGGACACTGACAATCGCGACGCCTGCTCTACCATTTCCGATAAAAGTTCCGTGGTCGCGCCCGAAACTTCTTCTTTTACTCCTGATTTTATAAAAAGTAACTCTCTTAAATATCTAAGGTACTCGCCTGTCCAAACATACAAATCCAAACCCTCCTCGTAGACCTTTGACACAATCCTGATTGCTGAACCCGGGTTTCCGCTCAACAAGTAATCAGTCAGTTCGATGTATATTTCTTTTGAACCCATGCCCACTAATGAGTCGACGCTAAGTTCCCCGTCCGAAACCTGTTGAAGTAAAGTCTCGGCATCTCTGAAACCTCCCATAGATGCAAGGGCGATTTTCTCCAGATCTTTTTCGGATATTTTTATTTTTTCGCTTTTTGTGATTTCTTTAAGTTTTTCTATTAGCTGGGGCATTGTAGCTCTTTTAAATCTGTAGACCTGGCATCTGGATTTAATGGTGTCGGGGACTTTATGAAGCTCGGTGGTGCAAAGTATGAAAGTGGTCTTTTTTGGCGGTTCTTCCAAGGTTTTAAGTAGTGCGTTGAAAGCTTCGTTCGTCAGCATGTGGACTTCGTCGATTATATAAACCTTATTCTTGCCCATCGTCGGTGCCAACTTTATCTTGTCTTTTATTTCCCTGATATCGTCGATGCCTCTGTTGCTTGCGGCGTCGATCTCTATCATATCCACAAAAGAACCTTCTTTAATGGCTACACAAGAAGAACATTTACAGCAGGGGTCTCCTTTTGCAGTAATGTCAGCGCAGTTTAAGGCCTTGGCCAAAATCCTTGCTAAAGTTGTTTTTCCGGTACCGCGCGGTCCCACAAAAAGGTAGGCGTGGGATGTTTTACCGCTCACTACCTGTTTGGACAGGGCATCAGCGGCATCGTTAGGTCTGCAGACATCGCTGAATTTTTGGGGGCGGTACTTGGTGTAAAACATAAGCATAATAACTGTATTACAACACCCCCTTCGGATACAACCAACCTGTGTTGGTGCAACCCGTTAACTACTCCTGTTTTCCGCAAAATAACCGTCTTGTATACGACTTTTCGTTGTAACGGAGCTAATTAAAATAATCCGGAAATATCGTGGGAAAAAAGCTGCCGGGGCTGAAAAAAAGAAAAAAATGAAGTTTCGTATCAGGCAAAATTCCCAGAAAGTGCAATGCCTATTTTTTTGATCTCCTCAAGCTCTTCCGAGGAAAAATCGTTTAAAACAAAATCGTCTACAGGTAATCCCGAATCCACAGAAGGCCTGCCTATACCTATCCTGATCCTCTTAAAATCTTTTGTTCCTAAAGAGTCCATTATGCTCATAACACCTTTGTGGCCTGCGTGCCCCGCTCCGGTCTGCTCTTTTTTCTGCCCGAACAGCAAGTCCACCTCATCGTGCACAACACAAATATCACTCAGTTCAACGCCGTAATATTCTTTTACCAGACTCACCGCTTCTCCGGATTTGTTCATGAAAGTTGCGGGTTTAACAAATAGGGTCTCTCCGGTTTTACAAATATCCGATTTTAATTTAGGAGATGTTTCCCAGGTTAATCCTTTAGCTGCAACAATTTCGTCCAGAATTATAAATCCTGTGTTATGACGGGTTTTTGAATACTTTTTATCGGGGTTGCCTAACCCTACTATCATTTTCATAGACCGGCGTCCTTTTTTACTGGTTTACCATGAACGGAGTGCTCATCATCGTCGTGGTGATGAACCCCTAATAAATGAAGTATACCGTGCGCCACGAGTTCAGAAACCTCTGTTTCAACGTCGTTGCCGTATTTGTCCGCCTGTCTTAAAGCCTGCTCTTTATTCACTACCACGTCGCCCAAGTAATAACTTCCGTCTTCTTGTTTCTCATTTATTGGAAAGGACAGTACATCTGTAGTGCTATCTCTTTCAAGATATTTTTTATTGAGCTCCTGAACTGCCTTATCACCTGTAATGGTAACGGAAATGACGATGTCTTCCATGTTCAGTTTCTCGGGTAGACTTTTTTTCATTTACTTCTTGTTCTGAGGAGGATAATTAACAGGTTGTTCAAGTTCGAAAGGGAACATCTTGGCAAATTCCTCGTAAACCACGAGTTCTTTTTTCTCTTTTTCGACCAAATCCGCTCTTCCGCCTTTTTCAAACAGCTCTGCAGCCTCTTTTCTATTTTTTATCTGTTTGCGGATAACTTTGAAAACGTCCTCATCGGTTAAGGGTTTTTGCTGTGCCCTAAGCTCTATTTCCTTGTTCTGAACCTGGGAAATGAAATACCTCAACACTCCGAGCTTAAACGTATCCCCGGACTTCTGAAGCTCGAAAACCATAGCCTTTAAATTATCGTAAATCATCCTCTAAGTTTCTCAAATTTAAACTTTCTTTCAAGTTCTTTGGATTTCTGTCTTTTTAATTCACTTGGTTTTCTGTAGTGAGATCTGTCTTTTACTTCGTCAAGGATTCCGGATCTTTGTACTTCTCTATTGAACCTTCTCAAGGCCTGTTCCAAAGATTCACCGTTCCTTATTTTTATTTTCGTCATAATAATAAGCAGCTCTTAATAATTAGTGCTAATTAGCAGAGTCTGCTATTCAGTAGGCACCTCCAAACGCATTATAGTAAATAAAAACGTGCTTTCCGACTTATACACAATTCTGGCAGTTCGTATCTCCGTTTGTTAGCCATTTACGAACAGCTAGCTGGGAGCCGTAAGAGTTTACCAGATATGTACGACAGTTCCTAGTATATTACCTATGTCAAATTTTGACTATCTGAACACACCAAAAAAACGGCGGAATTACAAGTTAAAATGGGTGGGGTAAAAATCTTGCAGCTACAATGACACTTCTACCTAATAACGTCTTTAATCGTTATAAGTATCAAAAACCCAAGGAGAAAATACATGCCAAACCTGTGAAACACCGCTTCCATCTTAGCATTAGGCTTCCTACGTGTAACCCCCTCGAAGAGAACAAAAGCTACCCTGCCGCCGTCTAGAGCCGGGAATGGCATGATATTTATAATGGCCAGGCTCAGAGACATCAGCGCGGTGTAATCAAATAGGGTGAGCCACGCATTGGGACCTCCGTACTTCAAAACCATATCTACAAGATTATAAATTCCTACCGGGCCGGAGACGCTCTCGGAAACGGGAGAGATGTCCTTTGTTTTAAACGAAAGCGACACCATCTGACCCAATGTGTTCATAGAGTAACCGACAACGTTATAAGAATGGTAAAAACCTACTAGAGCTCTTTCATGCGGCTTCTCGTACGAAATAGACACCGATTCACCTAAATAAACTCCGATGATGGGTTTTCCGCCCTCATCTTCTGCCGGTGTAACCTGGACATCCCGGATTTTTGTGTAGGTCGTATCTTTAAGATCGTTCAGGGTAAGAAGAACAGGCTGGCCTACGAATTCTGAGAGCACACTCTTGAACTGCTTAATATCCTTTACCTCCCTGCCATTCACCGCAGTTACAGCTTCTCCTAAGGTCAATCCTGCTTTATCGGCCGGGGATCCGGGCTGAATTCCTGAAATAACGGTTCCTATTTTTGTAGTCTCGCCGAATTTAAAATCGTAATCAAAAATCAGAGGCATCTGAAAGGTCTTAAAACCGTTTACAAACATAAATATGTAGAAGATAACGACGGCCAGAATTATGTTCATGAAAACTCCTGCGGTTAGTATTATCCCCCGCTGTAGTGGTGTTTTCGCTGCAAAGCTTTTTGAATCCAGCGTACCGGTTTTTCCCAGGTCACCGGTATCATCCTGCCCCTGTTCCAGGTCTTCCCCGGTAAGCTTTACAAATCCCCCGAAAGGCAACAAGTTAATGGAATAAGTGGTCTCCCCGAACTTCTTTCCGATTATACGCGGCGGTAGACCCCAACCGAACTCTTCTACCCTGACACCGTTGGCTTTCGCGGCCATAAAATGACCCAATTCATGTATTAAAACCAAAACCGAGAGTATTAGTAAAAAAATTATTAGGGTTGTCATGTATTAATTTCCGGAACTTAAACCGTTAGAATTTCGGATCTCTTCTCTTCGCTCGTCTTCTCTACCCCGTCGGTGGATTCTTTAACAATCTTCTCCGCTTCTTCCTTGAGACGGAATTTTTCATCTTCGCCTACGCTTTTATCTGCGAACAATTTCTCAATATCCTTCATCGCATCCTGTCTTATGTTTCTTATGGAGTTTTTGGCCTCCTCAGCCTTTACCCCTACTATCTTGGCCAATTCCTTGCGTCTTTCCTCGGTAAGCGAGGGTACGGGTATCCTTATCCTGTCGCTCTCCTCAATAGGGTTAAGACTTGCCTGGCTCTCTCTTATGGATTTAGTGATAGCTTTAATGAGACCTTTGTCCCAGGGCACAACCACAAGGTTTTGAGAGTCCAGAACCGTGATAGAACCGACCTCTATTATCATCATTTTCGTTCCATACGCGTCTACCTGAATATTTTCAATAAGGGCCGGTGACGCTCTTCCTGTACGAATCTGCGCCAACTCTCCCTGTAAAAATTCGTGGACCTTAGAAAGTTTTGATTTTAATTCCGAAGTATTCATATGTACTGAATAATATCAGGAAAACGCAGGCTTACCAATATTTGCCTACCTACAGGTTTATTCTTCTCCGACGGAGTATTTGACGAACTTCTTAAGTTCTATCTTTTCCCCAACCTTAGCAGTGACTTCGTTTAGTAAGTCTGAGATTTTCTTTGAAGGATCCCTTATATATTCGTCGTTAAGAAGGTCCTCGGTTGATTGATAGTCCCCTGTTGCAGCCTGCATTGCAACTTCTTTACAAAGTTTTTGGAAATCGTCTGTTTTGGCCACAAAATCGGTCTCGCAAGCCATATAAATCATAGTTCCGACTCTTCCTCCGGCGTGAAGGTAGGAAAAAATCAAACCGTCTTTGGTTACTCTGTCTGATTTTTTAGCCGCCTTTACCCCAACTTTTTTCATTAACTCTTCTTTAGCCTTTGCGAAGTCCCCTGCAGAATTTTCAAGAGCCTGTTTTACTTCCAGAACCCCTGCACCGGTTTCTTCTCTTAAATTTTTTATGTCTTTTATGTTTAGTTCCATTTTTTCTCCTTATTTAAATATACTTTTTGGGGTAATCCCCGAAATGCATACTCACTTCTGTACTCAGATGCGTACTCACTTTACAGCCTTTTTGGCTTTGGCTTTCTTTGGAGTTTTTGTCTCCTCAGCAACCTTTTCGGTTTTCTCTTCAATCTTCTCTATTTTTTTAGGTTCGGCCACTTCAACAACCAGCTTTTCTTCTATCTCTTCGACCTCTGCAGTGACAACAGGACTCTCTTTGGTTGTAACTACGACATCTTCTTTTTGCTCCACTTCCGCTTCGGCTGCTTTTTCTGCTTTCTTAACCTGGTCAGCGCCTTTTTTATCAAACTCCTTGTAACCTTCCTCTACCGCGTCGGCGATCGCACGTACCAATATGGCTACCGATTTGATGGCGTCGTCGTTACCGGGAATTATGTAATCTATCCCTGTAGGATCCGCGTTAGTGTCAACTATGGCTACTACCGGGATTCCGGCATTTTGGGCTTCTTTTACAGCCGTTCTCTCCCTTTTGGGATCTATGACAAACAAGACATCGGGAGTTTCTGTAAGATTCAATATACCCCCGTACACAAGGTTCATTTTTATGGTTTCCCTATCTATAAGCAATCTTTCCTTTTTCGTATATTTATCAAACTCACCCGTTTCTTTACCGCGGATATATTTGATAAGCTTGTCTAAATTCTTTTTTATAGTAGGAAAATTGGTGATAGCTCCGCCGATCCATCTTTCGTTTACGAACATGGCACCGCTTCTTGTTGATTCGGACTGGATAATCTCCTTGGACTGCTTCTTGGTTCCAACAAACACTATTTTCTTGCCTTCTGAGGCCTGTTTATAAAGGAACTCGCACGCTTCTTTTAGCAAGCGCTCGGTGTCCTCCAAATCAATAATATGTATGTTCTTGCTGACAGTGTAGATGTAAGGCTCCATTTTCGGATGCCACCTTCTTATCTGGTGGCCGAAATGGACACCTGCTTCAATTAACTCTTCTATTTTAGGCACTTTGTATTTAGACATAGTTTTCAACTTCAACCGCGTTTAAAAGCGACTTTCTTATTTAAATTTATATTTTAGGGAAACCACGCGTAACTACAATAAGTTTAATAGCGGGTTCCCTTTTACTTTTGGGGCCGCTTTGTGCAGCTCCTCACCTATGCCCTTTCGGGAGGGAGTTATAGGCAACTGATAAGATAACACACCGAAGGCTAATCGGCAATAATATCGCCTTGTGCATAGATAGCAGAGTCGAAAAATCCGGGAACGTGGTCATAGGTTCTCACAGCTTCAATTATTTTCACAACCTGCTGTTGAAGATCTGACGCGCTGTTAAGGGTAGCCTTCGAAGTAATCTGAAAGCCCTGGGAAGGTAAGTCACTCGCGCCGGTCGGGAAAACTCCGACTTTGGAATCACCTCCTACGGACATTATGTTTATAAAGCTTGGTACCGAAGCGGCAGGTATTAGCACGTTCTTGCATCTCGTATACTCGCCTCTCCCTGCACCGGCATCGATTGACCCCGATATATCCAAATTAGAGTCCATTTGGTTGCCTGCGGGTATTATCAACGCTTTGCCCAACAAAGAAGACGCACTCCACAAAGTGTAGTAGAGAGCAGTATTTTCACCGGAAGCTGCGGGTTGATTTCTCCAACATAAATCCAAGCTGGTCCCTGTATACCCAATCAGCGCAACGGAAGAAAACGTGCCGTTCCTTAGAATAGTGGAATAATGAGGGCTTGGATTAGATTCATTATAAACAAATGATTGGACAGTTACCGTTGTTTTTGTTTCCACGTTATATGTGGTACCCGTGCCTAATATAAAATGGCAACCTACTCCGGCTTCAGCTGTAGCGCCTGTTGTGCCGCAGCCATTGCCTGCCGCAATTTTAGTAAGCTCGGTAGAGGGCTGGTTTATAAATCTCTCTATTCCGGCTTCCGCCGCGTAGTAAACCTTAGCCTGAGTATCGGTGGAGGACACCCTTTTTGTAACAGACAGTGTCCTGGTAGCCACAGAGACGCCCACAACCATTGAAATTGTTAGCGCGACGACGACAAACAGGAGCGCCTGCCCACCGGAGTTTTTTCTTGCTTTATCCATTGTGATGAGGATATTTTCCGGCATCTTAATTGGTATCCTTTTGAGAAAAATCAAATACAAACAACGGGTTCAGAGCAGGAATAGAATTGGCAAGTGCTATCTTATTGAGCTCGGTCAGGTAAAACGGGTTAAATTTTACGAATAGCGAAGGACGTGACTCATTATATATAGGCCCCAAATTTCTTTCCATAGTAATGTTCCCGCCGCTAATTAAAGGGCCATCTATCATTATTCCGCCCGGAGAAGATGAGCTGGTTGCCGGATAATTTTGTATCGTGATGTTACCTGTGGTTATTATAGAAGCTACTATATGAGATGGTTGTGTTTTCACATTGGCAACCGTTCCCTGCTGCAAATTACCTATTTCTATGTCCCTGTTGGCTATTATTACTAGACGGCCGGGCAACATAGGTGTAACCGAATTTATAACAAATGGGGTACTGCCGTTTTTAGGAACTATGAGGAAGGAAAGACCGCTGGCAGTGGAATATCTGAAACCGTTCGGGATGCTATTCACACTTTTATCAAGTACCGTGATTGAATCTTTCGCCATTGTATGGATTATTGGAATTGTTGTTAGATCGGTTGTAGTTGCCGCAGCAATATCCTCGACCAGAGACTTAATCGTCGTGCTAAGATATTTAACATTTTTCTTTCTAAATTTCTGGCCTCCTGTACCGGTGTTGGCGTTGGTAACAGAGATGTTTGATTCGGAGAGCCTCGACGGACCTACACTTACGGGTTCACCGGAAAATATGGAAGATGAGGGCGCACTGTACCCTAAAGCGTAAAAGTTAGCCGGTTCGGTAGGATTAGTAAAATCAGGGCACATATACGACGTAGCAGGGCATATGACCTGAGGAATAGACATTAATATGCTATTAGCAAAAATGTCGCTCCCCATAGCTGCTCCCCATTTACCAGCACTTATGACGCGTAAACCAATGTTTACTGTCTGCGCGACCGCAGAAGTATGATTAAAATTCGAAGTAACAAGGGTCGAAGGGCTGTACATATTGTTGATGCAGGCTATCCTATACCCGGGTGGGGATACTAAGTTTGATAGTGTCAGATATTCAACATAGCCATAATTATTAGCAATGCTGTAATTTCCTCCTGAAATGGAAGAGGAAAAACCCGCGTTCGCAGTTACAGTTCCTGAAGAAATAGTACCGGAGCCGCCAGAAACATGGTTATTATTGCAGTAAGTGTCGTCTATAGTAGTAAGCGGCGGAATAGTCCACACTCTCCCGCTTATTGTCCTACCTATTGCGTTTATGGCTACGCTTCTACTGACAACAACCCCACTATCGTCAGAAACATTAAACGTTAGGTTGCCGGAAGTTCCGGTAGTCGCGACCCATGGCACTGGAAACCTAAGCGCGCCTCCCCAAAACATTCCGGAATAACTATCTGCTCCAGTTATTATGGGAACCCACGGTCCATAGCTAACCGTATCGCCTGTTTTTATAACGTCGTACCCATCGTCAGGATCGCCCCTGTCAAACTGAACCCAAGTCGCATCCTCGGCCTGCACGACACTATATAAATACGCCTCATCCACTATATCTTCATAAAACTCTAACCTGTCCACATAAACATCCGTCCCCGTACTGGTAGCTGGCTCCCAAATATCGTTTGTGAATTCGAAATCAAAGTGGCTATACAGATTCATATCAGTGTACCCCACAGTTACATCAAACAGTTTACGGGTTGTGGAATCTATCAGAATGTCAGTTGCATTACCCTTTGCTATATCCCGAATTGCTACCCGCGCTCCTGTGTCTTTTCTCCAACCATAAATCCTCACTATCGGCCACTGACCGCTGTTGGCCCGGTTAGCGTACGCATAAAATCTAATTGCGTAAGTCGGCATTATTGCGCCGGAAGTCAGTGTTGTTTTGATATTTAAATATCCGTAAGGATCGGGGTCGGTTATGCCGACTCTAACAGGAAAAAACTCTCCTGCGTAAGAGTGGTTTATCACTGTTGGAGAGAGAGTAACCGTCGGGAGGGTATTTGGTTTCGTTATTATCCACCAGAGGGCGTTCACGCCACCAGGATTAATAGTTACAGTAGGCGAACATCCAGTCCCGTTGACAGAGCCCGTCGAAGTGCTGTATCCCCACACAACATTTGTGTTGGTGCACACGTATCCCGGAGGCAAACCTCCTAATGTAAGGGTATGAGACCCGGTGGGTATAGTCAGATTAGTTGTATAGTATGCAGCTACAGGAGAGGCGTCACATCCATAACTCGTTATCAAGTTTGGACCACTTCCCTCTCTCAGTGTGAATCCGTCGTGTTTTAAGCCGGCACAAGCCGAGGCAGTATTAGCCCAGTCTTCTGAGGGATCTTCGATAATTCCGTTTTTATTGGCGTCAGAGCGGATCCTCCCCACAACACTTCCGACATTCGGAGCTAAGTACCACCACAAATTATTATTCATTCCGCTCACAACTGTTAAATTCGCCGCGACACAGCCTGTTCCATTTTTAATGTTTTCGGCACCTGAAACACCGTTAGTGCTGTATCCCCAGGAAACGTTGGTACAGCTGTAGCCCGCAGGTAAACTGCCTAAAGTTATTGTACGGTTAGCTGTTCCCATGTCTACGTCACCAGTTGTGAAATATGCCTCAGGATTACACCCGTAAGTAGAATTTACAATATTCGTGCTGTTGTATGTCATCGTGTAGTCGTTTTTGTTGTTAGCACAAGATGAAGCGTTATTTCCCCAAACCTCGGTGATCCCCTCGTAAGTACCGTTGAAATTGAAATCCGTCCACAGTCGCCCAATCAGCTGTCCTTTAGAGGGAGAAGTTGGAGGCGGTGGTGGGGGTGGAGGCGGTGGTGGGGGTGGAGGCGGGGCATCACACTTATCACAAGTGCCCCAATATTGAGAATACATAAGTTCAGAGGTACAGGGCGCTCCGCAGTTCCCCTGCCAACAACACCTCCATTGGCCTCCACATATACCCGCACTGTAACCAGCTTGGGCACAAACGAATGAAGGACAACCGCCGCCGGTACAACAATAACCATCAGAGCTCATCCATTCTGACCCGTAGCTGGGAATAAAATCATCACATCCGTCACTACAATCTGCTCCTACAGCATAAACCTTGCCACCGGACAAAAAGATTGGAAGAATGCTGAAAAGCAACAAAAAAAGAAAGTGGCGGATAAAGTAACGCTGCGTTCTCATACAAATAATGCTACAGTAAAAAAAATTGTGCGTAAAGAGAAATATGTAACACAAATGAGAATTTAACTAGCCGGCCTTCTAATAAGAAGGCAGTCAGGTCCTACCGCCTGGCAAGACGGTCCTGGTGCACATTTTGCATACAGCATATCTCCGGGCTTTATTTCCTCGATTATCTCAAAATTTGCTGATACGAATACCATATTAAAACTCTTAAAAAGCGCTGTATTCTCAGGTGTACATTGTAGGGTCAATGTTATCTCCTCGCTACTTTCATTCATTCTCGCTTCTACATAAGTGTCACCTACCACTGTAATAGCAAAAAAATCGTATGAGGTGTCAATAGGTTCTGTAGGGTCCTTATCTGCTGCCCAACGACTTGTTAACCATTTTTGGAATTCTGCTGCGGTAGAGTTTTTTTCAGAAGTTCCCCTCACAACTCCTAGGTCGGAATCCACAACAGAGTCCGCGTAATCCGAGAAACTGGTATCTTTTTCGATATTAGAGTTATCACTTTTTTGAGAAAACATATTTTTCAAACCTAAAAGTAAATTTCCATCGGTAGGGGTATAGGTGACGAGTAACAATGCCGCTGTTCCAACTACCAACGATAATATTATTATCACTACAACTCTCTTAAGTATTTTCATGTTGTTATCACATTTTATACACAAAAAAATTACAAATCAATTACGAGGTATCTATTAAAATCAAACATGACTGTGTTGTGGAAAAAAAAATGCCGGGAATTTAAATTTTCCCGGCATTGTCGGACTAACTCGTGCGTTAATCATTTAAATCGTCAAAAACAGGCATTCCGAAGGACACATCAAACTGGGTGCAGTAAGGCTCTTTGTCTGGGTTACCTACCTCAAAAGAAAACTGAGTCCAGCGTTCTTCCCGGGTTTTCTCCTCGATAAGATTGCCCTCGGACATCAGCTTAAGACTATAACCTTCATTTAACCTATCTAAAGCCCATGCACAAACAACGTCTGGGTGTACTCTTTCGATAGGACCCGACCAGCTGTCAGTTGCCGAATGGTACACGAACTCATCTATCAACTGTGCAACCTCGTCACCTTCCCGGGGTATCGGGGGATAAGAGATTTCGTGCGTAAACCAGCTCCCAACAAGACTGATAAAATTCCCCATCTCGTTCATTTCCCACGTTCGTGAACTCAACGTAACCGTCGCTGTTGACGTTGGGGCGGGAGATGGAGTTACCGTCGGTGTGCTCGTTTCAGTCGGGATGTCCGTAGGTATTGAAGTGGCCGTCAACGTTGCGGGTTTTAAAGTCGCAGATGGCTGCACTTCGGCCACTGCAGTAGATTTGACGTCACCGCCTAAGCTACAACCAGCAACTAAAAAAGCAATCAATAAAAGAGCAAAAAACAGTTTTGTTGCTCTAATGTTCATTTTTCTCCTCCTCTCTCTAGGTATCGTATTTCTGATTGATTAACGCATTTGCGTAGCAGAATATTAGCACAACCTCCACAGTTTGACAATTCACTATAGGGTTTGAACGTGTGCGCTAACAAGTAGCCCAGCGCTATTTGAAAAAAAGAGGTCGGAAAAACAAGTTGCATTTTCCGACCCAACCAAACTAACCTACTCTCTCACAATACTGCACGTCTCTATCCACGAGGGGAAAAGGTTCGGAAACGCAGATAAAGTTTCGTACTCCTCACTTGTGAGAGGAAAAACAGCAAGTGGCCCAGGAATCTCCTTAAAACCACATTTGTTTTCACTCTGCTTTACCGCACTTTCCCGCATATACCGGCCATAAATTAGCTCCATAACCCTCGAGGGAGATGTGGTAAGCCAATCTATTCCAGAAGGAAGCGCACTCCCTTTGTAAAGATAGAACATGAAGTCGTAAGGTATCCCACCATAGACGCCCTCTACCCTTTTGAAAAAAGTAGCCTCCAAAAGATACGCACCGTACTTTCTTTCACCCTCGCTGGCACGTACTGTTCCCGCACAAATTCCCGGTGTACGTTCCAGAACGTTGGTGACTTCAAAATAGTTGCGGGGGCACCCAATCAAATCGTAGCTCCAACCGAAATTTTCATCCAAAAACTTGAGTTGGGTACCAAAAAAAGTATAACCATCTTCAGCTTTTTGAAGCGATATTTGCGTGGGCGTAGGAACCTTCGTCCTCGTACTCGTCGGTGCTTGAGTTTCCGTCACCACGGGACTTGGTGTCACCACTGTGGTCGCGGTAGGGGGAACTGCTGTTGATGTTTTAGTTGGAACATCGCCAGACACTGCTTCCGTTGTTACGGAGGAAACGATAGTTGCCACATCCTCC
>Ga0209416_1001189_pt1 | contig 19574 bp, 36 predicted proteins | sample RifGroF1_FD_184001 | JGI IMG/M metagenome (GOLD analysis project Ga0209416, IMG submission 184001) | Groundwater microbial communities from Rifle, Colorado, USA - Groundwater F1 (SPAdes) (version 2) | ecosystem: Environmental > Aquatic > Deep subsurface > Groundwater | place: Rifle, Colorado...
CTTTCTCGGCTACCTTGCGTTGTGCTTCGGTGCGCTCGTACGCTTTCAACTTCGCTTCGAGTTCAGCGGCGCGCTTGGTTGCCTTTTCGGTTTCGGTCATCGCGGCCTCTTTCCGTTGGGCTTCCTGCGCTTCCAATTCCTCTAAGCGTTTGCGGCGGCTGGCAGCCTCTTTGTTGGCTTCCTTCAGCGCGGCCTGCATCTTGTCAAATTCGGCCTTAGAAACAGCCACCGTCTCGGCGGTTGTCTTTTCGGGAGTTTCCACTACCACGTCGGTAGCGGTGTTGGTCGTCTCGACCTCGTTTTGTTCTGCCATCTCGGCTTTTCTCCTGTTGATATATGCTGAATAAAAAACGCCCGTACTCATATCCATTTCGGGTTGAGTACGGGCGCAGGTGCGGCGGTACTATGTTACATTGTGCCGGAGTCACGAGGACGCGGGCATAAAAATTACTTTATCGTTTTCAGTATATCATATCCGAAACGTTTGAGTATGGCCTTGAGAATAGCAATCAAAGCGCGGCGAACCTCGTCTAAAAATTCCTCGTCGGTCATGCCTATTTCCTCACCGGCGGCTCTGCGCCTAATAATTCCCACAGCGGAGTAGTAGTTTTCATCTCGCCGTAAACCCCGTCCGTGTGTTCTGTTGCCAGCTCGCTAAAATTAAATGCGCCATCCTGCCACGCCTGCCACTTGTCGGCGCCCATTCGCTGCTTCTGCTCGGCTTCTGGCAGGTTGCGGAATAGCGACTCGCCAGACGGAATAGTGTTCTTCGCTCCAATAACGAGCGGGATTTCAGCGCACCCGCCATTGTGATGATCGTTAAGCGATTCAGTGTTTGGATGCTCCGTGCCGTGCATTGCCATACATGCCGGGCAAGCGTTGGCTGTGTCTGCGTACCATATCCAACCCTTCACAACATCATCGTTAGCCAGGTAACTCGCGCGGTTGGCTTCGCGGTACGCGTACAATTGCACGGTGCGGGTCATGCGCAAACTGTCTGTCAGCGCCATGCCTAGCTGCTTGGTTATCGCCTTCGCTATCTCGCGCGGATTCTTACCCAGCCCCACGCCTTCGACTATCGCGGCTGCTACTCTATCGGCTGACACTTTCGGTAGTTTGTCGAGCCGCTTGAATAACTCGCCATCCGGTGACAGGAAGCCCAGCAGCTTTTCAATGGCTACTGGATTGATGCGGTTGAGCTGTGTCGCCAGTGCCACGTCGCCTAATTGCGCGGCGGTAAGAATCCGCGCGTTGCCTTCACCCAGCCGGATTGCCTCGCGCGCGGCGGTGGTCATTTCGACTTGCGAGTACGCGCCGTAGCGTGATAACTCGGTCTGTATGTCCTCTAATAACGCGCCGTAGCGTTTCATCCTAGCAAGCTGCGCGGGTGTCAAGTCCTCTGTGACGCTGATCTCCAACATCAGCGTGTCAACCTTTTCCTTGATGGTCGCCCAAAGTCCTTTGTACGCCGTAATCAAACGCCGCTCCGCTGCCAAGTCATTACGACTTAGCGCGGCTTTGAATTTCTCGGCGAGTTCAATTACGGTGTCGGTCATTATTTATTCTTGTATTTCTTGGTATATTCTTCGGCGGCTTTTATTCCGCTTGATCGCAGTACGCGCTTCAGTTTGTTCTTGAAGCGCCGATTGCTATTGGTATATACAACGTGGCACGGGTGTTTAGCTGCTCGCCCTAGCTTGCGCCCTTTTTTTCCGCCTTTACGCGTTATATCTGCCACTACTGCCCTCCCTGATTGAAGCTGTTGAGAATAGCCGTGCCGATGTCAAGCTGTCCCTGTTGCTCGCCCGCCAGCCTTTCCTGCTCCTGCTCCCAGTCGTAGCCGCGCTTTTTAGCTGCGGTCTGCTTGCTCAATAATCCGGCTGCCATGTCAGCCTGAAGCGATGCGACTTCCTCAACCTCGTTTACGGGCATCCATTCAGGCCAAACCACGTCACAGGCGATTTCCTCTTTACCAGCGATAATCAGCAAACGCCGTACCAGTTCTTCCAACATATCGCCGAATAATTCGCGGTGCGTGTTTATCAGGTTGATGTTGTCCTGATACAGCACGCGCAGCCCAAAGTTGGTCAATGCGCCGATCTTGTCCTGCATACTGTCAATGTCGATCACGCGCGCGCGGTCAAACATGGATTGCCGCAATAGTTTCAGATAGGACAGTATTCCGCCCATGTCGCCCATTGTTTCGAGCTGGAACAGCCCGCCGTTTGCATCGGCAAAATTCGGCATTTCGTCAGGCGCCAGTCTAACCTTCGGCTCGTTGCCTAACATTCGGCTGAAGCGCTGCGGATGCGCGTAGAAGCGGATGATTTTCGATGCGTTTGACGCCACAAAGTTGATGCGGTCCTGGTCGGCCAGCAAGTCCTCGGTAATATCCGGCACGCCTTCGGCTTTGTCCAGGCTGGGTAGGTTCTGCCAGTGCAATACCGGCGCGAAGTTATACAACCATGCTACGCGGCTAACCTCGTCCCACTTTCGCGTTGTTTCGTTCAGAATGTAATCGACAATCTCCCATGTGTCGCCGCCGCTCTCGTTGCCCGCTTCATCGACCATTATGTCGCTGCGCTTGACTATCCGTTTGCGCGCGGCTTCCTTGCCGTCCACGTTGATAAATTTGTACTTAAGCGTGTAACTGGTTACAACCTCAAAATCCTCTGGCAGCGTTTCGATGCTGACAAATGCGCTGTCCCATAACGTGATGCGCGGGTACTCAATGCCGTCGTTGCCGAATATGCCGCCCTCTTGCATGAACAGAAAACCCGTTCCTGCCAGCACGCCTGACTTGGCGCCGCGATGGAATAACACCTCTTGCTGGTTGGCGTCCAGCGCAGCCTTGATAAACGCCTCGGATTCCGTTTCAGTGTCACCCTCAAAATCTAACTCGAAGCCCTTGCCGATCATCTGGCTGACAATCCGGTCTGTAATCAGCCCCACGAAATTCAGCGTGATGTTGTCGTTGAATTGCCCCTCGCGGACTTTGAGTTGCTGCGGCTGTATGCCGGCGGCGTAATTGCGCGCGTTGGCGAGTGCCTTGCCCTTGTCGTCCAGCAGGCGGCTTGCCAGTGAATTGGCTATCATGTTGGCGAAATTGTCAAATATTCCCATTACCACCCCGCGAAAGGATCGTCTACTATTTCGGCATAGGCAGCGCCAGCCAGCTTGTTATATGCGCCACTGGATGCGTCTACCTGATCGTCGTGCGTACCATTTGGAAAACTTGTTAATTCGTCCAGATAATCCTCGTTCCACTGTGCTACCAACAGGCTAACTTGCCCGCCCTCGCATTGTGATGCGTAAGGTTCTACCCTGGTTTTCTTGTCACCCGTAACCTTGTCGGTGGTGACAGAAAACCCATCTAACAATCGGATAAAGGCTTTTGCCGCGTCAACACCGGATGAACCTGGTTCCTGTTCACCAACCGTTCTAATGGCACCGTATCTTGTCCTGTCACTCTCCGCCGTGTCGCGTATTTTCTTGTCGCGCTCGCCGGTTGACCATTGACCACGTACTACATCAACCACAATGTATTTCGCGTCCTGTGACTTAGCTAGTAATGCGCCTACTGTGTAATCGCCGTCGTCTACCGTTGCTGCCCTATCCCAATAACGGACAAACTGGCAGCCTTGCGGTATCTCTCGCGTGAAGGTGAACCATGACCGCTTGAACACGTCGCCTTCCTGCTCTTGCGGCTTTTGCTGATACAGGGCACTGAATGATCGTGAACCAATGGCAACCTGTATCTTTAGCAATTCGTCGCGCGGGTATCTAGCAGGACATAGCGCCTCGCCAACATCGCGCCCCAATGGATCTGATTTGTTCGCCAGCGCCGGCAGGTCTATAACTTCCCAATTCGGCGCGTCCTCGCTGCGTAATATTCGTCCTGCTAAATCATCCTCATGCCAGCGGGTCATTATCAGAATAATCGCGCAGCCTGGTTCCTTGCGGGTATATAAGTCGTCTGTGTACCAATCCCAAACCATGTCGCGGTACACCTTGCTGTTGGCTTCCTTGCGCGACTTTACCGGGTCGTCAATAATAATCAGGTCGCCGCCTTGCCCGGTGATACCGCCGCCAACCCCAACCGCACGAACGCCGCCGCCTTGCGCCGTTTCCCAATCCTGGACCGCCTGCCGTTCGTCCGAGAGCGGTAATCGCTCTCTGGCAATCTTGCGCATCTTGCGGCTAAACTTTTCGGCTAATGTCTGATTGTATGCGCCAACAATTACACGCGTTTCAGGATTGCACTCTAATCGCCAAACCGGATAGCGCACCGTGACCATCTCGGACTTTCCATGTCGCGGTGGCAGGAATAGCATTAGGTTCTTTTTGCCTTTACCGTCTGTTAGGTTTTTAAGGTGCTTTTGGATGACAGTCTGATATTTCCAGTTCCATGTCCACCCAGGTGTAATAATTCCTAGCCACTCATAGAACTCGCCAACGTCACCCGGCTCTTGAACGGTAGCAGGCAGCCATTTACTAAGCCTTTTTTCCTGCCTGTCTATCTTGTCCAGTAAGCCGAGCATCAATAACCTCTCTCGTCATAGCAATTTCGGCTAAGACAGACATTGCCTCTGTGACCGCCCGTATAGCGTCCGGGTCATTCTTGCGTGCCTGAGCAAACGCATCCTTCAGCCAGACAATACCAGCGTGCAATGAAGCCGGTATTTCATCCGCCCAACTCTCGTCCCGCTTTTTAAGCAATAACTGGACTTTATTGGACATTTCAGGACTTTCGGTAATTTCCAGACGCCAACGCTGAATAGACTTGGTGCTGATAGAATGACGTTTCGCCGCTTCCGTATCTCCTACGTAAACGGCGTCAACTATCGCTTGTGCTTTTTTGTCGTCGCTAACCGGTGTCCGCATTGATAATAGCCACCCTCACCTCGTTCATCAGCCAACCTAGTAATTCCTTGACTTGCGGTAAACAGTATTCTGGCACATTCAGCGTCACGTTGTAAGTATGGTCAGCCATTGAGCGTATTTGTCTTAATTCGGCCTCAAACTCAATTGCCTTTACTTGCGTCGCCAAATACACCTCGTTTTGAGTAGCATCCTCGCCCAACTCCACAACACCGGCGCATTATCTTTCAAGATCGGATGAAACATCTGCATCCTCGTCAAACCAGCCAAGCGGAATGTCATCGTGCCTCAACTCATAATCCAACTCTCGCTGATAGTTTCGCATCCACACTCGCAACCACTCCGGCCACAACTTGCGATCCAGCCCATAATCCTGCCTGCACGTGTAACACAGCGCGCGATTGGCAGGGATTGGAACGCCACAGACACACTGCCTGCGCATCTGTGTCCTACCTATCACTCGCATAAACTGGATGTTTTTGCAGGTTGGTAAATCGCGCACGCGCTCTAGCCAACAACTCCCCCACGGTCTGATGCGTAACCTGTAACTCGTGTGCAATCTCTGTCTGCGTGCAACCGTAGCACCATAACACCACCGCCTCCCGCTGCCTGGGCGTCAGCAGGGTCAACGATTCGTTGAGTATGCTGATGTCCTCTGGCGGTGGCATACGGCTGTGCAATGGATACATGTTGTTATCATAATAGCACAAATTAGAACATTACATTAGAGTTTTCGGCAAGTTTTCCAAAACCCCTTGACAAACCTGACCGCTCTGGTTATACTATATACAACAAACCAGAACGACCTAGACAACGGAGGATGAAATGAATTTTGAACAGGCAGTCAAACAGATGGCGACAGGCAACAAATCCGACGAGGCAATCCAAGTGATTTTTGATGCGGTCGGACCGGAATGCAAAACCAGCACAGATGACGACGATGGCGAAACCACTACCCTGTGGGATTGGCTAAGCGCGACCGGCGGCTACACTGGCAACGAAACACCGGAGGATTTGGCTCAGGAATGGGATGAACTCAGCGAACAATAAAAGTTTCAACCCCACCGGTCGGGTCATAGGCCGGAGGTCTGCTGCTCAGTCGCAGCACTGATGAGTCCCCAGACAGGGCCGAAACCAATGGAGAACGAAATGAAACGCGAAATCATAATCACCCGCAAATCGCGAAACCTCGGCTGGAATTATGCAACCTGGACACCCGAGTATCCCGATAAACCGACTGCCCCATGCTACACCGGAACCGCGAAAACCGTTCTGGATGCTATTGCATCCGACCGCACTTTTGCCTCGCTCCGCGACACCTATCATACGACCCAGTGGTTTGTCAAATTGAACGGCAGTTGGCATCCTGCAAAATTTATTTTTGAAGATCCGTCCGATCTTTATATCACAGGTCCAGTTGGCCCCTATGGGGAAACCGACTACATGGCCGACTCGATCACGGCCACCATCGAAATCAACGATGCAGCCGCAGCCCTCGGTAAACTCGGCGGATCAGCCAACACGCCGGCGCAGAACAAGGCTCGCGCAGCCAACGGACACAAAGGCGGTCGACCGCGAAATCTTAAATAATAGCTCACACACATGCCCACCTTCAACGGCGGGTTTTTATTTTTCCGGCTGAGCTAGCACGGAAACAGATAACCAATAGCCCGCTTTGAACGCCTGAACCAGCCAATCTTCTACTGAAACGTGTGCCGGAGGATAATCAAATATCATTAGATCACCGTCCACCACCTCCGCCCTTTTTGCAAGGATCGACATTGACTCAAACGAATCGCCCGCTTTCACCCTGACCATAAACAGATTTCGTACAATCTCGTTTGTCATTTTCTTTTCTCCGTTGCAACCGCAAGTCCACTGGTTGTTGCCCCTGCATATTAACGCTTTCTTGGCTGGCAGTTCGGCAAACAATTCCCACGCGTCTGCTATCGAGTTCGGCCAGTCTGGGCAAAAATAACTAGCCAACCGCGAGCCATCAATATCTGCCGGCCCCAACCACATCCCAGAAGGATCAAATCGCCACCCCCTCAGTCGCGCAATTTTCATTCGCAATTCAGTATCGCTCATTTCACCTCCTAAACCCCATATAGGTTTCCCGCACCGTCATTTGTCCACGTCTGACAAAACGGCGCAGGTAGCAAATGGATATCCCAATATGGATAAGTCGAAATAAACGCCTTAGAATGGCGCGCAGAGACTTTAGTCATTGTCGCCCATATCCAGGTATTGCAGGATAACCGCCCGTGCCGCATCGAATCCCTTGCAAATATACGCCGAGTATCCTGCTTCTCGCATCGCCGTGATGAACGCCTTTTGTTCGGGTGACGCGCTGCCGGTGTCAGATTTCATTTCGATATATAGCCCATGTGACCCGCCGCGGGGCAGGGGCAGGCAAATATCGCTCACGCCTTTTTTTACACCTTCCGCTTTCATCCGCCGGGCGATATCCATGCTCGTGCGCGTGCCGTTTGGGATCGCAAACATCCATTCCAGTTCTGGCACGTGCGCCGCCCACTCAAAAAGCGCAACCTGGGCATCGTGCTCACTGACACGGTAAACGTCACGCCGTTCAGTCACGCGGCCCCATCCGTTTCAATATCTCCCAAAGCGCCCTTGCCAGGTCATCGTCATGCCTGACGGCATATACCGTTGCCAGGCTTACAATCTGGTGCGCCCGCTGGCGGGATATGCCAACGGCCTGCCCCACCTGGCTGTATGTCATCGGCCGCGCTTTGAGTTCCAGCACTTCGAGCCACCGTTTCGTGTTGCGGCTGCTGTCACCGCGCCTCTGTTTGGTTATCGTTGTCATGTACTCAGTATAGATTAAATCAGGCGGTATGTCAATATACATAAATATTGCCTATTGACAAGATGGTGGGATGATGCTAAAATATAGACATCAAACAGGAGGAGCGATGAATCTGCCGATCAAAACCATAAACGATATTCGCAAATTAGGCCCGTGCTACGATCCCGCGCGCTACGCGCCCGAGGACTGGACGGGAACCGCGCTAGACGTACTCAAGGCCGAGCAGATACCGGCGGTGGATCGCCTTTGGGTTGTGCTGCATGAAGGTTGGATCGATGAGCGTACAGCGCGATTGTTTGCGGTGTGGTGTGCACGCGAGACATTGAAATTAATTTCAGATCCTGACCCGCGCAGCGTTGCCGCTTGTGATGTCGCCGAACGTTATGCCAACGGCGAGGCGACTGCCGACGAACTGGCTGCGGCTAGTGCTGCGGCTAGTGCTGCGGCTAGGGCTGCGGCTAGTGCTGCGGATTGGGCTGCGGATTGGGCTGCGGCTTGGGCTGCGGATTGGGCTGCGGCTTGGGCTGCGGCTAGTGCTGCGGATTGGGCTGCGGCTAGTGCTGCGGCTAGTGCTGCGGCTAGTGCTGCGGCTAGTGCTGCGGCTAGTGCTGCGGCTTGGGATGCGCAAGTTGCCCACTTGATTGAAATTCTGGAGGCGGATGAAAAAGTTATATGAGTTTCGAGCAGTGTTGGCGCTGAACATAGGGATGATTGGGCTGTTTTCGCTATGGCTCAACGGATATACTTATGAGTATCAATCCAATCTGTATGGTCACACATATACGGCCATTGCGCGGTTTATCTCACAGATTAGCGCAATGTTTGGTATGGCTGGTCTCGGTATATGGGCTACCAAAAGCCAGGAGGCGGAACGATGAACACGAGATATACTCAAACAGCAATCCAGCGTCAGATGCGCTACGCGAAGCAGCAACACGATCCACTGCTTACGTTGGTAAGCGCAGTAAAAAACGAACGCACAATGGTTGCCATCGGCATTGAGATTGCGGAGTACCACAAAGCCACCAACTATGCTGGCTATGCTGATCCAGACGAGGTACGAAAGGATGATCTTGATTACATTATCGATCATCGGCTGGCCTTGATATGCGCGGCCCAAAGACTCAATGATCTCCAGGCAGAAAACTTTACCAACTGGAAAGATTGGAACGACACGCGCGAGTCAGCTATTGCGGCAACAAGGCCATGATGACCGACCTCACGCTATTTCTGGTCATATGCCTGTTTATCCTTATCCCGCTCGGCGTGTGGGCGGACAACAATCTCAAAGGAGGAAAGAAATGAGCGATCAAGCAGTAAAGGAAACCGGACTGATTGCCATAAAAAACTATGGCCGCAGTCCGGAAATCATGCAGCGGTTCGAGGAAGTGCTCGGTGCGCCTGGAGCCAGCGGATATATTGCCTCGGTGATTATCGCCACCGGCGCAAACCAGGCATTGCAAAATTGCACGCCACAGAGTATTTTTTCGAGCGCATTACGCGCCGCCACCCTGCGCCTATCTTGCGACCCATCCACCGGTCAGGCGTATCTCGTCCCCTTCAAAGGCCGCGCTACCCTGATCGTTGGCTACAAAGGTTTGTATAACCTGGCTGTCCGCACCGGCAAATACCGCTACATTCAGGTATACGATGTCTATGAAGGCATGAACGTCATCGAAGAACCGATGACCGGATACCTGAAAATTGACGGCTATCGGGATGGTCACAACATTGTTGGTTATATCGCCTCCTTTGAGTTGTTGCAAGGCTTCTCAAAAGCCATTTACATGACCGTGCCAGAAATCCACGCTCACGCTAAGGAATACAGCCAGAGCTACGCCAAAAGCGATTCCGCCTGGAAAACCAATACCAGGGACATGGAGCGCAAAACCATCCTGCGGCGCTTGCTGACGCACTGGGGCTATCTCAATCCGGCAGATGCGGCGCTTGCCATTGACAATCCGAACGCCGAAGAAGCTATTGAAGGCGACGCCTATGATCTGCCTGCACCGGAAGAAGTCACGCCGCCCCAACAATTGCCGCCGATGACCGAGGACGAGGTAATGCGCGACATTTTTGGCATCGACACCGAACCTGCCAAAATGAGCCTGGCAATGGCAGGCGAAGTCACCAACGACCACGGCGTGCGCTATGACACGCTGGATGATGCCACGCTGAACAACATGGCGAACACCATGCAGCAGGTGTTGGACGGAAAGAAGTCGTCGAAGCACTCGCGCGAGGACATCCAATTCCGGCGCGATGCCTGCCTGACAATTTTGGCACATAGAAACGATTAGCCATCATCTCTCCTCCTTACGCCGGGTCGTCACGGGGCGGCCCGGCAAGGGGAATCACCTTAACATAGCAACAACTGAACGCAACCGGCCTTAGTAGCACTTTGGCAACGCGTACTTCAGTTTAGCACGCACCGGGCGTATCCCGGGTTTAGCACGACGGGCGCATCGCCGAAAAGTGCCGCTGGCTTCATGCCAGCAACGGCGAGCCGGAATGGTGTAACTGGCAGAACTTTTACATGGGCGGCGGCGTGGTGGAAGTGAGCGCGCGGAGCCGGATAGACATGGGTTGCCCCGGCGAAGGGGAACATTCACGAAAGGATTGACATGAAATCGCGAGAGGAAGTTGACAAACTAAAGAGCGACTGGTTAGGTGATCCGTGTTGGGACATTGAACAGACCGAGGGGTTTTCAGAGTATTACGAGGAGTTATTTTTCTTTCGTAGGGACGCAGAACACAGGTGGAAATACGAGCGGGAAAAGAATGTACGTGCGTTTGCTGAAAGACTTGGACTTGAAAGCAATAAGCGACTAGCAGAATACCTATACACAAAATTCGAGGTCAAAAATGATTGAACAACAGCTGGACCAACTTGCCGAGTATCAGGCGCAGCGTACCTTGCTAGACATGGACAAGCAGAAGTTGATCGACGCGGTTCTGACCGCCGAGATCAAGGCGCAGTTGCAAGAGATTGACGCCGAATTTTCGCAGAAGGTCGAGGGTGTTGACGCGAACATTTCCGCTCTTACCGAGCAGATCAAGGCGGCGGTTCTCGCAAACGGAGCGAGCGTCAAAGGCTCGTATCTTCACGCGGTATGGGCGAAGGGGCGCGAAGGTGGATGGGACGGCGCAAAATTGAAGGGCTTTGCAATGGCGCACCCAGAGATTATGGCTGCAAAGAAGCCAGATGGTGAGCCAACTGTGTCAATACGTAAAATTTAGCACATTAACATTTGGGCGGCGGCGTGGTGGGAACACGCAACATAAAAGGTGGCGCAAAATCAACCGCAGGAATTAGACACGAAAGGACAAACGAAATGCCAAGCACAACGATCCAGTATTTCACTTACGACCATCTGCCCTTGCAATTGCAGAAGATCGCAAAACCAATTGCCGAGCTTGCCTTCCACATGGAAGAAGTTCTTCCTGATGGCCCGGAGAAGTCAGCGGGAATGCGCAAACTGCTCGAAGCCAAAGACTGCTTTGTTCGAGCCAACATTGTAACCAAGCAGCAAGAGTAGCATCTTAACATGGACTGTGGCGGGTATTAGCCTGACCGAGTGATACACTAGTCGGTTTGAATCCGGCCAGTCCACATATGCCAGCCTTCAGCGAGGGGCGGATGCGCGGAGCCGATAACAATGCGGCATAAATCGCGCAAGGCAGCGACCTGGCGAGGCTGGCAGAAATATAGCGTATCAACCCGCGCAGGGCTGGCGTAGTGCGGGAAATTTCAACCACGAAAGGAGTAATCCTCCGTGGCGCGTCAATGGGAAATACCAGCCCGAACAATATCCGTTTTAGCTCCGGCGGGGCAACTCGCCGGAGAGGAGGAAGGACATGAACGTACCAAGCAAGATGATTGACGACAAGCGAACAATCACATCTATTTTTCGTGACGAGGCGGTGTACGCGGTTAGACACAACGGTGTTACCAGCATCGTTATCTATCAAGAAAATGGTCAAAGCCCGATAAATTATGCTGCTATTTATCGGGGTGACATTCTATGGACGCGCATCGACCTGACCGGTTGGGGTATACGTTACGAAAGCGAGAAGCCCAATGCCTGACATAAGAAATAAAAATGTGGCAATATCCGCCACAGAAATGGTTGGGCCATTCCAAGAGGAATACTATCACGCTGTTGTAGATGGTTTTGAGGTTCCATATATCAAACTTCGAAAAAACGAATCAGATTGGGATCTAGTGGTAGATGGTCGATATTCAGTCACAGCATCCGGGGATGAGATGGATCGTTGGATTTGGATCATTGCAAATGCAATGGCCATTGCCGCTGGATATACATCACACGGCGAGCAGTCCATTCCCACGAACCCATTTCATAGACGGCTCATTGGTTTGTCGCAACAAGAATTTGACGAAGTAAAAAGTGAAGATCATGCCTGAAATCACACCCGAATATATCGCGCAGTTGAGAGAGTTGGTTAATGAGTTTGATTTCCCGTTGGAACTCGTGCCGGATTCAGACGATGATATATTCCTGTCTATTTTAGATGATAAACATTACACAAAAATTAGTCTTATTTATGAAAACGAATCTAAAACTGCGAACTTTCTCGTAGCCGCCGCCAACGCGCTGCCCGCCCTGCTGGACGAGTACGAACGGATGCGGGAGGCGCTGGAATGGATAATGATGCATGACTTGAAGTTGTATGAAAACAGGTTGCTTCACGGTGCTGATGTGCTGAAATTGAGAGCCTACACCACTCTGAAGGGTGGCTCTAAATGAGCAGTTATCGTTATGAAAGGCGAAGCAGAACAAACTGGCGGTGTCAAACGCGCAAACATCGGTTGCACGTAGGTGACCGAGCCGCCAGTTTAGCGCTTTACACTAGGCTTTACACCGATCTAATCGGCCATAGGACGGGCTTAGGTAGCGTATGGATCGGTTTAGCACACAGGCCGCCAAGTTGCAGTGAAACGTGACCGTGACGCGGAGTGACTAGGCGACCTGTGTAAGTCAATAGCACATCCGTTTTAGCTCCGGCGGGGCAACTCGCCGGAGAGGAGGAAGGACATGAACGACAGGGACGTTGAGGACACACGGCAAGCGAAGGAAGACGCGCTAATGTCAGACTGCGACTATTGCGGTGGACATTTTCCAACTGACGACCTAAATAAACGGCAGACCCCTATCGGTGAGATATGGTTCTGTGACGACTGCAAACCACAGTATGCGGCCGATGCGCTCGATGAGGTGTAACATGCCTGACATTGATTTCGCGCAGTTGAGAGAGTTGGCAAGCAAGGCAACGCCGCGACCGTGGACGTTTACGCCCGTTGAATATGACAGCTACCGTCCTGGAATTTTTGCAGATGATGAACCAACGCCGGTATCCGCCGCGTTCATCACACCGTTTACCCTTGAATGTGACGAATACATGGGTCTGCACGACGAGGACGCCGCCTACATCGTTGCCGCCGCGAACGCGCTGCCAGCGATCATGGACGAGTGTGAGCGGGCGTGGCTGGTACTTGCTAATATTCGTGCTTTGGCGCGAACAGGCTTGCCCATTAGTGGCATGACGCCCGAAGATTGGGCGTTGCACAGATTGAACATGATAGCGGCGGACGCCAGCCACGCCTTGAAAGGCTGCGACCATGATTAGCACAAGTGCCTGCGCTATGGTCTATGTTGTCATTGCCTTCGCGCTTATCCTGGCGCTGTGCCAGGCTGCGGGAAAGGATGAGGAATGAACGAAGAAGAACGCGCCAAAAGAATTGCCTCTATGTCACAAGAAGAGATTGAGCGTGCAGTACGACTCTCTGACCAACTTATTGAATCTACTAATCGGCAGATAAAGTATGGCGAAATGACAAACATTGAATTAGCCGAAGAACTCATTGTTGCTTGGGGAGAAGTCGAAATTTTTTCAAAGATGTCAGATTTGTTGGATGAAGTTATTCTCCGCCTAACAGTCCTGGCAGGAGATAAGAAATGATATCTCCGTGGTACGCGATGACCTATGTCGGTCTTGAACGCGTTGCATGGCGGCACGGGTACGCTCTGGCCTTACATGGCTCAATGGCGCGCGACCTCGATCTGGTGGCTATTCCGTGGACGGATGATGCCGATGATCCCGACAAATTGATCACTGCTATCGTCCGGTTCGTTGTCTTCAAGTCCGATGTAAAGATATCTCAACCAAAGCCAATGGCAAAGCCGCATGGAAGGATGGCTTTTACCGTTCCACTTGGCAGCGGGCAATATTTAGATATTTCGGTTATGCCAAAGAAAGGCGGTGGGGGATGAGCGAAAAATTAATTTCGTGTCCATTTTGTGATGGTGAAACTGCACCTGTAGTCAGACCGGATGGAAAGTATCGGTTTGTACTTTGCACATGGTGCGGCGCAAGAGGGGCTACGCGCATTTCGCGAGCAAAGGCAATCTCCGACTGGAACAGCCGTACGAGGGAGGATGCCATCCGCGCCTCCGCCGAGCAAGCCGAGGCCGAGCTTGCCAAGATAGATGCGTTTTCAGACTATATGGATGAAAAGATTACCGAAAAGATACGCGCCGGCTGTCCCGAAATGGCGGCCGCTCTGGATAAGGCGTTGGCCGAACTTGCCGCGCTGAAAGAACGGGACAAAAGTTTGCGCCTCGAACTACACACGCTCCGCTTCAAGGAAAGCCAGGAGCAGCGGTTCATCTGGTGGGTTTGGAATGTGTATGCAAAGAACGTCCAGGAACTGTTAATACAAACGCGCAAAGTATTGCTTATTCATTCAGATGCATTTTGGAGCCTCGTAAGAAACCTCACGGACTACACAGAGAGAATTTACGACGGTACTTATTTGGATGTTCAAATAAGCACGGACGCAAAAACCTTGTCAGATAATAACAAACCGCCGGAGGAAGAATGAACAAAACGCCTGCTTGTCCAAAGTGCAGGCGTGCGCAATATTTTGTGTGCAGCAATATTAATTGCACGTGTCGCAAAGCTGTTCCTAAAGGAAAACTTTATCAAATAGAATCGTATGGGCAAGATCTATTATCTTGTCCGTATTGTGGATACACCGCCAGTTTTGACTACTGGGAAGAGCGCGGCGTCCAATCGCTGCTACGATACGAGGGCGTCAAATCGTTTTGGGAGTTGTTTGAGAAACGCCGGGCAGCAACCCTGGCCGGGAGGACTGAACATCATTTCGGCCACCGTACAAAAAAAATAAGATAATAGACAAAGAATTAGCATTTGCTTATACAAAATGGTGTTTATAACCAATGTGTTGGCTTATCGTTCGCTAATCCTCTACAATTTTGTGTGGTTTGCGAAGCCACATATAATTTCAATGACATCCCGTGTTTTAATGGTTATTAAAAAACAACACTTGTGTGACACAGAATATCAGATTGCAACAATTTATCAATTCCGATAATATACTATTATGTATTAGCACTTGTGGGCTGAAATGATAATAAGAGAGACGCCAGAAACGGCGTCTCTCTCGCCCGGCAAATCCGCTAGCTATCGGAACTCATGCCGGGTATAACTGGCATGTGCGTTCGGTCGAAACCTTAGGCGTATCCAGTTATTGTCATGTCAATGTACTGCTATTATATCACGTATTTAGTGGCAAGCGACCGCCATGCCAGCCGCCGCTTGACCCCAGAATTTTTGCATGGTCTGTGCGCCGCGAGCTCACGGATCACAACCTCGGTGCGCTGCCTTTCGGCTCGCGTGGTGGGTTCTATGAATAAATTATACCACACATCATTATAATAATCCTAATTATTATCCGAGTATTTTAATCCCATCGAATTCGATGGGATTACTCCTGCGGAAACACAATCCCATTGTACACATCCTCAACCGGATTGACAGGTTGTGGATCATGGATTTCCGGCGTCACCCTTATCTGCGGCGTGTCACCGCTGGGCGTACACCATAACTCTATCCAACAACCGCCAAGTGGTTTTGGAACCATGCCTTTTGTAACCTCAAATCCGCTGGATCCATCGGCGTAACCCTGTTTGTAACCAGGCGTCCGAACATGATGTTGTGTGTCGAAAAACAATTCTCCTTTTCCGGACATGCGTTCGCGCGTGACCGGAACCCAATAGGCGTGGTGGCTGTGGCCGTTTAGGATAATGTTCGGGTCGGGCAAATACACTGCCTGCCGATTGGTTTGGATAACTCCGCGCGATACCGGCGCTTCGCCGCCAGACCCGTGAAAATATTTTACTTTCGTGCTTCCCTTTGGATTTCCGTTGCGCTCCCACATGAAACGTATCCAGCCGCCATACCCGCCATGACGCACGTTTCCGCCATATGTGTTATTCAGCCGTTCAACCAGCCGGTCTGCCAAGTTCGTGTTTGCGTTTTTTAGCACGGAAAGTTCGTGATTGCCGTCCGATAATACCGCGATATTCTTAGCATAGGGTGACAGAATTTCGCCCACATCTTTGATCACGAAGTCATAATAGTCCTCGCGCCTGTATTCTGGGCGCAGTTCTGCCATTGATCGGCGCGGATCGAAACGCCCCTGCATTGCATCGAATACATCTCCGATTAGCAGGATTAATGCGTTGCGGCGAACAGCCTCCGTCAGGTCGGCTAAAAGATATTCTCGGTTGCAGTAAATTGAGTCTATATGTAAATCTGATGTAACAAATACCCATTGTCTGGCAGTTTTGGCGAGGTCGAGTGTGATGGTGGTGACTGCCCCGCGCTGTGTGCTGTTAATTTTCAATTATCCTCCGCGTTTAGATATTCTACTACGTGCCGGAAATCAAAGGCGTTGTGTGTGATGACAACGTGTGCTCCAACAACCATTATTTGTGGCATACACGGGCACGATTCGGATGTCACATCATGCTCTTTTGTGTCGTCAATGGGGAGTACAACAACGTCCCCGTTTTGCTGAGGATAAACCCCCCACACTATTTACCGCCAACTTTCAGCGCCGCATCCTCAACCGCAATCGAACCGATCAACACGATAACCAGGGCGACAATAGATTGCCAGATGTCATCCGGGATATTCAGGTAATGCGCCACGACTGCCTGCGCAACGCCGAATACTGCCAGCCAAAATTTTCGAGATTTCATTAATCCATTCATGAGTTGTTTCCTTTCGGTTGTCTTGTTTTTCGCGGAACGGTTACTGTGTCTCGTGCCGCGCTGATACGATCATCCACGCGCTTGTCGTGGGCATCCAGTTGTTGTGCGATTTGCTGAACGCTACGGGTCAAACTTGCCATTGCATCCGTCAGCGTTTGCATGTCCGCCGTGTTTGTAGCGTTCAGCGTTGTAAAAAAATCCCGCCACTCTTTGTCCCTTCCTTTGTTAGAGTTCAAAAACAGGATGACTACCGCAATTACCGCACCGGCGGGACTAAGGTCTCCAATGATTTTTAGAATGTCGATTTCCATGTGCTACCCCTTCAGTACAGTATTGATGATGTGGTCGATCTCATTTATCTGCGCCAGTAGTCCGGCCTTCGCGTCCGCAAGTTCATTGCGCGCAGTTTCCAGTTGCGCGATGTGCGGGTCAGGTGCGGCGATGATGACGGGAAGGTAGATGGTGTTCTCCGACCGGCCAAAGTATTTATTGACGGCCGCAGCATCACCATTCCAGCGGTCATAATCCTGATATGCCTTCGTGGTAGTCGCGCAGAAAGGCGGAAGTTTGTCGCCGGTTTGATGAATCAGCCAGCTTGTCGCATACTTTGGCAGGATAGGCGGTCCCGGATGTTCGCTCGCATAGGCCGAAAACAAAGGCTTGCTCAAATACTGCGCCAGCCACAACGGCAAGTCAAGAAGCTGCTGTAAGTCAACCCGGCGGTTGAGATACTCCGCTCGGCTGTATAGCACCGGTTTATGGGTTGTCCGGCTGAAAATAAGGTCGGCGTGTTTGCGGGTGCAGTAGGTATGCCGGGACACCGTGACATCGTGCTCCAGTTCGTCGTCTAAAACGATGCGGTCATGCATGGTCAAGTCGCTTCCAATCGCGCCAAACAGATTGTCAACCTGCCGGATCGGATCTTCACCGGGATAGATCACATGATAGGCCATGCGGTTATAGCCGCGTTTACCGGCCTCCGCCCAATTCGCCAGAAAGAACGGGTCGCGATAGCCCCAACTGATCGTTGAGCGCATGGCAATAAACGTTACTTTGGGCGCGTGCGATTCGATTGCCGCCCAGTTCAATAGCCCATCATAATTGCTTACATCAATTCCAAAAGCGCGCATGTCTGTCATAGAACCTCCTAAACCTCGTATGTAACATTAATCAAAATATAATCGTTGATTGCCAGATCAGCCCATTGGATTGCATTGATAAACGTCTTGTAAAAACGCGCAAATGATCCTGCGTCACACGACAGTATCGCTTTGGGTGATGCTACTGCCCCTGCACTGGCTCCGATATATCCCCCGCCAACCACCCCGCCATGCGACCCGGCGCGATTGACCGGATAGGACAGCCTAACGTCGCCAGTCCATGAGCCGAGATTCGTGATCCGCTTACGCACGGTCATTATTGCTCTTTTCCCGTCAGTCGTGAATCGGGCATAGGCTAAATCTTCGGCATAGGTTCCCGCGCTTCCGCCAGAACCTGTTAGCGTACAGGTAAAATCCGTCCAGCCTGTCCATACGGCCGGCAACTCTATCGCCTTCAATCGATCAATCTCGCCCTGCATTCGGCTGATAATCTTCGCAGTTTGCTCGTCCACTAGATGACCTCCTCGCCGCGCAGGCGCATATCCAGTTTGACTTCGATGCCGCCCACAACCTGTCCAGATACCGTGTCCAGGTGGCAATCAAACGTTTTGCCCGCATATTCGGCTACAACTAGGTCGCCAAAGTTCACGTGTACGCCATAGCGCATCTTCTCGGTTTCGGCCAGCCTGCCGCTAAATACTCGCTTCGCCCGGAACTCTTGCAGCCTGGCGTTTGCCTCCGCGTTAAGCGTTGCCGTGTCATCGGTGTTATAACCGGTGGCGAAATATTCCTTGCGGCTGAATGGAGACGCTGTTATGCGGTCGCTGTTGGTCGCCGAACCGATAATCCGGTTGCTGCCCGTGCCCGAACCACCCACTTTTGTCAGCGTGATTTCCTCGGAATAGTCCTCACTGATACTCGGCTCAAGCAGGTTGCCGCGCTCTCGGCTGATAATCAATTTATTGCCGGATGTAGAACCGCGATTAGCCCCCCATGCGGTTATGCGGGTATCGAAGGTGAACAGATTGCCGTCAAAAATCCAGCCGAAGGTAAGATATGTTCCCTGCTGCCGCGCGTCCATGGCCACGTCTTGCAACGTTGCCAGCAAGTTCTTCCGACTGGCCTGCTTTTTGATAGTCGGCGCAAGGCTTACATCGGACGTCACAGTTAACCCGGTTATTGCCCGCGCCGTATCTGTGGCTGTAGCCCCGATGTTCTCCCGGACAAAGGCTTTGATAACATCATCGGCTGCGCCGGATTTCTCGGAGTATGCGTTGGTGGTCGTCTCTGTGCTGGCATCGTAGTCGATGATCCGGTCTTTGAGAATCGAGTTATACGTCTGCGCTTCGATGATGATATTTTCTGCATTGCCGAAGATTGCCCTGCCCTTGATAAGCCACTGACCGCCAACCAGCATAGGCCAGCCGCCGTCTACCTTGCGCCACAGCTCCACCCGACCTTCGGGCTGCACCCAGTTCGAGTCGATCATCCCGCCGGGGATTTGCAAAGTCAACCCGCCCACTGCCATTTCTGCCACAGTCCATGCGATAGACGCGTTGGGTATGAGCGGAGACAGACTCAACCCGGCGGGGGATAGCAGTTTTACATCGTAGGTTACGCTCACCGCAAAGCCTCGTCAATCGTGGATAGCGTAGGCTTCCA
>Ga0209416_1001193_pt1 | contig 19550 bp, 25 predicted proteins | sample RifGroF1_FD_184001 | JGI IMG/M metagenome (GOLD analysis project Ga0209416, IMG submission 184001) | Groundwater microbial communities from Rifle, Colorado, USA - Groundwater F1 (SPAdes) (version 2) | ecosystem: Environmental > Aquatic > Deep subsurface > Groundwater | place: Rifle, Colorado...
CGGCGTTGCTCTGGAGCGCCCCCTGGATCTCCGCCTGGCGTGATCCCTGGGCAAGCTCCGTCCCGAGTCCTGTGGCCGCCCTGCCCATCACCGCGTTCCTGGCCCCTGACCGCATCCCAGAGCCGCTACCAGCCAGCCTGGAGAACTCCTGGTCCAGGAAGTTCCTGGAGCCCATCTGCGCCCTGGAAGCCGCGTTCTGGTTGATCTTGGCGATGTCATCAGGACCGAGACTGTAGGGGTCCTGAGCCAGCCCCAGAGCCCGCTGGAAAAGCTCTTGGTACAGCGGCGAGTTCGCGTACTCCGTCTCTGCCCGCTGGCTGGTCGTGATGGCAGACTGACTCGTTTTCCGAGCCCGCTTCTGCGCTGAAGATTCACCTCCCATGAGCGATCCTCCGCTGGTAGAGAGTGGCGATGGGCTCGAAGCCCAGCCCCTCCATGTGTCGTGACATCGTGACGTTACCACACACGACGAGCGCCTGCGTCCAGACATCGGCCTGGTGCATCGCCGCCAGGCCCTTGCCGACCTTGATGGCTGCCCTGTAGAGCTTGCCGGCCACGCCCTCCGGGCGCGCATCCGGCCGGACGTAGAACCCGTCAATCTTGGTCGTCAGTTCGCGGCCGAGTCCCAAGATGCAACCAGCGTTGATGGCGATGAAGCCGACGGCGTCTGCGCCGTCCCATGCCAGGATGACCAGGCAGTCCTTGTCCCTGAGCCAGCCGGCAGTCTGGAGGCTCCGGTCGAACTCTCCCACCGCCTCGTTTCCTGGGCGCAGCGTCGGTTCACAGTTCATCTCGTGCTCGCCCTGTTGTCTCCTGAGCGCCATCAGGTCTCCGTAGTCCTGCCATGTCGCCATCGTCAGTTTCATGGCCCCTCCTCCAGAGCTTCCAGGAGGGCGAGCCTGAGCGCCGCTTTCCGTGTGGCCGAGATGAGGGCCACGGGCGCAGCCTGAAGGAACTCGTCCAGGACCATGCACAGCGTGGCCGCCAGGCGGGCGATGTCCATACGATCGCCACTGTCCCCGACACGGCGGTAACGGCCGGTCTCGGAATCCCAGAGGATCTCCACGCACTCCCCCTGGACCGCGCCCGTCCAGTGCTGGAAACGCCGCGTCGCGGAACCGATCCGTTCCCAGCCTCCTGCTTGCAACTCCGCCAACGTCTTCGGCATCAGACAAGCACTCCTATGATCTCTGCCCAGTGCACGGTATTTGCAAACGCATTCCCGGCAGTCGCGTTTTTCATGGCGGCCATGATGTCATCGCCCGCTGCGTAGGACGCAAGCGGCGAAGCCTCCGTGCCTTCCGCGTACACTCTGATCTGCGTGTTTTCAGCGCCGGTGTTGCTCGCGCACGACGTGAATATACCGGTACTGATCTTCTTGACGCCGACCTGGAACGTGTATGTGTCTACCGCAGCACCCGCAGTCGCAACACCCAAGGCGGTAATCGCCTTGAAAGTCTTACCGGCGGGTACGGTCCACTTCTGATTCGTGTTCGTACTGCCCATAAATCCGGCAGTATTGGACCCGGCTGCTAGCGCGGACGTGACATTGAATGCAAATACGAGACGGATCAATACGATGGCATCGTCAGCCAAAGCCGCAGTCGTGGTGCCGGTCCCGCCGTTGGCAAGAGGGACAGGATCCGCGAGCAGCGCCGCCGCGCCAAGGCCAAGGGTCGTCCGCTGCGCCGCCGCAGTGGCATCGTCAAGAAGCGCGAGTCCCGCTGCCGTGAGATCATACGTCGCCGCAGTCCCTGATCCTGTAAACTGAATCCCTTTGTTAACCGCTGACGTGAGTCCGGCGATAGCTGACAACTCCGCATCCTGAGCCTGAACATTAGTGCCAATGACAACCCCGAGCGTGACCCGCTGCGCTGTCGCATCAGCATCGTCGATCAACGCTCGGCCGGCAGCGGTGCAGTCGATCTCCTCGCCCGCCCCGGCCCCCGCCGTAGATCGTCCAACCAGCTTGTCGGTCGCGGTCATCGCCAGCTTCGCGGCCACAAGGCTGTTGTCAGCGATCCCGGACGCTTTCAGATTGCCGTTCTTGTCGTAGAGCGGCATCAGGTTTCCTCCACCCCTGAGATCGTGTAATCCACCATGCTCGCCGTCGTAGCCTGGCCCTGGATGATGTCACCAGACTCCAGTACAAGCACCGAATCCAGAGCCTCGCCGTAATCTCCTGTCGTCAGCGTAGCCTTGAACACCACCCGGCTCGTGCCGGTCCTGTTGAGCCACAGCGTCACGGTCTCCGACGTGCTGTTGGAGTTGTAGACGGTGATGCTCTTGATGTACGCCGTCGTGCTCGCGGGACACGTATAGACCGTCCCCTTGCTATTCGCCAACTGCCCATCTGCAAGAGCTTTGGTGGTGAAGGTGCTCATATTGCCGCATACCCTAGGTGCTTCGGATAACCAGAAGGCTCGAACTCCCAGCCGGTCGCGGAGCGGAACACGACGCTCTGGCCGTCCACCGGGGCCTGATCCGATGCACTCATGGCCCCAACCGGGATTGCCGCAGGATCCCAGAACGGGTCCGTCCCATTTGACCGCAAGGTCGTGCCAGCAAGCGCGAGAGCAAGCCGGGCCGGGGTAGATGCGGCCGATGCAGCGTAGAGATCTCCTCGTGTCGTCAGGGTGCTCTTAAGCGCGTACTGCGTATGGTCATCGTCTGTGAGTCCTCCGAGACTCCCGTGGTCGATCGCTGCGTCGGCCTGTTGGTAGACCATGTGCAGCAGCCGTTCCTTCAGCTCATCCAGCCACCACCGCAGACGTGCAGGATCCCGAGGATCAGGGACGGGTGGTAGTTCCAGTTTGAAGCTCACAATGCCTCCAAGGCTTCCGCCTCGACTTCAAACTTGAACACGCTGATCTTGCCGCTCGCCGAAGGGATCGCATCCAAGACTGCCGCAGATGGATAGCCTGTCTCCGCGACTCTGAGCCGGAATGATCGCCCGACGCCGCCGATCGGGATGCGCTTGAAGGATTCAGTCGCCGTCCACGTCCTATGGTAGTCAGCCGCGCCTGCGTAGGTCCACGCCCGCCCTGGATTGTTCGGCTTCAGGATCAGGTGGAAGTTGTTGGTGACGTCGGACTCGCCGATCGCCTTGAACCATTTGAGTCGCTTGTTCTGGAAGAAATCGCCGAAGTCGATCATGAAGTCCGCGTACCAGTCGATGCCAGCGATGGCGTACGGATCGGAGTCCGCTGGCTGGTAGACCTGATCGTCGTAGAAGGTCAACGTAGTTGCCGTGTTACCAGCAATGCGTGTACGGTAGAGATTCGCCGTACTGATATCGTACCAGTAGCAGTAGAGACCTTTGTACTCGTCAGTCGTCCATGCCTTGCTCGTATCTTGCAGCGATGTAGCTCCATGAGTTCCCAAGGCTGTGCCTGCAAGCACAGCGATGGTGTCCTGATTCCCGTCGTAGGTCCCGCTATCGAGCTGCACGAGGAATCCTCGGGACGTCCCGTAGAGACCAGGTTCGTCGTTCTCATCCTCGACTTCCAGGATGGAGTCAAGGTCGATGTCGTACCGGCTCCAGATCCCTTGGGAAATGTCGAAGACCAGGGCCATGTCGTTCCGCGACGCCGAGGACGATGAGCAGGCAATCCAGAGTTGGTTCCGGGAACGGTGGATGGCCACCGATGCGTACTTGAGTCGGCCGGAGCTGAGCCCGGTCCGGATCGTCGTCTGGATGGACGGCCGGTTGGTCTGTGTCGGGCTCGATAGGTTCAGGGCGTTGTAGCCATCCCAGAGAAATACGTCACGCTCGGAGACGAAGAACTGGCCGGACTCGAACGGTATGACCGCCATCGGCCCGACGCAGCCTGTGTCCTTGCTGAGGTAGCTCGGGAAGAATGGATCCGTACTTGAGCCCGTGAAGGTGATGGCCACGCGGCCATCCCGGAAGTGAGCCAGGAGCTGGTTCAACATCGGCTTCAAGCTGGTGCAGGCGTCGCCGGTGTCCAGGTCAGCGTCCACGTAGTCCACGGTCTGGTCGAAGCTGTCGAGAGCTCCGGCATCCGAGAAGTAGATGCGGGTGGGATTCTCACTCTGACCAGCGACCCAGAGCCGATCTTTCCACGTCGCCACAAGGCTGCCCTGGGGGGCTTCCTCGTTGATCGTGAAATCTGCCAGGGTGGTCCCAGTAGCTGATGGCCCGTCGATTCCTCCTGACGGAGCGTAGGTGACGGTGGTGTTGTCCTCCACTGTGGCGATGAGATAGATGGGAGGCGCATCAGCAGCACTACCAGTGGTCGCAACAGCGGTTGCCCATATCCTCCGCTGGTTCACCTGCTTGTCCGCCGATACCGGAAGCTCGATCGTGGTGATCTGCTGGTTCAGTGTCAACGTTTGCAGCACCCCAGGACTCGGATTCGATTCCGTCCCGCTCTCTGCGTTCCTGTACGTCACATAGATGTAGTAATCGCCGGCAGCAAAGGCCCCGCCTGCACCTACTGTAGTGATGACTGGAGTCGCTTGGGGGGCTCTGATGCCGACGTATCTTAACTTGTCGCCATCATAGACCATCGGCCGCTTGCCGTTGTCGGAAGCGAGAAACACCCGGTCACTGTACTGAGCAGCGGTCCACAGCGTGCCTTTCACTAGACCACCACTGAACAGTTTGATGCTACCGTTCGAAACATTCACGGCGTATAGCGATGTCCCGGAGACGATCAGCATCTCACGCTTCAGACTGCCGAGAGAGTCGAACCTTCTGTAGTCGTGGACGAGTTGACAGAACGGTGGATCGTAGGGATCCACCATGCCCTCATCCCTGGAGAGGCCGAAGCCATCTTCAGGGTAGAGTTGAGCTGTCGTCGTCTGGCTGCCCACAGTGCGCAGTTGGGTGCCTTGGCCATCGTCGAGCGGCAGACCAGCAAGCATGGTGTAGAACGCTGACACTGCTCCGGTCTCCTGGCCCCACGGAGGCTGGTGTTGGGCTGGGAGCGCGGCAAAGCCAGAGGCGTTGGCCTTGATGGCATAGACCGAGTCGATGACCCCGAAGGCCGTTGTCCCTCGCGTTGCGGGAGGCACGACTGAGATATCGGAAAACTTGTCCCCGATGCACCAGTGCGCGCTTCTGGCGGCCGCCGAAGGGTCGATAGGTGCAGTGATGACAGTGTTTGTCGTGTAGGTCGTGTATCCGCCCGCAGCAGTCTCTACGAATGCAACCAGCTCTACTACATCGTCTACTGGAGTGGCGGTGGGATGCTGATAGAGTCGGAGGTTGATGCGGATACGCTTTCCAACGTTGGCTTCCGCCGACAAGGTGAGACTGCTCAAGGTCAGCGTCGGGTGGAGCGTCGTGCCGTCGTAATACTGCCCGATGATCCTGTCGCTCAAGACCGAGATCGCTATCGGGGCGGGATTCGTTGCGTCTGTTCCAGCCCAGAGGAGCGTCTGATTCCGAACTGTCGTTTCGTTGGCAGCCAGAAGTGGTACATACAACAGAGAGACAACCCAGTTTCTCCCTCCCGAAATGTCGTTGGTGAAAAGGTCTCCAGCGGTGTTGGAGGCAACGTTGGCAACCCTCCAGTGGACGAAGCCGCCGTAGTGCGCTGGAGCGACAAGGGCTCCGGGATCAGAAGATCCGGCGAACTGGAGCCCTGAAACCCCGTTGACAAGGTCTCCGGTAAGCCAGTTGGTTCCCTCACCAATGGCGTAGCCGTCGTTGGCGTTGGGGCTGGAATCATCGAGAGTAATTCCGATTCCATCATTGCACTTCCAGTAGCCGATAGCTGTGAGGGCTTCATCCGTGGTGAGTTCCCTGGTGTAGACCGACACGAACGATGGCTGCGTTGCTCCTGTCGTCATATCCATCCGCAGTTCAGCGATGGAGAACGCTCCGTAGTCCGTATCCCTGACAGTCCCGTTGGTGGTACTGACGCCGATGGTCCACGGATTCGAGTTGGTGATCCAGGATCCGATGACGAGCGTCTGGGCGGTGCCTACCGTGGCTCCAGCGTCATCCCTCACGGTGAAAGTGTAGGTGTTGGTGGCAGCGTCGGTGATGACGAGGGTAAGATGCCGGAAGAGGCCGACGATGCCGGCGCTGGAGCCGTTGCCATCGTTGACGGTCACGTTCCTAAGGGTGCCAGCCGTGTTGTCGTAGACCCTGAGCCGCCAGCCTCCGTTGTTGGTGTTGATCGTGGGGTCGTAGGTGATCCACAAGAACCGGCTGGTGGTCGTTCCTGACCCTTTGGAGATGATGGTCTTCTCGGCCGCGGGGAAGCGTTGCTTCTTCACGCAGCAGGAGAGGTAGAGCCTGTCGCTGGCCCCTGGCTGGTACGCCGAGAGGTGCTGGATGATGATAAAGTCGTCCAGACCATCCAACTGCACCGACGAATCCTTGAACGCTGTGCTCGTAATCCTGGTGTGACCGTTCCTGCGCTCCAGCGCCCGGTTGGCGAACTCGACGTTCCTGAGATCAGGGCACTCGATCCGCGTGAGGTTGACAGGGATGGAGCGGTCGCTGAGACCAGCGAACCTGTCGATCGTCGCGTAGACGGGTCTAGAACCCATAGATCACACTGAGGGCACGTCCTCTCCTGCCGTGATGGTCGTTTCGAGGGTCCCTGTCCGGCTCCGGAATCCCCTGTACGGCCTGTTCTGGACGATGTTCCCGATGACGGGATGATTCGTGAGCAGGATCCTCTTCAGCATCTCCTGGTAGTCGGCCTTGTAGGACAGGAGCAAGTCCCTGGACAGGCACTGCGGGAACTGGATGACAGCTCCGAGTACGAGCAGGCGGTGGTACTCGATCGGGAAACGGCGGTCGATCACATCGGTGTCAGCAGCACCGATGATGTCGTCCGGCAGGCCGAAATAGCTGTAGACCAGCGTGTAGCCGGAATCAGGCTTCGGCGTCACCCTGAACGTGAACAGGCCGCTGTCGTGGTCCCTGCCACGGAGCGTGTAGTACCTGGGGCGCGACTCATTCGAGAACCTGTTATCAAGTTCGAGGCGATCGTAGTCCTGCTGGTCGAACCAGATGAGTGTCCAGTTGGGCGAGTCCGTGAACTTCACGCCAGGCTCGATGATGGCATGGAAGTCGTCCGGCATCGTGTAGTCAGACACGCTCTTGGCAAGCTGGAGGACGGATTCGACTCTGAAGGCAGGATGATGCGCTTGGGCGATCGTCGTCTGGACGATGTAGTCGAGGGCGTACTTGATCTCGGTGTCTAGCGAGGTGTCAGTGACACCGATGCCGATGAGGAACGTCTTCACCCTCGCAACGATGTTGCTGATGGTGAGGGTTTTGTACGCCACCGGTTACATCCTCAGGCGGGGGTCACGTCCGGGATCAGGGTGCCGTTCACGAGCCACGTCCTGACTTGCCGGATGTCGTCCTTGGAGAGGTCTTTCCACGGCTTGCCGATGCGCTCGGAGGCGATCGCCTGCACCTTCGACCACGCGATGCCGAGCTTCTGCGCCCTGTCCATCGTGGCCTTGATGAGCGGGCCTTTGCCGTATTCCCTCGGAGGGGTGTCGTCCTCCTTGTCGATCCTGGCTTCCGTGACCTTGGCTGGGCTTTCCACGCTGGCTTCTGGGTCCTGGTAGACGTAGAGTGGCCTGGTCTTCTCGATCTCGTCTTGGAGCGGCTTGCTCTTGAGGCAGCGGATGGCCGGGCTTCCGAGGGCTTTCTGGATCCACTCCGGCCGCAGGTTCTCTGGCCCGACGAGCTTGATGGTAGCTTCCGCCTGGGTGCAGTCCGTCCGCTCCATGATGTCGTAGATGGCGTCCACGTCGTGGTAGGTGAGCCTGGCGACCTCATGGTCGTAGGTCCCGTAGATCCCGAGCGATTCCTGGGTCTCCATGTCCCACTTCTCAGCGTGCTGGTGGACGTGTCCGTGTCTCGTGTCGAACCACCAGTGCAGGTTCTCGAAGGGGATGGCTGGCTTCTCGCGCCAGTTCAGGTTCTCCCAGGGCCGGCCGATGCGCTTCTTGGTGTCGGTCCGCTTGTCGATGACGTTGGGCATTCTAGATGACTCCGATCAGGAGCAGGAGACGTTCCCACAAGGAAACGTGGTTGGGGTCTTTCGTTCTGCGCGAGCCGCAGAGGCAGCCGAACGACTTCGCAAAGCCCTTGGCCTTGGCGAACCAAGATACCTTGCGAAGCCGTCCGCACTGGATGCACCGCTTGTACTCGCGGTCTTCAACCATCGTCACATGGCCTTCACGAACACGTCGCGTGCGGCGGTGGTCCCCTGGTTGCCTTCGCAGGCGATGAGCATCGGAACGTCGCCAGCGTCGAACGTCGTACCGAGGTTGACGATCTCGCCGTTGACGGTGGTGCTGAGTGTCAGCGCCGAACCGGCGGCCACATCCGCGGTCTCGCCGGAGACCAGCGCGATGGCCGGCCCGTAGGTCGTGACCATGATGATGTCGCCATCCGCGGCAGCGCGACCGGTGAGCCCGGACGTCGTGGTCAGGGCACCGGACCCGCCGATGCCCTCGTAGATGCCCACGAACTTGTGGTCGGACGTGGCAATGTCGGCCGCGGTGGACCCAATGACGACGAGGGTGCCGTTGACGGACGTGTTCTCGTGGATGACGCTGGAACCGACCGTGATCGCCCCGTTGGCCTCGAAGATGCACTCGATCTTGTCGGCGTTGGCGAGCACCGTGTCGTTCGCGTAGGTGATGCCACCCAAGCGCGTGATCTTCATCTGTTGAGCCTCCTTGTGGAAGGTGGTTACGCCGCCAGCCCCCGATGAGCAGGGCTGGCGGTTTAGATCCCACCTGGCTGGGGAACACCCCCAGCCAAGTCCAGGTGCATCACGACGTCGGGTAGGCGTAGATGCGCGCCTGGTAGCGCGGGTTGACGCACACGAGCTGGCCCGACCAGATCATGTGCCTCGTGGAAGCGTGCTGATCGACTGGCGTGCGCGGCTCCCCGAGCACGAAGTCGCAGCCTTCCTCCACGAGCAGCTCGATGTAGTCCGTGTTGAGCAGGTAGACGTTCTGCTCCCCGTTGGTGTCGTCCGCGATGGCCCCAGTGGCATTCTGCGTCACGGCGGACTCAGCGCGGATGATGATCGCGTTCTTGTACTTCAGGTTGTCGAAGCCGAGTTCGATGTCTCCGAACTTGGCCGACTCCTTCGTGATCTGCATCTTCGTCTGGGCTGCCATCTCGTAGTCCCGGAACGGGACCTGGGACATCATGATGAGGTTCGGATGGATGATGCCCTGGCTAGCGAAGGTGTAGATGTCGAGGAGTTCCTGGAGGCCGGTTGACGGCTGCCCGTTCAGGGAGTCGTACTCGAACCGGAAGGCGGAGTTGGTATCGAAGTCAACGGCCAAGGGTTCCCAGCCGGTGCCACCTGCGGTGTCCGAAGTCCATGCAGCCTGTTGGATGGTGCCGAAGAGTTCGGCAGCCTGCCGGTACTGGAATCGGTTGGTGTGGCCGCCGACAGTACCGAGGTCGGTCGTCGGGCTGGCGATCTGCTCGATGCCCAGGATGTCGGTCGCCTTGGCGATGTTGCCCTTGAACAGGTGGGTCTCCAGCATGTCGGCAGCCGACAGTTCGGCCTGCGTGACAGCCAGTTCCACGATGTCAGCCAACTTGACGGGGTCCTTGTTCTCCTTCTCCTGCTGCCAGGCGATCGAGATGGGCCACGAGTAGTTGGCGATGGGGAAACGCGCGCCCTGGGTGAGCCGCGTGTTGGTGGTGTTGACGTTGTCGAAGTACTGGAAGGATCCTCCCAGGAGGTTCTTGGACTCCAGGATGCGGACGAGAACGTCGAAGCCGTAGACTCCGACCTTCTTGTTCTGCGCGAAGATCCACCAGGCTGGAGTGGCATCGAAGATGATCTCCTCGGCCTTGCCAGGATTCCACCACTGCTCCAGTCCAGTTGTGTGGAGGGTGTTGAGGTTCGCTGACCGGCGGGTGCCGGTCGCTGCTGCCCAGTTCGCCATGAGGTTGGTTTCCTTTTCTTGTTCGGCGAACCGCCTCAGTCCTTAGCCGCGCTAGTTTCACGCTCAGGCTGGGGCTGAGGAATCGTGGTCTACCCTTGCTGCTTCTGCATCAGCTCCTTGAAGATGTCCGCGAGCTTCCGCTTCTGCGGCTGGGGTGTCGTTCCCTTGGGAGGGGTCTGACCACGGACGAGCTGGGCCTGTTGGCGCGAAGCAGTGTCCTGGGTACGAACGGTCTGCTTCGCTTCTTTCAAGGCTGCTTCCCCCGCGACGGCGAAGAACGCCTGTTTCAGGTCCTGGATGGCCGGGTTGGCTGCCAGGAAAGAGGCAATCTGCGCCTGGTATCTGCCGGCTCCAGGATATTCCCGCTGCAACGCCTCCCAGCGTTGCCGCACGTTATCCTGGATCATGTAGTCGATGTGTCCCTTGTACGCTCTCACCGCTTCGAGTTCACGCTTGATCTCAACCAGTTCCTTCTTCACAATCCCTCTCACCCCGCGGAAAGCATCCGGTTCCAGCTTCTCGATGAAAGGCGCGTCCTCGTCCGGCTCCTCCCCATTCACAAGGCCGGACGCACCGGCTTGGGTCTGGGTCTGGCTTACGTTCTGATTGAAAGCCTGCCGGAGTTCAGGATGTCTTTGGAAGAGTCGCCATGCGGTAGCGTCTTCCTGGAGACCTTCAGCTTCCTTCCGCATCTTGGCGGCGGCCTGGGTCTTCCGGGTGTAGTCTGCCTCCATCTGCTTGTACCGCTGTTGCAGTTCAGGCGGCAGTTCATTGGGGTTGACGGACGTGAAAGGCTCTGGTGATTCAGACGCTGACTGGTCCTGGAGATCCGCCTGCTGGTCCGGTTGAGGCTGATTCGCCTCCGGCTCAACAGGAGCGGCGTCAGGGTTCAGGTCGTCTGCGTTGAACTGGTTCGGCATGGCCTACTTCTTGACCGACTTCCGGGTGTTGGTCCAACCCACGGGGATGCGACGGACAGGGCCGCCCTTCTGGCGCTCGACGCCCGCTGCGCGGGACTCGCCTTGCGCTACCTTCTTGTTGATCTTCATCCTTTCAGTCTCCTTGTCCTAGGCGCGCCTTGAGTTCCTTGATGCGGGCTCGAAGACGCGCCTTCTTCTCAGCCCCTTTGTTGATCGACGCTTCCCCTGGTTCCTTCGGACGGAGACCAGTGAGTCTCTGATAGTCGCGCAGTTCGGCGGTGTTACGGAACGGTCTGGGCCCTTCCCGCCCGTCTGGCAGGATCACATAGTCTGGCCAGTCTGCCCGCCCTTCGTCGCACGCATAGTCCTCGATGACCGGCTGCTCTTGCCTGTCTTTCGGCCGTTTCGTGTGGATGAGAAACTTGAACCGGCCATCCCTGAACTCGTTCAGGTAAATAGCTCTGGAATGGACCTCGTGAGGAGTATCACCCTTAGGAACCTTCTCCCACTCATCCGGCGGCATGAGTTCCCATGTATCCTGTAACGGCGGGCAGTTTTCTCGCGGCAGTTTCATCCTCAAGCTGTCGATGAGTTGTTTCTCGTACTGCCGGTGGTTCACAGAGCCATCCCCCCATTCCTAGCCCCGAGGAGTTCCTGCATCATGCCAGCTTGGCCAGAAGGTGGGGCACCGCCAGCACCAGCCCCTTGCGGAACTATCTGAGCACCAGCGGCACCACCATTCATCGCCGTCTGACCGATCGTCTGCATGGCGGCCATCAGTGCCATCTGTTGCAGTCCGAAGATGAGCCCCTGGCTGTCCTGGAAGCCCATCTTTCGGTAGAGCTGGATAGCGAACTCGTTCCAGTCAGTGATCTGCGCTAACTGCGGGATCTGGCCGGCGATGCTCGCCCACTGGATCATCTGGGATGCCTTCGTGTCGTCGTCGATGGGACGCATGGAGCCTGGCTCGACACGTACCCGGAGACCCTGACGGACGTCCGCTGGTGTCCAACGGGTCTGTTTCCAGACATCCGCCGCTTCATCTCCCGCGATCCTGCGGACGCGATCAGCGTCAGGCTTGCCGTCTTCATCCCGGTAGAACTGGGCGCTCATGCCTAACCGCAGGCTGCCGCTGCCCGCGATGAAGTGCTCGAAGGCGTCGTACTTGTGGCCGCCACGGGCACGGGCGAATGTGGCGATCTCGTTAGATTCGGTGGCGGATGTGGCCGACTTGAGTGCTTGGCCGAACTGGTTCGGTCCGAGTCCTACTGAGATCAGGATGGAGCGGTCCACTAGCGACAGGAGGTTCATGGCCTCTGGCGACTTCACGTCCTTCGGCAGTTTCAGGATCAGGTCGCGCAACGCTCTCCCGCTGGCCATCGTGACGCCGACGTACTTCCCGACTTCAGGGCTGGCGGCAGCCTTCAACTCCTCCATCGACACTCCCGCCATCTTGTCGTAGAAGGTCGTGTCCATGTGTTCGCGGCAGTAGCCATCGATGACCTTCGTGAGCATCCACTCTTCCGCTTCGATGAGTGACAAGGCTGGCAGGATGTCCGACTGCGCGAACGGCGACCGCCCGTCATCGTTCCACCGGAGCACCTTGTACGGGCAGCCAACCCAGAAGGGGTTCTCCACCTGCTTCAAGAACTTCCCGTGGTCCTTGGCGAAGAGGACCATCTTCCAGCCGCCGCCTGGAAGGCGCTCGAAGATCTCGTAGAGGAGCACGAGATCGTAGGGGTTCCTGATGTCCTTGTTGGAACGGAGATCGCGCCACGTCTGGGTGCCAGTCGCGTTCGGATGCAGCTCTTTCCTGTTGTCAAGCGTCTCGTCAGCCTGAAGCGCCTCGACATCGGCCCAGACCATACGACCCATCCATTTGGCGTCCTCCGGCCCTGTCGAATCAGGGTCAATCAGAAACATCCACGGGTCGATCCGCCGGCTGTTGATGGCGTCCATGATGACGCGGCTGTCACCCTGGAATGTCTCCTGGTACTCCTGCGATTGTAGCCCCTCCGGCAGCATCTGTCCCTGGGTGGCTTCCGCCATGAACAGCAACGGGTTGGTCACGGCTTCTTCGGCCTGAGCGATGGCTTTATCCCGCTGGGTCTTGGCATCGAATTCGGCATCGTAGCTGGTGAGAAGGATGCCCCAGCCGGTCTTGATGCAGTCCCGGATGCACAGCTTGATCTCCCGGACGAGCGAATAGTCCACGTACCACTCGTTGTTGAGCATCGCCGCCAGCGCCGGCACCTCTTCCTTGGTGATGCGGCCGTGCCATCCTTCCAGGAAGAACTTCGGCCGACGGCTGAAAACCATGCTCTCGATGGTGTGGACGATGGAGTACACCCTGCCGACCCTGATCTCATCGCTAAGGAAGGATTCATCCTCGCCTCTGATCCCACGGCGGTCGTGCAGGTAGCGCGCCTCCACGAGATCCCACATCGCAGCATGAGGCTCACGCCTGGAGAGGTAGTAGTCCACGAGGCGCTGGTACCACTCCGGCGAGCCTCGCGCGATCTTCATCCGGTCGCGCTTCAGGCTTTTTGAGCCTACACTGTGTGGCGCGCCTTCAGGGATTCTCCGGATGATGCTCATGTCGCCACGATGATCCTGCACAAGCCAGCAGCAGTGTTGAACCGCCCGCTGATGTCTACGATGGTGTTCGCTGTCCCGATGGCTTCGTCAGCGCCGTCAGCCTGGAAGCTCTGGGAGTAGATAGCAAAGTGCTTCCCTGCTGGCAGCCTGAAGAACGCTACATCCGCTGCACCCGTCTGCTTCAGGCCGATCTCCATGTAGTTGGTGGCCTCCAGGTTCTCCACGTAGAAGTAGTCGAAGTCCGTCAGCGTCGCCCCCGCCACTGCCGTCCCGTCGGTGAACAACTGCACCTCCGTCGTCCCTATCGTGATGACGTGGTCGATGATGTTGGTGTAGGCCGGACTCTGGCTCAGGTTGACGGCGTGCTCATTGCCGCCGAGCGTCCCTCGGAGCTGGTACCGTTCGCTGAAGGTCGCCATCCATCATCCCCCGAAGCACTGCACCAAGGCCCTGTCGGTCACACTGCCGCTCGAACTGGAACTATAAATGTGCACGCCCGTGATCGGCGAGTGCGACTCCAGGATGATCCAGTTGCCCCCGGTCTGGTCAGCCTTGTGGATGATCCCAGTAGCAGACAACGCATTCACGTCCGTGCTCAGTGTGGGGTTGGCTGCGGAGTTCACACTGAGAGCCACCCTCCATACGTCAGTCACCGTGGTCGGGACGATAACCACCCGGTGGACGTTTCCCAAGGAGCTGATGTCCAGGTTGCTCTGCGTTGAAGTGACGATGCTAGCCCACTGCCTCGCCCCTAGGAACTTGTCCCACGAGAACGGTCCGCTGTTCGCCATCTTACGCTCTCCTTCTCCAGGCCCGGTGCATCGTGTACCGGCGGCCCTTGATCGCATCCAGAATCTCACCCATCAGCCACCCCGTCTTCGGAGTCTTCCGCTTCTCCTCGTCCCTCTGCGGATTCCATCCAGCCGCCCATACGTCCGACAGAGCGTCCAGACAGTCGTCGTGCTTGCTCGACGGAAACTGCTCCATCTCCATCGACAACACGTCGTACCCGTGTCTGATATGCAGTCCGCCGGCTCGCACCAGAGGATCCAAGGCTGAGATGCGGTCGTACTTCCGCGTCGTCGGACCACGGTGCATCTCCTTGATGTTGTAGGCCGTCCCGTGCTTCAGCATGTCCTCCCGCAACCACTGACAGAGCTGAAGCTGGTAGGAGTTCACCTCCACCATCACCATCGCCGACTTCCACTGCTCCACTTGCCGCCTTATCCAGTCCACCAGCAACGGACCTGACGGATGGCCCCGGTCGATGTCCACCACCCACAAGTGCCCGTCTGCATCTCTTCCTACCGTCATCACTACCGCAGGGTCGTGCTGCGTCTTCTCTGACCTGTTCGGGTCCACCGCCGTGAAGAACAACACCGGGCTCACACCCAACGTCCCGTCCTTCTCAAGGTCGAACCACCGCAGATCCTCCCGCCGGAACACCGCCATTCCCTCTGGCGTCGGATGGTTCAGGTACTGGTAGCTCCACTCCCACTGCGTACACCGCCGCTGCTTGTCCAGCAGCCGCTCCTTCGGCCACAACGCCCGGAAGATCGGCTCCCCGTCCAACTCCCCTGGCTCTCCGTACACCCCCCGCACGAAACTCCTAGTCTGACCAGCGTACACCCCTTCCGGATCCAACAGCCACCCGTGCGCGTCATCCCAGTGCCACCGCGTTCCTACGTCCACGATCTTCCCACCAGGCTGCAACGTGTGGTCGATGTGCTGGAAAAAGTCCTTCCCCTTCTGCCGCTCCTCTGCACTCTTGTAGTTCGTCTCGTTCACCACGTCATCCACCAGCACCAGGTGGTAGTGGAACCCCGCCTGCGCTGACGCCAGCGAACTCACGCACAAGCTCGGCACCTTCGTCCCGTCGTGACCCCGCACGTTCAGCTCGTACGCCAGCCATACATCCGACTGCTTCCGCCCGTTCTCCCACACCACGTCCGGGAACGCCGACCGAAACCGCTCGTTCCCCTCCAGGTGCCACTTGATCTCCCGCATCACCCGCTCCGCGAACACCGCGTTCCCGTGAGCGTACAGAATGTGCATGTCCGCCTGCCTCACCAGCCTCCACAACACGTACGCGATGCACAGACTCGTCTTTAAGTGCTCCCGGGGGATCAGCAGACTACTCACCGTCTCTCGTGCCCTCTCCACCCCCTGCAAAAACTCGCAGATCGCCCCGTGCAGACTCACATCCAAGTCAACCTTCAGCGACCCCTCCCGCGCTAACCTCGCCTGGTTCAGGCCGATCAACTCCCCTGCGAAGTAGAAGAAGCTCTCCAACCCTCTCGCCCTGTCCTCCCACGCCTGTCCACCCACCTCCGCCCTCGGGACCTCGTACCCACCTCCCTTCACCCGCGCCCTCTCCATCGCCGCCGCAAACGTCGTCCCACGCTTCCGGAAGTACGCCTCCGCCTCGGCCAACTGCGGATTCGCTCCCACCGACACCGTCACCTCACCACCCCCTTCAGTAACCCGTGGAAACCCCCTGAACCCTTCCGCTCACAACCTCGCCAGTGCTTCAGACTCACCGCCTCCAACCGACGACGCATCTTTCGCTCCGGCCACTCCACATCCCTTTTACATGCCAACCCCGCCTCAAACCCTCCCTCCCCTAACCGGATGAACAACTTGAACTTCACCCCGCTCGGATGCCGTGCCCACATGTCCCCTACCGCCACTACTCCACCACTACACACACTCTCCTTCTCGTACTCCCTGCACTCGCACTGCCACAGACCGAACATCCTCCTCGCCCACGAAAACGGTGTCCCCGCACTCCTCCTACTCCTCGCTCCACCACCCTCACTCCGAACTCCAACCACTAACCCTTGTGGACCAGGGCACTCTTGTTCCACGTGAAACACTACATCTTGTGCCACTGGTCACCGGGTTACCACCTCCACCAGCCACCTGTCAAGAGCCTGCTCACATTCTTAAATGTCCGATTGTTAAACTCCGGTGCCTGATGTATCGTCTCCCCATGACCGTCTACCGAAAGCCCATCTCCTCCTTCCCGGACTCTCTCATCCCTGCCTTTCACTCCCTCGTTGACTCCTCCGCCGGACCCTCCGCCTGCTGGCCCTGGCGCGGGCCACTCAACTCCCTCGGCTACCCCCGTTTCGACCGCGGCTCCCGCTTCCGTGGCTACGCCCACCGGGTCGCCTACTTCCTCACCCACCGCCTCCCCATGCCTCCTGAACTCGAACTCGATCACACCTGCCGAAACCGCGCCTGCTGTAACCCAAACCACCTCCAACCTGTCTCCCACTCTCAAAACATCCGCCGCGGCCTCGCCGCTCGAACTCCTCGGCAACCTCCCTCCCACTGCAAACGCGGGCACCCCTTCTCTCCTGACAACATCATCCACCCTCGACCTTCCGCTCGCGCCTGCCGCTCCTGCTGGAAAGCCGCCTCCAAAGCCTGGAGATCCAAGAAACTCGCCGCTGACCCCTCCTACGAAGCTCGGATGCGACGCGCCCTCCGTAAAAAACACCGTAACTCCCTCCAGGGAGCTCATTGCGCTCCAACTTGAGAGAGGGACTGGGTACCTTATGGGCGCGGGGCGAGGGGGCGGCCCCCGTGAAGGGGGGGGGGCCTCGCCTCCGGTCGAGCGCCCGGTCGCACGCCACCGCCCGGGTCGAAACCGCACCTAACCCGGTGCCGCGTCACGAGATGCACTCAATCCGCATAATGGTCCTTATCGGCCCTTCGTCTGTGATTCTCGGACACTGGGGGATCCCTCCCCTCACCCTGCGCGCGAGGGCGTTGATTTATGATGCTCCTCTGTGACTCACCGCGGCGTTTTGCCGCACCATGTCGTTCAGAGCACGGGTCATGGATGGACTGCAGCCCGGAGCCACGGGCCTGGTAACACTGCAGCCCGACCTCCACCCCCAGCATGTTGCGCCGCTGGCGCTAGTCGACCTTGCGGCGAGCTGCGTGTCAAGAGAATTCCGGTGGGAATTGTTACGGCAAGCGTCTCGCAAGCGTAAGGCAAGCGTTACGGGAACGATGCGGTTCCGCGACAGGAGGCGGAAAGCTTACAGCCGGTTGCATCGCGGAGTTGATACGATGCTTTGCTTATGCCGTTGTGGTGTAAGGAGATAAGCACCGGTAGCAAGCAAGAGCAAGCGTCTGGCATGGAGGTTGCGAGGGGTCGGCCATGAAACCGCCCGAAGAACTGCGAGGTCTGCGCGCGAGCGACGGTGCGGACACCGCGTACTGGGCGGCGGCCGAGCGTGCGGCCGCTGCAGAACAGGCTGCGAAGCAAGCGGAGCGACTGGCGGCACGCACGGCATGGTTTGCGCGGTGCCGCAGGTTGTCGCGGCGGAGTCAGGATGCCTGGCGAGAGCTAGGCGGAAAGGTGCAACGATGAATGCGACGGATTCGGTTCCCTTCAAGGTATGGATGCACGCGGTTGATCGGACGGTGGAGAGGCTCGCGGGCTTGTCGCGCGATGATCTGCCTGACTGCCCGTACGCAGACTGGTACGAGGATGGCGTAATGCCGGGGCAGGCGGCGCGGCGCGCGATCCGGGGGGCGCAACAGGAATAGCCTGCGGTGGGGTGCGGCGGGGGGTTCGACTCCCCCCGGCAGGATTGCCCGGTGACGCCGGGCGGAAAGGTTGTTGCGACGATGCCGAGATTGATGCGGAGCCTTCCTGGGGACGGGACCTACGTCTACCTTGCAGCGGAACCGAGGAGCACATGGAATGGCGGTGGCCGGTTCGTCTACGTCAAGACCACGCATCCCTACGGGGGAGCGGCCGTCGGTGCCTGCTTGTGGCAGCGGCTTGGCGAGGTCCCGTCCATCCCGGACGTGGACGTCGAACTGACCGGGTGCGGGGACGTAATCGACTTCCCGGTGGCGGAAGCTGCGGTCAAGCTATGCAAGCTGGTCCGCGGGAAGATGGAGAAGTTGGCGATCATCCGGCCGCAGTCGGTGGGCGCTTGGATCACCATCCTCGCCATGTCGATCAAGGCGGAGGGGATCGCGTTCCTGCGGAAGGACATCGCGCCGTGCCGCGAGTGGGACACGGATGCCGGGGAGTGGACCGTCTACAGCGAGTTGAAGCAAGGCGGGGAGGAAGTGGATTCCCTGTTCCGTCTGCAAGCGGCGGAGACCACGCCCAAGGCTACGGAATCGGTGGCCTAGCCTGCGGTGGGGTAGCGGGGGGTTCGACTCCCCGGGCCGGCCTGCCCCCCAGGGGGGCGGAAAGGTTGACGATGGTGCCCTATCATCCTAATGACATTCCGACGGCTTACCACGACGGCCCAACCGCGTTGGGGGTGGCGCGGACGCGGTACTACGGGTTCCTTCACGCGGACATCCTAGCAGCGGTGGCGGCGGATCCCGCCACGCGGTTCACGTTGCTCCTAGTTCGGTGCGGCGGGGGGCGGTTCCTGGCACCCGCGCAAGACGTCCCGCACTTCATGGCCATCATCGGGCATGAGGAGAGCGACTACGTCCGGGACGTGAGCCTCCCGGCGGGAGGTTGACCATGGCCGAGATGAGAACTGCCTTGCTACGGAAGCTCGCGGAGTGTGAGCGGGCGTGGGCCCGGTGCGTGCGGGCGGGGGTCGGCGCGCCGGCGCTAGCGGCGGAGGTGCAGCGTTTGCGAGCCTTGCTCGGGATCGGGGGTGGATCGTGAGCTCGGCGTGGTGGTACGAGGCCGACTGCCCGTGCTGCCGGTGCGATCGCAAGGGTGCCGAGGAGCGGTACAGCCTCGGGATTTACGCGGGGCGATACTGCGATAGCTGCTGGCGCAAGTCAGGGTACCGGGATGAGCCTGCGTCGGCGTTCCATCCGGACGATGCCGGGGAATCGTACGATGAAATCTAGCCAAGTACAGATTGGCGGACGGTACCAGGCCCGAATCTCTGGCCAGATTGTCGGGGTTGAGGTGCTCGCGGAGAAGCAACGCCTCTCAACCTCTCGACGGTGGGGCGGCGGGCCCCGGAAGTCCTGCATGGTCCCGTGCTTCCAGGTGATGAACCTCCGGACCGGGAGGAAGATCATCATGAGCGCGGGGCGGATCCGGCCGGTTCCGGTGACCGCCAGTGAAGATCGGGCAGCCAGGGCGGTTCAACGGCGGGG
>Ga0209416_1001195_pt1 | contig 19524 bp, 41 predicted proteins | sample RifGroF1_FD_184001 | JGI IMG/M metagenome (GOLD analysis project Ga0209416, IMG submission 184001) | Groundwater microbial communities from Rifle, Colorado, USA - Groundwater F1 (SPAdes) (version 2) | ecosystem: Environmental > Aquatic > Deep subsurface > Groundwater | place: Rifle, Colorado...
GTGTCAACATGGAAGTGGTTGCAGGAATTTTGGTCGAGAGAGAAACGCAAGACTACCGCCTGATGTGTCCGAAGTTGGATTGTTTTGAGGTGGTGGAGAGTGAACCTGATTTTTTGCCATTTTAGGGAGGGAAATAAATTATGAAAATAACCGTGACAGACATACCTGATATGGAAGATGTTGTTGTTGAAGATGCCGAGCAGTTGGTTTTATTTCACGGAATTACTGAAAAAATAACCATGATTATGCGTAGCAATAAACTTTTCACAGTTGGTTGTATAAGGGAATTGAGCATTGCTTTGGGCGAAAGTATGGGGATTATTACTACAGAGGAAGTACAAAGGATAAATAAGGAGGATTAACTTTGAACGAGAAATTTAACGCACTATTTGAGGAAATAAAAAGGCCCGGGAAATTGGAACTACTGAACTATCTGGAAAACAACCACTACTTCACCTGCCCAAGCTCAAGCCAATATCATGGGGCAGAGGAAGCGGGGAACTTTAAACACAGTATTCTTGTTACCGAAACGGCGTTAAAACTCAGGGACACGTTAGCGCCGGAGTTACCCAGAGAATCGGTTATAATTGCCGGACTATTTCACGACTTAGGTAAGGCACAGTTTTTAGATAAACCTAATTATATACCTAACCTGCTAAAGAGTGGCAAAATGTCCGACAGTAAACCTTACATGACCAATCCTGACAGGTTGCCGATACCACACCAAACAGTGTCAGCGTTGATTTTAAGCAAGTTTATCGACTTAACTGAGGACGAGTATTTCTCGGTGCTTTACCATAATTCCCTATATACACCAGATGGTTATGTTATAAAGGGAAAAGAAACCCCACTATTATTAATCATCCATTATGCCGATCTTTGGTGCAGTAGATTTTTGGAAAAATAATACATTGTTAGCGAGGTAGTTTATTTGAAAATGAACTGTGTCGTATGCGGCAAGGAGTTTAATGTAGGTAAGGTTAGTTACGAAAGAGGTCAAAGATGTTGCTCATGGGAATGTAGTACAAAAAACAGAAAAAACGGAAAGTTAGTACATTGTCCTGTGTGTGATAAAAAATTCTATTTATCAAAAAGCAATATTGAGCGCGGTAGAAAGTATTGCTCAAAAAATTGTTACTATGAAGCAAGACTATTAGCACATGAAGATTTTTCAGAAACTAATTTCAAGATTAATGGGTATAAATTTATTTATATTGATGGATACCCAATAAGAGAGCATGTTTATATTATAGAACAACATATTGGCAGAAAACTTGCAAAGGGCGAAGTTGTTCATCATATAAACTACAATAGACAAGACAATAGGTTGGAGAATTTACAACTTATGACTAAGTCTGAACATACAAAACTACATTACTACGATCTTCATAAACACCTAAGGAAAAATGAAATAAGTGGAAGATTTGAATCTAAAAATAGCGAGGTGATGTTTTAACTTGGTTAAATTTTCTATTAGGCCAAAAATAACTACAGACACAATAAGTAGCAAAGAAATTTATCCGGTATTGTCTATAAAATACGGTGAAATGAACCAAGTTTTAGTTTGTAATAGTAAGATGCAGTTGGAATTTTTAAACTTCGAAGATGTAAATGTTTTTACTATGGAAGTTTTGAAATGGGATAGACCATATTTTATTGAACAGAGGTGATGTTTTAAATGGGTGATAATTCATTGCAGGTAGTAAATACCCTAAACGCTCCGGTTGTCTATAATAAGGAGCAAATAAACACCATTAAGAACACGGTTGCCAAAGGTGCTACGGACGATGAATTAAAAATGTTCCTACACATTTGTCAGAAATACCAATTAGATCCTTTTTTGAAAGAGATTTGGTTTATTAAACGGGCAAAGAAAGCTAAGGACAAAAACGGCAATTGGGACTACAGAAAATTACCGGACGGTAGTATAGATTATTCTGGCGCAGAAACCATGATGATGACCAGTCGTGACGGTTATCTGAGGGTAGCGCAGGATGATGTTAACTTTAACGGCATTAAATCATTCGTCGTTAAAGAAGGTGACGTTTTCGAGGTTGACGCTCAAACTGACCAGATAATTCATAAATTTGGAGTTAAACGCGGAAAAATACTTGGTGCATGGTGCGCCGTATACCACAAACAGCGCAGACCCGTTATCTGCTTTGTTGACTATTCCGAATACTATGACGACAAAAGCACTACATGGAAAAAGTACCCCTCCGCAATGATTATGAAGGTAGCAGAGGTATTGGCACTTAAACGTCAATTTGGTATCAGTGGATTGGTAACACAGGAAGAATTAACAACAATAGCAGAACAAGAGAATGTTATTGAAATAGGTTATACGGAAACAATCGCATTACCAGAACCTCAACCAGTCAATTGGCCTGCATTTTGGGCAGGAGTTAAGTCAAAACTCGGTTACAGTGAAGATGATGTTCACTCTATTGCTAGTGCTATGCGCAAAACTCAGATTACCAGTCTATCAGATTGGTCGCGTGAAGAAGTTGCCGAGTTGATGGAAAAACTTAAACAGGTATATGTAGAGGATCAGGCAAAACTTAAAGAAATGGAAGGGGATAAATAAATGCAAATAGTAGGATTGCAAGTTGAAAATTTCAAGAGAATTAAGGCAGTTGAGATTATACCACAGGGCAATACGGTTATTATCTCCGGGGCAAATGGTCAGGGCAAAACCTCTATCTTAGACGCTATTTGGGCGGCATTAGGCGGTGCTAAAGCTGATAAAGCACAGGGAACCATTGAACCAATTCACGGCAACGAGAAAAGAGCAGTCATATTGGTTGACCTGGGCGATATTAAGGTTACTCGCAAATGGACAAGTAATGATAAATCAACCTTAGTGGTGGAAAATCAGCAGGGCGCGAAGTTTAAAAGTCCGCAGGCAATGCTTGATAAACTGGTCGGCAGTCTGTCCTTTGACCCGTTGGCGTTCTCTCAAATGGAGGACAAGCAGCAGGTTGAAACATTAACCAATTTGGTCAAGTTTTCGATTGACCCAAAGGAACTTGATAGGCAGAAGAAAGAACTGTTTGACGAGAGAACCATTGTTAACCGCATGGTCAGTCAGAACAAAGCAAAACTTGATGGGTTGCCAGTGCCAGACGAGGACACGCCTACCGAGGAATTGGTTGTCAGTGAAATATTAGAGCAGATTCAGGCTGCCAGCGAGACTTTGACCGCTAACAATGTCAAAAGGTCTGATTTGCAAAAACTTGGTCAGCAAATGAACACTCATAAGGCAGAGATTAAATCTTTCAATGATCAGATTGATGGACTAAACGAGCAAATTGCCAGACTCAATAAAAGGATTGACGATGAGCAGGTAAAACTTAACGAAGTCATTGAGAAGGGTAAGGCATTGCAGGCAGAAGTCAAAGACTTGATTGACCCCGACATAACCGGACTGCAACAGCAAATGACGGACATTGAGAAAAACAATAAGGCATACAGAAGTGCCACTGAATATCGCGAGGTAGAGCATAAACTTAAAACCTCACAGGAAGAAAGTCAGGCGTTCACTAACAAGATACAGGCAATTGAGCAGCAGAAAGAAACCATGCTTAAAGAAGCAAAGTTTCCGATTGACGGGTTAGGGTTCAATGAGCAGGGCGTTACCTTTAACGCAATACCGTTTAAACAGTGTTCCAGCGCCGAGAGATTGAAAGTTTCGCTTGTTATGGCAATGGCGTTAAATCCTGAGTTGAAGGTTATCCGCATAACTAACGGGAACCTGCTTGACAGTAGTAATATGACTGTAGTTGAGCAAATGGCGAAGGATAATGACTATCAGATTTGGCTTGAAATGGTTGATGAAAGCGGCAGTATGGGAATCTATATTGAGGACGGGGAAGTTGTTACGATGCCGAAAATTGCCGCAGTTAAGGCAGAATCGGAGCAGGTCAAGAAAGTAAAGACGGTAAACGAGGTACTTGCTTCACTGGACGAAGATATTCTTTTTTAAATAAACTAATACAAAGGAGGCAGCACATGGACAACCCCTACGACAATGGTTTTTGCGCCGGTTACTTGGGCAGGTCTAAGCTGCCTCCAATCGGTAAACACGAACATAAAATTTACTGCACTGGATACCGGGATGGGCGTATATCGGCAAGGAGAAATGCCGTGGTTGCCCGATGGGTACGGGGTGCGGTGAGAGGGAGGGAAATACAATGCCATTTATAACCATAGAAGTCAATAACGGCAGACTAAACCTGCTCGGTGGTGACGAGGCAATGATTGATGTTGTCGAGAAGGAATGTCCGATAGACTTAGCGTTTGACGATAAACTATTCAAGGAAATTTATCACCACCCCGACGGAACAAGGTTAAATGTGTACGGCAGCGTTAGGGGCAGGGGATTGAATGAACATATACTTTGGAGTGATGTGGAGGTAGTTAATTAACTACAGAATGACCGGAAACAGTATTTTAAGGACTGTACGGACGAGTAGATATATTTTAGGTATAACGGGAGGTAAGAAATGCAGATAAGGCTTAACGACGACTATAGAGTGTCAACAGATCCGCATAATTATATTTTAGAAAAGCGGCGTATTGCTGGGCCTGACTCTCCGGAACCGGGCAAGGAAATGTGGGACAAGACAGGTTACTACAGTTCCATTGCCGGCATGGTAAACGGTTGCCTGCTACATGGCATCGAAAACAACGATTTAAGGGACGTACAGCAGATTAAAAATCATTTAGATACTTTAGGTGCTGAAATCCTAAAAAGCCTTCAGAAACACTTTGAGGGGGTTGTGTAGTGGAGGATTTAGAAAGGGCGATATTTGCAGAATCAGAGGTTGAGAAGTTACAGAAACAGCGCACAGAAGATATTGAACTCATGGAAGAGGCTTTAGAGGTGCATAAGTTGTCCTTAGCGACTATTACTAAACTTCGCAAAGCACTAGCACTTGCACATTCTATGATTTTAGGTGGTGAACAACATACCGAGCAAAGTAGGCAGGTTATTGAAGGTGCTTTAGGATTACGCTGACCTACTGTATTAAGTAGGCAGAAACTTTGAACGGGAGGGAGGTAGTTAGTTGGTTGATTATGTGAAATTTTTAGAAAGCAAGAAATTATTTGTTGATAGCGTAGGTTTTAGGGTATCGGCAGACGATATAAATATTCACGCAAAATTATTTCAGAGCGATATTATTAGATGGGCGATACAAAAAGGCAGGGCGGCAGTTTTCGCTGGTACAGGACTTGGCAAAACTTTAATGTCGCTTGAGTGGGCAAATAAGGTTTGTCTGCAAACCGGAGGCGACGTGCTAATGGTTGCTCCGCTTGCAGTATCACAGCAGACACTTAGAGAAGGCCAAAAATTCGGCATTGAGGTTAATTTATGCCGAGAACAGGCAGACGTTAAACCCGGCATAAATATTACAAACTATGAGATGCTGCATAAATTTAACCTTGATCATTTTATTGGGGTTGTGTTGGACGAATCATCAATTTTGAAATCCTTCACAGGGAAAATTAGAACTCATATTATTGACTCTTTTAGACAAACTCCTTACCGATTAGCATGTACCGCAACGCCTGCACCTAATGACCTGATGGAACTTTGCAACCATGCTGAGTTTTTGGGAGTTATGAAGCGTACCGAAATGCTGTCAATGTGGTTCGTGCATGATGGCGGGGATACGTCGAAATGGAGATTAAAGGGACACGTCAAGGAAAGTTTTTGGACATGGGTTGCATCATGGGCGGTTATGTTACAGAATCCTTCTGACTTAGGTTATGAGGATACAGAGTACCAGTTGCCGCCTCTCAATATTATTCCTGTTGTGGTAGAAATGGATGGACCAGAAGTGAGAACCATGACGGAGCGCAGAAAAGCACGGAAGGAAAGCGTCGATCTGAGAGTTGCCGCCGCCGCTGAGATAGTCAATCAGTTGGACGAGAGTTGGTTGGTCTGGTGTGGACTAAATGACGAGTCGGACAAGTTAACTAAGGCGATTGCCGGGGCAGTGGAAATTCGCGGAAGTCATAAACCAGACTACAAAGAAAAGACTATGGAAAACTTTTCTGCTGGAAATGTGCCAATACTTGTAAGTAAAGCGTCGATATGTGGGTTTGGTATGAATTTTCAGGTGTGCAGTAATATGGTGTTTGTGGGATTGTCAGACTCTTTCGAGCAATGGTTTCAGGCAATACGTCGCTGTTGGAGATTCGGACAAACTAGACCAGTTAATGTGTATGTCGTGACAGCATCAACCGAGGGCGCAGTAGTTGAGAATATTAAGCGCAAGGAAGAGGAATTTAACGCAATGTTGACAGGAGTTATCGCCGCAACACAGGAGATTACGAAAGAAAACATTCAAAGCACTATCAGAGATACGGCAGCTTATGATCCGCAGGAATTAATGCAAATACCGGAATGGTTAAAATCAGCGTAAAGGGGATACCTAATTGATTAAAGTAATAGGACAGGCAATAACCCGTGATTATTCAATATATCATGGCGATAATGTAGAAATTATAAACGGATTACCGGACAATTCGATTCATTGCTCAATCTTTTCGCCGCCATTTGAAAACTTATATTGTTACTCAAACAGCGAAAGAGATATGGGCAACAGTTCTAATTCTAAGCAGTTTATGAGGCACTTTAGGTTTCTAGTCAACTCGTTATATCAAAAAATGATGCCAGGCAGGTTGGTCGTTATACATTGTATGGACCTGCCATTATTAAAATCCAGGGACGGGATTATCGGATTAAGAGACTTTCCTGCTGTTATTCGTAAAATGTTTGAAAATGCAGGATTTGTCTATCACTCAAAAGTTACCATTTGGAAGAATCCTGTTACTGAAATGCAGAGGACAAAGTCACTAGGATTACTTCATAAACAGCTATGTAAGGACAGCGCAATGAGTCGCCAGGGAGTTCCTGATTATTTGGTGGTTATGCGGAAACCAGGTGTAAATCCAGAAGTTATTGCAGGAGAGTTAACCCATTATGCCGGTGATGATGCTGAGAATGTGCTTAGTTATAAGCAACAGGGGAACGACGTTAAAAAGTCAATCCAGATATGGCAGAGATACGCTTCGCCGGTATGGTTCGACATTAATCAGAGTAACACCTTGCAACGCAAAAGTGCGAGGGACGAAGCAGACGAGAGACATATTTGCCCGTTACAGCTAGACGTTATTGAAAGATGTTTACAGTTATGGTCTAATCCAGGTGATGTTATATGTGACCCGTTTGGCGGCATTATGTCGGTAGGATATAAGGCAATTGAAATGGGCAGAAAGTTTGTCGGTATCGAATTGAAGGATAGTTACTTTGCTCAGGGCGTTGGAAATATGGAGGCAGTGGTTAGGAAGGAATCAGAGAAACAACCTACATTATTAGATTTAATGTCATAATGAGATGGAGGTACCAAAATGTCCGATACAGAAAGACAAGCACTATCACAGCAAATTAAGGCAGCGCAACAAAAAATGTACGATGCCGTAACTGATTTTAACTTAACCGCTACTGACGTGGTGAAAGCGTCACAGGAGCTGGACAAGTTGATTGTTCGATATATGAGGGGGTAAGTATGGACATTAGAGATCCGAGAAGTACTCTGGAATTGGCAGGTATCGAACACTTTATTGATTGGGAAGAGCATACCGTTTATATAGATAACCTTCAGAAGTTGGCTGAGTATTGCGACATGAATTGGTCGGTGTTGGCGAGTGAGGTTGAATGGCGAGGGTGGAAGTGGAGGAATTTAGAGTGAATAAAACATGCCGTAGGTGCGGAGAGACTTACCCGTCAACTTCTAAGTATTTTCATAGAATGAGTAAGTCAAAGGATGGTTTTCATAGTCTATGTAAAAATTGTAGGGCAAAATATATGAGGCGGTATCAGATTGATAATGCAGAGATACTTCGAGAGAAGTCGAGCAATTATTATTATGCCAATAGAGAACTGCTTGTAGAAAAAATGTAAATTTACAATAAAAAGAGAAGTGCAGAAAGAAGATTGCCTAAGTAGATATAGGAAGTAACAGCAAAGGAGCAACCGCCGTTATTGTCGGGGTTGCTCCGAAGATTCGTGAGATATTCCGTATTTAAAAAGTATTCCCTTAATTGCTTCTTCCATTAGGACATTATACTGTTTACCTTGGTCGATAGCAAGTTTCTTGAATTTCTTGATTAACTCATTGTCTAGCGTGGTACTCATATTAGTTTTCTTCATGTCGGTAGACTCCTTTAGTTTTTGTCGATATTATACCATAAATATATCAGTAAATACAACAATCATTATTTACATATACCTGCATTTCATGGTATAATATACTCGTAATAAGGTTTAATTTGTCGGAGATAATTAACGGAACAATGATGTTTTAGAGGTTGTGGAGGCATAAATTGAAAGTAAAAAATTTTACCGTTGCTACTTGCGACATTAAAGATATAAGGGACTTTATAGAGCATTGGCACTACTCAGGAAATGTTAACGGGGTTAAGTCTAAGTATTGCTTTATGCTTAAGAACGGAAATGATTTAATAGGTGCCGCCATATTTGCCGAAATGGGCATGGCGAATGTTTGGAAGAAATATGCCGATAGTCGTACTGAGTTGATTGAATTAAGAAGGTTGTGTTGTATTGACGACACTCCTAAAAATACAGAATCATACTTCATAGGTCATTGCCTTAGATGGTTAAGAAGAAACACTGACGTTAAAAAGGTCATATCCTATGCCGACATGGACTTTGGACATAGGGGGATTATATATCAGGCAACTAATTTCACATATTTAGGAATGACTAAAAAAGGTAAGGTAATAATTTTTAACGGCAAAAGATACCACGATAAGACTATAAGGACATATCATAATGGGAAACTAAAACCTTATGCGGTTAAGATTGCCGAGGCACTAAAAACAGGACAAGCATTTTATCAGGAAACTAAGGGAAAACATATTTATCTATATAAGTTGGTTAGTTAGTGGAGGAATAAATGAATAGGAAACTTAAAAAAGCGGTCATTAGAGAGGAATTTGTAGTATTAACAGGAGATTATATTAAGGCAATTATACTAAACCAATTCCTCTATTGGACTGATAGGATAAATGATATTGATAATTTTATTGCAGAGGAAAGAAAACGCTTAGAGCAAGAAGGTTTGTCTGTTGATGTAGATCTACAAAAAGGTTGGATATATAAGACAGCGGAAGATTTGCTAGACGAAATAATGCTAGGTATGGCACAAACAACAATAAGGGTTCACATTAAAAAACTCTTAGAAACTGGTTATCTACTTGAAAGAAATAATCCTAAGTTTAAGTGGGACAAGACTAAGCAATATCGGGTTGATTTGCTTAAAATACAGACAGATTTATTTAAACTAGGTTATGCGCTACAGGGATATAAATTACCGTTAATTGTTCCTCCAATCTCAGAAACAAAGTTACCAACCTCAGAATCTGAGCTTCGAGAATACGAAAACCGAGGAGCAATACCAGATATTATAGCAGATAATACACCAAAGATTACTTTAGATATATATATATCAGAATTCGAGAATTGGTTTAAAGAATATCCCAATAAAAAAGGTAAGTCTAATTCTGAAAAATATTGGGTTAAACTTCGCAAGGAAAACATATCGGTTGAGCAGTTAACTTTGGCCAGGGATAGTTATAATGCAGACATTAAGAAAAACGATACTCAACCTAAATTCATTATGATGTGTAGCACATTCTTGGGCCCAAGTAAGCGATGGGAAGATTTTTTAAACACCGCCACGGAGGATAATAAGTATGGATTCCTTAACCTCGGCAAATTCAGTAAATACGACGACATCGAACTGTCGGACGATCTGCCCGATATGTAACGACAAGGGCATCTATCTAGTAACATCGGGTGACGCTCCGACATTTCAAAAATGTTCTTGTATGGAGCAGAAACGAATTGACCGCATAATGAGAAATAGTAGGATAACTTCTGAATTTCAGAAAATGCGAGTCAATAACTATAATACTGTTGGCAAAAGCGAGTCGGTAGCGCAGGCCAAAAAGATAACAATTAACTATATAACTAACTTTGATAGTATTAAGCATAACCGAGATAACAGCGTTTCATTTTTAGGACAACCTGGGGTAGGTAAGACTCATTTATGTTGCGCCATTGCCAACGCACTAATGGCGAAAGGTATACCTGTACTTTACTTTCCGCACAGAGAAGGATTTTCAGAACTATTGGCATCACTCAGAAGAAGGGATCCGGACTACTTTGAAATAAGTAGGGAAAGCGACACCGCATCAAAAATACAGGCAATGAAGGAAATAGACGTTCTAGTGTGGGACGACCTGTTTAAAAGTAAGAAGGTAACTGACTTTGAGTATAATACAGTTTTTGAAGTTATAAACTACCGCTACATGAATTTTTTACCTACCGTCATCAGTAGCGAATACTTGCCAGTTGACTTATTGAGGTTTGACGAGGCGATAGGCAGGAGAATAATTGAATCATCAAAAGGTCACTTGGTAGAGTTTATGAAAAACCCTGAAATGATACATGGGTTAACTTAACCACGTCCAGACCAACCGTAAGCAGTAGAAATATTCTGAATATAGGAGGATTTTTATGTTAGAAATAGGTCCGAATTTACTTGATTCAATAAAGTCTATAGCTGGATTTGTTGCACTTGTAGTGATATGTTGGATACTTTTTAGATAGGAGGATTATTATGGAACTAATAGTTAAATACCATTGTCCGGTATGTGATAAAGAATACGAAACGCAGGACGAGGCTAAAAACTGTTTTGTGCCGTTAAGTGAGAGATTTAAGCAGGGAGATATAATTGTATTGGGATATATTAATAGTCCTAAAAGGGTTATGCATCCCATCCGTGAAAACGAAATGGGCATAACGGCAGAGTTAATTGCCGAACATAGCATTGCCACATGCCAACCAGTCAAGAAAGGCATGGACGCGAGAGGTTATTATTGTGGGTCCGGAATGACTCTTTGTAAAGCTAAAAAATACCCTCTCGAAGAGGCTAAGAAGTTAGTCAGCGACTTACGCCGCAGGTTGAAAAATGCCGAGAAGTTTTTGGAAATGGTTAAAAAGATGTATGAGGAGGAAAACAATGAGAACATGCCACATCAACGCATCACCGGATCAGATTAAGCAGATAGCGGAAACTATTAAGGGTGCTAATCCCGACAGTCTTTTAGTTTTGCCGCCTGTCAATCCCATTAGCACCTATGCACCGACTAAGAGAAAGAAATGTCACCGGATAACCGTTGAACTCTTAATACCGGAGGGTGCTTTAAATAGCGTAAACGCACTTACTGACTTTGGAGTTTTCGCCGTACTGCGGATACCTGAGAAGCATATTTCAGAGCAGTATTTGACTGAGAGAAAGAAGGAGGATACAACAAATGCCGAAACAGAAACGTCACAAACAACCTGAACTAAAATTTGTCGTTGACATACCAGACAACGGTAACAGGGCATGGTACGACAAGAAGTATAGGAATAAATTTAAGGATCGCCGGGGCGTTACGCTGCACGATTATCGGGATGGCATGTCGCCTGGGTATTGCGTGGCAGCGGTGGAGGTAGTGAGTTAGTCAACCACAATCCAAAATAACCGCAGTAGTAACCCCGTACAGCGACGTAAAATTACAGGACATGGTTTTATATCTGTTGTCGTGTTTGGGGAGTAAAAGGGGGTTTAAAATGAAACTTTCATTTTCTAAGGGCGATAATAAATTCGGCATGGATACTATGACGCCAACTCTGAGCGCAACGAGTCGGGCAGGCAGTAGAAAAACAACCACAAGGGTATTGACGGAGGACGAAATAAACTATGTCCGAGAAAATACCGGCAAAATACCACAACAGGAAATTGCCAAGGAACTGCATATTTGGACTGAGGACTTAAAAATGCTCTGTAAGGGTGTAGTGGAAATGAAAAAACGTCCCAACAAAAGCGCACCAAAATATGTAGTTCCGAAGTTTACCGGAAAAAGTTCCCATGCTTCAAAGGGGAATGTCAAGAAAAAACCGGAGCAGGTCAAACCGCGAGTTAGTCAAAGGATGTTTGAAAGGTCGATAGAAGAATGTTTTATTGACCCGATAGTGAAAGTAAGCATTGAAACTGGACAAGTCCTGTATGAAAGGGATTTTCTATGACCAGAGGCGACACGGTAAAAGTGATTAGGATGCCGAAAGGAACTCGTAAAGCTAAGCACAAATTCGCCATTGGAGATACTGGCGAGGTAAGAAATATGTACGGTAAACGTGCTTATGTGTGGTTTGATGTTGGCAGGTCCTCATCTATTGGTGTTAGAAATTTGGAGGTGGTTGGTGGTGGGGAGAACAGGGGCAAGACTTAGAAGGTTAGAAGTTGCAACCGGAATAATGTTTAAAAAACAGTGTAGTGTAAATTTAAGCAGTAAGGAAGTTTTAACCGACATACTTGTAAGACTAACTGTTGCCGAGGAATTGCAGGACGTTATATCCGATGATGTGGAGAGGTTAAAACAAAGTAACTTTGACTACCAGATTAAGTTACTGAGCAAGAATTTGGATGATGCTCAGGCAATTATCGACAAACTGCAAAATACCGCATGGCGAAGGTTTTGTCGGTGGATTAGTAGGAAATAGTATACTGTTTACGGTATAATTAAACTGAGAAAGGGAGGGACTATGATACCAAAACCAGGGCAAGCATACATCCATTTTAAGGGTGGCGTATACGATATTGTTTCGGTCAAAAACGACATCGTGAAATATCGTTCGAGCAGTACCGGGATAGTTTGGAATAGGAGTTTGGAGGAGTTCGCCGACTATGTTTTTAGGGGATTTAAGTTAATGCGGAGATTTGAGAGGTTGGAATAATGGGGCGCAAAACAGGAAGACCTAAGCAGGACAGGCAGACACTTTATGACGAGCTTAAGAGTGCTGCGGAAGTTAATTTACCTAAGAAGAAGGGGGATAAGTAAATGAAAAAGTTTTTAAAGTTTATATCTATGGCTAAATTTAGTTCGTTGGAATTAATTGGTTCTGCTGTTGGTATGCATCTTGTAGATAGCGAATTAGATTATGCTGGACTAATTATCATGTTTGTGTGTTTTACTGTCAGCACTCTTATTAATGGCAGATTTGAGGTAAGTGCTGAGGTTACAAAAACGGAGGGTGATAAGTAGATGAAAATAATTAAACCGTTTGTAGTTATTCCGAAGGGTGAACTTAATGTAGTAAAGGTGCAAAACATTGAACGTTACGGTCGTATTTGCTATAAGTCCGAGGATTTAATCACTACCGATAGTGCCGAAAAGTTTGTTGCCGGAATCATCCGGTCAGGTCACGAATCAGTTATTGAACATGAAAAGGCGACAGTTATTATTACCTGCGACCGGGGCGTAACACATGAGATTGTCAGGCATCGGATAGGAAGTTATAGTCAGGAAAGTACAAGGTATTGTAACTACGGTAAAGAGAAGTTTGGGCAGGAGATTACCGTTATCAAACCTTATTTCTTTGTAGGTAAAGGCACCTACCTGGATTGGGAAGACAGTTGCGCTAATTCAGAGATACTGTATATGCAATTATTAGAATACGGTGCAACGGCACAAGAGGCAAGATCAGTCCTGCCTAACAGCTTGAAAACCGAGATTGTTGTAACGTTTAATATGCGCGAGTGGAGGCACTTCTTTAAATTGCGCTGCTCAGCAAAGGCACATCCACAAATGAGGCAAATCGCTATACCTTTACTATTAGAGTTTCAAAAGCGTTTATTTTCCTTGTTTGCCGATGTGGAGTATGACAGAAGTTTTCCGGCAGAGCATTATGCCGGTATCGTGCAGGAGGTTAATTAATTGAGGAATATAAAAACAAACATCGAAAAACTTAAATATGCCGCGAGTCTATCAAAATGCAAGCGTCGCAAAATTGGTGCTGCGGCAATTCTGAGGACAGGAATTATTACTCAGTTTAATAAAATTATCGGCAGCGACTATTCGATCTGTGATAACTGCCCAAGAGAGGGGCAAGAACATGGAGTATGGTCAGGAGTGCAAGAATGTCCAGCAATACACGCCGAAGAAGCAGTTATCTTGAACGCTGCAAGGGGTGGTTATGCTTTGGATGATGCTACTTTACTTGTTACCGATAAACCATGTAACCGCTGTGCTAGATTAATTGCCGGAGCAGGATTTAGCAAGGTTATCTATCTCAGCGACGAGGGCAGTAATGAGGGTATAGACTATCTCCGTAAATGTGGCGTTGAAGTAGAGCAATACACGCAGGATGCCATTATCATAGAAAATCCAGACGAGGGAGTGATTGAGTAATGAATCCATTCGTAACGCTTTCGATAGCATGGATTAGTGTTGGTTCCTGTGTTGCTGTCGGACTATATCTAACACATAATGCTAATTGCTTATGGGCGTTATTTATACCTGCTTTTATTGGTATTAGTTGTTGTAATAAGGAAAAGGGGGATAAATAATGTCAATACACGATGTACGTAAATTGGGGCGCGAATACTGCCAAACAGACGGTTCCGCACATTACAAGGGTGGTAGAGTTGAACTTTTAGACTTAATGATTTCTAAGGATATTATCGAGGACTTTTGTATCGGTAATATGGTGAAGTATGCAACACGTTTCAAACAAACTCGCAACCTTGAAGATTTGAAAAAGGTTTCCGACTACTCGCATATTTTGTCCGGTGTGGAGTTGGAGAAACAGGGTGCTGAGGTTGTTGTAATGGCAGAGATTAGACCGCAAGACGAAGTTTGGAAATGCGAAGATGTCTGTGACGGTTGCCGGAAGGAAGGTGACTGTGACGAACCTTGCATGAAATGGTATTCGGCACAGCAAAAGAAAGTAGGTTGCATCAGACCGGAGGTAACTGAGTGATGGGAGAAACAAAAACCATAAAACTGCCTAAACTAAAAGAAGGTTTATATAAATCTCCAATATCTCAATTCATGCAAATTGCCGAGGAAATGGGCGAGTTGTCGGAGAGGTTGGGACAATTGACTGGAGAGACAGGAAAACGCAAAGACGTTCCTGCTGATATAAGAAATAAGGTGATTGAAGAAGCAATGGACGTAGCGCAGGCGGCAATAGAACTGGTGTTTAATTTATGCGCTTTTCACGATATTGCTGAAGAAATGCACTGGCGTAAGATGATTGAACGAGGTTATCTTGAATGATCGCAAAATGGACATGCAAAAATTGCGGTCAGGAAAATCCTGCTAACGTATATTCACCGGGAGTAACGACTGTGAAGTGCTCCCGGTGCTATGAGGATCACATCATGGAAATAAAAACTACCGTAACTAAGTTAAGTTTTGGGAGGACTGAAAATAAGGATAATTGGAGTGTTGTGCCATGCCTAAAGGAACTCCTTGGGGCGCAGAAGAAACCGCTATAATGCGTGATAACATTGAAAAAACTCCTGCCGTATTGAGAAAAATTCTTCGGGAGGCAGGCTATGAGCGCGAGTATTTTTCGATCTCCAATAAAAAGATATGTATGCAGAAACCTAAGATTAAGGACAGGGTAAAATTAAAATCCTGCGGCACATCATATAAGAAAGTCCTTGATGCTGAACAGCAGGTTAGGGCAGAACATTTCCTTAGATGTTTGATAACTACTAACCGCAGGGCAGGCGAGGCGGGCTTAGAAGTTGACATAATGAAATTTATAAATGCCTATGCCTGCGAGCATGGAAAGGGCGGCGATATGGCAGAGCGTTTTGTGTTAACCGACTACCGAAAACAGTCGATATCAGCTTTGCACGTTAGGGGTAATTCTCCTTATCTGATAGCGATGAACATCGGACTGACTACTGACAAAGTCTGCCGCTATCTCAGGGAAAGTGGTTCGGTGAAAGGTGCTGCTCATGTCTAAACGCAGACGAAAGAAGAAAACTCCCCATTGTGGGTGGTGTCTCTCAAGTCTCCACCCCGGCAAGATGTGGTGGATGCGAGTATTAAGGAAGAATTGCCTTCATAAGAACGGGAAATTTAAACCATGCCGCTACTTTGAGCCGAATATGGATCATCCGAGGTGGGCGAGAGATGGGTTTAGGGATATTGGAGGGTGTTAATTATTGGACATTTACGGCGTAGATGCTTCACTGACAAGTACAGGAATAGCAAAAGTCGATACTCTTATTACCAATAAGGTTACCACAAAGAGTATTCAGAGTAAGAAAAAAGGCGTTGAGCGATTAGTTGAAATTAGGCAGGAAGTATTTAAAGAGGTTATGTACGGTAACTTGGTGTTAATAGAATCATATGCCTTTGCCCGTCCCAACCAAGCGCATCAGATTGGCGAATTAGGCGGCGTTCTTCGGGTTATGTTTGCCGAAAACAATCTAAAAGTATTGGAAGTAGCACCAACACAACTAAAGAAATTTGCAACTGGAAAAGGTACTGCAAGCAAGGAAGAAATAGCAGTTGCCGCATATAAGAAATGGGGTATAGAGTGCCGTACAAACGACGAAACAGACGCAGCAGTACTTGTGTATATCGGACTTGCTTATATGGGAAATACGGACGGTCTGACCGCATATCAGCAGGAGGTAATTGACGCTCTGTATGGCAAGTCGGAGGTCAAGAAAAAGAGGAAGAAGAAGGGGGATGTATAAGATGGAGCAAGTTTATATAATTGCCATTGACTTTGACGGGTGTATATGTGCTAACGGTTGGCCCGATATTGAGAAGGGCGTTTTGATTGAATCTACCATAGACAAGATTATTAAGCAGAGAGTGAAAAACATTAACACAGATTTTGTTTTATGGACTTGTCGGGCAGGTAAAAAACTTTCCGAAGCAATAGAATTTTGCAAAAAATATCAACTCCCTATTTATTATTTTAATGAGCAACATCCATCTGTTTATAGTTGGATGCAGGATGCCCGTGATACTCGTAAAATATTTGCACATGAGTATTGGGATGACAGGGCGGTTTTTGTAGGTCAGAAATGAGACCAAGAACGTCAACTAACCGACGAGTTTATTAACTTTTGCGAATCTAGCCGGGATAAGTTGGCCAGCATGAAGGACAATTCTTCGAGGATGAATTTTATGCAGGAGAAGTTGCCGCACATTCCGCAATATTTAGTTTTGAGGGCGGTTAGACTTTATTTAATTAAGGGGGTTTGAGTTATTGCTGTCAAAATAAGATCAGATATGATACTGAGGCAACTTCAAAAGAGACATCTTGAAAAAAAGTTGCCCGACGCATTTTTTACCGAAGTGAAAAACGGTCCGACATGGACGAGCAGTAATCTATTGAAACTTGATGCTGTAGCGATTAAGAAATCGTGGAGTAATCCATGCATAACAGGTTATGAGGTCAAGGTTAGTCGCGGTGATTTTGTCAGGGACGAGAAGTGGCACGGATACCTGAGATACTGCCATCAATTCTACTTTGTATGCCCAACAGGTTTAATTAAACCCGAAGAGTTGCCGCCAGAAGTCGGATTGATTTATTATAACACCGAAAAGGACTGCCTGAACAGTAAGAGAAAAGCACTTCACCGTCAAATAGAAATATCTTGGGAAATGCTGTACTACCTCGCAATATCGCGTACGGACAGCGACAGGCACCCGTTTTTCTCAGACAAGCGCGAGTATCTCGAAGCATGGGTGCAGAATAAAAACGAGGGCAAAGCGTTGGGTTTGGTGGTAGGAGGTAAAATGGCAGAGCAAATCGAGGAACTGCAGAAGAAGATCGATAAACTTAAATTAGATATTAAGTTACAACAACCCATTATTAATAAATTCAGTGTTATCGAATCAGTCTTAGAAAGACACGGCATTTATCTGCACCGACGCGATATTGAGGGAAAACTAGAGGAAGCATTTGCAAGTAAAATGCCTACCGACTTTGTTAGTAATATTGAGTTGATTAATCGTGAGGTTAGTGCGCTGTTAAGAAAAGTGGGTAAGGGGGTTTGAGTAATTGAATAATCGCGAATTAAGACGGCTAACTCCTTCCGCAAGGAGAATGAAGCGTAATATTGGTCGCATGATAATAAGGGGTAGTCTGTGGTCAGGGCAGAGAAAAAGGCAACAATGCGATTAGCAATGTTAAAATTTTATGTATCCAAAACAGGAAATAAACTTAACCGCCGTCCGTGGGTGCCTGAGTTTGTGACCGACAATCTGTGTCTTAACCCGATGTATAGTCGAGTAAGACTACAGAGGGGGGGTGTTAATGTCCTCCTTGATTCTGGAGCGTTCCAAGATGTGGATAAAGATAAACGGTTGACATATGAGGAAGCACTCAATAGACAGTTGAGATTTGAACAGACGGCACGGTTTGTGTCTCAGCGAATAGTTAGTTATGATAGGTTAGTTGACGAACAATTGAAGGACGGGAAGAAGGTAAAATGTCGCGTTGACGAGGATAATGGCTGGGAATACGTCAAGGACACAGTGGGAGCTGCACAATATTTAGTTAGTCAACGAGAGAAATTAGAGTCGCGTCAGCTAGTTTTGTCTAATCAAGGCACGACAACAGAACAATACTTGCAGTGCTTACGTGAGGTACTACAAATAGCGCAACCACAGGACTGCATCGGGATGGGTGGGTTTTGTATAATCGGGAGCAGAAAAAGTCTACAACCACAGTTTTTTGAGATACAAGAAAAAGCGTTTCCGCTAATAAAGTCGGCCGGCATAACTGATATTCACCTGTTCGGGGTAACAACCATACCCGTACTTGAAAAGTGGTCGGAGTTGGCAAGACCATACGGTTTTAGTCTCAGTGTTGATAGTTCATCAGCAGAGCGCAGATCGGTATTTGGTAGTGTATTCAGTCCAGACACGGGCAAATGGGAAGCAAAATACACACGTCAGGATAAATATATTAACTATCACCCAAGGGATTTAGCGCTAATTAATACAATAAACTTTAAAGATTATTTGGAGGGTATTGTATGACAGTATTCTTTTATATAGCGGCAATTTTGGCCGGAAATTGGCTAAGTAGTATGTTTGCACCTGTTGAAATTGGACCGTTTTTGATAAGTTTAGGCACGTTTACGATAGGGGCAACATTTATTCTCAGGGACTTGGTGCAAAATAAGTTTGGTAGATATGCGACATATGCGTTTATTAGTGCGGCACTTCTTTTATCGCTGATGCAATCGGCAATAATGGAGCAGGGTTTATTCATAGTTATCGCCTCATCCCTGGCATTTGCAGTAAGCGAAACAACCGACACGGAAATTTACACAAGGTTAAAATTGCCGCTATATTGGCGTGTGTGGTGGTCAGGTTTTATTGGAGGAATATTGGACAGTACTGTGTTTATCGTGCTTGGACTATCGCCTTGGGGCATGGGGTTTATGTCGTGGTCAGTTGTTCCGATGGCTATAATTGGACAATCGTTGATAAAGTTAACCATGCAGGCAATAGGGTCAGGTGCAATTAAGGTGATGGGAGGCCATAAATGAGTAAAAAACCTCTCGCTGATGTATTTAAGCAGGAAAAACAGATAGTCGCCAACTATCTAATCA
>Ga0209416_1001198_pt1 | contig 19495 bp, 24 predicted proteins | sample RifGroF1_FD_184001 | JGI IMG/M metagenome (GOLD analysis project Ga0209416, IMG submission 184001) | Groundwater microbial communities from Rifle, Colorado, USA - Groundwater F1 (SPAdes) (version 2) | ecosystem: Environmental > Aquatic > Deep subsurface > Groundwater | place: Rifle, Colorado...
AGAGACGGTTGGATTACAAGACAGAAGAAATCTCTTCCCAGCACAGCTCTCAGGAGGCGAGAAACAAAGAGGTGCAATAGCAAGAGCATTAGCAAATAATCCAGAATTATTCGTTGCAGATGAACCTACAGGAAATTTAGATCCAGATAATGCATTCCAGGTTTTAGATATACTGCGAAAAATTAATAAGTCTGGTACTACTGTTATGGTTATTACACACGACAGAGATATCGTAAATGATATGAAAACAAGAGTAATAAGAATTGACAAAGGAAAAATCATTGGAGATAGTCAGGGTGACTATGATCATCATAAAGCACCGAAGAAAGAAACTGTAGAAATTAAAAAGGAAGAGAAAATTGATATTAAGGATGAGAAACTTAAAGAACTAGATACAGAGATTCTTGAGATACTAAATAAAGCAAAGATAGACAATATAGATATGGTCTTGAATCTTACTGATTCAGATTTAGATAATCTAAAGTTCTCAGAGGACCAAAAGGATTCTTTAGAGAAATACTTAGATAAATATTTAAATAATAAAGAGAAAAAAGATGACTAAAACAAACAAGATAATAGATACAGCAAAAAAGAACGTTAAAAGAAATAAGTGGCTTTCTCTTTCGACAATATTTGTTTCTACAATTGTATTAACCATCTCTTCTTTCTTTATCAGTGCCGCTATCCTTGGAAGAAAGGCTGTGGATTACTACGAACAGAAAGCTCAAGTAATAATCTTCTTCAAGAAAGAAACTACTGAAACAGATATATTACTTCTTCGAGATAAGCTCTTTGATCCTGAATTAGTTGAAGATATTGTATATGTATCCCAGGAGGAAGCTTTGAAGATATACCAAGATGATTTTGCAGATAATCCAGATTTAATCTCTACAGTAACTGCAGATTCTCTTCCACCAAGTTTAGAGATAAGGGCAAAATCTGTAGATAATCTTCTTACAGTCATTGAGAGTATAAATACCGAAAAACAAACAAATCCAAATATAGATGAGGTTATGTATTTTAAAGATGTTGTAGAGAATTTAAGGACTCTTTCAAATATCATAAATATAGGTGCTGTAGTATTAATCTCTGCACTTTTAATCATCACTTTCTCTTTAATAAGGATTACAATTGGCTTCAATATCAACTCACACAAAGAGGAGATTCAGATTATGAATTTAGTTGGTAGTACAGATAGCTTCATAAAAACTCCCTTCATAATGGAGGGTGCTTTCTACGGAATGATGGGTGGTTTGCTTGCAGCCACATTGATTATTGTCCCTTGGTATACTGTAGTTATGTATACACAGGGTACAGATTTTGCATATTGGTTAAATCAAACTTTAACAGATTTTAATTTAGATTTTCTTAGATCTGTAAATATTATTTTCGTACCAATTTATTACCTCATACATTTAGTATTTGGTGGTTTAATAGGTATGTTTAGTAGTATTAGTGCAGTTAAGAAGTATTTACAATAATGAATAAAAAGAAGTTTGTAAAAACATTAATAATACTCGTTTTTGTAGCACTTTCTTTTGTGTTGTTAGCCAAACCGTATGTTAAAGAAACATACGCAGTATCCTGTCCTTCAAACATAGATCCTGATTCCATTGAATGTCTCGATTATCTCAGAGACCAGCAAGAGAAGATTCAAAAACAGCAAGGTAGTATACAAAAACAATTGGGCAATGAAGCATATCAACAACTCTCTCTTCAAGAGAAAATTACATATATGACTAATCAAATTGAGCAAACCGAGAGAGTAATTAAAACACTTGAGGTGGAGATAGCTGCCAATGATGTTGAGATTAAACTCTTAGAGAAAGATATTATGGAGAAAGAGGACTACATCTCACTTTTAAGACAAGAAACAGATATACTAGAACAAACAGTAAATCAAAGAATTACAGAGTCATACAAATATTCTTTCGTTGGACCATTAGAGATATTCTTGGATGTTAAATCTCTTTCATCCGCTCTAAGAAGAACGAAATATTTAATTGCAACAAGAAGCCAGGACATTGTTTCGCTAGAGGAATATAGTTTTAAAATTGTAGATTTGAAAGAAGAAGAAGAAAAATTAACCTCTCAAAAAGCTGCAGTTCAAGTTAAAAGAAATAGCACTGAGGAAGAGAAATTAAATCTGGCAAAGGAAGCTCAGAATCTTCAAGCACAAAAGGCAGAAAAAGACAGATTGCTCGCACAATCTAGAGCAAACGAAGCACAATTGAAAGCAACATATGATGCCAATATAAAGAAACAGAATGCTTTAGATGCAGCCATCATTGCATATATAAATGAACATGGAGATCAAGCAAGGATGTCTGGAAGGGTTGCTGGTGGAGATTGGATTGGAAGAATGGGAAATACAGGTTATTCAACTGGTGCACACTTGCATTTTTCTGTTAGGAGTTCTTTCACTAGCGGTAAGGTCTGTCAAGGGAATATTCCTGTTTTAAGTGGATATTTAAGACAAGGTGGTGCTTCATGGATAATTGGATGGGATGGATGGAAATGGCCATACATGTACTCTGGCACTATGAGACTTCCAATTGCAGGACCTTATGTAATCATGACTCAGAATTACCATAGTGGTTATGCAATAGACCTCAAATCATACAAAACTGACAGGACAACTAACTATGGAGCTCCAATATATGCCATTCTACCAGGAGTCCTATATAGAGGTGTAGATGGTTATGGTGGTGTTTATGCATATATTAAGCATGATAACGGTTGGGTAAGCTGTTATCTTCATATTCAAGAATAACCCCTTTCCCATTTCTCAATATTCTGCTACACTATAGCTTAATAAATTCATATATGTCCTCTAATGGCAAAAAGTTCCAAAACGGCTACAAAGAAAGTAATAAAAAAAGCCCCAGCAAAGAAAGTAAAGATCGTAATTAAGAAGCCTAATTTTTCTAAGATGAAAGACTTAAATCTTAAACCTGTAGGAAAAGTAATTGGCCTAATATTAATCATTGTATCTGCATTTGCACTAATAGACTTAGCAGTACAGTATCTAAACAACGATTACAGTGTAGCTGTAGTAGATGGTTCAAGAATATCTAAATCTAAATGGCACAAAACATTAGAGAGTGCATATGGTTCTTCCGTAGCACAGCAGCTAATTGATGAGCAGATCATCAAAGCAGAGGCTAAGAAAGCAAAGATCACCATTTCTAAAGAAGAGATTGACCAGCAGATTACAGATATTGAAACAAGTTTAGGTGGTAAAGAGGCTTTAGATACAGCTTTGATTGCAAACAATATTACATTGGAGCAATTAAAAGAGCAGGTTGAATTAGATCTGTTATCTACAAAGATACTTACACCACAGATTGAATACACAGAGGATGATGTTAAGAGTTTCTTTAACCAATACAGCGATGTAATATTCCCAGATGAAACAGCAGCTTTGGAAAAAGGTGCTAAGTTAGACTTTGACCAATACAAAGCAGAGACAGAAGAGGTATATATCCAACAGCAGGTACAGAGTAAACAGAGTTCTTGGTTAACAGAGGTAGAAGCAAATTACAGAATACAAGATAACTCTGTAAGTAGACCAAGATATGGATTCTTAACTACTACAGTAAATATCATAAACAACTTACTGGAAAGTACTAAGAAAGCAGAGTAATCTGAACTGGTATGTAAATGAAAAGGAGGTCTAAAAAGCCTCCTTTTTTTAAATACCTTCCTTTGGTTCTACAAGACCATATCCTCCTTGTTTTCTTCTGTAGAGCATACATATCTTGTTGTTATTCTTGTTTCTAAAGAGATATTGATCATATCCCAATAACTCCATCCTCTCGATAGCTTCTCCCTCCTCTATGGGGGACATATCTTCTACAATCTTCCTTTTTGCTATCTTTGGAACATAGTCAGAGTAATCCTCTAATTCCTTCCCAGCTTCTTCCTCAAGGGCTTTGAGAGCTTCCTGAGCCTCAATAATCTTCCATGATGCTTTCCCTTCCCAATATTCCTTCTTGTCCCCATATCTTTTTAATCTTCTAAACAATATATCTGTTCCCTTATCTATATTTGCATACATATCACTACCCCTCTCCTCTACTCTAACCACTGTATTTGGTAATTTAATATTAATATCTATCCTGAAATCTTGTGCTACACCCTTACTATGTACAAACTCTTTGAAGGATACCTCTATAGAGGTGGCGTCAGTAAAAAGACTTTCCTTTTTCATAATTTTCTCTAATGCATACTTCTTAAGAGCCTCTGTTGGATCCATACCTACAAACGATACCTGTATATCTGTCTCTTCCATATCTTCCTCCTAATAATTTATATATACTTTATGATATATTTTTTAATAGATATATGGCAAATATTTAACTAAAGATATTTAGTTAAATGAGAGAAAAGAATTGTTGCAGAAAAGGGATTAGATATATATAATGGGTCTGAGATAATCCGCGATAGCTCAACGGTAGAGCAAACGGCTGTTAACCGTTCGGTTACAGGTTCGAATCCTGTTCGCGGAGTTTTTTCTTTTATTGATAAATTGCCATTTCTCGGATACAATAATTCCATGTCAAAGAAACAGAGAGTTTTCCTAATTACGATGCTAATAATAACTCTTCTACTTGGAATCCTCATTGGATTGAAGGGTACTTTCCCAATCATCCTAGACACTTCCTATCCTACTGTCGGAGATCATATCAACTTAGAAAGCCTCACGAATCCAAAAAATCCTTGCCGAACTGGTCCCTCATGTGGGAATTTGATTGGTGTGGATTGTACTACCGGTGATGTCTATGGAGAGTATTACTATGTTGATAAAAGCACCGAAACAATTGTTTCTGACTGTAAAAGATTTTGTATTACAATAAAAGGGAATTTTCCTAGCTTAAGTTGTCCAAACTGTCCTCCCAAAGAATGGACTTGTAAAAACAATTAAAAAACTTGTCTAAATCAGAATTACACCTTAGGTTCAGGAATATGTCATATACGCGGAGTTTTGATATTTTTACTTGCCATATATTTTTTCAACTAGTATTATTTCCATATGAATAGAACATACAACACTCTCTTTTTATTAATCTCTGTAGATGGGAAAATATCAACAGGAAGTATTCCTGAAAGAGATGTAGACAAAGATTTCCCAAAGATAGAGGGTATAAAAGAAGGACTTAATCAATATTATGATATTGAGAAAACAACAGATAATTTCTCTCTTAATTCTGGTTTTGTAATGTCAAAGATAGGTGTAAATACAGATAAGAATCCAATACATTGTCCTAATGTTAATTTTGTAATCATTGACAATAAAAACCTAACCGAAAAAGGCATTACTAACCTTTGTGAAAATCTAAAAACATTATATTTAGTCACCACTAACAAAAATCATCCTGCATACTCTGTTAAGAAAGATAATCTTGTAATAATGCATTATGAAGATAGTGTAAATTTTGAGGATATGTTCATTCAATTGAAGCAAAAATTTTCTGCAGAAAGAGTAACCATCCAATCTGGTGGGACACTAAATTCAATATTTATTAGAAAAGGATTGGTAGATAGGTTATCAATTGTTATGGCTCCTTGTTTAATAGGTGGAAAAGATACTCCTTCTATTGTTGATGGAGAATCATTAATCTCTGAAGATGATTTGAAAAATATTAAGACTTTAGAATTAGAGAATGTAGAAAAGCTAGAGAATAATTACTTACATATTACATACCTAGTTAAGAACTAAAGTTCAACAAGCTGTACAGTTTATTCCAATCAAGATTAACATTGAATTTAAGGTTCATGAATATGTCATATACGCGGAGTTTTTCCTTCTTCTAATACCAAAACTTCTATCTCTCGTTCAAATTCTTCTTGAAGATTCCTCCGTTTGATTTATGAACTAAATACTAACTCCAACAATTTAGGGTTTGAGAACTTCACATTTCGCTTTTGTTCCGATGATTTCAAAATCTCTAGACTAACAAGCTTTCTCATATTTTCTAATGCAGCATCATGTGATATATACGGATGACTTTTTATTACTTCATTGGCATTAAGCGAGATAGGGTTCTTATAGCTCATTGATATAATTTCCCTGACATACCTACCTTTTAATTTTGATTGAGCATAATTCACCTGCTTATCAAATAAATCTGATATTTTACCTAAGATAGAGTAAGATTTTCGAGCCTCATAATTAACAGCTTCTAAAAAAAATTTAATCCAGCTTTTCCAATCTCCATCGGTATTCACAGTTTGTAATCTTTTAAAATATTCGTCTTTATATTTCAAAAAATAACCACTCATAAATAAATGAGGGGCTATTAGAACTCCTTCCTTAAGAAGATATAAAGTTATTAAAGTTCGTCCAATTCTTCCATTGCCATCTGCAAACGGATGAATTGCTTCAAATTCTTGATGTATTATCGCAATTTTAATCAATCGATCTATCTTTATTTCAGAATTCATGTAATTATCTAGTCGCGTAAGTAATCGGGGAAGATTATTTACCTCCGGTGGAAGATAGGTTACAGTGTCAAATGTGCCATCAATACTTATTGCATTTGCACCCGAACGAAATTCTCCTCTTCTAAGCATGTTCCCTCGCACACCTTCAAGTAATACATTATGAATTTCTTTGATAGTTTCACTATAGATTGGTTTTTCTTTTAATAATTCCATTCCTAGCATTAATGCATTCCAATGGTTATTTACTTCTTTAACATCATTAATCATACTGTCTGACAAAGGTTCTCCTGACTCTTTAGCAATCAAATCAGATACATTGGCATTAGTTCCTTCAATCTTTGAACTAATTATGGCTTCTTTAAGTATTAATGGAATCGTTAACCATTCGGGATTTGGAACATTTCGAATATAATTATTTATCATTCCAATTGACCGATTTGCCTCTCCAATTAAATACACCATACCATCGTCGTATATTTGTGAAATATTGTCCGGAGGGAAATTATCTCGATATCTCGGAATTGAGGAATCGTTTCTTAGCGTATTTATTTGTTCATTAGTTAAAGTGGACATTGGGTTAAGGATATCAATTTAACACCCTATTATACACTCCCTTATCCGCATTTCAAGCCCCGGAAGCGTATAACAAAATTATTATCCGGTTTTCATGCTAATTTCGCTGTTTATAATTTTTAATACTAAGCTATTATCTTTTAGATTGCTCTTTGTGATTCTTCCCCATCTTCTTGCTATCACTGTTATACACAAAGAATTCCTCAATCGGTTCTACATCCTCCGTCATAGAGTCATTAATAACAGCTATCCTAGCACTATTAGGTAAATCACTATTCAAAATAATGCTTACAGTATCTACAATATCCGAAGTCTTTAAAGTATTACCCCAATCGAAATCCTTACCCTCCATATCCTTCCTTAACATAGGGGTATCTACATAATCAGGAAGTATGGAATATATCTTAAAATCTTTATACTTAGTAGATATAGAATCAAAATAGATATTTAAAGCCGCTTTAGAACTACAATACAAAGCATACATATTATCCCCTAACCTATCAGATATGGAGCTAATATTTATAACTACAGAATCCTTTAACTTCGGGAGAAGATTCTGAATCATTAAAACAGGAGCTATCATATTCAATTGAAAGGTTTTTTCAAAAACCTCTTTAGAGAAGTTGAGAGAATCACACTGTTCTAAATATCCTGCGTTATTAACCAAGATATCTACATGGTTATCACCTATTTTAGATATTCCTTTCTCTATGGATCCATCATTTAAAAGGTCGCATTCTATCCAATGGAAGTTATCATTACTAAAATCAGAATTACGTCTTGAAAAACCATATACAACTGCACCATTTTCTAAAAAGAATTCTGTTATTGCTTTCCCTATACCGCTTGAAGAACCTGTTACTACAATAGCTTTATCTTTTAATTCCATATCTATTCACTGAAATATTATTAGTCAATTATACAGCAAAATTTAGCATCTGGTTTATACCACGCCAATTCAATTCAACATTTAAAACAAGATTCCTAAGTATGCCCTGCAAGCGGAGTTTTATTCTAAAATCGTTAAGAGGCTAAGACAGTTTGCTTCTTTAAAATGTCCCAAAAGTCTCTAGAGTTTGTTTCTTCTTCATTAAAGAAAAATTCGCTTCCAGCATAACCGCTTGGTCCATGATATGAAAGAATCTTATATTCACCTACTGTTGTTCTAATAATTCTATAAACTGTTACAAATGGAATAGTTGGTAAAGTACCAAATCTATACTGATCTCCTGTTTCAGTATCGGAATACACCTCTAGGGTAGTTCCATCATTTAGCGAATCAGCGGTGTAGGTCAATCTTTTTTGCAGATCTTCTGGTACTTTGTTTTCATACAAGTTATTAAGGATATCTACATTGGTAAATATGCATTCACTTGTTTTATCTTTTGGATCTTGTTCTCCCATAGTGTTATTATATATCCAGCAAGACGTTTTAGCAATTCAACCAGGGTTTTTCCAAGAATTATTATAAGCGGAGTTTTGATATTTCTCACTTCTACTATATAATTAAAACCATGAACTGGTTTCTAATAGCACTACTCCCTCCAATATTTTGGAGCATCACAAATCATATTGACAAGTATATATTAACAAAATACTTCAAGGGTGGAGCGATTGGCTCTGTTATTATCTTCTCTTCTGCGATTTCAGTTATACTCCTTCCATTAATCATCCTGATACACCCTGAGGTACTGCAGACATTCAATCCAAGATACCTCTTAATTGTTCTTACTGGTTCTTTGTATCTACTTGCTAGCCTGCCATACTTCTATGCACTAGAAAAAGACGATGCCTCTCTTACAGTCCCACTCTTCCAGATGATTCCAGTATTTTCTTTTGCATTGGGATATCTCTTCTTAAAAGAAACTCTTAATATCACACAGGTAATTGGTGGTTTAATAATTTTAATTTCCTCTATTTTTATCTCTCTGAATATCTCAGAGATAAAGAAGATGAAGATGAAATGGGATGTATTTGGGTTAATGGTTCTTTCAAGTGTATTATTTTCTCTTAATTTCTTGTTCTTTAAATACTTTACAATAGAAACTAACTTCTGGGTAACGAGTTTCTGGGAGTATGTGGGTTTCGCGCTATTCGGACTGTTCCTCTTAGTTTTTATTAAGCCATTTAGAGAAGGGTTTTTAAAGGTTATAAAGACAAACAGGCTCAAAGTGTTGGGACTAAATGGTACAAATGAAATAATAAATATAGTTGCAAAGATTTCTTTTAATTACGCATCTACACTCACTCCTGTAACTCTAGTTTGGATAATTAATGGACTACAACCTCTATTCGTTTTCCTCTTCGGGATAATCCTTACAGTTTTACTTCCGAAGATATCAAAAGAAGATATTACGAGAAGAACCCTGATACAGAGAATGATAGCTATTGCGGTAATCACAATCGGGGTATATTTAATTAACAAAGCTTCCTAGCAAAGTAATTTGTCCTATTAAATATTCCCTCTGATATATCCTTCTAACCTCTCTATTATTTCAATTATTCTTTCTTTATCCTCTGTAGATACATCCTTATGGTTAAACAAATTCTCATATAACATAGCAATAAACCTCTTGTCCTCATCTTTCAATACTTTACACTCTTCAAAAGATTTTAGATTAAAGGATGTGTTATTAAGAAAAAGATAATTAATCAAGAATACACGTATCATCAATGTAATATACCCCCACTTTAATGGAGACTGTAGAATCTTCTCTACATCTACCCTCTTTCCATCTAAATATTCTACGGTTTTCTCTCTAGGGAATTCTGGTAATTCTACCTCCTCACCAATTAACAACGAAGACGCATATTTCAATACATAGAACCTTGCCCATGAACCCTTCAATATTGCCTCTTTAGTCTCTTCTAGTGTAGAGATATATCTAAAAGATATCTTCTTTAAATCCAACTGTTTTACACCAATATCTTTCTTAATAATTACATAGAAATCAATATCACTATTCTCATTTGCATAACCCCAATACTGAGAACCAAATAAATACACAGCTACAAGATTATCCTCGGTAATCCCTATCTTTTTCAATTCACTTAGTATCTTAGCAGTATCAATAATTTCTCTATTCATTAATTGATTATACATTAATTTAAAACACTGTTTGTATTAATTACACACAAATCCTGAGTTTTCTATTCTTTCAATAATGATATAATAATCTTATTAAGTTAATACTGAATTAAACAGTATGCACCTTTTAATTCCTAACGATTTTGTCATTCCATCTGGATTTGAAACTGACAAGTTCAAAATCAGAATGTTAAAAGTGACTGATGTTGTAAAAGATTACGATGCAGTTATGACAAGTTTAGAACATTTGCATGGAGTCTTTGGTGAAAACCATAAATGGCCATATCCTGAATTAACATTTGAGCAGGATTTAATTGACTTAGGCTGGCATCAAAAAGAGTTCCAGACAAGATCTACCTTTGCTTATACTGTCATGAACCAAGATGAGAGTATTTGTTTGGGATGTTTATATATCTTTGAGCCAACCAAAAAAGATTATGATGCAGAAGTGTATATGTGGGTGAGAACAAGTGCATTCGAAGATGGCTTAGATCCAATATTTGAAAAAGCTGTAAAGGAATGGATCAAATCAGAATGGCCGTTTAAAAAGGTAGCATACCCTGGAAGAGAAATTGCTTGGGAAGAATGGAATACTTTAAAGTAGAATATACATATGTGGACATGTCCTAATTGTAAAAGAATCTTTGAAAGAACAAAACAGCAACACAGTTGTAATACAATTCCCCTAGAACAACACTTCAAAAACAAAGATTTAGCTAAAGAACTCTTTAACTACTTATTAAACGAAATTAATACAAAGGTTGGTCCATGTAAAGTCATTTCAATTCCATGCTGCATCCATTTGTTTGGTGACTATGACTTTTTAGTTGCACTACCACACAAAGATAGATTAGAGATTAGATTTGCCTCCATAGAGAAGATTACCAGTCCAAGAATAACTCAATCTGTAAGTTTAAGTCAGAAATCTGTTAAATTCTGTCTTGATATTAAAAACATAGATGAAATAGATACGGAATTATTAAAGTGGATAGAAAAATCATATTTCCTTAAAGATGTTTTTTAGCTTGTACTAAATATTTAAAAGTCTATAATTAAATTATAACTTAATTATTCTTACATATGACAAAAAATCCACTTTACAATGCAATAGCTGCTTCTGTATACATCATCATCGTAGTATTTGCTATGAACTTTGTATTTAAATACGAAACGAATGAAGGTATAGCATCCTTTATTACACCAATCATGATGCTATCTCTCTTCACACTCTCCGCAGCAATGATGGGATATATATTCTGTTATCAACCTCTTAGATTATTCCTAGAGGGCGAGAAAGAAAAAGCTGTAAAACTTTTTGTTAAGACTGTTGGGATATTCGCTATCATTACCTTTAGTATCGTGCTCGTATACCTCCTAATCCTTCGCATTTAAACAGTTAAATATATTTAAATGAAAGAAGCCTTTCTTAAAATAGTTAGTGGAATCATAGGAATACTTCTAATATTCTTCCTAATTAAATGGGGAATGCAAATCCAGAACAAACAGGACGAAAAATATCCATGGACGGCTTCAATATATACAGAAACACAAATACTAGATTCAAAAGAATTTGAGAGTGTTGAAAAGTGTAGAGAATGGATAGCAATCAGAAGAGATGCGCTAGATAGTGCATATGAGCGTTGGGACTATGATTGTGGATACAAATGTACATTTGAAGATCAAAGTATAGAAAGTGGAAAAAAAGTTAATTTATACGAATGTGAGGAAGTAACTAAGTAATCATCTCGTTATTACTACACTAATTGCAACAGTTCTTTTCATTTGATTCTTTTTGCATCAAATAATGTGTATACTTTTTACACCATATCAAATATATCAGACACTACATATCCTAGACCCTGTTACATGCCATTAGACCAAGCCCTAAAGATCTCGCAAATGATTAATGAAAAATTCCCAGAAATACACATTGAGATTGACCCTTGTAGTGAAGTACTGAAAGAATTACAACTGAGCTCAACCAATGACGAGAAGATACTTGTTGTTCTAGGAATACCATATGGCTATTGTCCTGTAGATTTTTACAGAGAATTTTGTGATACATTAAACAGAGAATCGGAGAAGACAATTACAATGGAGAAAGAAATATAACCAGAAGTATATACTTTTTATGGTAGATTATATCTTAGAAAAGACATCTCTTTTCCCAAACAACCCAATCAATTGTTTTTCTGTAACCAATGGTTTTAATTTCTCTTCAAACTGATCTCTGGACATACCAAGTTCAGACATAGCTTTTTGGATAGCTTCAGAGAATTCTGCTTTAGAAGTATCTGGTAATAATTGAACCATTCTTACTATTTTTACAAACCAACCAGTGGCCTCCCGACCCTTCTTGTCCGATTCATCTCTTATCGCTATCATATGAGAGACAACCTCCATCTTCTGCCAATCATCACCAAATAATGGTCCGGCGAAATTATTTTCTTGCTTTAATTGCTCAATATATTTCTTTGCCTTGTCGAAGGTAAAGTTCATTGTAACAAACTTCTGTGCTAAACAAAGTTGCTCCCTATATATATCCTCTAAGATAGGTCCTTTGCCTCTATCTCGTCCTCTTATTATATTCGGAACCTCTGTTAGAAGTAATGATACGGTATATGGAAGAATTTTCTCGTCCACTAATTTCTGAACAATTGGGGATACCCCTTCAACATACTTAATTGCGTCACGCACAGTATCTGGACTTCGACTTGCACTTCTTGCAAATTCAGTAACCGACAATTTCTCTCCTTCGCAATCTCTTAATGCTTTCATCATTTGCCAGAGACCATTTATTACCTGAGCCTCTTGTGCGGAAGTCATTTTATTCTGTAAATTTTCCGCCATCTGAATTTTTAAAATCTCATATGGATTTAATTCTCTGTTTGCAAGATTTATCTTGTAGCGCTTATCATACCCCCATTCTTTCGCTTTCACTGTTGCCTTATACCTATGTTGCCCAGCTACGCATCTAATAGGTGGGCTCCCTTCAATTAATACAACATCTCCTGTGCCTGGTTGTCTTTGACCAATTTCTATTATGCTCCAAGCTAAAGTATCAATAAACTTCTCATCAAATGGACGAATATTTTCCGCTAGAAAAATCATTTCTACCGGGACATCAAATGTTGCAAATTCTAATTTCCCAGATTCTCCAGTCTTTAAAAAATCCCCCAGAGTTTCTACCTGTCTCTCTTTTTCAATTGGGATATTTTCGAGAACATTTGGTTCAGTCATATTTTCTAGAATACAAGTTAGTGGTATGTCTTATAATGTTAAATTATATATACTAGCCTCTTGCTTTACAAAAGTCTATCCTGTTCCCAACGCCTAAACTTTTTCCCAATCTTTTCCATATTTGAAAATTTCCAATAATCCTTATCTAGCTTGTGTAACACTCCATTACAATGAGGTTTAAGAGGACAAGTATAGTATGGTGCAATTGCTCTTTGATCCTTGGTACAACCCATACTCCCAATCACCCATAAAGCCTCTGAAACAAGTCTCGGTTCCCAATTGAATTCCTTGCATAACTTAGACACCAGGGGAAGGAAAATCTTGTATGCTAAATCTGCCCTGTATATATCATCATCAATTTCAATGATACCTGTTTGTACAGCTATACGACATAATTGAAAATCGACTGGAAGACCAAAATCCTCGAGATTCACTAAATCATGAAGCTTGTACCTTCCCACCCATTGTAGAAAAAGAGGTGTAAGCTTAGGTCCCAACCTTCGAAATTCTTTTTGCTCACTCTTTGCTCCTATGCTAACTTGCAGAACATCTCGTATTATCTGCGAATCATTGTTATGTTTTTTTAAGAATTCAATAACATTTCCATTATATGCCTCACAAAGGACAGAACAGTTATGATACCAACCATGCATACTAGCTCCTTGGCGACCCATTGGACGAAGATACTCTTTCCATGCTTTATTAAATTCAATTACTCCACCTTCTTCATTGTTAATATCCTCCTTTTCATCTTCAGAAACAATAAACTTGCTTTCTACAACTTCAGATGGAACAAACAACCAACGATATTTTTTATATACTTCTGGATCTTTGGAAAGCCTGTTAAAGAATACCGAGCTACTTGAGCCAAAGGTTACTGTTGTAAGAAGGAAAAGTGCATTTATTATAAACTTCTCACTCTCTCCCTGTTCAATTAAGAAATTTACATACTCTTCCTCTACTTGATTCTTTCCATCGAAAAATCCAAGTTCTCCACTTTCATATTCGTGTAAAGCAGCAGATATTACTTCTATTGCTCTTTCTTCATTGACTACACAATTGTATTTTTCTTGTATATCTTCTTTTTCAAAACCCATAGACTTATTTTACTTCCTACCCTACCTTTTGTACAACTTTTTTTCTTTTTCTGCTATCATATATTGTTAATATCATTATCAATATCTATATGAACTACACAGAATTAATTCAAAGACCAATCTTAATAGTAGGCCTTATCATACTTGCAGTATGGTCAATCGTTTGGAAAGGATTAGCACTATGGAAAGCAGCAAAAAGTGATGACAAGACATGGTACATAATAATGATGGTACTTAATACTAGTGGAATATTGGAAATACTCTACTACTACTTCATATCTAAGAGACAGAGATAAATATCCTGTTGATAATCAATCTCTATAGGCTGTATAATTGACAGTCTTGTTTTATTATATTCGCTCTTTTCAAACCCATATAGGAGGTGGGATTATGTACATTACTACCGTTCCGTTTTTTAGGGAAGCCTACCAAGAAGTATCATCTCTAAAAGAAGCAAAAAAAGTTATTAGATTGCTTATTTCCACAATGAGAAAAAAGAAAACTGAAAAGGTGGAAGTCACGATGACACTCTATAACGGAGTATACACTACATTGGTGTATAACAAGGAGGATGAGGCTCTCAAGCAATTCAAGAAACGATTGATCAAGGAAGTTGAAAAACATCTCTAGGAGGAGAAATGAACATATCTGTTGTTCCAATCCGAAGCAAAGAGAATATCGTCCAGGCGCATGGCAAATATTTCTGCGAAGTAAACAATGATGCCCAAATTAATTCCGTGATAAGATTCATCCTCGGCAACAAGCAACTAAATGAATTTGAAATTGTCATTGAAGGAATGGAAAACAAAAAGAAATACAATCTGTATTTCTTCGGAAAAGATCAAAGCAAAGAACAGTTCATAGAGGGATTAAGGTTAATGCTTAAGAATAATATTTAGCAAGACAAGGGGGACAGAGTCACCATTTTCATATATATATATGGCTCTGTCTCCTAGCACCACCTATCTAGCCTGCTTTAAAGACTTCAACAGTTGATCTGCTTCCGACTTAGTAGCAAATTCTGGCTGTAGTGAATTATCCATATATATTGGAGTCAATTTCGTTTGAACATGCTTCCCATCATAGAAATAATGAGTAAGTATCATAGCCTGCCTTGTCCCTATCCAATGCTTCTGGTCAAAATACAAATTACCCAAACCATAATATATTATCCCATCACCATACACCTCATATGTCTGTGGCTGATGAGCCTGTGTACCAATAACTATATCTGCACCAAAATCAATGGCCTTTCTAAACGTACCCTTTTGGTCTGGAGAACTAAGAGGCTTGTAACAGATTGGATACACTACATCTGAGCTAGGATAGCTGTAACACTCCTGAAATTGAAAATCTACAATGACAATATCTGCATTCTCTCTAGCCTCCTCAATGTTCTCTTTCATCTTTGCTTCCGTGTATGAATTTGCTCCTGCAGTACTACCCCATGCAATAGCACCAGTCTTTAACATACTGTCATAGTAGTTGTAACCAAGAAACGCTATCTTTGTACCCTTAATCTCCTCATACAAAATCTTAGATGCATCATCCTTGTTTAAACCACCACCAAAATACCTCATACCCGCATCCTTGTACATCTGTATACTCTTTGCATTATTACTACTCCCAAAGTCATTGTTATGGTTTCCAGTTAATTCAACAATATCTACACCACTTGCGGTTAGCGTTTCAAAATACTTAGTATTTGAACAAAACCTCATACCAGAGTAAACCTTACAAGTATCTGAAAAGGACACCTCATTGGATATATGTGTAAGATCTGCATCTGCAAGAAAACTGCCTAATTTCTCAGCAGGATAGTCGTAATTCTTCAAACTATCTATCTTGTATGCCAAAGCCCTAGATATTGCCACAACACCAGCCATATTAATCTTTGCTAAACTCTCCTTACTCCAATCGTCACCATACGAAGCAAGATTCCCCTTCATAACAGCAAGGATGAACGAATCCTCCTGGTTATCCATAGTGGCATAAAACCTTATGGGAACAGAACCCACATTATCATCGAGATAGTAGTTTCCATCTACACTCAAAACCTTGAGAGAAGAACTAAGATCTTTAAACTCAACAAGACCAATATTACTATCAGATTTTTTCAATGTACTAATCAATTCAGCAACATCCTTCGCTACCTTTGGTTCAACCCCATACTGCGCCTTAATATACCCAGTATACTGAGTATCCAAGATATACAAGTTGTAGTTTTTTACATTCTTCTCTGCAATTTCATATACCAAGGAATATGTATGACCAACTGGGATTAAATCCTTCTTAAATACATCTACAGAGCCCTCAGAGAGGGTATCTGAGATCACTATGTCCGCCTTACTATCTACAAATTCAAATCTCTTCTTTTCATTGAAAGCAATACTACCCAATTTCTCTTTTACTAACTCCACATACTCTGTAGGAATATCCTCTTCAAAAGAAACGGTGAATGTATTGTAAACAACCTTAACTTGACGAGTGAATATGAGCATATTCAATGTCTTCATATTGGAGAAGTAAATATATGGAAGGAATATTAATAAGAAGAGTATAAAGGCCAGTCTAACGCTCTTTTTTACGTTAACTCTTTTCTTTTCAACTCTCTCAGTCATTCGAAGCGTTTGCATACGTATCAGTTTATCACAAATTTACAGATTCGTTGTTAATGGATACTATAGGCCGATTATGGTATAATATCTGTTGTAATAATGGCGTTTTAACTTTAAAAACACTAATTATGAAAAAACTGCTATTAAAAGGAAGAACTGCTGTGGCCATTCTATCTGGTCTACTTTTCGTAGGCTTTATATTCAAAACTATAGATGACAGAATACCTACACAGATAGCACAAGCTACACAAAATACAGTAATTCCTACAAATGAAGAAAATATAAATGAAAGCGTACAAATTGAATCTGTACCTACCCAAAAGGTTGTAGATAAAAGAGTAACACAGATTAAGAAATACCTTTCTAAAAGAAATTCACCTCTTGCTAAATATGCACAAGACTTTGTTGATGCTGCAGATAAATACAAAATCGACTACAGACTTGTTGCTGCTATCTCCATTATTGAGTCTGGTGGTGGTAAAACCACATTCAGACCTTACAATGCATGGGGATGGGGTAAAAGTGGTTTTGCAAACTGGAAAGAGGGTATCTATGCCGTATCTAAAGGTCTTGGTAAATACTACAGTAAGGGATTAACTACACCAAAATTGATCTCCAAGTCTTACTGTCCTCCAAGTGCAGATAACTGGGCAAAGAAGGTTCAGTATGTTATGAACGAAATATCTAAACAGTAAGCTTTGGTATATAATTAGATATGGAACCTAAGGTTGCCAAATTTGACAGATATTTACTCACATACTTCAACAAAGAGGAATTAAATATTCTTCTTAACGAAATTTTCAACAAGAAAGTCTACGATATAGACTTAGGTAAAACTACACCTGTTATCTTTGACGTAGGTGCACACATTGGATTAGCAACTATCTTTTTCAACCAGAAATATCCGCTAGCAAGAATAACTGCTTTCGAACCAAATCCAAACATATTCCCTCTTCTTGAAGAGAACACCTACTACAACAATATCCAAAACGTTACTCTTCATAACATTGCACTTGGAAAAACTCCCTCTAAAAGAACCCTCTTCATTGATTCGACTAACGGTGGATTTTCTACTGCAAGTTTTTCTAAAGATGCATGGGATGGAAGTCAGAAGAGTATTGGCATCGAAGTTATAACAGAACCTTTAAGCAAGTACATTGTTACTCCTATTGATCTCTTGAAAATGGATGTAGAGGGTACAGAACAGGAGATAATTGAAGAACTGGATGAGAGTGGAAAGATTAAGAATATTAGAAATATCATAATTGAATTCCATCCAACTGAGAAACAGAATATAGAAATTATTAAAGATATTCTAAAGAGGAATAATTTTGTAATTGAGATAAGAGAAGAATCTAAAGAAAAGCTAGTCTATATACTGGGAAAGAACTCGCTTTAGGAATCTTCTAAACGAAGAATCATTAAAGATTTTGTATAGCTCTCTCGCCAACTTCTTAGAGTCATGTCTGATTAAACTCCTTTGAAGCTTATCTCCTTTGTCTTTCTTTATGACATCATTGGCAACTAAATCTGTATATATAATTTTTTGATCCTTAACTTCTTTTAAATCATCCACAATTAAACTCTCCCCATCTGCTACATATCTCTTGAAGGCTTCTTCTGGGATTCTTCCATTATTTATCATTACAAAGTCTATCTTTCTACCAATATACCCTTCAATTAGCTCGACAATCTGTTTATGTGTCCTATGCCTGGTCTGTCCAACCTTGGTCATGAGGTTAGAGATATAGATTATCTTCCCCTTGCTTTTCCTCAAGGAGTTGGCAACACCATCAACCAAAAGGTTCGGAAGCATTGTTGTAAATAAATCTCCAGGACCAAGGATAATATATTCAGATTCTTCGATACACTTCATGGCCTCTGGATATATTCGTGCTTTAGCATCCAAATAGAAGCTTCCAATTTTCTTGTCTTCCTTCATCTCGTCTATCAGATGTTCTCCTACTACCTTACTTCCATCACCGTACTCTGCTACAAGCCTTACATCATCTAGAGTTACAGGATAGATGTTGCCTCGGATGTTGAACATAACCTTAAACATTTCAATAGCCTCTACTTCACTTCCTAAAATTTCCGTCATAGCAATCATCAAAAGGTTCCCCATCGTATGTCCTTTAATATTCTCTCCTTCAGAGAAACGGTATGTGAAAAGCTTCCTTAACATGTCATTGTTTCCGCTATCTGCAAGAGCAACTATGGATTTTCTAACATCACTAAGAGGTAAAAGCCCAAACTCATCTCTAACAACAGCGTTACTACCTCCATCGTCCATCATACCAACGACAACTGAGAGGTTTAGATCACGGTATTCTTTTAATCCTTCGAGTACTACAGTCGAGCCTGTCCCTCCTCCAATAACGGTAACATTCATAGGGAAAGTATACCACTTTCATGGTATAATACAGTATTAA
>Ga0209416_1001201_pt1 | contig 19436 bp, 11 predicted proteins | sample RifGroF1_FD_184001 | JGI IMG/M metagenome (GOLD analysis project Ga0209416, IMG submission 184001) | Groundwater microbial communities from Rifle, Colorado, USA - Groundwater F1 (SPAdes) (version 2) | ecosystem: Environmental > Aquatic > Deep subsurface > Groundwater | place: Rifle, Colorado...
CCATATAGCTGTCCTCATGGTAGACCTGCTGTATGGAAATTAAAATTGAGTGATATTGATTCTAATTTTGAAAGGACATATTAATGAGAAATAGTGGTACTTTGTATTTAATACCTACTTCCTTAAGTAAGGCTTCTTTAGGGGAAGTCTTAAGTAAAAAAGATTTAGGTATTGTAAAAGAATTAAAATATTTCATTGTAGAGACTCCTAAGGTAGCTAGAGCACACCTAAAAGATATGGGTATGGTACTTCAAGAGTTAGATATGGCAATATTAGATGAGCATAGTAAGACAGGAGATATCCCATTTTTACTTGAACCCCTTATACATGGCAATGATGTAGGGTTAATGACGGATGCTGGTGCTCCAGCTATTGCAGACCCTGGTAACCTTGTAGTAAGAGAGTGTCATAGGTTGGGTATTAAGGTAGTACCTTTAGTTGGTCCATCCTCCATTATTTTGTCTTTAATGGCATCTGGTTTAAATGGTCAACAGTTTACCTTTTTGGGATATCTTCCTAAGGATCCAGAAAGACGAAAAAGAAAATTAAAGAGTATTGAGAGGGAGTCTAGTAGAAAAAATGAATCACAAATCTTTATAGAGGCACCATATCGAAATAGATCTCTGTTTAATGATATATTACAGATATGTAATAGTAGTACAGATTTAACAATAGCGGTGGATATTACTGGAGAAAATGAATATATTAATACAATGAGTATTAAGGAGTGGAGAGAGAGTAAGAGTATTAAGATATTGGATATACCAAGTATATATATATTACTAGGAAAAAGGATATGAGAAAGAAAGTAAAAAACCATTATATATTTGCCCTTAGGCTATTTATTTTCTTCTTACTCTTTACAGTAGGATTTTTCTTTTTAAATAGGAGTTTTAGATATATTCAGAATTCACCATATGATGTAATTGTTTCCGATATTACATCCTCCTCAGCAGTACTCTCATGGAGAACAGTAACTGAGGTACCTACATATGTATTAATTGATGATACACTCCTAATTGGAGATGGAGAGAGGGAGAAATATCATAGGGTGGAGCTTTCTGATTTTGAAGAGGATAAGTCCTACTCCTTTACAATTACAGATGGAGTAAGAGAGTGGGATGAGGTAATGATAGAAAATACGTCTTCAATTTCTAAGTATGTTGTAGAGGAATTCAAATTTAAAACAAAAGAAAAGATAAATGAGATTACTCTTCCAAGTGAGGGTCATTTAACAGTACTTCCTAATGAATTAGTGTATGTAGTTTTGTATGATATGGAAAGTGGTACATATTCTGATATACAGAGTGGATATGCGAATAGGTATGGAGGTGTAGTGTTTGATAAAGAGGTGTTTGATGTAGAGGATACACAGGGATACTCATTAAAAAATATTAACTACTTCTCTAGTAATAGTGCTGTTACTAAGAGTTTAATATCAAAGGTTTTTTCATCTGAGATTAACTGTAATCAGAGTATTCCTAATATGACCTCAACCGCTATTAGTAGAGATGCATATACTGATTTAGCTACAAGATGGGTATCAGGCAGGGGTAAGAATTACGCATATGAGTGTTACAATGATGCAATATATAGGGCGAAGGTGGCTGGGGTAGATTCTGCGTTTACATTAACCATTTGGTTAAATGAATCAGGCGCTAGTAACTATACCTTTAATCCAGATATAGCTGGATTAATAGAAGACTTTGGTATACACGGCCTTTCTACAGTCCCTATGCAAGATTTTAATGCACAGATTAATCATTTTTTGACATTAACACACAAGGTAACATGTGAAGGATTAACTGCTTGGGAAGCATGGGGAAACTACTATAAATGGGGAAGCTGTAATGAGGATGATCCAATTAAACGAGAAGATGGAATAGCTTACTACAAACAAATTGAAATGGTATATGGATGGGTCACTAACGGTCTTAAATTGCCCTCAGTTGTGACAGGCTTACCTAAGATGTCTCCATTAGAGGGAGATGAAGAGGAAGAAGTCTTAATTAATCCCAAATGTTGTGCTATTAAATTAGACAACAGGGAAACCTTTAAGGGAGATTTCGAAAATGATACATCAGGAGGAAGTTGTACTGATATATGGAAAGTAGGTAGAGAGGTATTTGATGGAACAATTGAGTATGTTTTAGAGATTCCAAACAAAAGTAATAGAGAGTCATGTGAGATAGATTATGAAGGAGCGTGTTGTAAACTAAGTAATGGTTTAAAGTGGTATCCTAAAGTACTTTGTACAGATATATTATCAGGTATTACGGACTCTAAAAGCTGTAATACATATACTGGTGAGAAGGCATGTTTTCTAAGAGATGGTCGATATCAATGGTTAGCATCTGTAATTGGTACCGACAGTGTAAAGAGTATTTCATCAGAGAGTGCTTGTTTAGCAATGAATGATACTCAGAGTGTAGATATTAATCTTAAAAGAGGTTCTAATTTCATTGGGTTAGATTTTGTCCCTGTATATATGGGAAATAATCTAAAGGCATCTAATCTTTTAACTCAATATCCAGATATACAGTTAATTGCTAAATTTGGGAATAATAAATGGGAAAATATTTTAGTAAGAGATCAAGCTGTGCCGTATGCCGGTGATGATTTTACGCTAGAACAAAGTAGGGGATATCTGATTAATGTACAAAAGGATATTTCAATCTCTTTAGGAGGGTGGCTAAATCCTACCATTGAATACTACCCAGTTAATTTTGGTTGGAACCTAGTAGGTGGTCAGCTATACAGTAAATCTTTAACAGCATCAAAATTAATATCTGATTTAAGGGGAAAGAGTATTGATATAGATACGGTATCCGTCTGGTCATATGAGACAGGTTCCTTTATCTTTAGAAGTGAAGAGGGTGAAGACATCTACGGTGATGATTTCTCATTGGACGATAGTATTGGAATATTTCTTAAGCAGAATCTTTAATAAATGAAAGTAAGTGAAGAGAGAAAAATATATATATTAAGTATTACTGTTTTAGTATTAGCAGTATTAAGTTGTATAGGTTTTTACCTTTACTTTAATCATATACAGCTATTAAAAAACTCACCATATGATTTAATAGTTTCAGATATACAGGCTAATTCTGTAGTAATATCATGGAAAACAGTTGAGGATATGCCTACATACATTAAGTTAGGAGAGAGTGAGAAGCTTTTAGGTAGTGGAGAGGTAAGTAAATTTCATAGGGTTAAGGTAGTAGATTTAGATGAAAGTAAGAGGTATGAATTTAAAGTTTCTGATGGTAAGCGAGTATGGGGGGAGGATATTGTAGGTAATAAGAGTGAGATATCTACTTTTACAAAAAATATATTCTCTTTTACGACCTCTTCAATTAAAGAGGAGATATCATTACCACAGGTAAGAGAGCTACATGCTCTACCAAATGAGTTAGTGTATGTTTCACTGTATGATTCTAAAAAGAATGTATATTCGGATGTAAAAAGTTACTATGCAAACAAATTCGGAGGTATAGCGATAGATATAAATGCTTTTAAGGGAGAATGGGACTTAGAGAGTGTAGAGATTAGAGATATTGATTACTTTCTTGCTAGTAACCTAAATATCTCAAATATTAATGTATATGCAGGGGAGATTAATTGTAATCAAAAATTACCTGAGCAGAAGATAAATGGTATTACTAAAGAAGAGTTTGCTCAGTTAGCTACTAGATGGGTAGCAGGGAGAGGAAAACATTACGCTATTGAGTGTTTTAATGATGTTGTATATCGTTCTAAAATGGCAGGTGTAGATCCTGCATTTACTCTTGCAGTATGGTTAAATGAGTCTGGAGCTAGTAACTATACCCAGGATGAGAAATCATATGGATATATTGAGGATTGGGGTATACATGGTAGAGATGATGTACCTGTACACGATTTTAGTGCTCAATTAAGCCATTTTCTTAAAAGAGGTCATTACAATGTATGTCCTGGTTTAACACAGTGGGAAGCGTGGGGGAATATATATAGATGGGGAAGATGTAATGGAGATAACCCGGTAGCAAGACAGGAGGGTATAGATTACTACAAAAAGATAGAGAGTTTGTATAGGTGGATTACTAATGGTAAAAACTTACCAAAAAGGGTTACAGGTTTAGCAATTCCAATAAATGAACATCAGGATTGGAGTGAGAGTTCAGGGAACCTTTGCTGTGGTATTAAGTTAGAAAACAGAGATACCTTTATTGGTATATATGAGAGTAATGTAGGTAACAAGGGATGTAATGATATTAAATTTTCATATTCAGGGGTAATTGAGTACTCTGCAGAAATACCTAATAGGGATGCTAATACATGTGAGGTTAAATATACAGGTGTATGTTGTCAGTTACAAAATGAAGTTAAGTGGTACCCACAACAATCGTGTACTAATGTAATACCGGATATAGACAGTAGTTCAGAGTGTATAGAGTATGCAAAAGATATGAGCTGTTTTTTTAGAGATGGTAAGTATAAGTGGCTCTCTAATGGTATAGGGAATGATTTTATAGAGGGAATTACTACTCAAATACAGTGTGAATCAAGAAATACAATTAAAACATACAATATTAAACTTAAGGAGGGTGTTAATTTCGTAGGTTTTGATTTCTCACCCTCATATCATGCCTCACCTTTATATGCTTCTACTCTTTTAGAGCAGTATCCAGATATCTCCCTTATTGGAAACTTCCAAGGTTATGAATGGAAAGATTTAGTAATGCAATCAGAGAGGGTACCGTTTGTAGGTCAAGATTTTTACTTTGAACAGAATAGGGGGTATTTAATAGTTACTAACAAGAGTATAACCTTAAAGTTAGATGGATGGAGAAATCCAGATGCACAGTATGAGCAGTTAGAGGAGGGTTGGAATTTAGTAGGAGGTTCTATATATTCTAAACCTTCTAAAGCATCTACATTAATATCAAATTTGAAAGATGAGAATATTGAAATAAATAGTGTAGGGGTATGGGCATATGATTTTAATTCTTTAACAGTAAGTAACGAAAAAGATGGTGAGGTACAGGGTGTAGATATCGATTTAACAGAGCAAGAAGCTATATTTCTAAAGAGATAATATCGGGGAGACAGGACTTGAACCTGCGACCTCTGCGTCCCAAACGCAGCGTTCTAGCCATCTGAACTACTCCCCGATAGCTATGATTTTATCACAGTAATTAGGATATGTGTATATTATCTTACATATACACCTTTAATTCCTACACCTTCAAAATACTGTTGATTAAGTGTACTTACAAAATGTGCTGTTTCAGACCAAGTTCCCATTAAATCATCTGCATCCCAGAATCTAATTCTCCAATAGTAGGTAATAGAGGTTAGTGAAAGAGCTGCTCCCCCATATGTATAATCCGGAGATCTTGCACCGTTAGAAACAGTTGTAGAGAGTTTATTTGAGTCCCACATAACTGTACCTGTAAAAGAATCGTTTGTATTTACCTCTATTTCATACGCAGTACCACCGTGTCCATTTACATCATTAAAGATAGCAGAAAAGGTCGGAGTAGAGCTTGTAATAAAGCCTGGGTTTGTCTTTCCATCAGTAAGTAAATCAGTAGGAGCATCTGGTGCTTTTTGCATTCTAAAATTAGCAGTAGAGGACCAATCACTTTCTACATCACTTGCATCCCAGAATTTAATTCTCCAGTAATACAAAGTACCATCTGCAGAAAGAGTTAGACCATTGTATGGTATATCAGTAGATCTTGTATTATTCGTAATAGCAGATATTGAGGTCTTAGGACTATCCCACATACTTGTACCATTAAAAGCTGAGGTTGTATTTACCTGTATTTGATAATATATTCCAGTATCTCCAGTATCAGGGTCAGAGAAGATAGCACTAAATTCTGGATTTAAATCACTTACGTTTGTAGGATTACTGACTTGTTCAGCTAACAGGGTGTGTGGAGCATTAGGTACCCTGTCCATTGTAAATTGAGCAGTTGAAGACCAACTACTGACTGCATCATTTTGATTCCAGAACCTGATTCTCCAGTAATATGTAGTTGCATCGTACGAGAGTGTTGTACCAGCATATGAGATATCAGAGCTTCTTGCTCCATTGGCAATTGGTGATATGGATGTCTTATTACTATCCCACATAACTGTGCCAGTGAATGTATTGTTACTGTTTACCTCTATTTCATAATATACTCCTGTGTCTCCTACACCATCAGTAAAGATAGCACTAAACTCTGGAGTTAAATCTCCCACTCTTGGAGGGTTGGTAAGTGCCTCTGTTAAGAGAGAAGAGGGAGCACTTGGAGCCATATCCATTGTAAATTGCGCAGTAGAAGACCAAGGGCTTTCTACATCTCCATTATCCCAGAATTTAATTCTCCAGTAGTATGTTGCAGCGTTGTTAGAAAGAGTAGTGCCATCATATGAAATGTCTGAACTTCTTGCTCCATTGGCAATTGGTGATATGGATGTCTTATTACTATCCCACATAACTGTGCCAGTGAATGTATTGTTACTGTTTACCTCTATTTCATAATATACTCCTGTGTCTCCTGTATCAGGATCACTAAATATCGCGCTAAACTCTGGAGTAAGATCTCCTACAGTAGTAGGATTTGTCGCTCCTTCAGTTAGTAATGAAGAAGGAGCATTTGGGGCCAAATTATATGCTTCTTCAGATTGGAAGGTAACTGTTTGGGAAACTTTTCTTTGGATATAAATTACTGTGTAGTATGAGGGTAAGTTAGAAACACTATTTGTAGACAGAGAGGTAGAATGATAGTGACTACTATCAGCAAAATTTGCACCAGTTCCATAAATACTTAGTGTTGCAGAGGGACCTCCAGTTGTAATCGTCGCACTATGTGTATGTGTACTATTTCCATCAAAGGTACCAGGTGTAGAAGAGCTCAGTACAAATTTATTATTCAGAGCTGTATATTGATTCCACCCCAATGGAGGTAATGCAGAAGAGGGTATTATATTATTTTCATTTACATATATGGCGCTATTTGCTTTTGCTAATATTGTTGTCATATATGGTGGCATATGATTAGTACTATTTACAGTTGCACTAGTGGAATAATGCTGATGAGTTGATGATGCACCTGTACCACTTAAGGCAGGAGGATTGGTGTATCTTATTATTACTACTCCTGATCCTCCACTACCACCTGATGCAATACTACCACCACCACCACCTCCTCCTCCGGTATTTGCTGTTCCATTACTACCAGCTACAGAACGGACATTAGAACCATTTCCTCCTCCTCCTGTGCCTCCAGTACCAGCAGGATTATTTACTGAACCACCACCACCACCACCAGCGTAGTAAAGCGATGTCCCGGTGATAGAATATGCAGAGCCAGATCCTCCATTCCCAGGGACGGTGGGGCTTGTAGACGTAGTTCCTGCAGCACCTTTACCACCACCACCACCAGCAGTTATATTGCCATCGATAGAATTACCTCCAGAGTTGCCTTGGCTTCCAGTTCCTCCATATGTCGTTGTAGAGGTACCATAGTGTCCTCCAGCTCCACCTCCGGACCCTCCATTGTAACCATTGCTATTGATATTCCCACCACCACCACCACCATACGCAGTAAGACCTATAAATACAGAGTTCCCACCATTTGCATTTGCCCCTCCTCCTCCTCCAACTGTTACACTTTTACTTCCAGAGGTAATAGAATATGAGGTGTTATTGACAACTCCTCCAGCACCCCCACCTCCACCAGAATCCCAACCACCACCACCACCACCAGCTACAACTAAAGCTTCTACTGTTCCTCCAACATTCGCAACAAAAGTACCACTACTTGTAAATTTATGTATCTTATATCCACTTGCATACGTAATTGTTCCTCCTGTAGCATTTAATGGCTCTGTAATTGTATTGGCAGAAGAACTAGGTCCTGTTGTAATATTATTTGTATTAGTTGTATGAGAATGTGTGGTTGCTCCTTGTACTGAAGTACCATATGTACTATTTACTCTTGGTAAAGAGTTATCTAAAGTTGTAACCCTAGTATATCCTGAGGGTGTAGCATCATCAAAAAGTGAAATTAAACCAGTACTAATAAGGAATTCATTATCATAACAAAGAATCATATCTCTGTATTGTGGCAACGTAGAATCTGAATTTACTGTAGCAACAAGATTTGAGTGGGTATGAGTTGTATTTGTACCAGTAGTACCACTAGAAGTAGAACCCGCAATATTGGTTGTTGATATTGAAGTGGAGGTTGCTGATAAAGAATTGTGAGTGTGAGAAGATACATCATATGTTGTACCAAAGGTAGAAGAGGATCCGTATAGGAACCGATTATTCATTCCTGCTGGAGCAGCTGTCCATCCAGATGGGCATGTTGTATCTGCATAAAGATAGATATTACCACTCCAAGTTAGGAAACCATTAGTAGCACCAGAATTCCCATAATATACATAGATTGTTTTTCCTCCATTTGGTAAAGAAGGAATTCTAGTCCAAATTTTTGTAGATGTTGTATTACAATCGTCTTCTATCCAATAATCTATTGAAGAAGAATCATCACTATCTATGAATTTTAAATCTCCGCAATCAGATTGTAATTTACCTTGAGATATCAAAGTCTGAGTATCGAGTGTTACTAATACATCCTCATTTGTTAGTGTACTCCCTGAAGTATTAGCTACTAAAAGAGGTCTTCTATACATCCAATTTGAATTGTACCAAGCGCTACTTTCTTTAGCTAAAAGGAAGTACAAAGAAATAGATATACTTGATAGTAATAGTATACCAATTATCAAAAATAATATTCTTTTTTTATGATTAAGGAATTTTTTCATTCACCTGTTTCTGCTGTATTAGTTGTACAATATTAAACTCTCATTTTCAATAAAAAGAAATTTTAATTTAGCCTTAATCCATTCATTCTTAATCCATTAAATAACTGATGATTAAGATTTGTTAAAAAGTATGCTGTAGCAGACCAATCTCCCTGTAAATCATCTGAATCCCAGAATCTAATTCTCCAGTAGTATGTAGAGGAGTCATCTGCTAGAGCTACACCTGCATATGTATAGTTTGGGGATCTTGAGCCACTATTTACAGATGTAGAAAGCTTACCAGTATCCCATTTAGATGTACCCAAAAAATCAGATTGTGTATTTATTTCAATCTCATATGCTGTAGCACTATTTCCATTTACATCGTTATATATAGCAGAGAACTGAGGATAAAGGCTTGCTACAGCATTAGGATTTGTTGAACCATCTGTTAAAAGCCCTGTAGGAGGACTAGGTTGTCTTTGCATTCTAAAGTTAGCAACATTAGACCAATTACTTACAGCATCATTTTGGTCCCAGAACCTAATTCTCCAGTAGTAGATAGTACCATCTGTAGTTAAATTAATTGGTGTATATGATATCTCATTTGATCTACTACCATTAGTAATAGCGGGAGTATGGATGACTTTATCACTATCCCACATAACAGTACCAGTAAATGTATCATTTGTATTAACCTCTATTTCATAGTATGCGCCAGTATCACCTGCATCTGCATCACTAAATACTGCACTAAACTCTGGTGTTGTATCACTTACATTTGGATTATTTGTTACAGTATCTGTTTGTAAACTTGAAGGTATATTAGGTTGATTTTGCATTTTAAAACTGGCAGTTGCTGACCAACTACTAACAGCATCTTTTTGATCCCAAAATCTAATTCTCCAATAGTAGGTTGTATTATTATGTGCTAACTCATTTGAAGAAGAATATTCTATATTACCAGACCTAGTATTATGAGAGATAGCGGATATACTTGTTTGACCTGTATCCCACATTACTGTGCCAGTAAAGGAGGAATTTGTATTTACTTCTAATTCATAATACACACCTGTATCTCCTGAGTCTGCATCTGTAAATATTGCACTAAATTCTGGTGTTAAATCACTTACATTTGTAGGATTGGTTGTACCCTCTGTGTAAAGACCGGAAGGAGCATTAGGAGGGTTATTCATACTAAAGTTTGCAGTAGCAGACCAGACCCCAACAGTTCCATTATTATCTGTAAACTTAATTCTCCAATAGTAGGTTTGTCCATTATGAGATAGAGGTGTTCCAGCATACGCGATTACAGGGCTTCTTGCTCCAATAGCGGTAGCGGTCATTGAAAGTTGTCCGCTATTCCACATTACAGTACCAGTAAAATCTGAAGCTGTATTTACATGTATTTCATACAAAGTACCAGTATCACCTGTATCTGGGTCATTAAATATTGCACTTAATTCTGGAGTAATATCTTCAATTCCAGTAGGGTTTGTAGCGCCCTCTGCTTCTAAGAAAGTTGGAGCAGTTGGAGCTCTATTCATTGTAAATTGTGCAGTAGCAGACCATGCCCCTATGGTTCCATAGTTATCAGCAAATCTAATCCTCCAGTAGTAGGTACTTCCATCTAATGCTAATAATGAACCACCATACTCTATTTCGGGACTATATGTTGTTCTTGCTGTAGAGGCCATAGATTGCTGACCACTTTGCCATAGTATTGTTCCACTAAAATCATTTGTAGTATTAACCTGTATTTCATATTGAGTACCTGTATCAGTAGTATCATTATCTTGGAATTTAGCTCTAAAATCTGGTAATTGATCAGTAACTCTTGTAGGATTAGTTGCCTGTTCTGTTTGTAATTCAGTTGGAGCAATAGGTGGAGTATTCATTTTAAATGTATTTGTACCTGTAGACCAAGCACCTTCAACATTGCTGTTATCCCAGAATTTAATTCTCCAATAGTAGGTAGTACCATCTAAGGTTAGATTAGTATTACCATACTGTTTGTCTGGCATAGTATTTCCTTGTGCTAGTGCAGGGGAAAGAGCAGTCTTAGTACTATCCCACATTACTGTACCTGTAAATGTTGAATTTGTATTAACTTGTATTTGATAGTAGGTAGCAGTATCTGTTGCATCTGGATCAAGGTATCTTGCACTAAATTCTGGCTGAGTATCAGTTACACCAATAGGGTTTGTATTTCCTTCAACCTTTAATTGGTCAGGAGAAGAGGGGGCTTGGTTTGAGAGTATAAAAGAAGCTGAAACTGTAATATTTGCTGTTACTGCAGTATCAGTTCTACTAGCAGTCATCACATTATCACTCCATTTCTCAAAAACATATCCTGTATTCGCAACAGCTGTAACTTGTGTTCCATTACCATTTCTACATATAGATTGGGGAGTTGTTCCTGTAATATATCCACCAGTTCCTGCACTGTAGGTTAAAGTATATTTTACTAAATAACATGTTCGAGTTGTTGTACCACATGAACCACAATCATCATATCTTGTACAAGAGGTTGTTGTAGTAGAACATCCGGTATTTGTATCGGTATAGTAAGTAGGACAGGCAGGAGGAGTACATGAGCCACATGTTCCTCCACAGTCTGTAGATGTGTTATAACAGAAAGAGGTAGTAGAAGAGCTACAACTCCAAGGTGCGTATTGTGTACAATTATTATATACACAAGTAGTAGTAATATATGTAGCACAGCAGGCCTCTATCTTTCTTACTGAACAATTACAACTATATGTATATCCACTACTACAAACAGTTCCTGAAACATTATCTGGTTCACACCATGCAAAAAGAGATGCATTAAACCCTAAAAGAAAAAACAGTATTAATATTGTAGTTAGAAAAACTTTTTTCAATATATATTGGTTTAAATATTACTTTTTCTTACCTCTCATTGTATATCCTAGTAACCAACCTCCTCCTCCAGAAAGAAGAACTAGAAGAAAAGCTCCTACATATATACGTATATTACTATTATCTTTGTCTTCACTTTCATCTAAATCTTTATCTACTCTTTCTTCATAGTCAACAATTAATAATGAGAGAAGAGCAATACTCTCTCTTTCTCCGTTCTCATTTACAAGATCAACATTAACAGGAATTAAATTTTGAGGAAAATCTAACATAGAGAAAAGAACATACCAATTACCATATTCATCTACAGTTGTTTCATAAGTTTTATCACTAATGGTCACCCTTACATTAGATAGTATATTGCCTCTACCAGAAATCTTAACAGCGTCACCGGTTACTACCTCTACAATCCCATTGCTGCCTACCTTAACAATACTGTTATTAATTGCTACATAATCTAAGAGTGGGTGTATTTTAAATTCCTCTCCATACTCTAACTGTGCATGTGTAACTTTAATTACCTTTTCTGAGAGATTTCTCCTAATGGAGAAATCATGAGTAGAAGTAAAAAATAGAAGGAAGAAAAAAAAGAGGAGGGAGAAAGTTTTTAAAGTTAGAGATATGTTTTTCATTATTAATAGTATACTTTAAAGTGTATTTATTGTGTAGGATTTAAATATCTTTGTCAATTGTAATTAAGTCTTGCACTCTTTTTTAAACCTCTGTACTATATTAATTAGTAATATTATTTCTAAAAATTATCTTAATGGATAACAAATATATTGTAATGTATAGGGTTAGAAAATACTTAAAGATATTTTCTTTTGCCCTACTTTTTCTTTTAATAGGGTTATTAATATTTGAATATATTAGGGTTAGACCTAAGGATGTTTATTTTACTAATGTTACATCTAGTTCTGTTACTGTAAGTTGGACGACAAAGAGTGCCTTACCTGGGGTTGTACTTGTAGAGGAGGATAAATCTTTACTACCTATAAGTATTCTAGGTATTGGAAAAGAGAAATCCTACGATACAAGAGATAGTATGAAGGCAGAATTAGAGGCAGTATCTTCAACTAGTGACAATGCTATTGAGAAAGGTATTGATACTCTAAATATAGAGGATTTTGAAAAAGAAATAGTTGTAAAAGAAAAGGGGGATTACTATACACATCATGTAGTTGTTACTGGTTTAGATCCAGAGAAAGAATACTCATTTAAAATAGGGGATAATTTACTATTCACTACAGCCAAGGATATTAAAGATATTGCTACAGTAAAGACCTTGTCTGTTCCTGAAGGAATTGATACACCAGAGCCAGCCTATGGAACTATTACAGATGCACAGAATACAGAGGGGATTCCTATCAATCTCCAAACTCCTGTTACGGATGCAGTTGTATATCTTAATTTCATAGATAATGAAACGGGTAAAAGAAGTAATGTATTTTCAAGTAGTGTAAATAGTAGTGGAAGTTGGTATATGGACGTATCAGGTGCTGTAGATGATCAAGGAAATCCATTTTTAGAGACATATGATAGTGTAATAGAGAATGTTTATGCTGAGATTTACATTGATGCAGGGCCTCTAGGTAAATGGTCAAAGATTGAGAGTAGTAACTGGATTACACCTGTTTCTTGGAGTGTATTAAACATGCCAAATGCTATAGAACAGAAAGGAGAGCCAGGTTCTTTAATTAGAGTAGATGAGCCTAATGCTTCTGTAAAAGGATTGTTAACAAGTCAGGTTAGTGCTGGATTTATTGAATGTGATTCTACCTGTGGTACTTGGGATGTAAGTGCTAATAAATGTATTTGTCCTTCTGGAATGAAAGTAAATTCTAGTGGAGGATGTGTTTGTGTAAGTGGTACTTTTAATCCCTCAAATTGTTCATGTACCACATATACACCTCCAGATGAAACAATTCCTACACCACCTCCAGCACCAGACCCAGTATGTGGAGGAAAAGCAGTTTCACTCTCGGCCACTTTAACAACAGTTCAAATTGATGGCTGGAATAAGGCTTCATATTGCTCTGTAGGTGATGCATCCTACAAACCAACTTTGCCAGATGTTGGCAAATCCGTTTCGTGGAATTGTGTTAGTGGAGGAGCATCTAAAACATGTACAGCCACTAGAGCAGCTGCTACTCCTCCTTCATGTGGGAGTAGAGCGGGGAATTACTCATGGGATGAAACTGATTGGAAGAGTGGAACATCATACTGCTCTCCAGGAGAAGCTACTTCATCTCCAGCATTTCCTGCCCAAGGAGATACTGCCTCATGGACATGTACAATGAATAGCTTAAACGTACAGTGTAAAGCAAGTAGACAAGGATTAATTAATCCTTCCAAAGAGACTTGTACTGAACGGATATCATGGTGTGGAGATTGCTATTATAAAGATCAGAATGATTTATATGTTAAATGTGATTCGTCTTTATGTACAAAACCACCAGAGTGTTTTGATACTGTTCCTGCAGATCAAGAAAAGTATACTTGTAGCCCTTCGGGAACCCTTTATAAAAGCTGTACAAGTGTAAGTGGACAGTGCTTGATGTGTCAATGGGCACAAATAGTGGTAGGAGGTTCATATGGAGCAAAATGGGTTCCAACAGGAAACGAAAGTTGCTTAGGATTTTCTGATCAAGTAATTGAGGATTGTACAGCTTCAGCAGCTCAAATTAAGTGTGAGGACAGCTTTGGTACTTGGGAGAATAACACATGTAAGTGTGCTTATGTAAAAAATTTAAAGCTTCAAGATGGCGCATGTGTATGTACATCTACTACTATGGTTAGAGATACAGTGAACAAGAGTTGTAAGATAAGTGAAACTCCAGCAGTATCATGTCAAACGGCAGAACCTGGAACAAAATGTGATAAAGTTATTAGTGATAAAGTATGTACAGAATCAAAAGAATGTAAACAAATTGGAAGTACATGTGGACTTAATCAAGTTTGGGATAAAGAAGGTAAATGTGTAGATAATGCTACAGTAAATCTAGGATGCCAACTAGGGAGCACATGTCTAATCGCGAGCACTTCAATTCCTGGTGTTTGTAACTCTTCTCGAACTTGTATAAAACCAGGAACTGCATGTGATACGAGTTCTACTGATAATTTTAAATATACTTATACTTTAAAAGGTGAGTGTAAAAGTACAGGGGAATGTAAATTTGGTTTTGAACTTGATTCAATATCGGGATCAAGCTGTATATTAGAAAATTCTAACTACATTCCACCCTCATCATCCCAATACTGCTGGGAAAATGGCTGGACTACATCTTTATTAAAAGTACTCCCAGAAACTGAGGAAATACTCAGTTGTTATAAAGGTGAATGGGTAGAAACAAATCCTGACTTATATAAGAATTCTGGATGTTTTAATTTTGCTAATAACCCAAGTGATACCTCCTGCTCTTATAGCGATGGTCTATATTGTTATTTGGAGAATATAGACACTGTTTATTCTTGTATAAATAGCAAATGGACAGAAGTTGATATGTCTGATAGTGATGGTTTGGTTGTTGCTACTAAATTAAATGTCGTAATGGCAGGGGAAGTTTGTAAAGGGACTCCAGAATGCATGTGTTTAAATTCTATTGAAACAAGAGTTGCAGAAGGAGATATTTGTCATACAAAACTCAAGGAAATTAGTCCAGGAGAAAGGTGTATGCTGACTTCTGCTGAAAAAACAACCCAGCTAGAAGAATTTTGTTACTGCCAAGGTGCACCATTGGGAATAAACAAGAATATAAGGGATGGTAACTGGTGTCCAGAAGTTGGTGACTGTATAAGTGAGTCTTCCTTAAACAAAGTCTGTCGTGTAAGTGGGGAAACCTGTAAAAATGCAAGTATAAGTGACAATGCTTGCTCAGGAGAGCAAGACATCTCTTATACATTGGAAAATAAAAAGATAAACACAGGAAGTAAATGTGAGATTTCAGATGAAGAGGAAAAGAGTGGTATTAATAGATGTGAATGCGTTGGAGGTATAGATAATGAAAGAACACGATATGATGGACAATGGTGCCGTGATGTAGCAATTTTAGGATGTGATGGTGCTAACTTTGTCTGTACCATAGAGGGAAGTATTTGTGTACCAGTTACAAGTGATAACGGGAAATTAACATATAAGTGTGATTCAAGTGAGGACTCTAGTAACTTGCCTAATTTATCAAAACCTCTAATCTCGTTCTCAAATGCTAAAGTTCTTGGTCAAAGTACCACTACAACATCTGAATATATAATAGATTCTCAAACAGGAATGATATCAAACATTAGAGCAGGTTCCTATGTATTTGAATATAACAATGAATACTATTCATTCTTTGTTAATGAAACAGATTTAGCAGGTGGTAATGGTTCTGTCCTAATATTTATAGATGTTAATGAAAATGGTAAATATGACGAAGGTACAGATACAAAGGTAAGTGATTTAGCCACTACTGTAAATATCATTGCTCTTGAACAAAAGTTTACATACAAATTAGAACAAGGATTTAACTTCATTTCTGTACCATTCTTAGTATCAAATGAAGATAGTAGGACAGCTGCTGGATTACTTCAAAAATTAAATAGTGTATATGGAGATGCAATATACTCTATATCAAAATATGATGGGAAATGGAGAGTAGTTGGTCAAAACAGTAAAGTATATGATAATGATGATTTCCAGTTAATACCAGGGCAGGGATATATAGTAAAGGCAAAAAAGAGAATAGAAATTAGTATAACAGGAAAGCCAGTACAATTTGAAAGTGCTTCAGATAATGCATCACTAACTCTCTTTGAAGGATGGAATCTAATAGGTATGTATGGTACTAATGTAAAGCAATACACTGCTAAGAGCTTAATACAGGGTATAAATGCATCTAATAATCCTAAGTTTACTGCAAATAATGTAACTAACTGGGAATCAGATGTACAAAGATATGATGGATTCCAATTAGATGTTGAAAACGGTGTAGATATTGAATACGGTTTTGACTTCCCAATAAAGTTCTTACAAGGATACTTTGTAAGAGTAACGGAAGGTCAAGGTAACTGGCAACCTGAATTAAGGTAAGGAAGATGTAAATAGAAATAAAAAGGGGGAGTTAAATCCCCCTTTCTGTTTTAATAGTAAAATATATTTACTAACCTAACTCACTCATTACCTTTAATGCCCATGGTGATAGATATGGTATATCAAATCTCTCTCCCTTAGAAGTCTTTATTAATCCTAATACAAAGAGTACTACTGATACTAAACTAGTTATACCAAATAGAAATGTCCCTATAAAAGGTATCAATGCTATTAAATATATAGCATTTAAGAATGCAAACTGTGTAGCATGATATCTAACAAATAGATCTTTCTTCTCAATAAACATTAATACTAAACCTACAAATGGAATACAAGCTACTACAGACATTGTTAAGTTCTCTGGATTGAACTTAATCTCTTCTAGAGTGTATATCTTCTTAGCTTTTTTCTCCTCATCCATAAATATATAAAATAAAATAAGTTATTAATACAGTATATACAGAAATTTTAAACAGGTACAACAGTATACTATGAGTAGTTGAAGGGTATACTAGATATGGTATACTGAAATATTAAATTAAGTATACTAATGGTATGGATGAGAAATTAACAGAGAAACAGGAGAATGTATTAAGAATTGTTAGAAATTTCTTTTTAGATAATGGGTACGCACCATCATTAACTGAGTTACAGACTCTTCTTAACATATCTACTAAAAGAGGGGTTGTAGGGCATTTAGAGGCCCTAGAAAGGAAAGGATATATCATTAGGACCAGTGAAGCTAGAGGAATACAGATAGTGGCGGATGAAGATGAGGAAGAGGTATATGAATATTTAGTGGGTATACCAATATTAGGATATGCTAATGCTGGTACTCCTATGGTACTTGCTCAGGAACAGAGTTTAGGTACTCTACAAGCAGATAGGAGCTTAGTAGGGAGTAGTAAGAATCTTTTTGGATTGATAATTAAGGGAGATTCTATGAATATGAGAGATTTAGAGGGTAAAAAATTAGAAGAGGGACACTACTTAGTAGTTCAAAGAGACTCTAATTTTGAAAATGGAGATGTAGTAGTCGCTATTGTAGATGGATGTGCTACTGTTAAAAATATTAGAAAAGAAAAAGATGTTGTAATTTTGTATCCTCAATCAACTAATCCAATACATAAACCAATATATTTGGATGTAAATAGTGATTCAATGATAAATGGGAAGGTAATTAAGGTATTAGAGAACCCTAATATCTAATCTGTACATTTTTTACATACTTAGATATAACTTTTTTAAACTTCTCTAGCTCTTTTGTAGTAAAAAAGTTTTGATTGTTTAAATTAGGATCTATGGTCTTACCCGATCTAAAGTTTTGTATGTAATATCTCTTACTTCCTTCTATTAATTCTCCTATACCTTTAACAGACTCAATAGTGTGTATACCCTTTACATATGTAGTTCTAAACTCATAATCCTTAGCATACTCTTTTAAAAGGTAAATACTTTTCTCAATCTCTTTGTAATCAATATTTTTCTCTAACTTCTGTATATACAACTCTTTCTCATATTTAATATCCATAGCCCAGTAATCCACTATACCTAAATCTAATATATCTTTTACAATCTTAGAATTAGTACCATTGGTATCTAATTTAAGTAGATATCCTAATTGCTTAATCTTTTGCATAAAGGGTATTAAATCTTTTTGAATAGTGGGTTCACCACCAGTAATAACTACAGCATCAAGTAAATCTACCCTTTGTTTAAGATATTCTAATATATACTCCTCTTTTAGAATAGAGGAGGGAATACACGGCTGTGTTACTAATTCTGGATTATGACAGTATGCACACCTTAAGTTACATCCATATGTAAATATTAATGCTGCAACCTTACCTGGATAGTCCAGTAGAGTAGATTTTTGAAACCCTGTTATTATCATCTATGAGTGAAAGGTAACCCTATCACCAAACTCAGATTGCTTTCCTGGGTTCCACTGATTAACAGGTCTAATATATCCTACTACTCTTGAGTAGATCTCACACCTTTGCCTTAGGACTGGTTTCTCTTTTTTTGTCATTATATGGACAGTAAAATATTAAATAATTTCTTTAAATGGCATACCATCTATGTATCCAGACTCCGCATCACACTTAGGACAGTATGCATGCTCACCTGCTATATACCCATGCTTAGGACATATACTAAAGGTAGGAGTAATTGAAAAGTAGGGTAATTTGTAATTCTCGGCTATCTTTTTAACAAAGTGTTTAACACTCTCTGTAGAGGGCATTCTCTCTCCTAAAAATACATGTAGAACTGTACCACCTGTATACATACATTGAAAATCATCCTGTAAATCTAATGCCTCAAATATATCATCTGTAAAATTAACAGGTAACTGAGAGGAGTTAGTATAGTAGGGAGCATTACCTCTCTTCAATCCAACATCAGAGGCTGCTATAATCTTTTCCCCATACTTTTTCTTATCTGCTTTAGCAAACCTATACGTAGTACTCTCTCCGGGTGTTGCTTCTAAATTGAATAGCTGGTTTGTTTCCTGTTGATATGTCATTAGCTTCTCTCTCATATGATCCATAACCTTTAGGCCAAATTCCCTGCCCTTTTTAGAAGTAAGATCTTTACCCTCTCCTAAGAAATTAATCATAGCTTCATTAAGACCTAATATACCAATGGTATTAAAATGGTTTTTAAAGTACTCTCCAAATCTCTCTTTAACGTCTGT
>Ga0209416_1001202_pt1 | contig 19417 bp, 20 predicted proteins | sample RifGroF1_FD_184001 | JGI IMG/M metagenome (GOLD analysis project Ga0209416, IMG submission 184001) | Groundwater microbial communities from Rifle, Colorado, USA - Groundwater F1 (SPAdes) (version 2) | ecosystem: Environmental > Aquatic > Deep subsurface > Groundwater | place: Rifle, Colorado...
CAGTTGGAAAGGATTTTTGAAATCTGCAACTTGTGGGATAACTAGGGCATCTGACCCAAAAATAGTTCTTGTATATCCCAATTTTACATATTCAGAATCAAGAGTGTAGCGATAGTTGGCATCTTGTGGTAAAATTTTTGAGAGAGCAATCTGTGTACCGACAAAAATACTTTTTGCTCCCATATTATAAGTTGTAATCTTTTGTGCAAGATTTACAGCAGCATCTTGACTGTATCCAACTACTTTAGTTCCTGCAACACCAGTAGCAAGATTTGTCATAGCGGTATTAAATGCATTATAAGCATCTACAGTCATTTGAGTTTCAATGGATCTTACTGCTTTCATGGTAAATTCTGCAAGGTTTTCTTCTCCTGCAAGTACACGATACAAACTAACTTGAACTGTAATATCATGCTCTTCGGGAATAGCAGTAACCATTCCATCAAATTGTTTGTGAACTTCAGATGTTCTCTTACCTCTACCTGCTTTAGAAATTACAAACAAATCACGAGGTTTTACTCTAAAGCTAAAACTAGATGCCATTTCTCCTGTGATTACATCTGTATATAATCCCATTGAATCAACCAATGTCTCAGGTAAGATCATATCAATCATCGCAGAAATTACCGAAAACGTTGCCCAATTAAACGTAGGATGGGAAGCCCATACTTCTGGTTTAAATTCACTCATATTTCCAAGACCAGATACGCGAGAAATTTCTCCTAACAATGCCTTGTGCATTTTTGCACCTTTTTCATCAAAAGAGATTGTATTGTCAAACTGAACCTTCGTATTTCCATTGATAGAACGATAATGATTAAAATAATCTCTGAAAGCCTCATAAACTTCTGTTTTTCCTTGTGAAAATGTCATTACACTAGCTGGAATTTTCATATTGTTAAATCCTCCTTATTATTTTTGATATTATGTAGTATTAATATTTATTATTTGTTTATTGATTAAGAATTTGCGCTCGAAGCCCAAGCAAGAGCATACTGACCATCTGCACCAACTGCAAAAGTATTAGAACCAATTGTTCCGGTAATACCAGGAGCAGTCATTGTAAGAATATCTCCAACCATTGGTTTGAAAGCAGACAATATATCTCCTGCAATATTTACAAAATTTCTAACATCAGGGTCGATACCCTTAAACTTATTTGTTCCAGAAATAGTTACAACCACTTCAGGAGAATAAGCCATCCAAAGACCAGTAGAATTATCTGCAACTTCAAATTGATAAGCAAGTGTACGTTGATTTCCAATGCTTCCATCGGCAATAGAAATATATGTCGTTCCTACCAATTTAAGAGAGATTTTTAATCCACTTCCAGTAGCAGGTTGAGTTGCTGTCCACACTTCACCTTCACCTGCAGTAGTAGATTTTGTAGCCAAGTAAAAAATATGCCCATTGTCAAGATTAGCAGCACACACTGCACTTCTATTTAGTGAATCAACATTTGTAGCTTGTACGCCATTTTGTATTAATACGGTATTTGCCATTGTTTATTACCTCCATTTTTTATTTTTATTATTAAATTACTTCCATTTGATTTATCCAATAATTAACTTCTTGAATTGCTCCACCAATAGCATTCATATCTGCCATTGCTTGTTCTATTTTTTGTTGAGTATCTTGGAATTGAGCGTTAAGTAAATTTAAACGTTCATTTAATAATTCAATATCCAACCAAATTCACTCCTATTATGCTACTACTGCATATTGCCATTTTGAGCCATCAGACATAAACAATTTACCTACTCCAGTTGCGTGTGTAGTAAATCCAAGAGATCCAGCAGGAGCAGTTGTAGTTGTTGAATTAACCGTAATAGCTGTTGTTAAAGATACAAGATATGCTCCATTACTAAATTTAACATCAGCTGTAGGCACTGTTCCATCAGAACCAATTTCAATACCTAATACTGTTGTTGCAGTTCCCTCATTTACAACTTCGACAAATAAGCCCTTAACTACACCTACTGTTGCATCTGCATAATTTTTTGCTTTAATATAGGCTCCTTGAATTGTATTAGCACCTGTATTAACTAGTTTATTAATAACTCTAAAATCTGCACCTGTGTCAGTTTGTGTACCAGTTGCAACTGAAGTTCTACCAAAACATGCCATAACTCCAGTTGTCGGTTTTGCAGGATCGCCGAAACCATAAGCAGTTGTTCCTGTAATATCACCAATTGCAAATAATTTATGGTAATTAACCCCTACAGTTGTTGCCGATGCCGTTGGTTCAAAATATGCTTTTGTTAATGTTGTTCCTGATAAACTATTTGGAGTCATTACTTGAAATCCTTGAATAAGAGTACCTAATGTTGCATTTTGTGCAGATCTATTCATTCTGTTTAACCCTACTTTTACACTATCAGTAATTGCCATTATTTATTTACCTCCTTTACTTAAAATTAAATTTTGTCCCAAAGACTTTTAGATTCTGTCTTATTATTTTCATTTACAAAAGGTAATCCAACTTTCATAATTCCATCATTGTTAGTTTTACCTTTTGAAAAACTAAATGCTTCTGCCTTAACTTTATTTACCCAAATATTAAGATCACTTGCACAAAAATTCTTAGCATCTTCACGCAATTCTTCCATTTGTTCTTTTGGCATAGATTCCATAACTTCTGTAAGTGTATATTCAATTACAGACAACATTTCTTTTTCTTCAATGTCTGATTTGAATTTTTTAAGTTGCTCATTTTCTGACATATAAATAGCCATTTGATCTTCAGAAGTAGACATTTTAGCAGTCATTTCAGACATTTGTACTTCTAGTGCAGAATATTTATTGTACATTTCTTCATATTTTTCAGACATATCTGTATATTTTGCTTGAAAATTATCTTCATCTTCTTTGGGAATAACTTCTTCTGCCATAGTTTCTTCAGTCATTTTTTCTTCAAGTACAACCTCTTCAGCCATTTGTTCTTTGCTTTCTTCTGCTAATACTTTATCAGTTTCAGCTTGTTTATCAGCAAGTTCTGCTTGTGCTACTGCTTCCACGTTAGCATCTGCTCCCATTTCTTCTTGCTGTTCATTTTCTATAACTTCAAGTTTTTCAATTTCTTCTGTAGGCACTATTTCTTCCTCCTTCTTTACTTCTTCAAACTTTTCTGTTTGTGGATTAATTATGTTTTCAGCCCATTCTAAAGATTCAAACCCTCCTAAAAGATATTGTGCGGTTTCAGTTTTTGTCTTAGCTGAAAACTTTATTATGTTATGCAACAAATCTAAACTTACAAATTCATTATTTATTAATTGATTTGCAATGCCTACATTTACAGCAGTAGCACCTTTGGGATTGTTTTGTTTAAGAAAAATTCCTTTTTCTGCATTTTGTTTGACAATAGATGGTATTTTAAAATCATACATAAGGTGTTCAATCTCTTCTTTAACCTTAGAAAAAGATAAAACTTCTGCTCTCGCGTTCTCAATGGCCGGAGTAGTGGAAATTAAGGTTATACCACTAAATATAAACGATTCAATTGAATTATTGTCACCTGATTCTACAACTATAATTTCCATACTAAGATTTTGTATTTGATCCCTATCTAAAACAAAAGCGACATCTTTTGCGTATCTACACCATATAATTCCATCTGCACAAAGCCATCGTTTACCTTCTTCATCTTTTTCATAAAAAATATCATTATCGCATAAAACCACGCCAACTGGAACTTCATCTAATTCGTGTCCCATTAATTGCTGACTATAACGATTGTATTTGGCTACTACTGGTTTTCCTATTAAAGTTGGTCTTGCATTTTCAATAGCTGTCCAAGGTATAGGTTTTTCATGTTGATTATCTCCTTCTGATACAATCCAAAGACGCACTTTCATAAGTTCACTATTAGAAATATCCATTAAATCAAATTTATTTATTGCAAATGATAATTTATTCATTTTTCACCTCCTTTAAATTTATATTAAGTTTATTAATAAAAAAAGAAGTTAATTTATTTTCAACTCCTTTAAAACCATCTTTGATATCTTCTGGATATAAATCTATATAATAATATTCATTATCATGATAAAATTCATTTTTTCGATGTGTTTTGTTAACGTATGTATTTATGAAGTCTGAAGTATTTGTTGGATAATATAAACCAAAATATTCAATAATGATTTTAATATTATTAAATATAAGATAATAATCTGGAATATATGATTCATTATATTTAATATTAAATAATTTATCTTTTCTAGGATATTTTCTAATATCAAATTTTAAATTTTTGATAAAATTATATACTGACATTTCTTCCAAACTATCAAATCTCTGGTTATCAATTAGTTTTATTTGATTATAGTCTAGAGCAATGTTTTTCCACTTAAAATAATCACAGAATAACTCTTTGTATCCGTACATCCTAAATGCTAATATATTAAAATAATTACATATTGCTTCTCTTGGTAACAATATAACATCTTTTTCTTGTTTAATTATATTATTAGCAATTAAACTCTTAATACCTTCTCTAATCATCCAATATACATTATATTTGTTTTCCCAAAATTTATTAGGTACTTGAACCCCAAGTTCCCAAGGATGTATTTTGTATTGCGGAAAAACATATTGTATAAATTCATAATAATGTTTAAAGTTATTGCTAATACTTCTATCTAGTCTTGATTCTCTGAATAAATCTCTGAAACTAATAAGTGATATTAACTCATTTCTTGATAGATATTTATTATTAATCTTTAACCAATATTTAAAAAATAATTTTGTATGTTCTTTAGAATATACAGTAACATTAATATTTTTATTAGAAAGTGTTTGCTTGTAACACGCAAATGCAGTGCTTAAGTATTTAATATCATATATTAAATATAAACGTTTTAAATTCAATAAGTCATTTTCTCTTAATAAATTATTTATAAACAAATAATTTATTAAAAATTTATTGTTTTGCATTGGATATTTTTCTAAAAACTGCGTAATACAACTTTCCAAATCATTATTATTATAAAGACTAATTAAATAATCTTTCTTATCTTTAGAAAAATAGGTTTTAGTTTTTGTGCCATTTTGTTTTCTTCTTTCGGACTCCCTACTTTTAGATTGATGTAAATTAAATTTATCACGCATCCAACTATATTCGCTCTTTGTTAAACCAATAAATATCTTAGATAAATCTTCAAAACTACTATTTGGGTATAACTCTATAAACAACTTTGTTTCTTCGTCTGACCATTGTCTACCCCTAATTTTGTGCCATTTGTTTTTCCCTAATATATATCGAATACTTTCGATACTTCTTTGAGGTAGATATAATCTTTGTATTTCTTCGTTTGTTTTGTCTAAATTATTTTTGACAATCTCTATTTCTTTAGCAGCCCATTTGCTCATTATTTCCTCCTTATCTAAAATTAAAAGATAAAGAGGATAGCGGTGTGTCTCACGACATGACATATCCTCAATACTGACTATTTAAGAAATCTCAAAGTTGATGGTAAATTATCTAATATTTCTTGTAGTTTTTTTGTGTTACTAAAATAAAAAATCCCTTCTTGATCACTCAATAAAGGAATATTATTTTTAATTAGATAATCTTTAACGGATTGTGATGTTGTTTTAAAAATATTAGATATAGACGTAGGATTTATGATATACATTTATAAAGACACCACCTTAAATTTTACCTGTTCCTTTCTCTATATTAGATCCATTTTGACGAGTTATCTCTGCACTGTCAGATATTTCTTTTCCTGATTTTTCAGATGTTGGTCTCCCATTTTCATTATCTTTACCACTCATCTGCGATGCCATTACAATAGGAGTTAGACCATCTACAAATCCTTTGGCCTTTGCCATTGCCAATTCTCTTTCAAAATCAAAGGGATTCTTACCTAATGCTGCTGCAAAACTTTGTGGCAACACCATACCAAGTTGTGCTAAAGCATTCGCATTATCTAATCTTTCTTTCCTACTTGCTGGCATTTGAGTACCTTCGAAATGGATCTGAAATTTATATTTCTTAGTTTTCTTATTTATAAAATAATTCATAAAATCTTCAAAATACGGATACATAAAAGTAACTACTTGTTCATCAATTGATAAACTATTACGACTTTCTTCCGCATTGGTTCTGTCAGTAGTGTATAATAATCTAGAGTTATTTCCACTACTAGCAACTGCTACCTTATTATATTGATCTAATATATTGGTAGCAGAACCACTAAATTCAAATGATTTAATATCTTCAAAAGGAGCAATTGCAAAATTAATTTCTTTCGCTAATCCTTGCCTAACCAAAGAAGCAAATTTACCAGCGGTTTCAGGACTTAATTGTAAAGCGTCTTTTACCGAACCACTTTTTGTATCTTTATTAAATCCAATTAAACCAATCAAAACTTTACTTGCTTCAATAATATATTTTGATGTTTGTAATTTTCTAATCATTGGTCTAATTACTAATTCTGAAAAAAGAGGTGCAAAGAATGGGACATTTGTTGCTAATTCAGGATTAAATTTAAAACACCAAAATCCATCAACTGGGCTAGTTTGTTTCCAATAAATATATGAAGAATTACGTTTATCAATTGGGTTGTGAGGAATATATTTATTACTAGTGTTTTTTAACATTCCTATATATTGTTTTTGCATCGATTTTGGATACATTTGAATATCTACTCCAGGATTAGATAAAAAATATGTATAATCGAAATCCCATAAAAATCCATAATCCCATCTACCAGTAATTTTGCAATAATCAATATTTAATTCTTGTAATAAATATTGATCTCCATCTTCACGAAAAACACAAAACATTGTTTCTCTTCTAATTAGTTGACGCAAAATAGATTTAAATTCTTTTTTATAATTAAATTTCTGTAAAAATGATTCTAATATTTTCTCATCTTTTTTATATGCAGGAGTATTATAATCTTTTATTTCTGCATTTGTACAAGTATATGTTAAATCCCATGAAAGTAAATTACCTAGAAATTGAATTTGACGTTTATAGAGCATATCTATCATCTCGAAATATTCAGAAAGTCCTCTTAATTCTTTCTCATTTTCTTTTGGATTTAATAATGCTTTATCAATAATATCTTGTGTTCCAGCAATAGGATTAAGATTCATGTCTCTCATACGAGCATTTACTAAATCAGGTGTATAAATGTTGTTATATGCTCCAGACATTTGCTTTGCGAAAGATATTACATCCCATGTTTCTTGTTCTGTTAGAGGTAGAGTATCTGTATTTGTGACTTTCTTTTTTGTCATTGTTGTAAAGAAACCTCCTTTCTTTAATTATAGGAATATTGTGTAAGCAGATAGAATATCAAAATCATCTCTTGTATCTTTTTCAACTCTTAATTCCGACTCTTTTAATTTTATAAAATATAGAGAATATGACAATGAACTGAAACGGTCTTTTCTATGACCAGATGGTTCTGTAAGTTTAATATATCCACCTTTAACTTCCATTTCTAAATTAATCATCTCATGAATTAAGCGTGTTGTCTGAAAATAATTGGCAATTACTCTTGCATTTTCATCAGCATCTAGTTTCAGAGAATCTTTATTGTCCATTAAATAGTCTCTTCCTTCAATCTCAGAGCATAATAACTTTATTTTCTTCTTTTCAAATTGATTTTTTGTATATGTTGCCATTTCATGATTAACTTGTAATGCTGTTGCCCCAGCTACTTTAATTGAAAATATCAAAGGAACTGCATTTTTATCATAAGCTCTTTCTTGCATTCTGTCATCATTCATGGCACACCAAGCAGGATATTCTATTCCCCTAGTATTATCAAATGTTATTTTTGTAATCTCGTCATAAATTCCAATAGCATTTCCTGCCGTATCCATTACACAATAATCACAGTCTAAATCATAAAATATTTGCTTAAGTCTTAATGCTTGTAATGTTGTATGTTGCCCTTCTATAGCTTCAATATATTCAATTGTTTTTATATATTCATCTCCACTCGGAATACATCTTATAAAAGTGAATACGCTTGCATCATTCTGACGACCTCCCATTAAAGCACAGTCCACACCAAGAAATCTAATTTCATCTTCTCTTTTAGGTTTGTAAAATTTGTGTTTCTTCTTTTCCCCCTTGTATTGGATATATTCCATATCACTCATTGGTAAAAACGGTTTTGTAATACTTCTGCTTTTATTTAAATCATCATATTTAAAATATGCCTTTTCTGATTCTCCGAAAAACATACATTCCATTTCCATTTCCCAAGACAAGGTATCGAAATCGTCCTCCTGCATTTCATCAATTACCTGTTCCTTCATTAACAACCCTTCTTGAACAGATAACTGATAAGGAAGACCACAAATAAAATACTTTTTACCTTTAGTAAACATTTTGAAAAAAGATTGAAATCTATTCCATGCCCAATGTGATTTAAACCAAGCCGAACTTAAATAAATCTCTTGATTTCTTTCTTGTAAATGTTTATATTTAGTTTTTTTTAGATATCCTGGTTGTCTAGGCGTACCAAGAAATCTTCGTAGAACTCTTGTTAATATATTGATATCAATAATCCGAAATTCATCATATACGCAAATATGCGCTCTGGCAGAACGAGCCTTATCATTGGACGCTACGACCTTAATCCAACTTCCATTAGCAAAAACTATATTTGGGTCATCTGAGTTCATAGATGTAGAAATTTTAATAATTTCTCTCTTCAAATTTGGAGAATTCATCATAATTTCTGGAATCTTTTCTGTTACTATTTTCATTGCCTGACCCTTGGAACCACTTGCGACCACTACCTTAGTCCCAGGATAAAGCAGACATCGACATATACAAAAAATAGCAGTTAAATAAGTTTTACCTTGGGATCTTGCAGCAATATACATTACATAAACATAATGAAACATCATATATAATAAAATCTGCTGGAAAATTTTTAAATGTACATTTAGGTAATCCTTACAAAATCTTTGAGGGTTCTCTCTATAAAATGAAGTCCATTTGGCAACACCATTCATTAATTTTTCAGATTTTGTTACATTATCGTTAGATTTATTAAAATTCCTACCCTTGAACCCCAATGAACCTTTTGAATATTTATTCCTATTTACTTGATAATTTCCCATTTACTCACCTTCATCTATTTCGTCAATATTAAATTCTTTTGAAGGTATGTTAACTCTTAGATTTTCCATTTCATCTTCATATTCTTTTGAATATTCATTAGTAATACCCATCATTTTACAAATATGACCTAAGAACCATACTCTAATATACTTTCCGATTCCATCTACATCTTTCCATTCTTCATCTGGTTCTGGAATAGGTTCTTCATTTTCCCATTTTTTAATTAAAACACTATATGTAAGTTGATCTGAAGCATTCGCTCCAGATTCTTGTGCTGGTTTAATATTAGCATCACCCAATAGTTTTCCTCTGGCTTCTAGATCCTTATTTACATCTTCACCTGTTTCTCTTTTCTTTTTTATAGTTAAATTTTGTAATGCAATATCTTTAAAAAGAGTTTCTTGTGCATATGAGTCACATTCATAAGATGATACTAATCTAGATAAATCATTTTCTAAATAATAATACTCACTTTTAGAATAATTACTTCCCCAAAATCCAACCATTTCTGGAGTTACTTCAAAGTCTTCATCAATAATTACATTTACACTACAATCATTTTCAATCTCTTCGTATTGATCACTTTCATCAAAACAAGTACCATAATTATTGTTTTTACCAAAAGAATTTAACATTTTAAAATATGATTGAACTATTGTCCATTTTGTTTTTTTTGAATGACTTTCTGCACCAGTATAAGCAGAATGTGAAAATGGTAAATCAAATTTTCTACATAAGTACCACAAAGCTTTTTTATATGAATCATGTTTTTTAACATATTCTTGATAATATTCTTCTAAACAACTCTTGCAAATTGTCATCTTTTCTGTTTTTTTATTTACATCGCTTTTGCTAAGATAAAATTCATTGCTATCGCATCGCGTACATTTAACTGACGGATCAATAATAATTTTATTTGTCGTTTCAATATTTTTATTTTTCCCGACTCTTGGAATTGATCTCACCTCTTTTAATTAAAGAAGAAATTAATTACTAACCAACTTCTTCTAAATCCTTTTCTGTAATTACTACATTTTTCCATGATCTGTTATTTTTTATATCATATATAGACCCTTCTGATATATCATATAAATCGGCAATCATCTTAACCTTTTCACCTTTAATAAGTAGGATTTTAATTTCTCTAACTAATTGTTCATTTAATTTTTTACATTTTAACTTCAATAATTTATTCTTAGTATCTTCATCTAGTAAATGTCCCCATCTGCGACCACTTTTTATATGAGAGATTATATCAGTGCCTATATTATAATTTTTAACTATTTCTGTATGTTTAATACCATTTAATAACATAAATACTATTTCTAGAACATCTTTTTCAGTCAACTTTGCATTAGGATTCTTAATACCCTTTGTAGCTTCTCCTCTTGCTCGTTTAGGTTTATATTTAGGTTTGCGTGGTTTTTTATTAGTATTTCTATCACATTTTTTACAAGCACTAACTAATCCGTCTGTTTTATTCTTATCTCCATAAAAATATTCTTTTGTTGAAGGAAAAATTTCTTTGCACTTACTACATCTTTTCATTTCCTGTCCATTAACTTTTTCCAATTTAATTTTAATTTCTTTCGGTTTTTTTATTTTAAGTTTAACAACTTTCATTTTTTTATTTTTCTTTTCTTGCTTCGCCTTTTGCAAATTTAATGTTATTTTATTTTTTATCTTTTCTATTTCATTAATAAATTCTCCACTACTATATCTTTTTTCAAATTCTTCAAACTGTTCTATGGAATTATTTTTATTTCCATATGTGTGATGGAATAAAAGATGAACATCTTTAGATAAACAAACTCCCAAATTTTTTACGTGTTTATCAGCAAATAAATTTTCTATATTAATCATCTCTGTTTCAGAATATTTAAAAATCCCTTTTAATTCTAAATGTAATTCTTTCAATACATCCAACATAATTTGATTATAATTATATAAATGATGTACTTGTAATTTCCCACCTTTTTGTCCAGATATATAGCATGTATAATATGATTCTCGCATTATATTTTTTCGCCAATCAACGATATAATGTCTTAAATGCTTACTTAAACTATATGTAATATCTGAACCACTTTTATAATTAAGATTATTATCACCCTTATATGCAATCTTTCTTTTATCGTGGTTACATAATGGACATCTGTTTTTATTATATAAAAAATTGCGAGGTTTTACAGGATATTCTCTATTACATATATTGTGTCTCATAATGATATCTGTTTTCCCAGTTACATATTCGCCTATTACTGTATATTCTTGCCCTACTAAATCATAAACTTCTTTTTCAAATTCTTCTTGAGTTTTTCGTTTATTCTTATAATGCTTTCGTTTTTCTTTGTCTAACATAAATACACCGCCTTCTAATGTTGCCTTCTAGAAAATAAGTGGGAAGAGAGTTAAGGCAAACTCCTTTTCGTGTAGCTATTCACTATCCCATTTGTGTTTTAACACACAAAAATAGACACCTAAATTTAGATGCCTACTATCTGAGTTAAAATTTTAACAAATAATCCAAACATTTCTGCTTGGATTATCGACTTACCCACAAAACTTAAAATATTAATTTAAAACTTAGATTTTAAACTATTTATTGTAATGTATAATCAATTAATCATCCAACCACTCTTTCATATTCTCTTTTGTTTCTTTAATTCCAAAATTTTTAAAAGTATATAAACTATCAATGAATTTCTCAATTACACATTCCCTGCAAGCACCTTCTGGATTAAAAAGCATATCAAGAAATTCGGTAATCACACTCTGCTCTCGCTCTTCAGTATAATAATCACAAGTGCAAAATTCACATTCGTCTTCATATTCCAAAGCATCAATTCTCCTTTGCTCTACACAATCTGGACAATCACATTGGATAACTAAATCATTATCAATATAATCTTCCACCTCATTATCTTCACAATAATCAGGTTTATCACATGTACAATTATAATCATCACAATCATCATTATCGCAAGAACAACATTTACAGAGATATGATTCATCCTCTAATTCCATTTCATCATCTGCGACTAACATCTCAACTTCTAATTGTTCATGATATATTTCTTCATCAACAATTTTCCCATTAATACTGTATGTATCGTACCATTTCTGATTCTCAACATCCCACATTGATTCATTGTTAAAAATACGCATTATATTATTCCTGCCTTTATTTTTTATTTTGTAATAATACAATTATTTATAATATTTACTCTTCTACAACCTCAAACTGACTTAAAAACTCATCTAATTGATCTTCTAATTTGCCAGAAACCTTTATCATATTATTTCCAATCTCATTATATATTTGAGATGCCGTTTCCAAATGAGCTTTTATTTTGATTGATTCAATATAGTTTTGTAATCCCTCAAGTGCTTCATTATCATCCATTTCTCTAATATCATCAATTACTTGTAAAAGCTCTTGACATTGTTCACATTGGCAGAATTCAAATTCATCATTATCTCTATTTTTATTGATGTCAACAACTTTACAACTATTTTCAGGACTTCCATTCATTTTAGGTAATGGAGGCAAGACGTATAATGATTCATCCGAGGAGACTTTATCATATGTTTCTTTGTCTACAAATTTATTATTGATCATAAATTCTGATTTACCATCTGTAATAATTTCCTTAAACATTATCTTCTCAAAGGCCATTTAAATATCCTCATATTCTTTCTATTATTTTATATTTTATTAAATCACACAATCATAAGCACAAATAAATCCTTGCTCACCAATAATAGTTACAGTTTGACTTGCCTCGCCTACATATCTGTGATTTGTCGAATATTCATCAAAGTTAATAAAAACTCCACTTGTAATAACTTTGCATTTATCTACAGTAATTATCTCAAATCTGTGTCTGTGTCCCAAGAAGATAAATTTAGGTTTCTTGTCTAATAATGATAAAAACCTACTAGGAGCATTTTTAGGCACATCATTGTCACCATGACTCAAGCAACAATAATGACCTTTAACATAGAATTCGGCTATTGTATTATCTAATATAGACTTCTCAAACTTAACATTCTTCAAATTAGAAGTTCTCAATTCCATAAATTCTAATACAAAATTCTCGTATCTATCTTTATTTTCTGCCTTATCTTTGAATTCGTTATTACGACTGTGATTGCCTGTCACAAAATGTATAATAATTTCTTCAAAATGATTACTCAATTTCTCAATAAATTTAGACATATATTCTGAAAATCTTTTAGTTTGTTCAACAATTCCATATTGATTATTCCTTATAATTGTTTCATGAATAATTCCCGATAAGGCATCGCCTGAGAAGCATAAATGGCACTTATTAATCTTTTCTTTCTTCTTAATGTCTAATATTTGCAAAGTGTAATTTGCTAATCTTTTAAGAAAAATATCCTCATTGTATTTCTCAAATTCATTATCTACGGTTAAACCGAAATGACAATCTGAAATTTGAACTACCATCTCATTATCTTCGCCATATGTATGTTCTGGTTCAATAAATTCTAAAGGTTTTAAATCCTTAATTGACTCCTTAATTAAGTCATTTAAAGATTCCTTTCTTGCTAAGTTACGGATGTCTTTATTGATAGAAGTTCTTAAATCTTGTAGTTTTACTCTTTCCTTCTTTAACTCTATTTCCTTCAAGTCAAGATCAGAAATCTTCTTCTCGGCAATAAAATCTCTAATAATTTCCCTATTAACTTCCAACTTCTTTAATGTACCATCGCGATCCTGCCTTTTCTTGATAAATTGCCGATAATGTTCTCCAGTTTTGAAAGGATAATCATTATGTTTATTTAAATCATTCCATGAAGGTGTTTTAGTATTAAGTATTGTTTTATATTTATCTCTATCATTCTTGAAGTCTACGCCTATAATGTAAAGCTCATTTTTATCTTTAGACATTAATAACCTCAATATTTATTTATTTTCAATTTTAATTAATCATTATCGACCTTATGATTATCTTCTAATTCAAATGATTCTAACCCATTACCAATATCCTTTGGTTCCCAATATCCACATCTATTACATAAAGTAATATTCTTATAATTAATGTATTTAGGCCAGTATTTTTCAAATCCGCATTTAGGGCAAATTGTGTATTTTTCTTCTTTATTCAATTTTTATTAATCCTCCTTGCTAGAGAATACATCAGTAATATTAACATCAATCATCTATAATCAAATGAGAAACCCTACAAGCGTGTTGTAAGCTTCTCTAGATTAATATACATATATAGTGTAGGACTCTAAAAATAGCACGCTATCAAACAATCTGGAAACCAATCCATTCAATTGCGTTATAAACAAAACTCATCCTACAAAGTTTTTCTAACAATTCTCTCGTACTCATCTGAGCAAAATTATCATGGCAAATGTAAAAAATACACTTACAATCCTCATGCCTTTCGGCAAGGGTTATTATATTCGTCCATCTAAGGACTGATGATATTACTAATTTAAACTCCTATCAAATACAGTTTTTCTTGGATTGTTAGGTGACAGTTTTTATCTGAGATATCACTGTCAAACTCATTTAGTATGTATTGGGGAAGTCACTCGTACTTCCCACTTTTTGAATCAGTAATTTAAAATCTGCTCACTCGTAACAGATATTTTTGTTGATAGAATAGAGAAGGGAGAATAATTATGATAATATGATTTATCTCCCTTGTTTGACCACATCTAAATTTCTTTAGATGGACAATATAACGTGCATAAAGCACAAACGACTTCTATATTGCTAACCAGAAAAGCAAGCAAAATAAGACTATTTATGAATTTATTTTTTATTAATTGTCCATACTATTATATTATCAATACCTCTAATGAGATATTACCAATTTATATTTAAATCAGTTTTAGAATTTATTCTAAACTTTATTATTTGAGTTTTATTTTTGAAATAAGATTTAATATCTAATTTAAGATGTGTATAAAATAGTCTATATCTTGTTTTGCTTCTGGTTAGTTGTTTTAATAAGGAATTGTGGTTGGCAATCCCTTTATTAATTGTCATAGTTAATTAGATTTTGTTGATTCCTATAAATTACTTAAATATTCTTCAACAATTTCTGATGTAGATGATAAAATATCATAAATCGGTGAAAATTCTACAATATCTTGCATCATGGCCTTTTCTATCTGAATCGACAATGTGTTTGAACGATTTAGCATAGACTTATACAAAGTATTAATCTCACTTCTGTCAAAATCTAAAGTTGTCTTCTTCTCTATTGGGTATTTATATTCAGTCTGATTTTTCTCCAGATTGAATATATAATCCTTGCCGAATGACTTTGCTTCAGATGGTTTTAAGTCAAGCAAATATTTAAGACTATTAGATAATTCTCTACTCTTTTTAGCAAATAGAATACCAGTATCTAGTGTTAAATTCTCATCATTTTCCTTCCAATCAAGGAATAAATTTTTCTTCGCATTTTCTATAGCGAGAGATAATTCTAGTTTTTGACTAATTAATTGTGAAATTAGAAAAGAAATATCAGTTACAGAACATTTATATTGACGCTCTGTAGTTTGATCAATTATTTCATCTTGATTATCTGTTACTTTTGACTTTAAATGAATTTCTTCTACTTTTAATGAATTTGATTTATTAGAGATATAGGATAAGAGAGAAGATGTATGCTGATCTAGGATGTTTATAATTCTGAATGACTCTTTTAGTGAAATTGTTGAATTAGTGTTTTGTGAATTATACATTAATATTCCTTCTTTCAATTTGTATTTTTAAATTTTATTCTTTGTTAGAGTTATTAACTCAATTCAATTTGTTGTGGCTGGAATTGTGTATTTTCAACTGCCCTATCCACCCATTTAATATGAAGGTGAATCTACCCCTTATAAATTCACCTTATTTGTAATTTGGCATATTTATATATTTCATCAATCTCATTGCAGTATGCCATTTGTCTCTATCGCTAAAGTTTAAATGAACTGTGATTAACGCCATAGAGAACAAACAATGAGTGATGAGGGGAATATCTAATAATTTGTGCATCTAAAAACCTCATACTCTTTTCAGAGCAATGCCTGTCTTTCAAGGTCTTAATAACTTATGCACATGATTTTAGGGAAGGTTCGCAATTGCACTAGCGTTGACCTAATTTTATCAAGCCCTAAAATAAGTTTTTATTGTTGCTGTTTGGCTATGCAATTTTCAAAAAATCATCACCACAACAATTTATAGAGGGAAGAATATTGGCAAATTGAATTGTCTAATTATAAGAAGAATATTTTTATGTATCCTCCTCCCACTAATGGAATATTTGGATTCAGACACTACCCATGCCTTCCAACGGTAGTTTATCTGATTATAAGCATTTAAAAATCTTTAGCGTCCTGATAATATTAAAAATTATTAATATTAAAATTTCGCCTAGCAAAAACTCTGCTTATTATGTTTTTTCTGCGAGAGTGACAATTGTGCACATTATCACTCTCTATGTATTAATTATAGGTTTAAAACCACATTGGATTGCCGGCGTATCAATCATCTCAGGTACTCTTTCGAGTGCGTCAGGAGCCATTTCTGACCTCAATGTGGTTAGTTAAGGTATTACCAATGAATCGCCAAATTCATTATATCTGTAAAAATGTTTAACCTCTATCAATTTCCTGCAATTTAATCATCCCTTCAATAAACATAATTAATTTCATCTCATATTTATTTATTGTGTTAAGCTACTTTAAAAATATTTATTTGGTAGGATTAGTCTTCATCTTCTATATCTTCTTCAGCATCCTCTTCAATTACATCTTCAACTTCCTCTTCTGTGAAAGAAAATTTAACATATTTTCCTGAGAAATTTTTAAGTAACTCAATTAAATTTTTAACGCCTTCATCTGGAATGTTAATGACAGCAATTTGTCCATCAATTGTTAATTCACCTTCAGATGCTAATTTGTGCGTGATTTTCTTTGTCTCAGTAAGTTTGGATTTTGCCATTGTTGGTTAATTCCACCTTTTAATTTATTTTATTTAATGTTGAGACTAAATACCTTGTAAGTATCTAGTCTCTAGGATATTAATGGTACAATATGTTATGTAAACACATTACCTCTCTTATGCTTTAGCCATTTCCTTTAGTTTTTTTCCAATTTTAAAACGAACTGCTTTAGTAGCTGGAATTACAATTTTCTCTTGAGTCTTAGGATTCACGCCATTTTTTTCGGCACGATCTACAACTTCCATTGAAAAGTGTCCAACAAATTTCAAAGATTCTTTATTTTCAACGCAATATTCAAATACTTTCAATACTGCTTCTACATATTTCTCAGACTCTACTTTTGTTCCCTCTACGATTTGTGATACCATTGCGATTGCTTCTTGCTTATTCAAAATTATTATCCCCTTTTATTATTTAATAGTATCTGCGTACTTTTAGTACCAGACCCGTGTTTTTATTAATTAAGTTGTTATAATTTATTTAACTAATATCTAATTTACGCTAACCAAACTTCATTATAAGAATCTTCCCTCCTTGAATTAATATTAAAGATGGATAGAGGTGTGTTATCACAACATGACATATCCAAAAAATAACATAATAAAACCACTACTTAATCATGCCAATCCATTTCACTAATCATTTTACTAATATCACTACGATAATCTACAATCATATTAACTTGTGCAGCATTACTCTTATTCTTAAAATTTTCACTAGCAATTGTAAGACCATTTCTATATTTACAATATCTATTGTCAATTTGTCTTGTAGATCCATCTAATAAAACAACGGTATCATCCCCAATTCTAGAAAGTAATCTCTCCATTTCTGAAGGAGTAAAATCTTGTGCTTCTGTGATAAATAAAATTGAATTTTGTAAACTTCTAGATTTTGCAAATTGAATTGGTAAAACTTCAATTTTATTATTTCTATTCATAAATTCACTAATACTATCTTCAGATGTAGTGTCACATAAAACTCCAAGAATTCCTTCACTTTTTTCTAGTATACCTCCTGGGATTGCAGGGTATGGTTTTCTATTATCAGGTGGTGAATCGCTTTTCACAAAATACATTTTACTATATCTACCATTATTATTACTTCCCAATTGTTGTAATGCCCAATGTAACATAATATAAGATTTTCCAGCTCCGTAAATTGAGTCAGTAATCATGATTTTTACATTTTCATTCTGAAGCATATGTATAAATGCTTTTTGATATAAGTCAAAATGTACTACCGCATCTTTTGTACCGAGATATTTATTAGTTATTGGTTTTACCTTAACTTCTTCAAGATATTCACCATTCCACATATACAAATATTGTTCATCTTTTGTTGTATTATTGATAATCACATATTCATTAGGAAAACAATCAAGTTGATTTATTTCACTATCTCTTACTCTTACATAATCTCTTTCTGTTAAAAATACTTCTTTGATTCCATTGTATTTTTCTGAAACATCTTCACTCTGATTCCCAAACTTTTCACAAATAATATCAATAGATTCACAAGTAAATCTAAACAAAATATCATTACTTAATGCAATTATTTCATTATCTTTTACACATAATTCTCTCATGTTTGATATAATTCGATTATCAACAATATCCTTATCAAAACATTCAGGCATATCATATTTATTTTCACTAACAAAATAAACTACTTTATCCCTATTTGCTTCAATATCTCTACATGCTCTTCTAGAAAGATATTTCTTTTCTTCGTTTATACTATGTTTATTTCTCTCCAGTTCACGGAGTACATAACCAACAATATATACTTTATCAAATTGTTCAAATATTTCTTTTGAATATTGCATCAGGCAATTGGTGTCACTAGAACACTTTTTCTGCAATATTAATTACCACCATTCATTATTTATTTTACTACATATTATCATAAGACACGTTCACTATTACTAGTGATTATACTGTTACTGTTACCATTATCCATACTATCCATAAACAAATACCTCTGATTTTCTTTTACGTCATTAATAGTCTGTTTATTTTTGTCATTTTGCTTCAATCTTAAAAGATAATTATAGTATGGGTCTGTAATGTAGCGTTGTTTACGTTTTCCGCTACTGAATTTTCCTATTACTACTAGATTATCTCCGTAGTTTCCGTGGTATTGCTTGAGAATTTTTAGATTGATTAAGTATGACATTTCTTGTTTTGTGATTTTTTCCAATGTTTTGTTATTGATGCTCCTTTTAGTTTGGAGTTTTTGTTTTTGCTGATATTGTTCTATAAACGTATCGACCAAACGCTTATAAAATAGGGATTATATTGCTATACCCTATCATTACAAGCATTGTTTTTAATTT
>Ga0209416_1001211_pt1 | contig 19271 bp, 39 predicted proteins | sample RifGroF1_FD_184001 | JGI IMG/M metagenome (GOLD analysis project Ga0209416, IMG submission 184001) | Groundwater microbial communities from Rifle, Colorado, USA - Groundwater F1 (SPAdes) (version 2) | ecosystem: Environmental > Aquatic > Deep subsurface > Groundwater | place: Rifle, Colorado...
TGCTATTTTCTTTGCATGAGCCGGTTGTCATGTAAAGATTTAAGCGTATTTGCGATATAAGATAAGTACGGTTGTGACTTCCTTCTATCAAGGAAACATTCTTTCGTTTTTTCACTCCAGAAAGGAAATGCTGTCAAATTACGAAAATTATAATCTGCAATCTATTACCGATAATAACGTTAATTCGATAGTAACGCGTCACTAATTGCATTTTAGTGTGAAACTTCCACGGCACCCCTTGGAATTTGTGGAATCACACTCCACAAATTGCGGTGAATTTTGGGAATGAGTTCCCGTTTGTGATACGAATTTTAGGAAGTGGAAGAATGCTACAAGGCTGTTAGACCATAAAAAGAAGGACGTAGGATAATAGCCCTACGTCCTAGATATAAATTGACATTGCGCTGATATTATCTCGTTTTTGCTTGTTCCCTCCAATATGCTGCCTCCTCCTCAATATCGCGGGTTTCTTCGTCCGGCGTTCGGTAGTGTGCGGATTTCCAGAATACCAGGAAGGCTGTTGTCAGTATAAGGTATATGGCTAACCAGATCATGATTCGTCCTTTAACCTGCTAATCTCTTTGTCTTGACGTTCCCACCTTTTTCCACACGCAACACTAAGCCAAAAGAAAACGTTCATAAACACCAATGCAGCAAAACAAAATTCAACACCTATTTCAATTGTCATCACTCACCGTCCTTTATTGCATCACATTGTTCAATGAGATAAAAATATCTACCGTCAATTTTTAGCACTGGAAATATACGACAAAAATCAACATAACTTGACTTAAACATAGCACTATAAATTATGTCATTTATATTCTCTGGTATTTCATCTTCATATTGATACACAATACTGATAGGTAATTCTTTGCCAATTAATTTCATTGGAAATTCACTCATTGGCACCTTCCTTTGGTTGTTGGGGTAATGGTCGCCAATGGGTGACTCTATCAAAAAATGTTGCTATTCTATAAGCGTCATTTCTTATAAACCATTTATGCTCTGTGGCTGATAGGTAATAATAAATATCAGTAACATACTGATTGTTTGGTAAACGAAATGCAACACTATAATAATCATCTTCTACTGGTAACCTCTCACTCACAGGTATCCACCTTTGCTCGGCTTCCAGTTCTTGCACACGTGATTGGAGACGGGTAATTTCGTCAAGGGCTTTGCAAAGATTTTCTGCTAACTTTGGTTTCGACACTCGTCCTGTTTTCCTTGCTTTCTCAATCCATTCAGGTGTAAATTCAGTCATAGTTCACCTCTAATGCTTCTCCTGCTACGTCTTGCATCTCTGCAATACAAGAGGCATTGTCCAGATTCAGGTATGGAATATTGTATATTTTCTTAAACATTGCCCTCAACCTCTCAATCTCCGCATCCTTCTGTGCTATGGTTGCGGTGAGGGCGTCTTCAATGGGGCGAGAGTTCCACCGTCTTTCAATATCTTCAAAGTAGGGGTCAAGGTCTTCGGGTTCATACATACTCGTTGGGGCGATTGCTCCACATCCCCCACATTCTATTGCTTTTAGTTTGTGGTTTATTTCAAGTGCCTCTGTTTCCTCACAAAAAGGGCATGGTACATTTTTATCTTCCATCACTCCTCGCTTTCTTTTCTAACATCATACCCAAAATAAAAACCAATTATGAACATAACTACCATAACAAAAATTAGAAGCCAGTCTATTTCTTCCATCACTCCTCCACATACTTGATAGGCTTGCCACAATTCAACAATTGTATAAATCGCATCCGACACATGTGGTCAGGCAACTGGAATTGTACAAACTCCTCTGCCAGCAACTCAAATTGTGCCAGTCTCGCATCCAGGTAATCGCGCTCATGCTCGAGGGCTGCTATCCGCTCCACCATTGGATTATCATCACAAACTTGAGCATGTTTTATAGCTTCGTCTCTAGCATCAAAACATTTGTCACACCATCCACAAGTATGTTTATCTACCATGTTGTCACCATCCTTGGTTTTACGGTCCCGCCCGAAGTGAAGTCATACGCCTTGGTGGCATATTTCTCCGCTTCCATCACCATATTGTCTGTAATCTCCGCAATCTGAATTTCGACGTGCGGGCATATCATGGAGCAGTTGGGCTCACCCAGAATTGAGCAATAAGATCGATAGGGTTGGAAGTCGATCCGTTTGTGTTTACACGCTGATATGGTCACTCTGTTGGGCATGGTTATTCCTTTATTTTCCATGTTGTTTTTTCAACATATCTAACAATTTTGCACTCCAGTGCATTGGCTAATTTTTCAGAGAACTTATAAGAATCAGTTAGTATCATAATTATGCTGAAATCTTTTACTAACACCTCTTGACCGTTGTCGTAATTACACAGCCAAACAGTAACCTCTCCATTAAGATTTTCCTTGTGTCTAATTTCTAATCCGTGTTTCATTTCTTGTAACATCTCTACTCCTTCGCAATCTTCCGAAAATAATATTTCCACACAATCGCCCGGGTCTCGCGGCTCATGTCAGCCATGGCTTTAGTCAGCGCCATTTTGTATCCTATTTCTTCGTCGTATTTGTCTTTGGGGTGACACCGGGCAATGCCTATCACAGGCTTTCTGTCAGATAGCACCAGCTCGCATACAATCGCGCGCCGTATGACGTCCTCGTAAAATTCCAATGACTTGACTTTGGTTTTGGGTTGGTGGTGCGGGAGGCATGTCCAACGATAGCCATAATAAGGATTTATATTACCTTTGCCATCGCACTCTACTTGAACCCAATACCCTTTTTCATTTTGGACTAATTTTGTAAATCTCATCATTTCATCAATCCTCTCTCTGCGTGTTGGATGCGCAGCCCCCATTATAATTATTGTCGTGATTCTAATATCACCTTGATTGCGTCCAGCTTCAATTGGTGTTCTTCGTGTTTCTCGTGGCTCATGCCGTTCTTTTCCATGGCTTTGGTGATTGCGTTCCCCATGTGGGATAATGTCTTTGTGTCAATGTCACCGTAACGCACACCGTCTTTATTGGTCACGGCCTCCGCTGTTTCAAGGCTCATGCTGGATTTCACCTGCCCGCCCAACTCAACAGCGGCTTCTACCATGGATTCTGGTTCGTCGAACCATTCCAGGGGTTTGGGTGCCTGATTTTCTGGATCTACTTCAAACCCAAGTTCTGAAATAAGCTCGTTCGTTGTTTTGTTTGAATTGTCTAATAATGGAGTGTTGCCATTTCCGTTTAGAATTTCCATTTCAATAAATTCTTCCGGTTCTTCAAATTCAACATTGATTTGGAGGGCAAATCTTTTCTTGAGCGCGCCTTTTTCAGCTCGTTTCTTTGCCCGTTCGTGTCGATCCATTTTTTCTGGCTTGCCATTGTAGCTAAAAACTTCAGATCCATAAACTACGCCTACATAGGATATTTTCGGGCAATCGCCTATCAATTCAATGGCTTTTTGTTTCGCGTCTGAAAAGTCTAATTTGTAAGCTGAAAACTTGTCCATTACCGAAAACAATTTATTGAGCCAGAACGCTTCGTCCATATCGCTGGTCAAAATACATTCATAAGCAATGTCGTTTTTCTTGGTATCATAAACCGCTTCAAGTTTGTTATTTTCGCCTGATACAAATTCCAGTCTGTAACCCTTGCCAACCAGTCGATATTTTGCGTCATTTGCCTCTGCCATGGCTGCTTCTTTTGCAAGTCTGCGTATGCCTGCAATGCCCGGTATCGGGCCGGTTCCGGGCATGTAATAACATTCATTCATGGATATATTTAATCCTGTTTGGGCGGTATATACTGCCAGTGCTCGCACTTCGTCATCTTGCAATTTTTTACCGTTTACAATAAGCCGTTTGGCTATTTCCATTTGTTCTTGAGCACGCATTATTAGCGAGCTCTTTTGTTCTGATACTGCTAATTCTGATTTTTCCATCTCTACTCCTTCGCTAACATATCTGATAATTTCGCCATTATGGCGGTGGTTCCGAACACTGCTATAAACATGATTATGATTTCTACTGGCATTGGTGCTCCTCTTTTAATTCACCAACCGTATGACCATGTTCTCTTAAAATATTTGCTGCTACGCTGGTAAAGAAAAAATCACCGCTACTAAATTCTTCTGAATACGATCGAGCTTTTTCAATAATATCAATCGCGCTTGCCGGTATGTTGTCAATGTGATATTTTTTTTCATTCATATTACTCATGATTACTCCTGTTTGTTGTTCGTTCTTGTATCCATAATAGCAGATTCCATATCACAATAATAGATACAAGTGTTCTATTTATTCGGATTCGATGTACTTGATAGGCTTGCCGCAATGTGGGCAGAAAACAAATTGGTGCTTTACTGAATCCCACCAGCTAACACCGTGTTTATTGTCATATTGTGGAATCTGAAAATCATTGTCACCTTCGTGTTTATTGTGCTTCCACTCGCACACTTCTTGAACCTCGACAACCAGGGGGCACCAGGTGGGGCGGGTTGCCATGTCTAACAATATTTGATTAGAAACTGATTCATTATCTGTCATTGCTTTACAAAGTAAAAAAGGAATATCACAATATACACATTTCTCCGGTAATTTATCCACCACGATCTTCAACACGTTCATTTCTTTTTCTCCCGTATCCACGCCCAAATGGGTTTACCATACACTGTTTCTATTGCTGTCTCGAAAATATAATGATACATGTCATCATCAACCCAACCCTGTTTGTCAAGGTCGTCAATATACTTTTCGCAAATGTCTATTAATTCTTCCCAGTCTATTCCAGTTAGTGTTTTTGGTTTTGTTTTTTTCCTTATTTCTTCCTCCCTACGCTGTAATTCTGCTCTCAATTCCTTATCACTATATGCCATCAATTCTTCTTTTTGTTTTTGTTCCTCGTTCATTTCATCCTCCGTAAATATCCAATTACGCTGAGCACTGTCAGCACCGTTATGATCGCCACGCCACCGAATAGGATCTGAAGCAGGGTCATGTTATCCACCTCTCCGCAATGATTCACATTCCATCAGGTATTCGTGTCCTTCGTCATACTGCCATTCAATAGGCGGGTCAGTCGGTTCGAACGGGTCATCTTCCGGCAACCATTCGACCTTGATGTCTGTCAGGCTGTCCACGAACACGGTTCCACTGTCATCGGGTGCCGCACCTGCTCCCCAGAAGTAGCGGCTGAAAGGCCTCGTGCCGTCGATGGTGTGGATGTTTACGCGCCCGGGCATGTGGCTGATACTGTCCACCTGGACTATACTGTTGTGGTATTTCGCTGTGATCTGTTTCATGTTATACCTCCAAATAATTTCTAACTTATATAGATTATACAACCTATTTTATAAAAGTCAAGGGTTTTTAACAATTGCTTGACTTTTTGTTATAAAGTGGTATTATTATATAAACGGAGGCATTATGATAAAAGATCGCGGTAAAAAGTTACGTAATGAATTGCAGTGGGTAATGGTATTGAAGCTGCGTAAAAGTGGCATGACATACCAGAAAATAGGTGAAACCCTGGGTATCAGTAAGCAGCGCGTTCACCAGCTTATCAACCTGGCAAAGGTTCACCAGGGTAAATATGAAGGGGATTTATCAGACAAGATCGGAAAGTTGATGGTAGATAATGTCTGATTATGCTGATAGTTTGATAACGGCAATAATAGAATATTGCATACCACAAAGAATAAAAAGGGTTGAATTACAAGAATATCAAGAATCAAAAGACTTGCTACCAACAAAAGAAGAATATTACAGGTCAGATGAATGGAAAGAAAAATCAAAGCAGGCAAAAAATAGAGTTGGTTATCGGTGCCAGTTGTGCAATCGAAAAGGAAATGATACAACCCTGCATACACACCATAATACTTACATTAGATTTTTACTTGAGGATGATCTTGATTTGATTGTATTATGTCGGAAGTGTCATGCAAAATTTCACGACGTAGAAATACACGAGGATAATGATGATCTACAAAATAGCGGTATCGAGTTTTAAGCTGGATAAGAAAATTCCCCAGGGTTCGGATTTGTGGTCAAAGTTTAACGCGTCATTCGTCAACTTTGAGCTTGAGCAAAAAAATATCATGGCTGCCATCTACCTGGGTAGATCCATTACAACCCAACACAAGAATAATTGGAGAACATCCGAGAATTATATTTGTGGTCAACACATTGGACTGGACTTCGATACCGGTGATAAAAGCAGCTCACTTGAGCAATTATCACGCGATAAGTTTATAGCCAAATATGCGTCATTTTTGTACACCACCATAAGCCATAAGCCGGAAGAACCCAGGTCACGAGTGATCTTTCTCCTGGATCAACCCATCATGCAGGCCAAGAATTACACAATGGCTGCCAGTGCTTTGTTGTGGCTGTTTGGCACCGCTGATCGACAATGTAAAGATGCCGTCCGATTTTTCTACGGTTCCCAGGGGTGCGAGTTTTACAAGATCAATCAGGTGTTACCGCTTGATGTTATAAAGAAAATCATCCAGAACTATAAAGACAGTGGGGACAATGAGCGACGGTTGACGGTTAGAAAAAACTATCTGGCACCTGCTTCACAAAAAGAGGTACAGGACGCCTTGCGGTTGATCCCACCATGGGGCATTGCTTATGACGAATGGGTTCAAGTGCTAATGGGTATTCATTCTGAATTTGGAGACGCTGGTTATAATCTGGCTGAAAGTTGGGCGGATGGTAAGCAGGGCGAAGTGGAGCGAAAATGGAAATCATTCCATGACAAAGGTAGTGAAGGCGGAGCGGTAACGATTGCGACATTGTTCAGCATTGCCAAAAGATTTGGCTGGGTCAAATCACATGAATCTCTTGACATTCAATAAAAAGGTTGTATAATATGAGATATAACAAACACAGTCCGCAAGCTGTAATATGATCCAAGTAGACCACTTTAGGGTGTGTCTGTGTAATGCTACACTTGGATAGCACTTGCGGACACGGACACAACCCCAAAGTGGTTTTTTTATAAAACACACGGAGAAACAATGGCAACCAACGGAAACGACATTCAAATAGAACAAGGCGAGTTTACCAGGGTTCATAATGCAATATTCGATGCATTATCGAAGGCAAGGCTATCTGGTGCAGAGTTTCGCTGTGTTTTATTTTTATTCAGAAAAACATACGGCTGGAATAAAAAGGAGGATATTATAAGTTTAAGCCAGTGGGCAGAGGGAACCGATAGCAAAAGACAACATGTATTAAAACCATTGAAATCATTGATTGAAAAAAAGATAATTTATAAGAGATTAGACAAAGGCCAAATACCAACTTACGGATTTAATAAATACATAGAACAATGGATCGGGATAGAATCCGATGCTGAAAGAGGAAATAGATTCAATAAAAATGAAGTGTTACCAAAGCAGGTAACTGTAACCAAAGCAGGTAACAGCACTGTAACCAAAGCAGGTAACAGAGGTGTTACACAAACAGGTAACAACAAAAGACAGGTTAAAGACATACTTAAAGACAAAGTTCCCGAACATCAAATTTATTTTGGAGCACTGGCAGAAATGTGCAAACTGGATATGAAATTAAAAGCAGGACAAATTGGTAAAACTGCAAAGATACTTATAAAAGCTGAATATACAATAGATGATTTGAAAGGGTTTGAGTCATGGTGGTATAAAAATGATTTTCGTGGTCAAAAGAATGAACCTCCAACACTACAGCAAACAGTGGATAAAATATATCAATATAAATCAGAACGAGAAAAACAAAAACCAATGAACCGCGAAATTCTAAAGGGTGATTTTAGAGTATGGGGCGGTGGAATAGAGGATGTACAAACATGAATCCTGAAATCGTACAATACGAAGTATTAGCTAAAGAATTATTACGACGGTGCATGGCAGAGGACGAACCAGAAGAATTGCGTCGCTGGTTATCTGAAATGTTAGCACGCATGGGAGCTGGCGAAGAGGACGCTATTTTGAAGTGGGTTGATTCGTTCGATTTTACCAGTAAGATTATTGAGGACTACGAAAAGATAGCCAACACGCCCGAGAGTCTACGACGCGATTTATCATGGCCATGGCAATCCTGGAATAATATTATAGATCCACTTGAGGACGGGATGCTAGGACTGGTTACAGCTCCAGACGGTGCCGGAAAAACCATCTATGCTGAATCAATCGCTGAACATTGGGCGGCACATAAAAACCGGGTTGTGTTCGTCCACTACGAGTTAAACCGCAAACTAATGATGCTACGGAGAACATCGCGTCATACTGGTATTACACCCAGGGATATAAAAAGCGGCAAGCTGAATATATTGCAGAAACAAAAGATCGACGAAGTGAAGCCGCGCTTGCTGAAATGGGAAGGGTATATTTCCTACCTCCACACCCCGGGCTGGACTATGGAGCGAACTATTACAGAACTACGGCGATTAGTCAATGAGGATGAATGCGATGTAGTGGTATTGGATTACCTCGAAAAGGCGTCTGCTTCAAAGCGGCAATTGCAGATGTTCGGTACCAATACTTATCAGCGTGAAGCCGACAACGTGGAGCAGATAAAGACGTTTGCGGAGATGACGGGCATTCCAGTATTGATGGTCGCACAAATGAGTAAAGAAGGCAAGCAGACATCATTTGAAAATGTTGATCGAACCAGTGTCAGGGGTGCCGGTGAAAAAAGCGATAAGTCAAACCTGGTGGTATTGTTACGACGTGACAGGATAGAGAACGGATATTCAAATATTGTCGATGTTCTGGTGGATAAAAACACAATGGGATCTACTGGTGTATTCAAACAGATTATGCAACCTGAATATTTTCGGGTTGGCGATTTAGAGAGAGGAGCATAAGATGACTTATTGGCAAGCACGACAACAAGCCGAATTGGAATACAAAAAGGCCGTGCGCGAATGGAAGCAGGCTGACACCCAACGCAACCGCGACCGGGTGAAGATCAAGCTGGCGTTGCTGGACGGGTTGAAACGACGGTATCGGAGGACGGGATGACAGGCTTAATAAACACAAAAATGATACGACACGATTATGAGTTTTTTTGCCATCTTGGACAACACTGGGAAGGTTGTTGGCAGGCACACTCCGATTGTTTAATTATCAAGATGTGTGATGAAATTGACCAACTGCGACAAGAGCGGACGATGCTACTGTTGCAACGTGACGAGATGCTGAAACGGATGAAAAGGGGAAGCGACAATGTTGATAAATGACCACTTTCAGAATTTTAAAGGCTATCATATTCCACCGGCGCAATTGGTTATTGCTGATATTCCTTACAACATCGGAATAAACGCCTATGGTTCAAATCCTTCATGGTATGTTGGAGGTGACAATAAAAATGGTGAAAGTAATTTGGCAGGAAAATCATTTTTCAATTCAGACGATTATTTCAAGCCTGCTGAATTTATGCACTTTTGCAGTAAGCTAATGAGAAAAGAACCAAAGGAACGCAACGAAGCACCATGCATGATTATATTTTGTGCGTTTGATCAACAAATGGATCTGATTGAACTTGCTAAAAAATACGGTATCAATAATTATATAAACCTTGTTTTTAGGAAAAACTTTTCAGCCCAAGTATTGAAGGCTAATATGCGAGTAGTTGGCAACGCTGAATATGGGTTGATTTTATACCGCGAAAAACTGCCAAAGTTTAGAAACAATGGAAAAATGATTTTCAACGTTATGGATTGGGAAGATGATAAGGATTATTTATTTGAAAAAATTCACCCGACACAAAAGCCAGTAAAACTACTTGAAAAACTTATAAGCATTTTTACAGACGAAGGCGATGTAGTTATTGATCCAGTTGCTGGCAGCGGAAGTACCTTGGTTGCGGCTGAAAACTTAGGGCGACGTGCTTATGGTTTTGAAATCAATAAACAATTTTACAGAGATGCTGAAAAATGGATTAATCAATGTACTACTGTTAGAAACGAAATAAAAACAAATGGTTATTCGACCACCTTAATTAAAAAACAGACAAATCAAGTTACGTTATTTGAGGAGCTAAAATGAAACGCTATAACGACAAATACAATGCTGATTACAAATTCAAGCGGGAGATCGCGCCATGAGAACCTATACCGACACAGACCGCGAGATACAATGTTTGTGTTCATGTGAAGTTTGCGGCGATTGGTATTGGCGTCCACAGTTCGGAATGTTTACCTGTGATGATTGCAAAGAGATATTGAGGCAAAGAAAACTTGACTATGCACGCAAGCAAAACGGCGAAAAGTATAGTATCAACCCATCGGTTATCAATAAAGCAAATCAGGTATTTCAAATTATTGTGGACCATAAAACCATGGGTATCAGTATGCAGGATTTACGGCGCGAAGTTGCAAAACGTGACATTGTGTCACATGTTCAGACGTATGATTATTTTGTGATGTTGGAAAGAACAGGTCATCTTGTTTGGGTTGACGAATTTAGTAATCTGCGACCTTACAAGAATTTGAACACGGGAGAGCGATATGACTAAACTACACGAGACACCCGTCAATGTGACCTTCGTCATGGATAGCAAATCACCGCGTCCGAGAATACGGATCGAGGTTGGGACCTGGTTTGACTGCGAAGTTATGCCGCCTGAGGTGTTCTTCCAGTTGTGCAGTGAGTGGTGGAATAATCGGTCACCCGACCTTGAGGGTGTATGACCGAAATGTCCGAATGTCCGAATGCCGTTAAATGCCGTTAAATGCCGTAATATTGGGTATTGAAATGTTGCCGGGAAAGTTGTATTATTGAGTGAGAGGTGAAAAATGAGCTGGATTAAAGATTTTTTCAACAGTGACGAAGTGAAGCGGGCGTTATCCGGTGAATATCCTACGCAGGAGATGAAATCAGCCGAACAAATGATGGTCGAATGGATCCAGTCCCAGCTTGACGAAAACCAGACGTTCACGATCAACAGCGAGCAATATCTGGAGGTGTGGAATTGGTTTCAGAGTGTCGAGCTGGCATGGAAAAAAGCAAATATGGTATTTACCCAAGACGATAACGGAGATTTATGGATTGGAGAGGATGACAAAATCGACATGCCTGATTTGTATAATGATGTAACTTGGCGACCTGGTATAGATTTGCCTTTTGCAAAATGGACAGGAAATGAGGAAACAATGACGAAGTATGACAAGCGGACAGACACAAATCATGAGGAAATACGCGAAGGATTGCGCAAGGCAGGCTATGAGGTTGAAGACACAAGCTGGATTGGGCGCGGTCACGTTGACTTGATGGTAAGGGGCGATTTTAGGACGGTAATGCTTGAAATCAAATATCTTGATGCGAAACTAACGGACGCTGAAAGAGAACTGCATACCAAGTTTAGCGGTTGCGGTTGGCATGTTGTCAGGACGCTTGAGCAAGCCCTGGATGTGATGCGAAAAGAGACGATATGAAAATCTACAAAGTGTTAGTTGATGAATTACCAAAAACATGTTCTAACTGTGATTATCTTACTGGCATGATGTTCGGTAACAATAACTTTTGTGATTTAGCAAAGAAAATAAACACAGTAGATGTTTTTGAAAAAAAGCCTGATTGGTGTCCATTGCAAGAATATGTTGATAATAGTTGCCATTGTAAGAAATGTGATCCAAATTCTTATGAGTATTTTTATGATGACGAGGATGATGATGACAAACCGCAAACCAGACGAATCACATGATACGATTATTATAATTACGGTTATCATAATGCTGGCAACCATGTTGTATCAAATCTGGTACAGGTTGCGGGTGATAGAGGTTGTTTGCAGGAGAGGTGGATAAGATGGCTTTACAATATACACTTGAAGATGGAATAACAGTTAGAGAATTAAAACAAATCTTAAACGAATTATTGGACGAAGATGAATTTGGACATGAGCGAACCGTTTGGATTGGAATTGATGAACACCATAACAAGCAGGTTAGAAACGTTGTGTTGATGAACATAAGAAAAAACAACGGAAAATTATCAGCTGATATTGTTTTAGAACGTAAATAAAGGATGAATATGAAAATAACAATATTGTATGAAAATTTGATTTTTGTTGGATTAAAAGATAAGCGAGTTGAATTTTATTATCACGATGATTGCTTTATTATTTGTTGGTTTGAAACACAAGAAGAAGCAACCATTATATTTGATATATGTACTCCATCAGTTGCAAATACCGGAAATGGCAACATCAAAGTAAAAGATTATAAAATTATGACTTGGAGGTAACATGCCAGAATCAATCGGTGAACTTGTGCTATGTGCAGAAGGCCAACGCCTCTATGACGAATACTGCAAGGTGTACGATGACAAGGTGTATTCCGACAATGACATGCTGGACGCGTGGGACAATTATTATAATCACCGGATGGAATGTTCTGATTGTGGGTATAAGTGACATGGGCAACCGCTTCATTGAGGACAGGTTAGCACGGGCTAATATATCATTCTCCGAGATGTGGGGCAGTGAACACGAGGGGCGATTCTGGAAGCGTAAACTATCCAAGGCACGGAGACGGGCTGGTAAGCGGTTATGCCGATACGGTGAGGATGATTTGGGGAAAGTAGAACGGGGACTAGTGGGGATTGAACGCGAATGTAATTGGAAGAATTGGTAACCTTAACAAATTCAGCAATTCACAAGTTGGTTCTTGACAACATAGAATAAATGTGCTAATGTAAAAGTTGATTATTGGTATATCGTATCAAATCAATCTAATTACCTCCGGAGGGTAAAAATCATGTCAAATCTTTTCAAATCGCGTAAGTTTTGTATTATGCTGGTTGATGTAATTATTTCATCGGCAACCTATTTTATAGCGCATTATGTATCACCTGAATTAGGGGAAAACATAATCTGGTTAATCGGTGCATGGCAACCTGTAATTTATGCCGTAATTGCTGGTATTGCAACAGAGGACGCTGCAAACGTGACCGCTCAATCAATTGTAGAGGCTGAATTTGTAAAACTTGAACAACCAGAAAACTAAGGGGGCGTCATGGAGCCAGCAACGATCGCAAGTCTTATTAATTTTGGCAGCGCAGGGGCTGTCATTATTGTCGTTATCATCTTCCTGAATTACATCGGCAAAAGGGATGCAGAGTGGCGCGATTTTTTTACCGTCTTGAACAAGAGCAACGTGGAAGACATGGGTAAACTTACAAAAGCCATTGATAGCATGAGCATGTCTGTTGCAAAGTTGGGCGAAAGTCTGCAGGCGCATGACGACAAGTTGACCGAACACGAGAACCATGTCGAGCAACGCCTGAAGGACGTCCAGGCAGCGGCACGAAAACGGAGCGCTAAGCCGAAGGTGGTGGATAATGGGTGATAATCCAATGCGACCACGATTAGCGATAAAGCAGGGGAGAGGAGTGTAGCGATGAATAGTGCATCACAAAAGATAATGTTATTGTTCGGCGGCAAACGAATCAATGAAATCCAGACAACCTACGCAGGCGAAGCGGTTTATGGTGTAAAGATCGACAAAAGTGATGGTTCTGTAACTCGTATAAATGCGAGCGTAGGTATGACAGCTGAGGCCGGTGTTGACGCCTCTAGTGTAACCAACGATTTTGATACCGCTTCTATCTATTCAGAGTTTGACACTTACACGGACGCTGACAGCAACGAGTTTATTTCAGTTCCAGGATTTTGGATTCGTAAAGTTGACACAGGCACACACCTTATAAGACAGATATGTAAGGCGAGAATGCCAAATTCATATTGGCCGTGGGCGTGCTACAATTTTTCAACCGGTGCTAGGTTAGATAAGGTTTATGTTGGAAAGTATCCTGCAGGCACGACCCTGACGGGTGGTACGAAGTTAAACAGCTTGCCGAACGAATATCCATTGATAAACAAGAACATCGTCGAATTTAGAACCTACGCAGAAGCCAACGGTACTGGGTATCAGCAAATGGACATTCACGTGTATGATATGCTCCAGGTTTTGTTCACGGTTGAGTTTGCGACGCTGAATAGCCAGGCGATTATGGCTGGGTGGACAAGTGGAACTTATGCAGCGACAGAAGTATTGACAGCGGATACAGCAGCAGCTAACACAATTGTTGTAGCTAATGTGTCGGGTGCTAAATTTGCCGTTGGGCAACCCGTTGGACTAGGATCGACACAGGGTGGTAATCAGGTGTTTTATGGCCGTAACATTACGCAGATTGATGTTGACACACCAGGTGCTGGTAGCACGACCATAACCGTTGATGGGGCAGCGTTCAATGCTTCCATTGGAAATTATCTTTATAACGTAGGCTGGAAATCTGGATTTAGTTCCGGAATTTCCGCAACGTCTGGATCACTGGCGAATAATACGAACGGTAAAAATCCATTTATGTATCGAGGGATTGAAAATTTGTATGGGAATGTCTGGCAATTTGTGGATGGGTACAACATTAATGACTACCAGGGATGGTTTTGCAAAGATGCAAATGATTATGCCAGCAATGTTTTTGCAGCTCCGTATGAGAAGATGGGGTACGTGAATGAGGACGCGAACGGATACGTAAAATACATGGGATTTGATCCAGCCAATCCGATGGTAGAAATGCCTGTGGATGTGAGCAGTAATTTGTATAAAGATTATTACTACCAGGCTTCAGGGCAAAGAATTGCCTTCGTCGGCGGGTCCTGGCTTTACGGTGGGTCTGCTGGTCTCTGGCATTGGTATCTGTTTAATTCCTCCGCGGTCGCGTACGCGTCTATCGGTGGTCGCTTATGCAAGAAAGGATAAAACAAAATGGGCGAAGTATTACGATGCAGCAGCAACAGTGGCAGAGTGGGCGGTAGATGTTGCATACTCTGTTGATGATATGGCAGTGTACAAATCTAAAGTGTACAGATGTTTGATTGCACATGTTTCGACATTGGCACTTGATCCCGAAAAAGCCAAGACATATTGGGTTGAGGTGAAATGAAAAAGTTTGCTGGTAGATTAGTTGCGTTAATGATGGTTGTCTATTTGCCATTAGTTACGAATAACTACGAAGCACCAATACCAGACGAACCAATTCCAACATCATACGACAGCAACAAGGGTATTGCGCTGGTGACTCCATTTCTTGAGGACTTGGACGAAGTTGGGGCAGGTTGGTATTACACGTGGACACATTACCCAAAGCCAACAGCGGACAGTAGACATATTCCTATGAGTTACTATGGCTTATTCGATGATAACTTACCCGTAGATTATGATGGGTTTGTGCTATTTCTGAATGAGCCCAACAATCCAGCACCGTATGGGGCAGGCATACAACCGATTGAGGCTGCTAAACGATATGCCGATTTTGTACAGGCTAGACCACAAGCTAAACTGATTGTAGGTAATGCCTCCGCTTGGTCTTCCATGTGGTACATCGAATTTTTGATTGAGTTGAACACTAATTATCCGAACACACCAAAGCCGCAATACTACGGATTTCATGGATATGTGGAATCATGGATTACAGTCGAACAATTAGATCAATGGTGGACAAGCACGGAAGGATTTATCTATCACTATTCAGGTATTCATCCCGAAGTATGGATTACAGAGTTTGCAGACACAACGGGCGACACCGAATCATTATCGGCATTGTTAGCGGTAATTGATAGCAAGGCATATATTACACGGTACGCATATTTTACCAACAGATACGACCCCGAAGCCGAATACATTCCAGATGGCTGGTATGCCTTCGGGTTATTCGAGGGTGGTGTATTATCACCCGTAGGTAACATTTACAGGACATTTCCATAAAGGAGACAACACATGGCAAACGAGTTCACACACGCAGACGCGGTAGGGGAGCGGGATGGATAAGGCTGTGAAGTTTGAAGCGGAGGTTAGAAAGATTGTCAGTATGGCAGACGGCACGTTTAACTTAACGTTGAACATACCAGAATACAATCTTGACGAAGCGAAAGACTTGATGGGATGGCTGTTTGATCACGTTGCGGTGGCTATTGTGAGAGTAGTAAAGAACGATGATAAGGAATATGGTGGTAGGTTGAAATGAGTAAATATTCAGAGGAGACTAAAGCAGCGGTTATGGCGGCCTTATTGACAGGTCAGTCTATTTCATCCGTTGCAAAATCGTATCAGATTCCCAAAGGTACAGTTTCCTCATGGATGAACCGCAAGGCTAAACCGCTTGCAAATAATGTGACCCAAAAAACAGAACGCATTGGAGAATTACTAATAGGATATTTACAGTCTAATTTAGAAGCACTATCAGCACAAGCAGAACAATTCAAAGATCAAGAATGGCTACGAAAGCAAACAGCATCGGACGCGGCCGTATTGCATGGCGTAATGACTGATAAGGCAATCAGACTGTTAGAAGCATTATCGAAATCGAGTGAGCATGTTACCAGCGATTCAGACACCGACGGTTAATACCGGAGTATTCAACTTCGGGAATAAGAACCTTATACCGCCTGTTAAGTTTAAATCATGGCGTGATTGTTTGCAGTCTCTATTTCCTGATTATGTTGATAAACCGTTTGGTAAGCGTCATGTAGATTTTTGGGAGTGGATAGAATCAATCGACCCAAAGAAGAAACCGCGTCCATTTATCGCATTGTGGCCTAGAGGTGGAGCAAAATCAACCAGTGCTGAAATGGCATGTGTTCGTATTGGAAACAAACGAGTAAGGAAATATATCTGGTATGTTTCCAGTACACAGGACAAAGCAGATAAGCACGTTGAAACAATCGGAGCAATGCTTGAAAGTAGCAACGTAGAAAGATATGACCAATCATTATCAAGTAGAAAACTTGGAAAGTATGGTCATTCTAAAGGTTGGAGACGGTCACGGTTGAGAACTGATAGCGGTTTGACTATAGATGCACTTGGATTAGACACCGGTACACGTGGAGCCAAAATAGAGAACCAGCGTCCTGACTTTATTATTTTCGATGACGTTGATGAAAAGTTTGACACTCCAAAAACGACACAGAAAAAGATTGAGACAATAACAACGTCAATTCTTCCTGCTGGATCTTCAAATTGTGCAATTTTGTTTATTCAAAACCTGATACACGAAAATAGCATTGCATCACAACTAGCAGATGGACGGGCAGAATTTCTCATGGATAGGATTGTCAGCGGTGCATTTGCAGCCGTTGATGGTTTGGTTTATGAGCAAGTATTTGATAAAACACTAAACAGAAATCTTTATAAAATCACTGGTGGTATTTCTACTTGGGAGGGGCAATCAGTAGATATATGTCAGTCACAGATCAATGAATGGGGATTGACGGCATTTCTCCAGGAAGCACAACATCAAGTAACATTGACAGGTGGTATTTGGGATCATGTTGAATTTAGACACTGTACATTCGACGAATTGCCAGACTTTGTAAGGGGTTGTGTATGGTGTGATCCGGCAGTTACATCAACAGATGAAAGTTGTGCAAATGGCATCATTGCAGATGGATTAGCAAGGGACGGAACAATTTATAGATTGTTTTCTTGGGAAGCCGTTGACAGTCCAATGAATATATTAAAGCGTTCTATCAAAAAAGCAATAGAACTTGGCTTTAGTTATGTTGGGGTTGAAACTAATCAAGGTGGTGATCTTTGGTTTGAATCATTTAACAGTGCATTAAAAGTAGTCAAGGAAGAATTGAAAAACGCATATACAGAAGAAGAATATAAAACAATATTGTGGCCATCCGTAAAACAAGCAAAAGCAGGAACTGGCACTGGTGGAAAAGTAGAACGTAATCAAAGAATGTTAGTTTCTTACGAAAAAGGAAATATTGTTCATGTAATTGGAACGCACGAAATATTAGAACGATCATTAAAGCGGTTTCCTAATGAACCATTGGATTTAGCAGATGCTGCCTTTTGGGGTTGGAACGATCTAGCTAATAGTGTAAAAAGCAAGTTAAACGTAACCACAGGCAATTATATAACCGGCAATAAAACGGAGAAAAGACCATGGACAACTCAGGACTAATAATATCAGCATTGGAGAAAACCAACCCGTCATTAGCGTTATCTATTGACGCTAAAAACAGTTGGAGCGCGACCATCCTAAAGAAGGGTGCACGTGTTAGAAAATATCGCAGGTATGAGCGCGGAGACCACGACGCGGACATTACCACACAGATGAAAGCGATGCTACGCCTGAAAACCGATGACGCGGATCTGGAAGATTTGAATGATAACTACATGCGTATTATCATTGATAAAATGGCTGGACGGTTGCACATTGAGAATGTCATGCCTGGTGGCGTTGCGGAGAACAACCAACAAGCGGCTGATTGGATCGATGATATTACCAACCGCAATGACTTTGACGCGCTTCAGGGTGAATTATACAGGGGTGCCATTCGTGACGGTGACGCCTACGTCCTGATTGATCCGGCTACAATGTCATGGAGTGCTGAGCCACCTTATGACGGGCATTCGGGCGTAGTGGCAATATTCGACCCAACCACCAAAGCGCCATTGTGGGCTTGTAAGTTATGGAGCGAGGCAGACGATCAAAACCAGCTGCTAGAGGATAGCGACACAGCACAAACAACCATGCGGGTTATTGTCTATGAGCCTAGTAGAATAACCAGGTGGGCGGGTAATGTTGGCGGTCGTGAAGTAAGCCCCATTGGTGAGTCTGTAGATAAAAGCCAGGAACCATGGCAATACGGGAAAATTCCACTGGTACACTATGCCAATCAACGTGATAACTATACTGATTACGGGGAGAGCGAAATCCGACCGGCTGTACCATTGCAGAACATTCTAAACCGGACGCTTTATTCCATGACTATGGCTAGTGAGTTGTCAGCGTTCAAGCTATACTATGCCATTGGATTAGAGATCAACCGTGATGGGATTGTACCGGGTGGTGTAATCAACCTTGTTATGAAGGATGACGCGGGCAATATAATCTATGACCTGACAGCCGAACAGGTAGAATTCCTGAAGGCAATCAAGATCGGTGAATTGGGTGGTACAGACCTGACCCAATACATCGCTGAAATCGACAAGGTTGTTCGTGAAATCTCACAGGCGACCCAAACGCCTATTTACGGAGTGACCGCAGACGGCAATTTATCAGGTGAGGCATTGAAGCAACTCGAGACGGGCTTGATTGGTAAAATATACCGCTTCCAGAACGAGAACAACGGTGCTATCAAACGCATGTTTATCATGAGTGCTGAATTGCAGAACGTCTATAATAACGGGCTACCAAAAGCGCCTGTAATTGATGACGTGAATATCATCTGGAAATCACCTGAAATACTGGACGTGAACGCACGATTAGAGGTGTTAATTACCATGC
>Ga0209416_1001212_pt1 | contig 19262 bp, 15 predicted proteins | sample RifGroF1_FD_184001 | JGI IMG/M metagenome (GOLD analysis project Ga0209416, IMG submission 184001) | Groundwater microbial communities from Rifle, Colorado, USA - Groundwater F1 (SPAdes) (version 2) | ecosystem: Environmental > Aquatic > Deep subsurface > Groundwater | place: Rifle, Colorado...
AAGGTATGTAAGATGAATGTAGATGAGAATATGGAATTTCCTCAGAAATATGGGATTATGAGTATTCCAACCATTATGCTTTTTAAAGATGGTGAGATTGTAGAAACTATGATTGGATTACTACCAAAGGATGCATTTATACAGGTAATAGAGAAACACTCTTAAGTTTCTTTTTGAGAAAAGATTACAGTATTCTTACCAGATTCTTTGGCTTTATATGTCATTTTATCTGCAATTACAACCTGTTCTTCCCATTTCCTATGCAAAGCTACATTGGTGATATCTTTTTTAAATATATCTCCTACTTTTACAGAATGAACTCCTATAGAGATGGTAGTCATATATGAAGCTTTCTTCTCATTAATACTTTTTACTAATCTTTTTGCTAAACCGTATGCACTACTCTTACTACCTGAAAGTTCCTCTACTACTACTACAAACTCATCTCCTCCATATCTAACAGCTATATCTCTTTCTCTAATACATTTTGATATTAGGGTAGAGATTTGATTAATAGCTTTATCTCCCTGTTTATGTCCTTTATTATTATTAATATCTCTTAATCCATCCATATCTATGAAGAGTATCCCTATCTTTCTATCTGGGTCTCCACAGTTTAGTATCCTTTTTACTCTTTCCCAATATCCATGCCTATTAAGTAATCCTGTTAATTGATCTAACTCCGCTCTATCAGAGAGTGATTTTAACTTGTTTTCATATCTTAGTTCTTTTTCTCTTTGTGACTCTGTACATACAATATATGCATATGTTTTACCTTTAATGTCTTTAATACAAAGGTTTACAAATTTTTTAGATTTACTGTATTTAGATGAGAGTTTTAAATATCTACTCTCTTCCCCTATTCCTTTTTGAAATACTCCATCTACTCTATCCCTATCTTCTAGAGAGAATATATTTCTTAGATATATATTCTTTTTTAATTTGAACTTAGGTAAGGAATTTATTAATACCTCTTTTATCTGTCCTTCTTCATCTAATCTTACTAAAAGGGTTTCTGAAAATGATTGGTATATATCAATTATCTTAGTATTATTCATATACAAAATACTATCATGAAATTGATATTTATAGATAGCTTTGATATACTACTTCTAGTAATTTTGGGGTGGTAGCTCAACTGGTTAGAGCTTTGCACTGTCACTGCAAAGGTTGCGGGTTCGAGTCCCGTCCACCCCGCCATTATTGAATTGTTCCAACAAGACCCGTCCACTATGTTTTAAAACCCTTATGGGGATTGAGTTGTTTTGACCCTAAAAACTGAAAGTCTCAAAAGTAAGGCCTGGTGGATGAAAAACCTCAAAAACAGACTCAAATTAAGACCTCTTGGTTCGAAGGTGAAAGGTTGATATGGTACACAAAATATCTTATTTAAATACAGAAAGTATATTCTCAATATTTGGAATGTCCTCTGGAAAGATTCCAATTAGCTTGAATCCTTTCTTATCTGCAAGAGAAAATTTCTCTAACGTCTTTTGATCATAAAAATTTTCACCTTTTAATCCAAAATACTCAATGTATGTATCTCCAATAAGCCAATCAGCTCTTCTTTTCCCCGATTTATTAAATTCATCATCTTGTGGATAAAAAGGCTCTTTGCTATGTTTTATTTTATTATGAAAAAGCCAATTATCAATATTCATTTCATCTAAAGAATTACATACGTGACCATCTTCGGCAATACATCTTATTCCCCTCGATAAGACTTGAACACCCTCTTGCAACACACCAGAATAGACAAGTGCTTCAAACCAAGTCTTAAAGATTTCTTTTACATGTTCAATACCTCCCATTTTTGTATAATTGATAAGCATTGGAATCATCTTTCCCTTATTAACTCGAGACATAAAGGAATTGTTTATAGGTGATAAGTCACTGTTTGGAATAAATCCACAAGAATCAACAAAATTCTTAACTCTAACACTCAATAATTCCTTTTCTGGGAATTCCATAACATCACAATTGAAACAACACCCCGTAAATCCATTAGATCCATAATAGACCCAATAAGGGAAATCTCTAACCCTATATTCCCTTCTACATATTGGACATATCTGTCGTACTGAAGTTTTTTCCAACCAATTCTTAGAGATCTCCATAAATTCCTGCTGATTTTCAAAAAGAATTAACTCAATTAACAGTTGTTCAATCCATGCAATTGCTAAATCTTTAGCTAAAGGTTCATTATATTTTCCATGTTGATGATATTTATCTATCACTTCCTTTGCTTTTGAAATATTTGCAAGAATAAACTCAACCAATTCTTGGCGAATATTTTTTAAAAAGAATTTTTCACAAAACAAACCATGTTTTATTAGGTTTTCTTTGAATTTCAAAGTAAGATTTTCTAGTTGACCCATCTCGGAAAAATATCTTCTTATGCCTTCGAAATCTTCTTGTTTCAGTGAATTAAATCCCAAACTAAGAGTTAATCTTTCTTCTATAATGAAAATACTACAACCACCATACTTCTCGTATAATGATGCATCAAAGTCTACTAGATGAGTATCTTTCTTTGAAAACATTTTATTATAAAAAGAAATGTTAATTTAACAAATGCTATAATATATAGTTAAATAAAGCAATTTTGTAAAATGGTAATAAGAAATTTATTACTTTGGAAAACTTAATTCACTTCTGAAATCTAAACAATTGATAAGCAAAGATACCAATTTAAAGCTAAAAAGAGAATGTACAAATATAAGCCAATTAATAAAGGCTAATTTTGTAAAGATTTTCATCTACAAGAGACACCATGATTTTCCTATGCATGCGTATTCTCTCTTTTTAGGGAAATTAAGCAGCCTTAATGAATCAATTTTATTACTATCCTCACATGGAAGAGGTGAAGAAGCACATATCCTTGCAAGATCACTCCTCGAGACTGTATTGTACTTATCTCTCATTATAAAATTCCCCTCTGATGTCTTAGCTAAATATATTTTTTTCTCTGCAAACAATGATGTCTACAGGAAGATTACAAAAGATGAAGTCAAGAAAAGGTATAAGAATAATCTTTATTATCTTTCCAGTTTGGAGCGACAAGAACCAATGAAAATAGCTTTTGAAAATGTTATCGAAGAATATAAAAACATAAGATCAAATCTCTTTCCTGGTATAACCTTCAACGACAGATCCTTTCCGATACTTGGATTAAATCATAGACAGATCGCAAGTTTAGTAAATCTAGAAAATCTCTATGATGATATTTATTGGCAATTGTGTATTATTTCTCACCCAAACCTCTCAGGCTTATCAGCAAGGATTGACATTTGCAATAATAGATGTGATATAAGCTTAGGAAAAACACATAAAGAGGTTACGTCAGCACTTTTCTTCACTCTAGAAATAAATTTGGCTTTTCTTAAGCAGTTTTATACTAAGCAAAGTATTCTTGATAGATATCAAAAAAGAAGGGACTCTTTTGAAAGAGACTTACTTTTACAAATGGGACTTAAATAATTGATTCCCCTTTCCTTATACTGTCTTTTCTAGACTTCTTGGTTCGAAGGTAGAATATTGATGTAGTACACCAAAAAGAGTACTACTGACAATCTCCTTCGGTAAAGACTACTAGAAATTCCTCTCCCGTTTCCTTTACAGTATAGAAATATTCCATATTTACTCCTCCCTTTAAAGCATTTGATATGTCTATATCTGCACATATACCATCTTTAATAAAATCTCTGAGAAGTGCTTCCGATACTTCCCTATCTCCCAAGTTTGATAATTCATAATGATAACGAATTGCATCTTCTTGGGCTGTCACATCCAACCAAACAGTCACCTCATCTATTTCCTGCGGTAGATTATTTGAATTCTTTATAAGTGCGACAGTTTCTTCTATATCAGATGGCGTTATATCAGAATACAAATTGTCCATATCATAACTAAGTGCAAACCAACCCAAAACTAGTGATAAGACTATTATTAAAATCCAACCTCCCTTTTTAATTTTATGATCCTGCTCTATCAAAGATTCCTTATAATCTTCCTCCTTCAGGAATTTGTTGTAATTGATAACTGACACAATCATGTAGACCAATACTATTAGACCGACAGAACCTCCAGTTGACCAAGCAAGTACGGAGAAAAGAATTGTAATAATTAGAAGGATTGTAAGATATGTTTTGATCTTCTTATCGTGAACATTCTTTATTCTATTACCTAAAATAACGAATAGGAATCCAACTAAGAGAGATAAAAGCAAACCTGTATAATCTGTTTCAAAACCTAATGCGTCTATATTTAATAGCTGCAATACATAAAAGAGTAACTTGAAAATAATTGAGAACCAACCGAATGCATTAATGGTAACTCCCATTGATCTTACCTGCTTCTCAATCTTTTCAACATTGGTAAGTTCCTTTCCTACTTCTTTGCCACATTTATCACAAAACTTAGCATCTTGTTTAACTTTACTTCCACAATACTTACATTTCATGATTTAAGAATTAAAATTTAAATACCGTTTAATATCTCTAATAAATCTTTGTAATAATTCTTATATATCTCATCTGGAACCCAATCAGCATCTACAGGCGATAAGGAATCTCTAAACTGCACACACTCTTCTATCCAAGTCTCGTTACCATCTTCATCATAAGTCTCACATCTGATTCTGTTTGAACTGGGGATGGAGAGTATTATTAATTCATCACTGTTTTTTACTCTTACAATATAATAATCAGATAAAGCATGACTACCTCCCAATGCAACTGTTGATACAAGATTATCACCGTACATTTTTGTCTCTAATGGCTGAGTATCTTCATACATCCATTTATCCTCTTCCTGATTATACTTTACCTGATCTACTTGTCCTCTTAATATCGCAGTATTAATATCTTCACAATATATCAAACCTGCTTGATCTAAATATTCTTTCTGTATTTCAGTATATTCTTTTGGAAAGATTGTATATAGGAAAACACATCCATCATTCTCTTCGCTTGGTTCTTCATACTCATCTTCTATCACTTCATACTTATCCGGTATTAGAGCCACTAAATCTCCTTTAATCTCAGTTATTCTTTGTTGTTGAGTTTTATTCTCTTCGTCAACTTCTTTATTCTGAGTTAGGAATATGTATACAACAATGAAAATGATAACCAAGAGTACAATAGGGATTAATATCTTCACATTAAGTTTCCCTTTGTTAGTAGTACTCATAGTAATAATATACTGGTTTAATTTATTAAAATCAATTATCTATCATTAGATTACCATTACTTAATATAAATTTAGTTTTAATACCCTCTGATATCCTTACTCTCTCTTGTGGGTTACCAAATTGAAGTATATGTAATAGGTAGTTTCTAATCATAATGTCTGATGTAAGTATCTTCTCCTTACCATTATGTGGTGTTAATTCCTTTCCTTTGTAATTACTATCTTCTATTATCATTCTCATATTGTTTACTCTCTTAATCTCATCATTGAATTCTTTTAGTAGATAATCTTTGTTTAATTTCATCTGAGGTAATAAAGATATTAATTGATTAATCATTTCATCTTCAGTTATATACGGTTCTCTACACTTCTCATCTTTAGACCTACAACAGTGATAATAGATATGAGTATTTACCTTAGTAGACTTAAGTACTCTATACTTTATCTCTGCTGTTACTCCTGATCCACAACTAGCGCATGTACATATCTTTTTAAATGGAAATACCTGTTTATTCCATTGTTTAGGTGTTGTTTCTAATTGTATTTGTACCTTATCAAATAGTTCTTTAGTTATTAGTGGTTGATATACTCCTTTGTACCAATGTCCTCCGAAATGGAATTCTCCATAGTAGAATGGGTTCTTAAGAGTAGCGAATACTCTTCCTAATGACATTTCACACCCTCTTGATGTTTTAAAGTTTACACTTCTTAACCATCTTCTTATCATTCTTCCAGAGTGTCCTTCATACCCTACTCTTTCGAACATTTCTTTTACAATGGGTGCTCTTTCTTTATCAAACTCTACAGATGAAATCCTCTTCCATTTCAATATATTTATATATCCAATAGGTGCTGGCCCTGGTCTAATTCCACTTTGACATTTATTTCTATGTCCTCTTTTTACATTAATACCTCTGTTATCATTTTCTAATTTAGCTTGGGAACAGAGTATCATTAGTAAGAACTTTTCGTTTGGATTATTAGAGAATGTTTGTGAGTGACAGTTTATTAATTCCAACTTTCCTTGGTCCATTAAATCTACTATTCTTCCTAAGTCTCCTGCATTTCTAGATAGTCTATCTGGTGCCCATGTAATAATTGCGTTATACTTTCCTTTGTATATGTTGTCTAATAGGTTATTGAATTGTGGCCTTTGTCCTGTTTCTTTTGCAGAGTGTGATTCTGTTATTGTATCTACAATGTTTATCTTTTCTCTTTTAGCTTTTTCTTTCATTTCCATGAGTTGCCCATCTATACTCATGGCTTGTCTTTCATCTGATTCTGAGGATTTTCTTGCGTAGAGGGCATACTTTAATTCATTGGTATCTTTCATTAAAAGGAAGGTACCAGTAAGGGGGAAGAAAGTCTAGGTATTTATTGTTTTAACCAATTCTTCGTATATTTTTACCATAGCCCAAGTATCTAGTTCACAATATTTAAGAAGGTTATCTTTTATTGCTTTATCTCCATCACCATACACTAATTCATACCAACTAGTCATTGCCGTCGCACCATCACCAATATCCATACCCTTATAGCTTAGTTCTGGGACAAGGGCGGGTAAGATCTTTTTGATTGAATAGCTTCCTTTGCAAGAAGGGTCTGCATAATAGCCTTTTTGAAAAATATCCATAAGATCATACAACCTATTATTCATACTCTCACAAAAATCTCGAAATTCTGAATGTATCTCTCCCATTCTTTCATTCTGTTTACCTTCAAAACTTTTATTCCAAACAATGATAGAGCCAGTCTCTTCTACAATTTCTTGTAAGGCACTTAGGAAATTAGGGATTGGATCTATAGCTTCAGTTTCAATAAACTCATAATGCTCAAACTCCCCTCCCTTTTCTCTTAGTATGTGTAACGACCATTGAAATGGCATTTGATCATATGGTTTATAACCATCATACATCGGAATTGCAGGATTAAAAGATTCATAATCAATAAAATGGATCGGATATTCAATACCTTTAAGGTCATTTTGAATATAATCCCCATCAATATAATTTTCTCTACTTTGAGCAACATCGACTTGCTTTCTGTATGTAGGTGCGAGATCAAAAGTCTTTGGTACATCATATATACTTTTCACTCCAATCGATTCTAATTCTCGGACTTTTTTAGGACTTCCACTAAATCCACTAATGTCATAAATCGAATATTCAGGGTCATCTCTGTGACATAATTGTCTACAAGGACAGTCTTTTGGTCTGATGCATGCTTCCACCTCTGAGGGATCTTCTAATTGTATAATTTCTAATGCTTCGTATCTTAATTGGTTAACTTCATCTTTCAATTTTTCAATATCATCATTCACATTTGTAGCTTTAAATAGCTCTCTAAGATTTAGGTCTCCCTTTCTGTAGTACTCTTTATTTAAGTGAAGTATATACACATCGCCTATCTCATATTCTTTACTAAAGACTAAATACTGAAACGTAGCATCGTATTTATGTTGCTTTGAGATATCGTTAGTACTTTTCACCTCATACATATCCCATTTACCTGTTTCAGGATTCAACAACAACACATCTGCACGAGCTTGAAATGGTCCACCTTCAGAAGTGGGTTGGAAGAGAACTTCGTTCTTCTTCGATTCATACTGCTCAACTAACACTTTCTTTATATACTTTTCTACATGTTTCTCAACTTCATAACCTTGTTCAAATAGGTGTTGTAAGAACACTCCAATTTCCTGCTCTGTTAGTTTATTGTGTTTTATTGCCCATAAATGCATCGGAGCATCTAGATAAGCAATAAAATCTGTTTTTGTAAGCTTCACTTTCACTGTTCAATATCCTAAAAATAAAATCTTGAAGACTCTATCATTAAGTACTATCCTGTAATTGAAAAAGGAACATGTCTACTGCTTCTTTGAAATTCTTTGGTCTATATCTATCAAAGGCATCTTGCTTTACATACAAGCAATCATATTTGATCTCTCCCTGAAGTGCATTGATATCATTACACCATTGTTTAAGTCTTTTTATTTTAAGAGTAGCATCTAAATCTTCAAAGCCTTTAGTTTCTACAAAATAAACTTTGTAGTCATTTACTTTCACTATAAAATCAGTGTAATAATCTGCAATAGAGTTGTCAGCTGTTTGATAATCAATCTTAAAATGAACACCAAGATAATTCTTAACATATGAAGTTATGTCATCACATTCTTCTAGGAAATTTGCAAATTGTAATTCAAAATGACTATCTCCAACAATTTTATTAAATACACTCTTTTTTGGAATGATATAGCCTTGGTCTTTAACAATGAAAGGTCTTGTCTTACTAATTTTTATATAATCTTTAATCTCTGTATCACCCTTATCAACTACTGTAAGCTTATTAATCTCTGTTTTAAAAGTTTCAACTATAGTTCTTGAAGCCTCTGTTTCCGATAAATTTCTTAAAGTATTAAGATCCTCTAAATTAACCGATTTGTCAAAAAGGTAATCTTTCATAAACTCTTTCACTTTTCCATAAAGTATGTCATATCCACCTACAAGTCTAAGTTCGTTTTTAACTGATTGAGCGAAGAACCCTACTACACTAGAATAATCTGGCACTAAATTCGTATCCAATTTTGTTATATGATGGATTTCCTCTTCCGAATCATCTTTGCTAATTACATTTTTAAAGACAATATCTCTTTTCTCCTCTTCGGAATATTCCTTTGTTTTCAACTTTTTGTACACAAAGTTGTTCAAATCAAGTTGAGAAAGATTCTTGTATTCTCTGTATATTCTTGGCATTAAGATTGGAAGTTCGATATCCAGTTTCTCAATGTCTTTCTTCATATCTTCTTTGTCGACTTCAATTACCAAAGGTGTTTTAGGTTTTGACCCAAGACCCATTGAAGCTTTCTCCAACTCAACACCTTCATTTTTAATAGATTCTACGAAGTCCATAAATGCTGGTGTTCCAACAACACTGACGTATTCAGCAACATCTGACTCCCCTCTATACATCCTCCTTAGACCTCTTCCCAATGTCTGTTCAGGTAATATATTACTCTGCGAACTATATGCCCTTAGTCCTACAATTGTTGTCACATTTTTTACATCCCAACCCTCTTTGAGCATTAATACTGAAACAATAACTTTATATGGACTATCCATATTGTCTATTTCATTTGATGCTTTTCTTAGCATTTCTAATTCTTCCTTATTTCTTCCTTGTGTACTTTCGGATATTTCTCCATTATTCTTTGTGTGAATTGTTAGTACGGATCCTTTAAATTCTTGGTATCTACTCTCTAAATATTTTGAAACATCATCACAGTTTCTTGTATCATCTGTCATAACAAAAAGGATTGCCTTTTTTCCAAGTTTCTCATGTTCTTTTGAAGCTTTCTTCCACTCCTGATATCCAAGTTCAATGTAATCTTCATATCGTTCTGTGTATACAGAACTTTTTCTCTCAACAAGCTTAGCTCTACTTGCATTATCCGGTAAGACAGGATGCTTAACAACATTCTGATATATTGCCTCGACTAAAGGATAATCTGAAACAGTCTGTACAAATATTGCACCATTAGTATGTTTTGGAGTTGCAGTAACATCTATTTGTAATGATAATTCCTTACCTTTTTGTTTAAGGTTATTACTTATATCCTCAATCGATTTAAACCATGCTAAGGAAGGGTTGTGAATATGGTGAGCTTCATCGTTAAATATTACTAACTCATCAATATCCCTCACTATCTGATCTAAATCTATTGTTGAATCTTTCGCGTTCTGAACAGGTTTTGATCCTAAGAAATAATCGGACGTATCCGTATCGGAATATGAAGGTTTACTGGAATTATTATCAAAGACTCTGTGTATATTTGTAATAAATAGGTTCCCTATTTTTCTTGTAATATTAACATTGTCTTGAATATGTACTGTTAGTTGGAAATCTGAATGCCAATCTCTTCCACCATATCCGTCATCAGGTAAAATAGGATCTTCATAAAAGATTTTAAGTCCATCAAAATCCGTTCTAATACGATCAAGTACAATTATGTTTGGAGTAATTAAAAGAAAGTTTCTTGCCAAATCAGAATCTGGTTCATAAAGTTTATGAAAATATGCCCAAGCTAATAGAAGACTCATTACCTTAGTCTTACCTGTCCCAGTACCCATCTTGATAACAAACCTTCTCCAATCTTCAGTAAAGTGGGCAATAGAAACCATTTCAGCTAATTGTGGAGTTACGAACTTCATTAAATCATACTTATCTTTTATCTGAGCAACATCATGTAGATAAATAATGGTCTCAACTGCTTCTCTTTGCGCAAAATAATATTTAAATTCAAACGCGGTACCATCGCTTTTTGGAATAAAATGATCTGTATTAAACCACCAATTAAGGAGTGAAATACTAGTATCACTTGCACCTTCGTACCCTTTTTCTCTCCATTCTCTAACCTGCTTTCTTAAAGTTGTAACAAGAGGTGGCAATAATTTGTCATATCCTTGCTCTCTTAATTGCTCATCTGCTGGAAACCATCTAATATCTGGATTTAATACTACATAGGGTGACTTTGGGAAATCTTTATGAAGAGCCATCTATTTATACTTAATATAAAATTATTCTTTAAATACTAACATCAATAACCTTCATGGTATCATTACCAAATATATCAACAACTTTGATTGCTATCTTATATCTTTTTCTCTCTGGATATTCATGGGAATTAGTCTTTAATTCCAAATCCCTATTATTCTTTGTTCTAAATGTTTGCCATTCATTCTCAAAGGTATAATCACCTGTCCAAATAGTCTGATTTTCTCCTTTTTCATCTTTAACCTTGAGTACTTCTTTCTTACTTTGGTAATCAAAATCAACAGACCAATAGTCAATCCAATCAGACCAAGTTTTTGTTAATGGCTCTTTTGAAATAATACCATCTTTATCCTTAGATACTTTTATTATTTGACCTTTTTCAACTACTACCTTGGAGCTCTTATTTTTCAACTGCTGTTCAAACTCTTTACCACTATTTTGATTGTAAAATACTGAGAAATCTGTTAATTCTATAGCCACGGTCTTTCCTTTGTAATAAGGTTTTACTTCAATATACGCCACATCATAAAATTCAACTTGTCCTTTTTCTATTGCCCTCTTATCAAAGACGTCTCTTGGTATGTACTTCAACATAAGATCAATACCTACCTCTTTTGCTTCTTCCTGAACCCTAGGAGCTAAATTCATTTCAAATTCAAAACCTAATATATCCATTTTTGTGATTCCTTTCTCAGATGCTTCTTTTATACATTGATTTACAAATGAGCTTGTGACTGGGATATTAATAGAACCAATAGCAATTAGTCTTGACATCTTTTCTCCAACAAAAGTACTAAAACCATTTACTTTATTAGCTTTGTATGCCGATAATATTAAATCTACATATTCACTATTTTTCTTTTGCATCTGCTCTTCCTGTTCCAATTCCTGTAAGGTTGGATTAAGACCGACATAATACTGTCTTTCATATTTACCGATATTTAGGACTTCAAATGCACGATAGTCCTTACCATCCTTTTTCATTTGCCTCTGAACATCAATCATTCTTTTTCGAGTAGTATGGATTGAGAATTTTCCAACATCTGTAGTTATCCATTTCCTATTCATTTTCTCTGCAACTGCAACCGTTGAGCCGGAACCACAAAAGAAATCTGCAACAATATTTCCTTCCGAAGTTGTTATATCAATAATTCTTTCTAGTAATGTTTCAGAATTCTCCGTTGGGTAACCAGTTGTAAAAGCATATCCTGGAATATCAGTCCAATTGGTATCCAAGATATCGGTTGAAGAGGGCTCTACAAAATACTCTAACCTATCAAGCCTTTCATTGTATCTCAATCTCCCCTCTTCAATCATTTCTTCCATTCTTGATTGACTAAATTTGAAGTGTTTCCCAGGTGGTGGAGAGAAAGTTCTATTAAAAAGTTTTCTTTCACGAGGCCGTCTCTCTCCTGCACTATCATCTGTCCTCCTCCAGTAACCCTCTCTCACAGAGTCTCTAAGTTTTGTTATATGAACAAATTTAGATTTTTCACTACGAAAATAAACAAACAAAGAGTCCGTAGACACAGGTAAAGAAAGTTTTCCTTGACCTGTGACATTTTTCTTTATTCTATTTATTACAACCTCTGATTGAAAAAATTCCTTCCCAAAAATCTCATCAAGCATTATTTTCGCATAATGACCCCAGTGATGATCGATTCTCATTATAAAAATCCCCTCTTCTGCCAAAAGATCTCTCATCAATTTAATCCTTTCATAAAGCATTTGTATAAATGTATTCCCACCATTTCCCCAAGTATTACGATATGCGAATTCTTCTATCATTGATGGTGCCTTTACTAAACGCTCTCCTTTACTATCACCAATTTCAACACTAATAGAATAGTCAATACCTGCACTAAAAGGCGGATCGATATATATTAGCTTTATACCTCCATTGTTTTCTATTTCTTCTCTTAGAGGACCATTCTTCAGACTAGAAAGGATTAACTTGTTATCCCCCCAAATAAGTTTGTTCTTCCATCCGGAAAGCTGTCTTCCTCTAGTATCAAACATACTATATTGTTGAGTTGCGAACTTAACAGACTCATCTGATCTGGGTTCATCTATAGTCTCAACCGTTTGAAATGGTAATACAATATTATTAACCTCATTGGTCTTTCCATTCCATACAAGTTCAACCTCTCTCTTGTCTTCAAATAGTAAAAATCTGTATTTATCTGGTAAAGGTTTGCCTTCTGTTAGGAACTTATTTATATCTCTAATATCATGGTCACTTAGTTGCATTATCTTTAGTCTGATTTTATATACAACAGTAGCATATTTTACCCCCTTCTATCATTTTTTACCATCCTTACAATCCCAACAAATCTCTATTAATAAATTGTAACTGTAACCTCTCCTCCTTTAGTGCTACATGCAATACTATTGTAAAAGCATCTACTAAGTCATCATGTTTCTCTACTCCAAAATACACTAACTCATGTAACAAGTCTTTTACACCATCCTTAGGAAATAATACCTTCCCAGTTTTGATTAAGTATGTAACTGAATCTAATCTTGCCCTCTTATCTTGTCCCTCTACCTTAAAACCCACTACATCAACACCCTCCCTTTCTAATTGTTGTATTGCTGCCTTTTGATATCCCACATCCTCTACATATACTTTACAGTTTCTTCCAAACAAACCCGACTCTTTAGATAGAATCTTAATCTTCTCTATCGTTTCTGGGAAACCCAACCTTTCATTTAAAGGGAACTTCTCTATGTAGGCTCTCAAATTGTTTTTATAACCAAAAATATGAGCAGTAACTATTGATGTGAAGTCCGCAGATTCATTCTGTGATATAGCTAAATCTACTCCCATTATTGAGTGCTGAAAGTCTTTCGAGTCCTTCGGTAGCTCTTCATACGTCTGAATCCACTCTCGTTTAACTATCTGATCCTCATCAGCTATTATCTTAAGCATATACTCTCTCTGCCATGCCTTATCATCTCCATTAAGAATCTTTTCTTTCTCTATTGCTTCTAAACTAGGGTATTTACCCGGCCATAGGATAATATTCTTATCCCTTACTAATGGATATTCCTTAAATATGACATCTGAGTTCTTATTTATGAAATTCTTCTTTAATCTCATTAACAGAGAGTCCTCATGTAAGAGATTACCTACTAATATTATCTTAGTATTCCTTTCTCCTAATGGTGCTATCTCTCCTGTATACCAGTTGTATGTTCTTTCCCTACCCTCCTTTGTTTTAGTAGAAGGAATGTCTTCTACATCATCACATATGATTAAGTCTGGTCTGTAAGCTCCATGCCTTATTCCTCTAATGCTCTGTTCACAAGATGCTGCCATTATTTTTGCTTTAAACTTAGGGATAAAAAGACCTAAAGAACCCCATTCATCTGATTTGTCTTCAAATGGTCCTAAGTCTGCTCTAAGTAATTCATTAGACTCTAGTTCTCTCTTAATATTACTTAAGTGAATCCTAGCTTGTTGTTGGGTCTGAGAAAGTATTACTACACACTTCTTTTGTTGTTTACCAAGTACTGCCCATATGGGATAGGACATTGTCATAATGGTTGATTTAGCAGAACCTCTAAATGCTACTATTATTGCCAATTTAATATCTTCACTTTCAGTAATACCAAACATCTCCTTTTGAAAGAGTGCTGTTTGATACCTTGTATATTCACAAAAATACAGATGAAAGAATATCCAATGACTCTCTTTCACTATTACTCTTCTTGCCACTTGATCCTCTAATAGCTTATCTATATCTTCTATTGTGAATTCATTGTTGTTATCGTTTTTCATCTTCTTCCTCCTTTTGAAATGCCATACTAAGTGATTTACGGATTAATTCCTTTTGTTCATCTGTTAAAGGTAATTCAGGATTTTTGTTTGTTACCTCAAGTTTAGGTGAATATGTTTTATGGTGATTCTTTAACCAGAATATTATTCCTGTTAAATTACCCTCTTTAATGGCAGAGATTAGCTGACTCTCTGCCATATCATTTATAATTTGAGATCCTTCATTGAGTGCAATATCTGCTTTCTCTGCAAATTTAGGATCATTCTTTTTCCATCTGTAATATGTGGCTCTAGATACTCCTACTTTCTCACACGCTACTTGTATTACAGGAGTCTTTTTAATCTGTTCAATTAATATCTTTTTGCTTGTCGTTTTCATAGTTTCTTAGCAGTTAATTTAGTGAGATTTTCCCATCTCTTTTTAATAACTTCTGCATACACTGGGGATTTTTCCATTAGATAGCATCTTCTTTTTAGCTTTTCGCATGCTATTAAGGTAGAACCACTACCTCCAAAAGTTTCGATTACTAGGTCATTTCTCTTAGTTAGTACCTTAATATATGGAATTAGTATCTCTAATGGCTTAGTACCAAAGATAACTCCTTGTCCTGAGTTCTTCTCATCGGAGGCATTATGCTCTATGAAGTCTGTAGGTTGAGTCTTCTTTCCTTTCTCATATCCTTCCCACTGTGGCTTACCAGACATAGCATACAGAGCTGTTAGATACTCATTTTGAAGTAGTTCTTCCTCTGGTTGAGTATTGAGTACTTCCTCTTTGTATGAGGAGCCTACCATGGCTATGTCGTGTTTAGAAAAGAATTTGTATTTTGAGGAGTACCCTTGGTGTCTGTTTGGTATATGCCAAACAATCATGTTTTTTACTTTCCAATACTTCTCGATTTCTGACCATATGATCCTTAAATTTTTCCAGTTTTCATACACTATGATATGGAAATCTTCCTTAGCTACCTCAGATACATTTTTCATCCATAGCTCTGTGAAGTTATCTGGTAGTACATCTGTTTCTAGATATTTTCTATCTCTTTTGTATCCAAAGCCTTCTGTTGCTGTCCCATGTTTCTTTTTACCGTGTAGATAATCTAAAAGATAGGGAGGGTCACACAAACACATATCAGCTTTCTCCTTATTCATTAGCTTCTGTATATCTTCTTGTATTGTAGAGTCTCCACACATGAGTCTATGTTCTCCAAGTTGGTATATATCTCCCTTCTTAATTTGTATTTGTTTAATATCCAGTTTCTCTAACTCTTTTTTAAGATCAAACATCTCTGGATTATCATCATCCCAATCGAATATGGAATCTATTTCTTCTGAGTTAAATCCTATGTCAGTTAAAAAATCTTCTGCAAAGTTAGCTAGTAGTTTGAAATCAAACTCTCCTTGGTTCTTGTTAAGTCTTAGGTTTAACTCTTTCTCCTTTTCTATATCTGGGATATTTACTTGTACTGCAGGTATCGTTGCTATACCTAGTGCTCTTGCTGCTGCTATTCTCATGTGGCCCCCTATTACCACATTTTTTCTATTTTCAGCACTGTTAATTATGATTGGATCTACTAAACTAAACTTTTTAATGCTGGCTTTTAGATCGTTTAAAGCCTTTTCATCCCATTTTCTTGGGTTGTAGTCGGCTTTAATTAAGTCCTTTATAGGGACTAGGACTGTTTGAAGATTTTGGGTCTTCATATGGATATATATAAAAAATTAAGTCAGAGTATTTCTACTCTGGCTTATTCTTTCATAAATGCTTCTTGGTAAAACTTGGTAATTGCGGTTTATAGCCTATTGGTGCTATTTAATACGAACCTTCCTCCCTCATAAGAGACTAATTCTTCTATCCCGAGTGACTCTTGTACATCCTTATTCAGTTCTGTAATCTTCCCATTAACCCAATCATATGATTTCTTCTTATATTCAGGGTCAAATTTACGTACACCATCGGTTAATTCAAGTACGATATCCTCAACTTCCCATTCTCTTGGACCTCTCTTTTTACCAAAGAAATAGGTACATAGTTTGGATCTATCAGAGTCCTTCTTCATATATGTAACCAATCCATATACATCTAATGCTCCTGTTTTAGCATTAAAATATACGATATTGCTTTTTACAGCAATTGAACTTCCATTCCTTTTTATTAGAATACAAATAGCATCACAAAGTTCCTTGTTAACATAGAATTGAGGATTGTATATCTTCTTCCCTTTTGTTTTTCTGGTGTAAATTTTGAAAAGTTTTCGATCCTCTTTGGTTTCCAATTTTTGTAACTCCTTTATCTCTTCAATTGACAAAGGAACTCTTATCTTAACTAAGAAATCAAATACTTGTGGTGGGACTAATTTGTTATATTTGAAATGTTCAACCAAGGGAGTAATGATACGATTCATTTCCTTGATTGAGCTTTGATAGGATTCATACACCCTATTAATTGTAGGCATAACTGATTCCACAGCTTTCTTATACTGTTTAACATTCGTCTCAATTGCTTTTGACAATTCCTCTAAGCCTTCTATTACCATTCCCGTAGTTTTAAACTATAATATATTACTGCCTAAGTATATTATTTGTTGTACTACTATGGCAATAACAGACCAATCATTACAAAAGTACAAAGAGATACTCGAAAGAGACTCTAAAAGGAAGTGGTCTGATGATGAAGTTAGAGATGCCGTAGAGAGGATGACACAATTCTGTACTTTAATTATTGATATGTACAGAGAAGGAAAGCAGAAAGAGAGAAAGCTAGAAGAATTTCCCAATGGATATCATTTAGAAGACAGAGATGGTCAATACTCTTGTAGAATCTGTGCTAGATATATACATGGTAAAGATACTTGGTACGACAAATATGGGCTTAAATGTATGGATTGTCAGAGAAACATAGACAACGGTGTTATTCCTGGGAAGATATGTAAAGATGAGAGTTTGTGGTTTAAGAATTGGCAATTAAAAAGTGATTTAGGCATACATCCACAAACAGCAAAGAAACTTGTAAGAGAAGGTAAGCTAAAAGTACAGAATCTTCTTGATTCAGAGGGTAAAACATATTTTCAAGTGTACTTGGTTAGTGAGAATAAGAAGTTTTTAAAGACTGTTAAATGGAAAGAGAAGAATAGAAATAACCCTATTATGGTAGATAAGAAGGGGATTATATTTTAAGAATATTATGAACGAAGAATATATTATTTATAATTTAGTGTTTCCAGAACATATAAATGAAATGAATATCGGTGGATATGTTTTCAGAAGACTTCCGGAATATTCAAAACGGCATTCAAAATTAATGTGGCTAGTAAATTCTTCTGGCGCTGAATTTCAGACACAAATACAAACAGGATCACATCAGGCAACGGCAAGTGTTCTTGAAATAGGAACACGGAAATCCCTCCCTTGGAAAGAGGTTGATGCAACAAAACTTACGGATATATGTCTAATTCTTACAATTTTTACTGGTCGTGATGTTTTTGCCCTAAAGAAGTTTTTATATGAGATGAACCCAACTTTAATTAGTGATCATAGAGTATTCAATTATGGAGGAATTCTTAGATGTTCTATCCCATATGAAGAAGAATACTACAATGAAGATACACTACAAAGATTAACCACCAAAGAAAAAGTATCTGATGAATATTACTTTGTAAATCATAGAGATATTGGTTTTCAAAAAGGTATAAACAAAGTTATAAAACTAATTCGGAGTAGAGAGTGGAGAAAGAAATACAACAATGGTTATTTTCTATTACTCTTTAATCAAGCCCTTTCCAGAATGGACATTGAACCACAATTTCTCCTATGCTGGATCATATGGGAACATCTTTTCGCAGTATTAAGGGGGAAAGATTATGACGAAGAGCAATTAGAAAACATTGAAGGGAAAGTTAAGATTGCATATCTAATCACTTCACATTTTGGAATAAACCTAAATTCTAATTCTCACAAAGAGATAAGGAGAATAGCAAAGGCAAGAAACAAACTCATGCATTATGGACAAAAGCCAGCCAATATAGATTATAAAGAAATGGATTTGTTTATACGCGCAACAGAATGTCTTGTTTGTAAAATCTTAGATCTTAATCCCTCAAACCTATTTAATACCAATGAAAAACTAACTGAATTTTTAAAATTAAGAATATGAAGATAAAAGGGCATTTCCGAACTTTTTCTAGGTTTATCTGGTTCTGGATAGATATCCTGGGAGGACCAGTAATAAGTGTCATATTTCTAATCGTAACAATATATTTTAATATAGATGCCTGCTGGCTAAAAATTTTAGCCGGAACATTTATTATTTTAAGTCTCATTGCCTCCATAATTAAATTAATCAGGGAAAATAACTTAATAAGGAACGATTTCTCCATAGTAAAGATTGAGATATTAGATGAAAATGATAATTATCGATCTCCTTACATCCTCGAAGATGGTGAGAACATATTTCATTGTAGGGCTACCTATTCAGATGGATATATTGACAATCACTTTCCAGTCTATTGGACCTGTTGGAGAAGAGAATCTAAGGTTGAACCTTTTAGTGTATTTGGTGATCGGAGAAAACCTTCAGTAACAATTATTCGTAGCAAGAGTCATGAGAAATATTCTGAATTAGCTTGTTGGTTATTCAAACCAAGTAGTAGAGGAGAGATTCCTGGGAACAAGTATTCTTCCATAACCTTTGATTACAAAGACGATTGCACTATAGAAACTTTTTGCCAAAACTGTGGGAAGA